>Ga0335072_10008430_pt1 | contig 14946 bp, 16 predicted proteins | sample Lox_Sample_21_FD_206725 | JGI IMG/M metagenome (GOLD analysis project Ga0335072, IMG submission 206725) | Soil microbial communities from Loxahatchee National Wildlife Refuge, Florida, United States - Lox_Sample_2.1 | ecosystem: Environmental > Terrestrial > Soil > Wetlands | place: USA... | reverse complement strand
CAGCTGGACGTAGCGCGTGAGAACGGCGCTGACTACGGCATTAACGTGAGGGACAAGTCCACCGAGGCTATCCAGAATGAACTGGAGAAGCTGACCGGCCACCGAACAGTGGACGCCATCCTGGACTGCGTTGGCAGCGAGGAATCAATCTCAATGGGGTTCGACCTGCTCGGGCCTGAAGGCGCGCTGGCGGCAGTCGGCCTCATGAGCCAACGCGTCGAGCATCGCCAGTTCCCCTTCGTAGGAACGGAGCTGTCCTACCTCGGCTCCTTCTGGGGAAATCACTTGGACCTGGTCGAAGTGCTCTCCCTCGCTGAAGCCGGCCGCATCAAGCACAACGTCACCAAGGTCAAACTCGAAGACATCAACGAGAACCTGGAGGCGCTGGGTCACGGCGACATCATTGGACGCCAGGTCATCGTCTTCTAGTGAAGCTCACATCAGATTGAGTCCCAAGATGGCACGGCAGGTATGGCGGCCGAAATGGTTTGACCGGGGCGACGTTCAGCCCCAGGATCATCGCCATGACGAGCCGCATATCGCACACGTCCGTCGACGCCATTGACGCCTACGCCCAGTCGGTCTGGTGGTCCAGAGTGCTGGACTTCATCGAGGATCCCGACGACCCGAACGAGCCCGGCCACGAGCTGTGCCCGATCATGTCGCGTGACCGCAGCGAGGTCCTGCTGTTCATCGCGGTCCCGGACGGCGAGAAGAAGCTGAAGAACCGCCTGCACTTCGACCTGCGTCCGGTGGACGGCACGCGCGACCAGGAGGTGGAGCGGCTGCTTGCGCTGGGCGCGTCGCAGGTCGGCGATTTCCGGCGGCCCGACGGCAGGGGCTGGATCACTCTGACCGACCCCGAGGGCAACGAATTCTGCGTCCTGCCCCCGGATCAGGCCACCTCGAACCCCATCTCCTGACGATCGCGGGCACCGGGTCAGGCACGTGCACAGAAGGACTGCTGCACCGCTGGCAGTGGCGTGGAAAAAGTCTTGGCTGGGGTGTCGATCGAGACCAGTCCGTTCGTAGCGAAGGTGAGCGGCAGTCGTCTGGGCTGCCCGTGAGCAGAGGAGCTTGAGATGGCGCTGTACCTGATCGCCTTCAACGACGAGTGGGTGCCTGAACTCACGCTGAAGGAGCTGCGCGAGAGGGGCAGGGCCGCCAGGGCCCTGATCCAGGAGATGACGGCCGCCGGGGTCTTCGTCTTCAGCGACGGCGGTCTGGACGCGTCGACCGCGTTGTGCAGCGTCGACGCGAGCAGCGGCTCGCCGGTATTCACCGACGGGCCGTTCACCGAGACCAAGGAGCACCTCGGCGGTTTCGCTGTCGTCGATGTGACCGATGACGAAGCAGCGCGGTATTGGGCCGGCCGGATCGCGGTCGCGGTGGGCTGGCCGCAGGAGCTGCACCGCTTCCCGAATTCCCTAGCGTTGAGCGGTGACACGCAGTCCGAGGCCCCGTCTTAACCGGCGCAGATGAGCGCGTAGGACGCATTCTTAAAGGCGGGGCGAATAGGGCGGGAACCTCGCCTGGTCGGTGAGGTCCAGATCCGCGTCGGGCCAGCGGCGGCGCAGCACATTGGCCGTGCGCCGGGCCCAGCCGGCCAGGTGGGGCAGGGCGCGGTGGGCTTCGGCCGTCCGGGCGGCGGATTCCAGTGTCTCCACGAGTTGCACTCGGCTGTGGTCGCCCGGCGCGCGGGTCTCGAGCACGGCGAACCGGTGCAGGCGCAAGAGCGCCCAAGACATGCAGGCCGATGCCAGGGCGAATCCGTAGCGCAGGTCGTCTTGCGCCTCGGGCACGCCCTGGGCCAGCGTGCGGCGGTACTGATCGGCCAGGCCGGTGGCACCTGGGTCGCCAACGGTTATCCACCCCGGACCGGGAACGTGCAGACAGACTGCATCGGTGAGGGCGTGGGCGTAGCCAGCGGCCTCGAAGTCGATCAGACGGGCATCGGCGGGTCCGTGCTCATAGACCAGGATGTTGTTGGATTCCGCGTCCCCATGACTCAAAGTCAGGAACGGGCCTGGCGCGTTCAACTCATCGAGCACTGCGATCAGTTCGGATGCGGCCGGTCCGGTGATGGGTGCCCCTAGCGCCGCGGCGTCCCTGTGCCCCTGGTCCCATAGCCCGGCGTATCGGCCCTCCGCGGCGCCCACCGGGGCCGAGAATCCCAGGGCGACGCACCGCGCATGATGAGTCCCGGCCTGGCCGGCGGTGGCTGCACCTAGCTCGCCGCGGGCTCGGGCGAAGGCGGCCAGACGCCCCGGGTGGGCCGCTGCGCCGTCACGGCGGATGAGATGATCCAGGGCGACGCGAGGCGCGAGGTCTTCCAGGACGAGCAACCCGGCCGGTACGTCGGCGGCGATAACTCGCGGGGCGAGCGCTAGTCCCAGATCGTCGGACAGGAACTGGAGCGCGGCCAATTCGGCCCGCAGCCGCCAGGGCTCGGAGCGCATCTGGGCGGGGCCAGCTCGCACCCACTTTGCGATGACCGTCCGGGTGGCGCTAGCCCCCGCGAGCAGCACTCGCGCGACAGCCCAGGGCTCAAGACGCTCCCAGCGCTCGACGGTGACGGGTGCGCCGTACAGATCCGTCATGAGCGCTTGCACCGCGGCGGGGAGGCGGTTGGCTCCGGACGCAAGCATCGGGTTATACGGGGCGCTGACCGATCAGGACGCGCAGCCCGGTCGGCAGTCGCTCGGTTCCGAAGGCGGAGGCCACTTCTACCTTGACGCCTTCGGCGGCCAGCAGTGCGGGCAGGCCAGCGGTCTCGATCAGCACGTTGTGGTGAGTTTCGTCGTCGCGCCTCCAGGAGCCGTCCTCGCCGCGCACGAACGTGGTGATCTCGCGCACGAACCGGCTGGGAGCGGGCAGCGAGAACCGGGTGATGATCGCCCAGTCATCGAGGACGCGCGCGGCGGGCGGCGCATCGTGCCGGGCCCGGCCGTAGGCGAGGTCGCAGATGTCGACGGCGAACACCCCGCCCGGCCGCACCGCCCGGGCGATCGCCGTGAGCGCCTGGCCGATGGCATGTTCGTCGGGCAGGTAGCTGAGCACATGGCCGACCGAAACCACTGCATCGGCTTCGGGAAGCGGATCGTGCGGCAGGACGAGCGCACGGATGTCCTCGGCGGCCGGTGCGTAGCTACGGGCCAGCTCGAGCATCGCCGGGGAGGCGTCGGTGGCGAGGACGCGGTGGCCCGCGTCGGTCAGTTCCCTGGTGAGCAGGCCGCTGCCGCAGCCCAGTTCCAGGACAATCCCCTGCCGCGACCGGATCGGCTCCAGCAGCGCCAAGATTCCGGGCGCGCACTCCTGAGCGTGGAAGCCGAACCCGCGGTGGTGAACAAGCGCCAGGTCGCGGCGGTAACAAGCGTCTTCAGGATGCGCCACCCAAGGAGTGTCCCGCGTATAGTCTCCCCTCGGCCAGTCTGCGGCGCGGTGCGGCTGTCGCACCGCAGTCCGGCACGCGGGTGTCGGCACGCTGGTGGATACTGCCCGGCATGACGAGATTCGAGGACCAAGACCTGACTGATGCCGAATTCCGCGAGTGCGACTTGACTCGCGCCCGTCTGATCGGGGTGATCATGCAGGACGCCGTCATCGACGGGCTGGTGAGCAACCTGGTGGTCAACGGAGTCGAGGTGACGTCCTACGTCGAGGCCGAACTCGACCGGCGGCATCCAGTGCGGCTGCTGATCCGCTCGGCCGATCCGGCCGACATGCTGCAAGCCTTCCGGAAGCTGCGGGCCGACTGGGCGGCCACCCTCGAGCGGCTCGGAGATTTGCCCAAGGGTTCCGAGCACCAGCGCGTCGGCGGCGAGTGGTCGGCCGTGGAGACACTGCGGCATCTGGTGTTCGTGCACGACTCGTGGTTCCGTCGCTGCTGTCTGGGATCGACCGAACTGTTCACCGCGATCGGGCTGGCGCCTGACTTCGTTCCTGACCAGGAGGAGCAGGGCCTGGATCGAGCGGCGGCCCCGAGCCTCGGCGAGGTGCTGGCCGTGCGCGACGTGCAGGGCACCGAGCTAGAACGTTGGCTGTCGACCGTGACGGCCGAGGAGCTGTCGGCGCCCGCGCCAGTGCCGGCGGGCCGGGGTTGGCCGCCGTACGCCAGGGGGAAGTCGGTCCTCGAGTGCGTGCACGGCGTGCTGGATGAGGAGTGGGCGCACCACGGTTTCTGCGTGCGCGACATCGATCTGCTCGGGAGGTGACCCAGGCGGCCGGCTTGATCAGGCACCTGTGCCTTCACGATGAGTACTGCAGTCAGCGCGGCAGAAGGACGGCGGCTACGTCCTGGAGATGGTGCTCGACCTCGTGCGCCGTGTGGCGCCCCAGCCAGGCGAGATCACGGTCGGCGGCCACTGGCCAGTTGTAGATGAGCCTGCGCTGCCAAGTGGCATCGTCAAGGCGATCGAAGACGATCGCGCAGAGCTCAGCGGCCATTTCCAGCTGAGCCAGGACCTCGTCAAGAGCCTGGTCGGCGTAGCCGCACAGGTCCACGCGCTCGTCTCGGTGCATGCGCGCGCAGCTTGGCCGGTCCTCAACCTGGGCCAGAACTGCGCGGTCCCGCTGAACGAGCAGCACGTCCCGTACGTGGCAGACGTATTCATGAGCGGACCACACGTCAGGATCTGGCCGGCGACGGGCCGTATCCGGCGAAGCACCGGACAGCGCCGAACGGTAACGGCTGGGCCCCGATCGCAGCCGCCAGGCGATCTCGCCGACAGCCAGCGCTTCATAGCTAAAGCCGCACTGCTCGCAGGTCTCCACCTGGCCATCATGGCGCGCTCAGCCGGCTCCCGCGGTCCGCCGGGCCAGGTCTGCGGCCGTTACGCGATTCGGCGGACGCTCCGGCGATGAACCCGGCCCGCCGGGGGCGTCTCGACGGCCGGAGGCTTCGGCGCCGATCCCGGCAGCCACTATCAGGGCGATGCCCGCGACTGCGCCGGGGCGAGGCACCTGACTCAGCACGGCCAGCCCTATCAGCGAGGCAATGGCAGGTTCTAGGCTCATCAAGGTGCCGAACGCCGCCGTGGTGAGCCGGCGCAAAGCCAGCAGTTCAAGACTGAACGGAATCACCGGCAGTAGCAGGGCCAGGCCGAGGCCGATCCCGAGCAACTGCCAGGTTAGTCGGCCGAGCACCCACGGCCCGGCGGTGAGCGTCACGACGACTGCGGCGACCGGGATCGACACTGCCAGCGCATGCAGTCCGGAGACCTCATCGCCTGCCCGCTGCGTCAGCACTATGTAGAACGCCCAGCCGGTCGCGGCGCCGAGCGCCAACACAACGCCGACAGGGTCTGCGCCGCCGTGCCATGGCTCCGTCAGCAATAGCACGCCGGCCGCCGCGACGAGCGCCCACAACCGGGCGGTACCTCGCCCCCGCACAACGGCGACGCCAAGCGGACCAAGGAATTCCAGCGCACTGGCGGTGCCCAGCGGCAGCCGTATTACGGCGGCCATGTAGAGCGTCGTCATTCCCGCCGTCGCCAGCCCGAGCGCGATACACGTGCGGATCGCTGGGCGGGTGAATCTCATCCGCCATGGCCGGACCAGCATCAGCAGCACGACAGCTGCCCAGAAGAGCCGTAGCCAGACCACGCCCTCGGCGCCGACCTGGGCAGACAGCTGCACCGACGCGGCCACGCCAAGCTGGACGCACGACATCGACGCGACGGCCATGATCGTGCCGGTCCGCGCGGCGCCCGGCGATCCTTGACAGGTCATGGCAAACAGTCAACAGGCGCAGTTCGTTCATGTCCACGTGAGAATCATTGACACAACGTTCGTCAATCTTGAATGATTGTCCTAGTGGAGACGCGTCGGCTGCAACTGCTGCTTGAACTGTCGCGCCAGGGCTCGATGCGGGAGGTCGCCGATCAACTCGGCATCACCACGTCCACGGTCTCCCAGCAGATCGCTGCACTCTCGCGTGACATTGGAGCAGTGCTCGTCGAGCCGGACGGCAGAAATGTCCGGCTCACCCCCGCGGGCCGGCGCCTAGCCGCACACGCGGTCACGATCCTCGCTGCCGTCAGCACGGCGCGGGCCGACCTGGATCCGGGAGCCGCGCCGGCAGGCACAGTGCGCGTGTCAGGCTTCGCCACCGCCATCCGGAGGGCGCTGCTGCCGATCATCGCCGATTTTGGTGAGACCCATGCCGACGTGCACGTCGTCGTGCAGGAGCACGAGCCAGCCGAAGCCCTCGCATTGCTGGCCATCGATGACATCGACCTGGCACTCACCTACGACTACAACCTCGCCCCAGCGAGCAGCGACCCCGCAGTCGATACGGTCTCGCTCTGGTCCACGCCTTGGGCTCTCGGCGTCCCTGCCAGTGCCGCTGCGGGCATCACTGGCAACGCTCCAGACATCTTCCGGGCCTTCCGCGATCATCACTGGATCGGCAACTCACGCAATCAAGCAGACGAGCAGGTGATCAAGCTCATCGCGTCGATGGCCGGTTTCCAGCCCCATCTGGCCCACAAGGCAGACAGCCTGGATCTTGTCGAGGATCTCATTCTGGCCGGCATGGGCGTCGGCCTATTGCCTGCCGACCGCGCGCCAAGGCAAGGCGTCGCCAGACTTGCTCTCGCCGACCCAGACCTGCTCCTGCGCGCCTACGCCCAGACTCGCCGTGGCCGCAGCGCGTGGCCGCCGCTCACTCTGCTTTTGCGGCGGCTAGGCAGCAGCAACTGAGGCCAAGCCATGGGGATACCTCCCCTTGCCTGCACAAAGGCGGGCTGGGACCATTCGTGCTGACCAGGCCGGACGCGAGTGCGGACCGAGGTCGGATCTGCCGCTCAGGGTCGTTGCAGAACTCGATTGGCCTGGAGGGAAAGGGCTTGACGACGACAAGTCTTGACCAAAGGTCCCCAACTGGCCGTTGCCAGACATCGACATCGCTCTAAACCGACATGACTCCGGTCAGTCACCCCGATGACGCGGGGACAAACCGAGCCGCCGCCCGGCTCAGCGAGCACAGCGAGCCCGAGACTCTGCCGCAGGCCACGCCTGGTGGCCGGCTCGCGTCGCCTGTGCTGCAGGGCGCAGTCGCGTTCCTGATTTACCTCGTCATCTGGGTCTGTACCGCCTTCCGGCCGATCCTCAGCCACGCCACCCAGATGCTGCTCGAGTACAAGAGCCAGGACCCGAGCACCAATGTGTGGAGCTTGCGCTGGTGGCCGTATGCGATCGGGCACGGCCTCAACCCGCTGTACACCCACGAGATCCTGGCCTCGGCCGGTCACTCGCTTGCCTGGGTCACTACCGTGCCGGCGCTCGCGCTGCTGGCCACCCCACTTACCCTGGCCGCTGGCCCGGTGGCATCGTTCAACGTGCTCGTGGCTATCTCGGTGCCATTGGCGGCTTGGGCTGCATTCGTCTTGTGCCGGCAGCTGACGGGTAAGTTCTGGGCCGGCCTGGCGGGGGGCGCGGTCTTCGGCTTCTCGGCCTATCAGACGAGCAACGCCGCTTACGGCCGGCTCAACCTTGCTTACACCCTGCTGCTGCCGATCTTTGGCCACATCATCGTCGTCTGGTGGGAACGACGGATCAGCACCGGCACCTTCGTGACCCTCGCGGCAGTCACGCTGACGGTCCAGTTCTACCTCTTCAATGAGGTCTTCGCCTCGATGATGGGGTTTATGGCGATCTCGCTCCTGGCCGGCTTCGCGCTCGCCGGGTCGGCGGGCCGGCCGGTGATCACCCGGCTGGGGAAGCTCATCGGCCTCGCCTGCCTGATCACGATCCTGCTGGCCATGCCTTACCTGGCGTACATGCTGGCTAGCAAAGCGCCGCGGCCGGTAACGGCCAGCGGCATGGATCTGGCCAGCCTGGTGATACCACGCCCCGGCCGTACCCTGGGCATCACGTGGCTTGCCCATGCAGCGGCCGGCCCGGATAAGCTCTCCGCGGCGTGCTATATCGGCATCCCGTTGCTGGTGCTTGTCGTCCTGCTTGCGGTCACCAGCTGGCAGAGCAGGCTGGTCCGGTTCCTGTGCTGCATGCTGGTCATCATCGTCGTGGCGTCGCTCGGGCCTGTGATCTACCTGGAGGGCCACCGGACTCACGCGGTGCTATGGGCCGGACTGTTCCACCTGCCCCTGGTGCGCAACGGCTACCCGCTCCGCTGGATGGTGTTTGCCGACCTTGTCCTGGCCGTGGCTACCGCGTTCTGGCTGGCGGGCCCGGCAAAGCGGGTACCGTGGGCGCGCTGGCCGCTCGCCGTGCTCGTGATCGCGTCCATCGCGTTGGACGCCGCCCCGGTCAAGGTCGAGGCGTTTGACGAGGTGCCGACTTTCATCAGTACAGGGCAATACCGTCGGCAGCTGTCGCCGGGCGAGATCGTCGTCGTGGTGTCCAACGTCGGCGACGCTGGCATGCTCTGGCAGGCTCAGTCTGACTTCTACGTGCGGATCGCTGGCGGGTACATCAATCAGGGGTTTAACCACCGGACCGACCTGCCTGCGTCTGTAGCGGCTCTCGCGGATCCCACCGCGGCTCACGTCGCGAGCTTCGAAAGTTTCGTCAAGGCTGACCATGTCGGCGCGATCCTGCTGGACGCCCAGGACGAGCCCTCGTGGGCGGGCATCTTCGGCACGGTGGGCCTAGTGGGGCGAACCACCGGCGGCGTCGTGGTGTATCCGACCCATGGCTGCCGCACCTGCCGGACGCCGTCCATGACATCGTGATTGACGATCACCGTTGTCCAGCCAAGGAGGATCTGTGGAGGCGCGCCCGCCATTCCCGCCATTCTCGGAAGAGACCGCACGCCAGAAGGTACAGGCGGCCGAGGACGCATGGAATACCCGCGATCCGGAGCTTGTCGCGCTCGCATACACGCAAGACTCGGTCTGGCGCAACCGAGATGAGTTCATCTCGGGGCGATCCGAGATCGTGTCGTTCCTGCGCCGCAAATGGGATCGCGAGCTCGACTACGCGCTGCGTAAGGAGCTGTGGAGCTTCTCCGGCAATCGCATCGCCGTCCGGTTCCAGTACGAGTGCCACGATGCGACGGGGCAATGGTTCCGAAGCTACGGCAATGAGCTGTGGGAGTTCACTGCTGAAGGCCTCATGGCTCGCCGTGAGGCAAGCATTAACGACCTGCCGATCGCTGAGGCAGACCGGCGTATCCACGGCTCGCGGCCAGAGTCCGAGCGAGGCGTACCCTTCCCGCTGCGCTGATCAGCTACCCGCCGCGCATTCTTGGACGCCCTGAGCTTCGCGTTCGTCGGCCGTGTCCCGGTTCGCTCGCGTCAGCCGGCCGATCTCCTTATCGCCTGTCGACGTCATCGCCTGTCGACGTCCTGGATGTGGAAGTAACGCCGCTCGGCGGCGGCCTCCTCGAACTCCTCCATGCGGTGCTGCGCTGATTGTGGCTGAGCGTCGCAGATTGCCTGGACCAGGGCCATGGTCAAGACCATCGGGGCCGCGTGTGAGTCGTACACCAAGGACGTTCCGACCGGGGCGGCGAGGGTGACGTCGGACAGCTCGGCCGCGGGTGACGACATGCTGTCCGTGATGGTCACGACGCAGTAGCCAAGCGCTCTTGCCGCGCCGAGTGCCTGCGTCGTCTCGCGCGGCCACCTCGGAAGGTCGAACGCGACCAGGGCCGTTGCGCCCGCGGTCCTGCCCTGATCTAGCAGGTCCAGCAGTCGCGTTCCGGCCTGGTCGATGATGCGCACTTCGGCGAGCACCTTGGCGGCAAAGTAGGCGAAGTAGGAGGCAAGCGGCGCGGACGCACGCAAGCCCACCACCATCAGCGGCCGCGATCGAGAAGCCAGCGTACCCGCGCGCAGCAACTCGCCCGGATCGGACAGGCGGGCCTCCAGGGAGCGCAGATTCTTGGCTTCGGCGGCGACAGCATCCTGGTAGGCGTTGCGCTGGTCGGTGTCAGCCGGTGCGATTCCTGCGGTGCGGATCGCCACACGGATCGCCCTACGCAGTTCGGGGTAACCCTGGTAGCCCAGAGCAGTCGCGAAGCGGACCACTGATGGCTGGCTGACCGCCGCAAGCTCGCCAACCTGGGCGCTCGACAGGCCGTCGGCTTCCGAGGCGTGTTGAATCAGGCACCGCGCAATGCGCCGTTGGACCGGCGTGAGCCGACGCCCGTCGAACAGCCTGCGGATGTTTGCCGCCGGATCCTGCTGCGCTCCGGCGACGGAATCGGCGTCGGAGGGCTGGTTCACGCGGCGGCCTCGGCCACCTTCGGCTTCACCAGGGAGGCTGCGCGAGCGTATGCGTAATACAGCACACCGGCGACGACGATGCCTAGGATCCAGGAGATGTCCGCGCCGCCGAGGTGCTTGACCAGGGGGCCAACGTACAGGGTGCTGTTAATGAACGGGATCTCCACGCCTATAGACACTGCATAGATAATGAGCGCAGGCCAGTTGCACCGCCGGTACTGGCCGTCGGGCGCGAACAAGGCGCCGACGTCATAGTTGCCGCGTCGTACCAGGTAGTAGTCGGTGAGGTTGATCGCCGTCCACGGCACGAGCAGGTACAGCAGGAACAGTGTGATGTTCTCGAACGTGCTGAGGACGTTGGCGCCGGCCAGGATGGCGAGCAGCGTTGCCACCACGGTGAAGGCAGTGACGAACGCTGCCCGGATAAGCGGGATGGACCGGGCCTTGCCGCTGGCCGAGACGGCGCTGAATGCCGTGAGGAAGGCGCCGTAGGGCCCCTCGGCTCCGGCCGGAATCAGTCCCAGCAGCAAGGCGAGAATGATCAGGCTGCTGATGGCCGGGAAACGGTGCCCGAGGAAGCCAATCGCATCGGTGTTGACGCCCGTGCTGCTGACGGCGGCGGCAAGAGCCCCGATCACCATGACGATGGTCGCTCCGAGCGCCGAGCCGGCGTAGGTGTAGCCGAAAGTCGTCCGGGACGGCGTGTTCTCCGGCAGGTAGCGGGAGTAGTCAGATACGTACGGTGCCCAGGTCACCTGCCAGGACACGAAGATTGAGATTGCCAGCAGTACGGTGCCCGCGGTGTCAGACGAGCCCTTGAAGCCAGCCGGGATGTGCATGGCAAGCTCGATGAACAGAGCTAGGAAGACGATGCCGGAGATGATCGTGATTACGCGGCTGACGAGGTGGATCAGGTTGTAGCCGACCAGGGCGATCAGCAGCAAGATCACGTTGAAGATGACGATGCCCAGGTCGCTCGACACGTGTAGCCAGCCTGCGAGCGCGGCGCCGGCCACGAGCCCGCCCTCGATCGCGAAGCCCAGGTACATCAGGACCACGACGGCCAGCGGCAGGATGTTGCCGAAGTAGCCAAACTGCGCGCGGCTCTGGATCATCTGCGGCACGCCGAGGCGCGGGCCCTGCACGGAGTGATAGGCCATGAACAGCGCGCCGACGAGATTACCGACGACGATGGCGAAGATCGCCCACGGCAGGCTCAGACCCAGTACGACGGCCAGCGCCCCGGTGACAAGAGCGTTCACCTGAAGGTTGCTCGGGAACCACAGGGTGAACAGATGCCAAGGCTTGCCATGGCGATCGGCGGTCGGTATGTGGTCGATCGAGTGTTCCTCGAGCGTGAGGGTGTTGGCTGAGGACTGGGACACGACTCCTCCTTCATAGCCCTTCGGCTGGTCAATGGGCGCAGTCACGGGCGGTCGGCGGCGAGCCGGGCGATGGCCGCCATCGCCGCGTCATGCAGGCCACGGTCATCTAGCGGGCCGGCCTGGCTGGAGAGCTTGACAATGACGACGTCGCGCACCGGATCCAGCCACAGGTATTGCCCGAAAATCCCGATGCCCAGAAGGCTTCCGCTCTCGTCTCCCGGCACCCACCACTGGTTGCGGTAACTGCCTGCCGGGTGCAGAGCCGAAAAGTCGTGGCCAGCGACCGCGGCGAGCGACCCGCCCCTCCGCGTGTCTTGGAAAAACACATGCGGCCAAGGGTGCCTGCCGGTTTCAGCGTGGATGGCTTCGAGCACACCCAGGCCGAAGCGCGCCAGATCCTGCGCGGTTGCCGCGATCCCGGCGCACGCGTAGGGATTGCCGGACTGGTCGATGCTGATCGCAGCCGGATGCGCGGCGCCGATGCGTGACCAAACCCGCTGGCTCACTAGCTCGGCGTAAGGCGTGCTGGACGCGCGCTCCACGACCCACGACAGCGCGTCCGTCGTGGCCGAGCAGTACCAGAAGACGTCGCCATGCCGACCGTCGGGCGCCAGCGTCGCTAGGAATTCACGCGAGTCAGCCGGATCGCCAGGGCGGCGATCGCGCCACCCGGCCGCACGATCCTGAGTCTGGACTTCCGAAGCTGGATCTAGATAGTCCTGGCTGTAGCAGACCGACGCTGTCATGTCGAGCAGCTGCGATACCGTCGCCGAGCCATAGGCCGAATCTGTGAGTTCCGGAACGTAAGAAGCCACTGGCGCGGCCAGGTCGAGCATGCCGTCAGCAGCCAGGCACCCAGCTGCGACAGCCCCGATCGACTTCGAGATCGACATCAGCACGTGCCGTCGATCGGGCGCGGCCTCGCCGAAGTACCGCTCAAAGACCAACTTTCCGCCGCTCAGCACAACGACGGAGTCAGTGGAGGTTCGTGCCAGAAACTCGGCCATCGACAGCGTCGGCGATCCCGGCACCCCAAGCGCCATCGAGTCGAGGCCCTTGTCCGGCTCGGCGGGCAGCGGCCTAACCGGGCCTGTGCCGTGACCGATCAGAGCCGTGTTGACGACCTCTTCGAAATGGCTGAATGCCCATGCGTGCCTATCCGGCTCCAGCCAACCCGCCAACACCGGGCCCGGAACCGAAGTCGCCTCGCCGTTAGTGACGCGCTCGCTGCTGGCCGACTCTGGATCTGCAGGCATAACCTCTCACCTTGCTTCACCCCACGAATGCGCCACAGTCTGTATAGTTCAAGTCAGTCTGTCAAGACCCTCGAAGCAGATTATTCAGACGTGGCCGGCTGGCCTACTTGTCTTCCCCGTTGCCCTGAAACAGGGAGTCTCTCGCTGGCTGAACACCGCCCTGGCCCGCTGGCCGACGCTGAGGAAGCCGCCGACGTCGAGGAATCTGAGACGTGCTGGGCACCCGTAAAACGCGATCGGCGCGGCGGCCACCGTCGGCTAAGCAGTCGCCTAAACGAGATCCCGGATGCGCTGAAGGCTCTGTCGACCTTCCGCGCGCGATCTCACTTTCAGACTCCACGAGCACTGAAGTCAGTAGTAATTGGGGTATCCCGACCAGTCGGGGGCGCGCTTCTCAAGGAAGGCGTCCCGGCCCTCCACGGCCTCATCGGTCATGTAGGCAAGCCGGGTGGCTTCAGCCGCGAACATCTGCTGACCGACCAGCCCATCGTCAATCAGGTTGAAGGCGAACTTCAGCATTCGACGCGAGGTGGGACTCTTATTGTTGATCTTGACTGCCCATTCCAGCGCCGTACGCTCCAAGTCCGCATGCGGCACCACAGCATTCACCATGCCCATCCGGTATCCGTCCTCGGCGTCATACGTCTCGCCGAGGAAGAAGATCTCGCGCGCGAACTTCTGCCCTACCTGGCGCGCCAGGTAGGCCGAGCCGAAACCGCCGTCAAAGCTGCCAACGTCGGCATCGGTCTGCTTGAACCGAGCATGCTCGCGGCTCGCAATCGTGAGGTCGCACACCACATGCAGGCTGTGTCCGCCGCCTGCAGCCCAGCCGGGCACAACGCAGATCACGACCTTGGGCATAAACCTGATGAGCCGGTGCACCTCCATGATGTGCAGCCGCCCAAAGCGCGCAGGGTCGATAGTCTTGGCCGCCTCGCCGGAGGCGTACCGATAGCCGTCACGGCCGCGGATGCGCTGATCGCCACCAGAGCAGAATGCCCATCCGCCGTCCTTCGGCGACGGCCCGTTCCCGGTCAATAGCACGCAGCCCACATCGCTGGCCATCCGCGCATGATCCAGTGCTTGATACAGCTCATCGACGGTGTGCGGGCGAAAAGCGTTGCGGACTTCAGGCCGGTTGAAGGCGACGCGGACCGTGCCAGAGTCCGCCGCGCGGTGATAGGTGATGTCGGTGAAGGAGAACCCCTCGACGGCACGCCACCGGGTGGGCTCGAAGATCGCAGAGACCATACGACCGATTGTGGCCGACCGCGCAGATCCTGCTTTGGCCGGCCAGGCAATCGGGATACTCTCGCTAGCGCAGGACGAGCTCCCGTGCGTCGTCGGCCTGGGATGAGTCGTCGGACGGGATCGTGACTGGGTGCGATGCCATGAACTCGCGTATCTCGTGGCGCTGCCAGATGGCACTCGCGACGGTGACTGTCATCGTCCAGACGACAGCTACACCAAGCGTGACGGCAACAGCGACGAGGCTCTGGATACTGAACAACATTGCGGGTCTCCTTCCGCGTTTCCCGTCCACCAGACATATGCACACGATGTCGGCTGAGTCAACAGGCCAGACCGATCGCGGCCGCCTTCTGGCGCCGGCCGGATGCCTCTTTCGACCCGGCGGTTACTTGTAGCTGAGCTGGACCAAGAGGTCGCAGCTGGCCCCCGAGTGTGACTTCTTGAACGGACCACCCACTGGCAAGGGCGGGGCGTAGAGGAGGAAGCCGTCGCCACCCGAGCACGACAAGGTTCCGGTGGATCGTGTCTTGATGGCGATGTAATCACCCTTGGTGACATGCAAGTTGACCCGGAAGCTCTGGACGACGTAGTGGTTGCCGCTGGCACCGCCGCACGGGCTCTGGCCGCGGTAGGTGATCTCGGGACCTTGGGCCACGATCTTGGCCTTGTGGGCGCTCGGCTTAGCTTTGGCCAGCTGGAGCCGGAATTTGCCCTTCACGCACGACACCAGCTTCACGTGCTTGACGGTTCCCGTTTTCGGGGCCGTGAAGTGGCTGCCGTTCTCGAATGCGGAGATGGCCACCCACGTGCATGTGGATCCGTGGCGGATTCCGGCGCTCTCATCGCACGACTGGCCGTTCT
>Ga0335072_10008429_pt1 | contig 14947 bp, 10 predicted proteins | sample Lox_Sample_21_FD_206725 | JGI IMG/M metagenome (GOLD analysis project Ga0335072, IMG submission 206725) | Soil microbial communities from Loxahatchee National Wildlife Refuge, Florida, United States - Lox_Sample_2.1 | ecosystem: Environmental > Terrestrial > Soil > Wetlands | place: USA... | reverse complement strand
CTCGAGCACGCCACTCCCGACGCCGAGCTGGCCGAGGAGCAACTCGAGGTCGGCCGGCCCGCAGAGCCGGAACCCGGCGACGAGGCCGACGAAGAGGAATTTGAGCGCGAGGTGGAGGAGTCGATCGCGGGCCGCGGCGCCGGTCGCGGCGGCCGCCGGGGAGGTCGGCGGGGCGGTGGCTACGATGGTGGTGGCGCTGGCGCATCCGGCGGCGAGGTCGCTGTACCCAGTGGCGCGCCGGTTGCGGAGCGCGGACCGAACATCATCGAGCGCCTGATCGGCTTCCTGCAAGGAAGCTGGCGAGAGCTTCAGCGAGTACAGTGGCCCGATCGCCGTCAGGTGATGCAGGCCACGGGAGTCGTGATCGGTTTCGTGATCATCGCCGCGGTCTTCCTGGGCGTGTCGGACTGGGTGTCCCAGAAGATCGTCACTTTCGTCTTGAAGTAGGCGCCACCCGGCGCCGCAGGCTAGAGAGGCCAATCGAGCAACAGAATGTTCCGCTGGTACGTCGTAAACACATACTCGGGTCACGAGAACAAGGTCAAGCACAACCTCGAGCACCGGATCGTTTCGCTCGGTCAGCAGCAGGCGGTCCGGCAGATCGTCGTGCCTACCGAGTCGGTGTCCGAGATGAAGGACAACCAGAAGATCACGGTTGAGAAGCGCACGATGCCCGGCTACGTGCTGGTCAACATGGATCTCAACGAGGACTCGTGGTCACTGGTCAAGGGCACACCCGGGGTGACCGGCTTCGTCGGCGCTTCGAACGAGCCCGTCCCACTCACCCAGGACGAGGTCAACCGCCTGCTCCACCGCGAGCAGGAGGTGCGTCCGCGCAGCCGGGCCACGTTCACGATCGGTGAGTCGGTGAAGGTGATCTCGGGTCCGCTGTCAGACTTCTCGGGCGAGATCTCCGAGGTGAACGAGGACGCGCAGCGGCTGAAGGTGCTGGTCTCGATCTTCGGGCGCGAGACGCCGGTGGAGGTCGGGTTCGATCAGGTGAAGAAGATCTAGGCGATGGCAAAGAAAGTACTGACACAAATCAAGCTGCAGGCGGTCGGCGGGCAGGCCTCGCCGGCGCCGCCGGTGGGCCCCGCGCTCGGTCAGCACGGCGTCAACATCATGGAGTTCGTCAAGGCGTTCAACGCCCAGACGCAGGGTGACCTGGGCACGGTCATCCCGGTCGTGATCACGGTCTACGAGGATCGCTCGTTCACGTTCGTCACCAAGAGCCCGCCCGCCGCGGTGCTGATCAAGCAGGCGCTGAACTTGGAGAAGGGCTCGGCAGAGCCGAACCGGACCAAGGTGGCCAAGATCACGCAGGATCAGCTCCGGCAGATCGCCGAGAAGAAGATGAAGGACCTGAACGCCGGCGACATCGACGCCGCCGCGAAGATCATCGCGGGCACCGCTCGCTCGATGGGTGTGGAGGTCGTCTAGGAGTCATGGCACATCACGGCAAGACATACGAGGACGCCAAGCAGCGGTTCGACCGCGAGCGCGAGTACTCGCCCGCCGAGGCGGTGGCGCTGATCAAGCAGCTTGCGCGCGTGAAGTTCAACGAGTCTGTGGAGGTGCACGTCCGCACCGGGCTGAACGTCCGTCACGCGGACGAGCAGTTGCGCGGGACGATCGCGCTCCCCAACGGGCTCGGCAAGGACGTCAAGGTCGCGGTGTTCGCGCAGGGCGACAAGGCCCGCGAGGCCGAGGAGGCAGGAGCCGACGTGGTCGGCGCCGAGGACCTCGCCCAGCGGATCCAGGACGGGTTCGACGACTTCGACGTCGCGATCGCGACGCCCGACCTGATGCCCGTGGTCGGGCGGTTGGGGCGGATCCTCGGGCCCGCCGGCAAGATGCCGAACCCGAAGGTGGGGACCGTCACGATGGACGTGGCGCGCGCGGTCGAGGAGTCCAAGGCCGGCAAGGTCGAGTACCGGACCGACCGCAACGCGATCGTGCACCTCGTGATCGGCAAGCGCGACTTCGACGACAGGAAGCTGCTCGAGAACTACGCGGCCGTGATCGACGAGCTGATCCGGGCCAAGCCGTCGGCGGCCAAGGGCCGCTACATCCGGACGGTGGTTGTCGCAACCACGATGGGGCCGGGCGTCAAGGTCGACCCGACGCGTACGCGTGACATCGTCGAGGAGCCCGTAGCGGCGTAAACTGCGATCTACAGAGACGAAGCCCGAGACCTCCGGCGGCACGTAAGTCCGGAGCAGGCGGAGCCTCGAGAGCTGGAGCCGCCTTCTGGTTCCGCGTTCGACGCCCGCCGATGAGCGGGCGTTTCACGTTTCGAGAGGAACCATGAACCGAGACCAGAAAGCAGCAGTCGTAGAGGAGATCGCCGGCCAGATCAGATCGGCGGACGCAGTGTTCGCCGTCGATTACCGGGGGATCTCCGTGGCACAGGCGGCCGAGTTGCGCACCAAGCTGCGCGACTCCGGCACGAAGTTCCGGATCGTCAAGAACTCACTGTCCGAGCGCGCCGCCGACGAGGCCGGCGCCGAGGCGCTGAAGGCGCTGCTCCAGGGCCCGACCGCGCTCGCGTTCGTCTCCGGCGACGCCGCGCTCGCGGCCAAGGCGCTGAACGACGCCGCGCGGACGATGCATACGCTCGAGTTCAAGGGCGGCCTGATGGACAGCACGACGCTCAGCGCGGACGATGTTCGCGCGATCGCGCGTCTGCCCGCACGCGAAGTGCTCCAGGCGCAGCTTGTCGGCACGATCGCGGCGCCGCTGTCCGGACTCGTCCGGACGCTCAACGCGCTGATCGCGGGACTCGCCATCCAGCTCCAGCAGATCGCCGAGAAGGGGCTCGTGAGCGGGACCGCGCCGGCGCCCGAGGCCGCCGCGGAGGCTGAGGCTGCCGCGGAGGCCGAGCCTGAGGCTGCCGCGGAGCCCGAGGCCGGTGCGGAGCCCGAGGCCGGTGCGGAGCCTGAGGCCGGTGCGGAGGCTGAGGCTGCCGCGGAGGCCGAGCCTGAGGCTGCCGCGGAGGCCGAGCCGGCGCCAGATCAACCTGAACAAGAATCAGCGTCGGACGACCAGCCGTCGGACGCCTAAGGAGGAACCATGCCCAGCACCCAAGAATGGATCGACGAGCTCAAGTCAATTTCCGTGCTCGAGCTGTCCGAGCGCATCAAGGCGCTCGAGGAGGCGTTCGGCGTCTCCGCGACGGCGATGGCGGCGGCGCCCGCGATAGCCGGCCCCGGGACCGGGGATGGCGGCGGCGAGGAAGTCGAGGAGCAGACGTCGTTCGACGTGGTGCTCCAGGCCGCCGGCGACAAGAAGATCCAGGTGATCAAGGTCGTGCGCGCGGCGACGGGCCTCGGTCTCAAGGAGGCCAAGGCGCTCGTCGACGAGGCGCCCAAGCCTGTCAAGGAAGGCATCGACCGCGCCGAGGCCGACAAGCTCAAGGCCGACCTCGAAGAGGCCGGCGGAACCGTCGAGCTGAAGTAGACAGATCCGGTGAAGGGGGCGCGCGACGCGCCCCCAGAAACCTCCCGCAACGGCGTCCCGTTCGGATACGTTTGCCGTGTGGGCGCATGGAAATCGGAGGCGAGGTCGATCTCGGCCGGTAACGGCCGCGTGCTCGAGGTCGTGATCGCGGGGCCGCCTGGCGGCTCGGCGCTGTTCTCTCACCACGGGACGCCCGGCGCGGCGGAGATGTTCGACCCGCTCGTGGACATCGGAGCGGAACGAAACCTCCGCCACATCACTTACTCGCGTCCCGGGTATGGCGGTTCCGGGCGTGTGCAGGGGCGGTCGGTGGCCGACTGCGCGGCCGACGTGGTCGCGATCGCCGACGCGCTCGGGTACGAGCGGTTCTATTCGGTGGGTGGCTCGGGCGGCGCCCCGCACTCGATCGCGTGTGCTGCGCTGCTGCCCGACCGCGTCATCTCGGCGGCGGCGATCGCGTCGCCGGCGCCGCTGGGCGCCGACGGCCTTGACTGGACCGCGGGCATGGCGAAGGAAAACGTGGCCGAGCTCGCGGCGGTGCAGGCCGGCGACCGTGAGCTCGAGGAATTCCTCGAGGGCGAGGCACAGTCGATGCTCGGCACGTCGCCCGCCGAGGTCATGACGGTGCTCGGAGATCTCGTCTCCGAGGCCGATCGCCGGGCGCTGAGCGGCGAGCTCGGCGAGTTCATCGTCAGAGAGCTCACGCACTCGCTGTCGGGCGGCGTGTGGGGCTGGTTCGACGACGACCGCGCGATCCTCGGGGACTGGGGCTTCGACCTGGCCGACGTCGCCGCTCCGCTATCGCTGTGGCACGGCGGCCAGGATCGGTTCGTCCCGATTGCGCACGGCGAGTGGCTCGCCGGGCACCTCCCGGCCGACGCGCATCTTCGGCCGGACGACGGGCACCTCTCGCTCTCGCTTGGCTCGTACGGCGAGATCATCGACGCCCTGCTCGAGCAGGGCGCCAACGGCAAGTGACCACCGGCACCACGAGAAGCGACTCGTACGTACCGCGCATGTTGCTCGGGCGGCTGGCCAGGCCCGAGGACGAGCTCGTCGAGACGCTCGAGGGCACGATGGTATTCGCCGACGTCTCCGGCTTCACGCGGCTGTCCGAACGCTTGGCGCGCAAGGGCACGGAAGGGGCGGAGTACCTCGTCGACGCGATCAACACGTGCTTCTCGGCGCTGCTGACCGATGCCTATGCGCGCGGTGGCTCGCTGTTGAAGTTCGGCGGCGACGCGATGCTGCTGTGGTTCGCGGGCGACGCGCACGCGCTGCGTGCCTGCGCGTCGGCCGGCGCGATGCGCGCGACGCTGCGCGACGTCGGACGCATCCGCGCCGGGGCGAGCGACGTGATCCTCCGGATGTCGGTCGGCGTCCACAGCGGTGCCTATGCGATGTTCCTCGTCGGTCAATCCCACCGCGAGCTGCTGATCGGCGGTCCGTCGGCGGGCACGGTGGTCGAGATGGAGGGGCTGGCGTCGGCCGGTCAGATCCTGCTCAGCGCCGACACCGCCGGGCTGTTGCCGCGGGGCAGCGTGGGCGCCTCGCTGGGGTCGGGCATGCTGCTCGCGCGTGCGCCGATCACGCCCGAGTGGTCGCCCGAGGCCGAGGCCGCGATGCCGTCGGACGACGCGATTGCGGCCTGCCTGCCGGCGATCGTCCGCTCGCACCTGCTCGGCGGGCACGCCGCGCCGGAGCATCGGACGGCCTCGGTCGCGTTCCTTCAGTTCACCGGACTCGATGATCTGATGGCGCGCGAGGGGGCGGGCGCCGCCGCTCACCACCTTGATCGCGTGGTCAACGCGGTACAGGACGCGTGCGAGCGCTATGAGGTCTGCTTCCTGGACTCGGATCTCTCCGCGGACGGCGCCAAGATCCGTCTGAGCGCGGGCGCTCCGCGGGTCGTGGGCGATGACGAGGAGCGGATGCTCCTCGCGCTGCGGCAGATCGTCGAGGCCGAGCTGCCGCTGCCCGTGAAGGCCGGGGTCAATCGTGGCCCCGTGTTCACCGGCGAGGTGGGACCCGCCTACCGGCGCTGGTATGCGGTCATGGGCGACACGGTGAACCTGGCGGCGCGGGTGATGGGCAAGACTCCGCCGGGGCAGGTCTACGCCACCCGGGATGTCCTGCGCCACTCGCGCGGCCGGTTCCGCGAGACCGAGGTCGGGCCGTTCACGGTCAAGGGCAAGGCCAAACCCGTCCACGCCTGGGACATCGGGCCGCCGCTTCGCACGGGAGCGCACGACGCCGCCCGCTCCGAGGTGCCGCTGGTCGGCCGCCGGCGTGAGCTCGAGCAGCTCGCATCCGCGATCGAGGCCGCGCGGCGAGGCTCCGGGTCACTGATCGAGCTCGCCGGGGAAACCGGGAGCGGCAAGTCCCGACTGCTCGCCGAGGCGCGCGAGCTCGGAGACGGGATGATCGTGCTCCGCTCGACGTGTGAGGTGGTCACCCGTGAGTCGCCGTATTTCGCGTGGCGCGAGCTGCTCCGCCAGGTGCTCGGCGTCGGCTCGGACGACGCGGAGGAGCGGGTGCGCGAGCGTCTAGAAGCCGAGATCGGCCTGGGCCAGCCGGACTTGCGGCCGTGGCTCCCGCTGATCGCGATCGCCGTGGACGTGACGGTTCCGACGACGACCGAGGTCGAGCAGCTCGCGCCCGAGGCACGCGCCACCAAGCTCCGCGAGGTCGTGCTGCGGTTCCTCGGCCGTGCCCTCGTCGTGCCGACGATCGTCGAGGTCGAGCACGCCCACCTGATGGACGCGGCGTCGGCGGCGCTGTTCGAGACCCTGGCCGCGGAGATCGAGTCCTCGTCCTGGATCGTCCTCGTGACGCGCCAGGACGCGACCGGTGGGCCATCGGTCGCCGACGGCGGCGGAGTCAGGATCGAGCTTGGTCCGCTATCGCGCGAGGAGGCCCTCGAGCTCGCCCAGGCCACCCAGGAGGCGGCGCGGGTACCTCCGCACGTGCTCGAGCTGGCGGTCGAGCGGTCGGGCGGGAGCCCCGAGTTCTTGCTCGACCTGCTCGCGGCGGCCGCTGCCGGAGACCGCGAGGAGCTTCCCGAGAGCGTCGGCGCCGCGACGATGGCCCGCATCGACGCGCTCGATCCCCGCGACGGTGCGGTCGTCCGGCGGGCCGCCGTGCTCGGCGTCAACTTCCACCCACGCCGACTGGTCGACGTGCTCGACCCTGCCACGCCGGTACCGGACGACGGCTTCTGGGACCGCCTGCCGGGCGTGTTCGCGCGCGAGCCCGACGGATACGTGCGATTCAGGCGCCCGGCGATCCAGGAGGTCGCCTACTCGAGTCTCCCGTTCAGGCTTCGCCGCGAGCTGCACATGGCGGTCGGGCTGCGTCTCGAGCACGGCACGACCCACGAGCCCGACACGGACCCCGCGATCCTTTCGCACCACTTCTCGCAGGGCGGCGACTACGCGCGCGCGCACCGATACGCGATGGCCGCGGCCAAGCGTGCGACCGAGCGCTTCTCACACGTCGACGCCGCGCGGCTGTATCGCCGGGCGATCGACGCGGGACGGGCCGAGGGAGCCGCCGCCGACCCCCGGTCGCTGGCCGGCGCGTGGGAGGAGCTCGGCGAGGCGCTGCGGAACGTCGGCGAGCCGGCGCCGGCGATGAAGGCGCTGACCGAGGCCCGTCGCCTGCTCCGCGACGATCCGATCGCACAGGCGCGGCTGTGTCACCGACATGCAGAAGTCGCCGAACGCCGCGAGTCGCTGACTGTCGCCATCCGCTGGCTCAATCGCGGGTCGCGATATGTGGATCGGGTCGAGGGTCGCGAGGCATCGGCCTGGCGGGCCCGCATGTGGTCTTTACTAGGAGGCGTCCGCGCCGCCCAGGGAAGATGGGCACAGGCGATCTCGGTCTGTCGACAGGCGATCGCGGAAGCGGAGTCAGTGGGCGAGTTGAGTGCGCTCGCCCACGCGTGCTACGTGCTGGACTGGGCCCTGGTCGAGTCGGGGAGCCCTGACGAAGCGACCCATTCGTGGCGGGCGCTCGAGATCTACGATCAGCTCGGCGATCCCGAGCACGAATCGACAGTGCTCAACAACCTGGGTGCGTTCGCCTACTGGGAGGGCCGGTGGGACGATGCCGTCGACCTCTATCGCCGGGGCGGCGCCGCCAGCGAGCGGGCTGGGCGCCCGAACGATTTCGCGCGGGCTGACTACAACGTAGGAGAGATCCTCCTGGACCAAGGTCGCCTCGACGAGGCTGAGAGCCATCTCCAGCGGGCCCGCCGGGTCTGGAGCGCGACCGACGAGCGACAGGGAGTGGGATGCGTCGACATGCTTCTGGCTCGTTTGACGGTGCGCAGGGGTCGGCACGAGGAAGGCATCGCGTTGCTCGAGACGGCACAGGCGGACCTCCGAAGACTGCGGGTGGACACCTATGCCGACCTCGCTCAGGCGCTGATTGCCGAAGCCGAGGGGTTGAGCGGCGACCCATTCCGGGCGCTGGACCTCGCGAGTCAGGAGCTACAGGCGAACGACAGACAGCGACCGCTGCTCACCCGCATGGCCGGAGTCGCTCTCGCTCGGCTCGGACAGAAGGAGGCCGCCCTGCGAGAGTTGCGGCACTCCCTGAGCACGGCACGCGAGCGCAGGGCGGATTACGACGTCGCCGCCACGATTGACGCAATGGACGCAATCGCGGCCGTCGATCAGAACATGCGGGACGAGCGCGACCAGATCATGCGGCGCTTGAAGATCGAGCGGCTCCCGACTCTCGCTCTGTGAAGCAATGAGGGCCGCATCGCTGCGGCCCTCAAATGCTCCAATGTCTACCTGCCCATGTAGGGGTCGCCCGGGAAGTACGCCGGGAGCCTGACGTCCACGATCACGTCCTCGCCGGTGGTGCTGTACCGGTCCGGTCGCGTCTGGAGCGGGTCGTCGGTGATGCACGGCTCACGGTCCGCACCGTCGCCCAACTGGTCGCAGAAGGGCAGGAACCCAACGAACGCGCCCTCTCCGTCTACCGGCTGGGTGCCGTCGGGCAGCGTGCCCGGCTGCGCCCGGTCGATCTCGTCGTCGGAGTTCACAACGACGAACGGCGAAGTCGAGCCGAAGCAGACCATGAAGCCGTCCGGGGTCACGTTCCTCACGGTCCACGTGATGGTCTTGGCGGGCGGCCCGTCCTCATCGTCCTGGTTGACCACGTCGAATCCATACCAGTCCACGTTCACCGGGTCGTACCCGGCGCACCCGGGATCGGCGTCCGGATTGCTGCCCGGACCGTCCATCGGGGTGCCCGGATCGACCTGACCGGTCAGCTGACCGTTATTGGGGCTCGCGTCGATCGCGAGGGTGGAGTCCGCGCCGGTGAGCGTGAGCAGGCAGTCCATGCTCGTGTTGCAGTCCGTCTCGCCATCGGCGATGTCAAACGGTGACGACTCGCCGCTGTTCAGCCCCCAGGCGGAAGCCACCAACGTGTAGTTGTTGTCGGGCAGGTCGAGCTTCAGACCCTTGAACGTAGCGACGCCGCCAGTTGACGGATTCGTCGTGTTGCCCCCAAGGGTCGCGCCGCCGCTGTCGGCGGCCGTGTCCGTCCCTAGGCCGATCGTCACGTCCGGCGAGGAATTCGTCGGGTTGCCATTCGCGTCGAGCACCTGGACGGTCACGGGGGGTCCGGACGCGTCGTACGAACTGCCGGTGATCCGCGTCTTGATCAGCGCGTTGTTCGGCTCGGTCACGAACTCGAGGCCGCAAGCGCTCGTGAGATCGGTGGTCGGGTAGTCCGGGTCGCCCAGATCGAGCTGCTGGCTGCCCAATCCCTTGCTGTAGGCCGTGAGATCCCAGATGAACCCCGCGTCCACGCAGGGCGCGATCACGCCCACCGAGATGGTGTCCGACATGCCCGGCTGCAGGTTCAGCCCGGTCAGCGTGAGCTTCTTAGGGGTCAGCGACACGTTGCCGGGCTGAGCCCCGAGGCTCGCGGACGACAGCGTGAACGCGGTTGGCGGCTTGATGACCGCCGAGCCCAGGCCGTTGCTGCCGGATGTATTCGTCAGTGTGATGCTGAACGTATTGGTGGTCCCGGCGGGCACGCTCGCCGGCGTCACGTTCGCTGAAAAGCTCCAGGCAAAGGCCGCCGACGCCATGGCGCCTGATGCGACGAATGCCACCGCCACCGAGAGGGCAAGCCGCCCCACTCGTGGTATTACGACGACCCGCATATGTCCCCCTTGTCCTTAAGATTTGAGCGCCCACGCGCCCCGTCCAGGCGCGACCCTACTGGCCAGGACGGGCGGCGCGCAACAAGCCGCGGGCGTAATCGATCGTTCATCCCGGAGCCCCCGGGATTCCGGCGCTCGCCCGTACACTTCGTTGAGCTGACGGCGGCAGCGTTGGGGGCGCTGAACACAGCTCAACCTTGCAGGTGCAACCCGAATCCGGAACGCTAGCTCCCTTCGTGCCCCGGGCCGTGCTGGCACGGCTGGCGCGCCCGATCGAAGTGCTGGCCGAGCCCGTCTACTGCACGCTCGTGTTCGCCGACGTGTCGGGCTTCACGCGCCTGTCCGAGCGGCTCGCGCGCCGCGGCGGTGAGGGCTCGGAGCAGCTTGTCGACGTGATCAACGCCTGCTTCACGTCGCTGCTGGCGGAGGCGTACGGGCGGGGCGGCTCGCTCGTGAAGTTCGGTGGCGACGCGATGGTGCTCCTGTTCTATGACCAGGAGGCCAACCAGGAACACGCGGTGCGCGCGTGCTGCGCCGCGTCGGAGATGCGGCGCCGGCTTCGCGAGGCCGGCCGGGTCCGCGCGGGCGACAGCAACGTCGTGCTGCGGATGTCGGTCGGCGTCCACAGCGGCACGTACCCGATGTTCGTGGTCGGACGGTCTCATCGAGAGCTCGTGATCGGCGGCGAGGCGACGACCACGGTCGTCGGGCTCGAGGCCGCAGCCTCCTCCGGCCAGATCCTGATCAGCCCGGAGACCGCCCGGCTGCTGCCCCGCAGCTCCGTGGGCGCGCGCAGCGGGCCCGGCTTCCTGCTCGGCCGGTCCCCCGCCACCTGCGAGTGGACGCCGCCCGTGGGGCTGCCGACTCCGACCGAGGCGGTGATCGAGAGCTTTCTCCCGGTCGCTGTCAGGGCGCATCTGCGCGAGGGCTCGACGGCCCCCGAGCATCGCACGGCGGCGATCGCCTTCCTTCATTTCGGCGGTCTCGACGAGGTCATCGCGACCGAGGGACTCGAGTACGCGGCACGGCGGCTGGACGAGGTCATCCGCCTGGTGCAGGAGGCCGTTGAGCGGTACGACGTCGGTTTCCTCGACACGGACATCGCCGCCGACGGCGTCAAGATCCGGTTGAGCGCGGGCGCCCCGCGAGTCGTCGGCGACGACGAGGATCGAATGCTGCTGGCGCTCCGCCACATCGTCGAGGGCGACCCGCCGCTGCCGGTGCGGGTCGGCGTCAACCGCGGTCCGGTGTTCACGGCCCAGGTCGGGCCGGACTACCGGCGCTGGTACGCGGTCATGGGCGACAGCGTGAACCTGGCGGCGCGTCTGATGGCCAAGGCTCCGGCGGGCCACGTCTACGCCACTCGCGAGGTGCTGCGCGGCGCGAAGACGAGCTTCGAACAGGCGTGGCTCGAGCCGTTCATGGTCAAGGGCAGGTCACATTCGGTGCACGCGTGGGATATCGGCCGGACGCTCCGCGGCGCCTCCGAAGGAGCGATCCGACTCGAGCTGCCGCTGGTCGGCCGGGACTCCGAGGTCGACCACCTCCGGTTCTCGGTAGCCCGTGCTCGCGGGGGCTCGGGCACGCTGATCGAGCTCGCGGGGGAGATGGGCATCGGCAAGTCGCGGCTGCTCGCCGAGCTGGCGGGGATCGGCCAGGGCATGGCCGAGCTGCGCGCCGGCTGCGAGGTGTACACGCGCGATACGCCGTACTCGACCTGGCGAGCCCTCCTGCAGCAGGTGCTCGGGCTGGTCCCGGACACGCCCGAGCCGCAGGTGTTCGATCGGCTCGTCGACGAGCTCGAGGACAACTGTCCCGAGCTGATCCCGTGGCTGTCGTTGCTCGCGATCGTCCTCGACGTCGAGGTACCGCCTTCTGTCGAGGTCGAGCGTCTGGCCGAGGACGCTCGCCCCGCGAAGCTCCACGAGGTCGTGATCGCGTTCCTCGGCCGCGCCCTCGTCGTGCCGACGATCGTCGAGGTCGAGCAGGCGCACCTGATGGACGCCGCCTCGGCCGCGCTGTTCCGCGCGCTCGCGCTCGAGCTCGAGACCTCCGCCTGGGTTGTCGTGGTTACGCGCCGCGACGCTCCGGGCGGGCTGACGCTCGCCGACTGCCCGCACGAGCGGATCGAGCTCGGGCCGCTGTCGGGTGACGCCGCGCGCGAGCTGGCGCTGTTCACCCCCGAGGCGACCCAGCTTCCCCCACACGTGGTCGAGCTCGCGGTCGAGCGCTCCGGCGGCAACCCCGAGTTCCTGCTCGACCTGCTCGCGGCCGCCGTTGACGGCAATCGCGACGAGCTGCCGGATACCGTCGGAGCGGCGGCGATGGCCCGGATCGACGCGCTCGACGCCGCCGACCGGGCGATCGTGAGCCGCGTCGCCGTGCTCGGCATGTCGTTCCAGCCCGGCCGCCTCGCCGATGTCCTCGCGCCCGACATCCCGGTTCCGGACGACCGGTTCTGGGACCGGCTGTCGACCGTGTTCGCGCGCGAGAGCGACGGCCACGTGCGCTTCCGCCGGCCCGCGCTCCAGGAGGTCGCCTACTCGAGCCTGCCGTTCAAGCTGCGGCGCCAGCTGCACGAGGCCGTCGGACTCAGCCTCGAGCGCGAGCAGGGCTCCGAGCACGAGGCCGCCGCGGCGGTGCTGGCGAACCATTTCGCGCTCGCCCGCGACTACGTCCGGGCCCACCGCTACTCGATGCTCGCGGCCGAGCGGGCCCAGGAGAGCTCCTCGCATGCCGATGCCGCGCGCCTGTATCAGCGCGCGATCGAGACCGGCCGCGCATGCGGAACGACCGACAAGCACGCGCTGGCGCAGGCGTGGGAGCAGATGGGCGAGTCGCTGCGGTGCATCGGCGAGCCGGCGGCCGCGAGCCGGGCGTTGACCGAGGCGCGCCGGCTGCTCCGCGACGATCCGATCGCGCACGCGCGGCTGTGCGATCGTCATGCCGACGTGGCGTCGCGGACCGCAGCCCTGACCGCCGCGGTCCGGTGGCTCCAGCGCGGCTTTCGCGTGCTGGAAAACGTGGAAGGGGACGAGGCGACGGCGTGGCGAGCGAGGATGCGCTCGCGGCTCGGTGGAGTGCGAAACCGACAGGGTCGCTGGTCCGAGGCGGTCGCGACGTGCCGTCAGGCGATCGCTGAGGCCGAATCCGTCGGCGAGTTGAGCGCGCTCGCGCACGCGCTGTACTCGCTCGACTGGGCGCTCGTCGAGTCCGGTCACCCCGAGCGGGCCACGCACTCGTGGCGGGCGCTCGAGCTGTTTGAGAAGCTCGGCGACCCGGAGCACGAGCTGATCGTCCTCAACAACCTGGGCATGTTCGCCTACTTCGACGGGCGCTGGGACGACGCGCTCGCGCTGTACCGCCGCGCCCGCCTGCGCGGCGAGCGCTCCGGCCGGCCCGCCGACGTCGCGTTCGTCGACTGCAACGTCGGCGAGATCCTGTCCGACCAGGGCCAGCTCGACGCGGCGGAGGAGCACCTGCAGCGGGCGCGCCGGGTGTGGAGCGGGACCCGCGAGGTCCAATCGGTCGCCTTCATCGACCTGCTCCTCGGGCGTCTCGCGGTGCGGCGCGGCGATCGCGACAAGGGCGTGCCGATGCTCGAGGGCGCGATGGACACGCTCCGGCGGTTCAACATGAACGCGTACGCCGATTTCGCGCGGGCGCTCGTCGCCGAGGCCGAAGCGTTCACCGGAGACGCCCAGCGAGCGCTCGACATCGCGCGCGCGGACATGCCGTCGGCCGATCGGAACCGTCCGCTGCTCCAGCGGGCCGCGGGGATCGCGCTCGCCCGCCTGGGGCAGCCCGATGCGGCGCGCGCCGAGTTGGGGGACGCCCTCAGGTCAGCGCGGGCGGGCGGCGCCGGCTACGACATCGCGGCGACGATCGACGCGCTCGACAGGCTCGGTGGCGCGGACGCGGATGCCCGGCGCGAGCGCGACAAGATCATCGACGCGCTCAAGATCGCTCGGTTGCCGGCGCCGGCGCTGGTCGCCTAGCCGCCACCCCAAGGATCGCCCGTCTCGGGGATCACGATCTTCATGACGGCGTCGTAGCCCCCGGACTTGTCGGATCTTTGCGAGATCTTCGAGATGCACGGCGGGATGGCCGGCGTGCACATCGGGAGCAGCCCGATGAACCCCGCGGTCCCGGTGGGGAGCTTGGCTGCCGGCGCCCGTTTGCCCGACGCCGTCGCGAAGTCGTACCCGGCCCCGAGGCAGAAACCGAGGCCCCGCGTCGTGGTCTTCTTGATCGTGTACGACACCGTGTCGACGATCGGCACGACCGCGGCGGTGGGCGGCGGCGTCGCCGGCGGGGTCACGACCGAGTCGTACCAGTTGGGGTCGTGGAACTGGTAGCTGCCGCACGTGAGCCTCCGGCCGACGTCGATCGTCCCGCGCAGCGTGCCCGCGGACGCATTCGACACCACACCGTAGCTGCTTACCGAGGTGGGCAGATTGGTCGAGCACGCCGGGCCTCCGTCGCCGCAAGCAGCCGTCCTCGGGCAGACCACGGTGACGCCGACGTTGCTGAGCGCCGCCTGGAGCGCCAGCTGCGGGCCGGTCGGGGTCGCCCCCTGGAAGGCGTGGGACGTCCACCGCCGCATCTCGTTGCCGCAGCGCTTGGGCGCGGTCGCGATCACGTCGAACTGGAGCTTCGACCCCGGTTTCAGCGAGATGTGGCGTAGCGAAAGCGTCCTTCGCTGCACGAGCGTCTTGTGCCGGAACGGCGCGTTCGGGCCCGGCCGCGACAGCGTGAAGCCCGGCGGTGGCGACACCTTCACGGCCTGGAGCATCGTCCCCGGAGCTGAGATGTTCGCGACCGTGACCTCGAACGTCGTCGACTGGCCGGCGGTGGTGTACGCGGGATAGATCGTGACCGTGAAGCCCTCCCTGGGGATCGCTTGCGTGGCCTGCGCGGCGCGCGCCACCGGCTTCGCGGCGGGCCTCGCCGCGGGCCTCGCGGCGGGCCTGGCCGCCGCCGGCGCTCCGGTGAGCGAGACGAGCGCACCCGACGCGGCAACCGCAACGGCAAGCCGCCCGAACCTGACTGCTCCAACCCGCATACGTCCCCCCTCCTGAGGTAGATGGGCACGACCGCCCCACGGCGCACCCCGCGGGCGGAAATCTATCGCTCGGTGGCGACGGGCGCGCGAATTTTCGGGGGGCGGGGTAATGCAGGCGGGGGGTGGTCGGTGTGCGGTGGTCGGTGGCGGGGTGGCGGTTGTGGGGTGGTGGGCGTGGGGTGGTGGGCGTGGGGTGGTGGGCGTGGGGTGGTGGGCGTGGGGTGGTGGGCGTG
>Ga0335072_10008428_pt1 | contig 14947 bp, 13 predicted proteins | sample Lox_Sample_21_FD_206725 | JGI IMG/M metagenome (GOLD analysis project Ga0335072, IMG submission 206725) | Soil microbial communities from Loxahatchee National Wildlife Refuge, Florida, United States - Lox_Sample_2.1 | ecosystem: Environmental > Terrestrial > Soil > Wetlands | place: USA... | reverse complement strand
AGGGCAACGCGCAGAACGCCGAATCCGTGCTGAACCTGGCGATCACCTATGTGGCCGCGCAGGACGGCTATCTCGGCGCGCAGATCAATACGCTCAACGCCATCAGCCAGGTGATGAGCACGCAGCAGGAGAACGTGGTTTCTGCACAGAATGCGGTGCAGGCTACGGACTATGCGGCGGCGACATCGAATATGTCGAAGTATGAGATTCTGAGCCAGACAGGCATTGCTGCGCTGGCGCAGGCCAACAGCGTGCAGCAGGAAGTAACCAAACTTCTGCAATAAGTTCTTGCAGCAAACATAAGGTTGCAGTACTTTCAAGACAACCCAGGGACGGGCCGGCGGCGAGTGTTCAACCTTGCCGCCCTTCTTTTGTGGTCGAAAGCCCGACGGCGAATCGACCGTAATCGATGCAGATCGGTTAGCGGGGCTTGCCGGCCGATGCCGATCGGGACAGCACGTGGTTCGGGTTTGACGAATCGCATCCGAGCGGAGAAAATAGAAGAGTTGCATTCCTCCCGATGTGGGCCTGTGGCGCAGCTGGGAGCGCGCTTCCATGGCATGGAAGAGGTCGTCGGTTCGATCCCGACCAGGTCCACCATTAAATCAGTAACTTGCAGAATCTCCTCTCTCCGGTTTGGTAGCATTTGGTAGCAAATTCAAAAAACCTCTCTCAGAAACCGGTGCAGATTGCTCCGTTTTGCTTCCATTCTTTGGACTCGCTGAAACGGCCCCTTTAGCCTTCATCTCACCCGCAGCGATTCCGCCTTTCGGCTGCTCCGCTTTGTGCGTTCGGAGTCTTGGCAAAGACCTTTTTCCAGTGTGAACTGAAGAGCCGACCTTCGCTTTCAACTCGCGGTGAATTGAATTGACCGTCGCTTGGACGCTCGCCGGAATCTCCTGCATGTAGACATCGGTTGTGGTGGCTGCACGGGAGTGCCGGAGCACGCCTTGCACGTCTTTGACTGTTCCCTTCTTCTGGGCCAGTGTGGCGATCGTTCTGCGGATGACCTGAAACGTCAGTTTCGGCAGTTCCAGGTTTCGGGCCAGCTTGTGAAGCACCCGCTTGCGATAGTTGTCCGTATCCAGAAAACCTCCATCTTGATTCGGAAAGATGAATGCGTCTGGAGACGAATCCGGTGATTGCTGCTTCCACTCGGCGATTTTTGCTGCCAGATCTTTCGGCAGGTGCACCGCCGCAAGGCTTCTCTTGGTCTTGCCCCAGGGACGGATATTGCCCTTGTAGACCGTTTCCGTCACGCACATGGTGGAAGCAGCTTGGTTGAAGCTCTTCCATCTAAGCCCGAACAGTTCGCTGGGCCGGAGCGCATTCGTCATGTCCAATTCGAGCAGAAGGCGATCCCGCACGCTCAATTCCGACAGCGCCTTCCGCAACTGGTCCCACGTCAAGATTGTCTTGTCCGTGTCACGCAGTTGCGAGGGGACCTTCACCTTGCGCGCAGGGTCTTTCCCGAGAAAGTCCTGATCGGCAGCCTCGGCGAAAATGTCCCTCAAGTAGGCCCTCATTTGAAGCACTCTGTCTTTTGATCGAGTTCTTGCCAGCTTGTTAAGGTGGACCTGCAAAGTGAACTTGTCGAAGTTCTCCAGCGGGACATCTTCGAATTCCTCGATGAGATCCTGTTGGATCAACAGCTTCTTCACCTTTGCAGTTTCTTCTTTCCAGTGCGCTTCCTTCAACGGAAAGAAGCGGTTGCGAACGAACCATCCGAAGGTGACGGAAGCATCGTTCACTGTCCTGCTTCCGGTCGATTTTCCGGTCAGTTTCGTGATCTCTCGCTCCAGTGCCTCACGCGCCTCAAACTTCGTGAATTGAGACTTGAGGCCGAGAACCATTGGAACGACAGTTGTTTTGGTTTCGTTGCTGGCAGGATCGATCACGGTCCGGCGAAAATAACCGTACCATTTCTTTCCGCGCGCAACGACCCATCCCTTCTGGTGCGACTTGCCCATCGATTCCTCGATTTCTGTGGGGGGAACGAGCGGGCTGCCTTCATTTTACCGGTGTTTCCGCCGCAGTGAAGACAGCCGTTCCCGCTCGTTGACGAACTCTTCAATCTGGCTTTCGCGATAGCGGAGGACTCCATCGCTCATCCGAATGACCGGCAAATACGGGGCCTTTCGGCTGGAGTGATCCCACACCCAATCCCGCGACACCCTGAGACGTTCGGCGACATCCTCGACGGTCAGGAGTGAATCAACCGCATCCATCTCCTGCATTGTCGGCATAGAGTTCATAGAATCGTTTCCTCCATCGTCCCCGATTGATGAGCTATATCCGCCCCTATTCCCGCTCCTTTGAGGACGAGGGTGGCTCTGTGCGGACCTTGGAGTCCAATGAAAAATGGGGAGAGCGTCATTCCTGGCAGGCATGACGCGATGCATCTCTGCAACCACTATTCGGGGAAGAAGCATCAAAAGAGATACCTGCCGCCTGATTCACGGCTGCTAGCACCCGACGGCAGGACGCCCTCACGATTCATCCACTCGGCAAGCTGTCCATGCCTCGGATTCTCTCCTTGGAGGACAGCTATGCTTCTCCCAGAAATGAGATTGGTGCAGTCGGCCATCGTCCTGGCGGAGGAACTGCACTTCTTCAGGGCTGCGGTGCGTCTGAATATCGACCAATCCGCGCTCACCAAGCGGATCATCGAATTGGAAAGCCTGCTTGACGTGCGGCTCTTCGACCGCAATCACCAGAAGGTCGAACTGACCGAAGCCGGCGCGAAGTTCGTCGAGCACGCGCGCCAGGGGATTGCGCACATTGAAGACGCGGTGACAGCCGCCAGGGCCGCGCCGCGGGGAGCTGAAAATATTCTCAACGTCGGACGATCGGCATACACCGATCCGTGGCTGGCCTCTGTAATCCGCTCCGTTCACTTGCCGCTTTATCCGGGAATTCAGATCAATTGGTCAAGCAGCTATTCCCACGAGGTGGCGCGCGATGTGATCACTGGGACGCTTGATCTGGCGCTGACCACAGGGGTTCCCGAGATGCGCAAGCTCACTTGCCTCAAACTCGCCGAACATCCGTTTTACATCGCAATGTCGTCGCATGACCCTCTGGCTGCCTACCGGGAAGTTCGACTCGCCGGGTTTCATAACCGTACTTGGGTCATGTTTTCGCGACCAGTGAGCCCCTACATGTATGACGCGATCATGGGCGAATCAAGGAAGGCGAGTGTCACCGCATCGGAATTGCACCACGTCACCGGCGCCGAAGAGGCTGTTCCTCTGATCTTGGAATGCGGCGGCCTGGCATTTCTCACTCGGACAAGTGCATGGCGCATCGCGCGGGATGGCATCACGATGCGGCCGCTAGCCGAAGAGAGTCTGAAGCTCGTCACCAATCTCGCCGTCCGAGCCGACACAAAGTCCCGGCTGGTCAAAGAATTCGTGAAAGCGACTGCACGCAAGCTGGAGAGCCTACAGAGATCCGCACAGGTACGGCTGCCCCTCAGTGTCTGAAGAGGCGAGTGGGTGGTTCGTCGTTTGCATCACCTCGGCAAATCCCGAATCTCGATATTGAGCGGGCCGTCGAAGCCGCATTGAGGACAATGAAGTATCCCCGAATTGACTTCACGATCCTCGATTTCTTCCCGTCTTCGCGGATGGCCACACTGAATGCACACATGAATGTGTGTAAGGTTGGGCCTCATTGCGCTATCTGATCCGTCAAATACCATCGAAAACTCGCTTCAGCGCGGTTGAGAATCAGCGATCGACCGACATTGGCGTCTTAGCGGCACGAACTAATCTGACAGTTCAGGACCGTCATTCACTTGGTTACGGTTGCCGTAGTGCCACCATCGCGCTACCGAGCAGACGCGACGCGGCTCAAAAACGTGACTTCAGGACGATCAGCGCAGTGCTCGCCCAGGAATTTGGAGAACTTCTTGAAGGACGGTGTCTCCTGGAAGTCCTCCACTACCTCCCCTACGAGTTCGCCGAAATGGACAAAACGCATCGGCTCGGATGCATATTGGAACGATGTATAGCGATGATCTGGGTGGTGAGCGGCAATCGACCGAACAAATTCGACGATGGCGTCCTTCACCTCCCCGAGATCGACATCGGGTTTGATGGTGTAGTCGATTCGCAGATATCGGGTCATGGTCGGTTCTCCTTTTGTCGAGCCAAACGTGTCGCACGAAGTCGAAGAGTGATGTAAGCCCGTGGCTTGCCTTTCGCTCACTCTTCACTTCACCCGCTAATACGCAGCGTTAATCGGTAAAGATACGCGATCAGTCTGTACCCCGCGATATTCGCGCCTGCTGCCTGGCCCACTAGAAGACAGCCCGGGCGGGCAGAACCTACTGCCGCCGCAGTGTTCCTGGACCCGCACCGTCGTCAGCCTCAACAGCGAGACACTGGGCCCTTAATGCTCCCATTAGAACTGGCCACGTATCCCGGCTCCTGAGGAGGCCGTATTACGAGTGCAAGTTCATCACGAAAGTATCTGGAGGTTTCGAATGAAACGGTTTGCGTTTGCGATGATTGCTCTGTTGTTTGTTCTGAACCCAAAAGGCCTTCTGGCCCAGAACCCAAAGTATCCACCGATTAAGGACTATCTGATGCAGCAAGATGCTGAGGTCGCATTGGCAAAGAGCGCGGCTCCAGCCAACATTTCGGACAATGCCACAATTAAGGTGCTCACTAACTCCGGGTTCAAAGTCGTTCATGAAGGAGACAACGGCTTTGTCTGCGAGGTAATGCGCGCGTTTTCAGCCCCGACGTACACGCCCGCGCAATTCCGCAACCTGGTCTACGATTCATCTGTGCGCGCCCCAATCTGCTTTAACCCGCAGGCCGCAGGCGAAGTGCTGCCGTATTATGAGCTTCGCACGAGACTGGCGATCGAGGGGGACGATCCAGACCAAATCGCTCAGGGCGTACAGGCCGCCTATGGCAGAGGTGAGCTTCCTCAAAGACGCGGCGTCAGCTTCGCTTACATGTGGTCAGCCGACCAAAATCTTGCTCCAGGAATCGGCTGCTGGCATCCACATGTGATGATCTTCGCGCCATACTACAAGAATGAGATGGTCGGCGGGAACATTTTTGGGGCTCCGCTTCCGCAAGTTACCGATGACGCAGGTACGCCGTTCGCGGTTGTCGTTGTGCCAGTCGATGACAAACTCGCAGTGAAAGCCAAATTGCCATATTCGACAGCTCCTTCGAAAACGGGGCGCTAGACAGGGCATTGAAGGCGGCCCAACAACTATCCGTGTTCTGCCCATAGGTACATGTGTGTTTCTTGCGGGCGATGCGGAAGGGCTGGCAAGCTAGGAAGCGGAGCAAAAGAGTCAACAACGGCCAGAAACAGATTTAGCAGGTAAGCGCCGGACGAGGTTCGCGGAGACCGAATTGAAGACGACGGAGAGATCAAGAGCAGATCCCACGATATTTGTCGGCAAGTGGACTGTGAGGATTTTGGTCAAACTTCACGAGAGCCCTCATCGACACTGAGAACTGCAACGCCAGCTACGCGAGGTATCGCAACGCATGCTTACCCGAAGTCTCCGCAACCTGGAACCCACCGGATTGATCGCGAGGAACCTACTCGGTCAGAATGGTCGTGGCGTCGAGTATTTGTTGACTGAATTGGGAAGAACTTTCATGGCGCCGCTGACGAGCATGCGCTAGCGCGCCAAACAAAATCGCAAGGACATCAGCGCTGAGATACGTCTCATTGAGGCGCACTCTTCGCAACCAGCAAGCAGTTGACCTGCTTAGCACCCTCGAGGATGGTGTGCAGTCAATCGAGCAGAGGCTGAACGATTCACGGCGCAAGCCTGTTGGCCGATTTAGTCCCGCCGGGTACTGAGTACCGCACAGCGACATGCATCGGTCGGTGGATCTGTCTAGGTCTGAAGCCGTAACGGACCCTGCCGGTGGTTACCAACCCGGCGTTCATCTACGGTTTGGAATTGCCATATGAGCAGCGGCTGGCAAGAAGTTCCACTGCGCAAAGAGGTTCACGCCTAGTGACAGCTCTTGTACACAGTGCGGGCCGTCTGGAACGCATATGGCGTCGCATTGAGCAATTCCCTGAAATCCGCGATTAAGTGGGCCTGGTCATAGAAACCAGCATCGAGGGCCAGGTTGACCCACGGCACATTTGCATGCACGGCGGTGAGCAACCGCCGTAGCCTTGCGATCCGGAGGTACCGTTTCGGGCCGATTCCAAGTTCGAGATGAAATAACCGACGCATCTGGCGTGGGCTCAATCCTGCGGCATCGGCAAACTCATCGACTGTACCCCGCGTGTTTTTATCCATGGCCCGAACAATCCGGCTAACGATAGGTGCGGTGCCTGGATCTTTACTGCCTATAACCTTGCTCAGTGTGTCCTCAACGAGCGCCGCAGCACGGTCCGGACCCTCCTCCATGAGCCGGGAACACAAGGTGCTGCCGAACGTGTTCCAAATATCTTCCAGGGGGGTAATTCGGTCTGCCAATTCGCACAGGGGATATCCAAGCACTTGCCTGGCTCGCCCTGGGCGAATGGAGACCCGAACAAAGAATGGATCGGTCCGACCGGTTTTGTAACGGGCCTGCCGCAGTGGACCGGACACCGTCAGTTCTCCGGTTGCTCCGGAGGCGCGAAACAGCAGCACCGCCTCGCCACTCGGAAGCCGAGTGCGTCGATAGACCTGCCCCGCTGTCGACACTCCCACACGAATCTCGGAGATCCACGGGTAAAGATGAGCTGAAGGTTCGATCCGGCGCAAGGTTTCCATAGCCACGTTCATACGTTAACACCGTGTCCGTTTTCTCCAATACGCGGGCGACAGCTGTCCTCTATGATCCCGACCATTGAGGAAAGTGACACGAATGGCCAGGGACACGCCATAAAGGCTGGGCATGTGAACAGACCGCCCGAGGCGTTGAGGGGGCTGCTATGCAAATGATCACCGGAGGAATGGGATTCATAGGGCTTCACACCGCGCGAGCGCTCCTGGACCTGGGAGAATCCTGCGTGCTCACCACGCAAAGCGGCACGATCCGCGAGCCCGAGTTCGTCAAGGATGAGATTGGAAAGCGGATTTTGGTCGAACATCTGGATGTGAGTGATCGATCTGCACTTCTCGAACTCCGCAAGAAGCACAAGATCACCGGGATCGTTCATCTTTCTGGTGCCAGCTCTGCAGGAACCTGCCAACATATGAGAACGAACGTGCTCCATTTGCTGAACGTGCTCGAGGCGGCGGAACAATGGGGTGTCCGACGGGTGAGTATCGCCAGCACGATTGGGGTGTATGCCGATGTATGCACTTGCTCCGGCGTTCTTCGCGAAGTTGAGCCTCTGCCGATGACCGCTCGCCATCCGATACCAGCCATCAAGAAGATTGCCGAGCTGCTTGGAGCGACCATTGCCAATGGATCGGAGTTGGAGGTTGTGAATTTGCGCTTCGGTGCCTGGGGACCGCTCTTTCATCATCCTCCTTCGCCGATGAACGTCTTTTCCCAAATGGTCCGCGCGGCAGTCCACGGGAGGATGGTCGACTTTCATCAGCCGTGCTCCCGTGCCTACGCCGAAAACGGTGCCGACCTCAGCTATGTAAAGGACTGCGGCCGGGCTGTCGCAATCCTCCAGCTAGCCGATCATCTCACGTTTCGCACCTACAACATCGGGACGGGGCGCGCTACCAATAACAGAGAGTTCGCCGACGCGATAAAACGTGTCATCCCGGACGCGGTCATCGAATTGCCGGAGGGATTTGATCCGACCGGCCCTGACAAATTGTTTGCTCTCGACGTCACGAGAATTGGTCAGGACACTGGATTCAAGCCACTCTTCGATATCGAACAGGGCGTCGCGGATTACATTGCCTGGCTGCGGGCCGGTCATGATTGGTAGTTCGCTATTAAGAACGGCACATGGGACATTGACTTCAAAGCTCGGTCTTGGGGAGGAAATATGACCAGGCGTCTACGGCGCGGCTTCATCGCAGTGGGGATGGCGCTCATCGCGTTCTCCTGCAGTTTTTCGATATTCGCACAGCAGAATGAAGATTCGCTCGCCTTTACCCGCGCGCAGCATCTCAAGCGCGGGATCAATGCCAGCCAATGGTTCTCAAACTGGAGCAGTGACTATTCAGTCCATCGGCTTGAAACCTACACTGCCGAAGACGACATTGCTTTAATTGCCGCGGTTGGCTTCGACCATGTGCGGCTCCAGATCGACCCGGATCCGCTGGTGCAGTGGCAAGCCCAGGTCCAGTGGGGAGGCGGAAACACGCCTTTCATGACGCAACTCGACCGCGCGGTGGAGATGATTCTCGACCATCACCTTTCGGTCATCATCGATCTACACCCTCAAAACAGTTACAAAATGGCGTTAAGACAGGGCGCCACCAATGTTCCGGAATTCATCGAACTCTGGCGAGATCTGGCTGCGCACTTTGCGTCGACCGATCCCGAGCATGTTTTCTTCGAGATCATGAACGAGCCCAATCAGGACGATACTTACCATTGGCAGGGCATACAGAACGCCGTCGCTCGCACCATCCGTAGCGTGGCGCCGCACCACACCATCATCGCCGACCCCGATCGATTGTCTACCATCGATGACCTCCTGGCGATGGAGCCCATCGGCTTGCCCAACGTGATTTATGGATTTCACAATTACGAGCCACACGCATTCACACATCAGGGAGCCACCTGGAACAGCGTGCTCTTCCAGCCCTTGCGCCAGATACCTTACCCATCCTCGCCCGAAGCCATTTCCTCGAAGCTGGACCAGGAGCCCACGCTGGCAGGCAAATACTTCCTTGCGCAATACGGCCTGGAGCGCTGGGACGGGGCGCGGCTAGAGGCAATGATTGAGTATGCTGCGAAATGGTCTGAGCTCCACCACGTACCGGTCTACTGCTCGGAATTTGGTGCCATGCGACGGTACGCCGAACCTTCCCAGCGGGCCCAGTACCTGCACGATATGCGCGTGGCACTTGAGAAGAACCACATTGGCTGGGCGATGTGGGATTATCAGGATAGTTTCGGCTTGGTGACGAAGACCAACGGGGTCCCGACGCCGGACGCCGGAGTGCTTGAGGCTCTGGGACTTCACGCGCCGGTCCACTGACGCATAATCGCCAAAGCACTCACCGACTAGCGCGTTCTGGATTGTCTGCGGTAGGAAACCTGATGGAGGCTCAAGAGACGGACAAAGCTGGAAAGAGGCCGAAGCGCCCGCGTGTGCCCACAATGTGGATTCTCGATCGACCTAAAGAATCTCGGATTGAGAGGGGGGTGCGACGGGGCTCGTTACGTGTCCCAAATGCGACTGGGCAGGACTGGTCACATCGGAGTCGTTCATAAGTAACCAGCCGATCAGAACAGCCTAGACTAGAACCAGTATCATAACCCAAAGATCGGTGGTTCAAATCCATCCCCGCAACCAAATCTTTCAATCACTTACAAGATTCGATCGCTTCCGGCAAGTCCCCGTTATCCCCCAATAGGAATGGCCGCAATTTTACTGTAGCGTCGCAGATGCCTCGCTAGGGGCAGAGTTCTGCGAGTTGGGGCCAAAAACCAGCCCTACAACCTGGCTGTTTGCTTGGCGTTTCGTTTCCGTCATGGCCCGCATTTTTGGGCCAGCACTTGTCCATTTTGCGACACCTCATTCGACAACTCCATGAACGCTATCCTGCTGGCATAAGCCGGCAGGTGCCCGAATACAAATCGTGCAAGTACACCGCCGAGGCCATCGTCACCGAAGGCACCGAGAAGGGCGAAACCAAGCGGGTTTGCGCCAATCCCGAATGCCCGGTCCATCACCCGAAGCGGCAGAGTCAACGAAACCACGCCGACGCCGGATTCAAGGCCGAACAGGAAAAGCGCCGCCGCGAGGAGGCCATCGCGCAGACCACCGGAATGCGCGTCCTCAAAGCCATCGGCGATGCGGTTCCTGTTCGCTTGATGAAGCGCGACCTGCTCTTTCTGGCCGAACGGCTTGCGGCGATGCTGGACGAGCGGCAGCTCTCAGTTCTCATCCGGCAGCACGGCATCGGGAAGCCCAAGGACGACACGGCTCCGGCGAAACTGCTGGCGGCCATTCTGCCAAAGGCCGAGGAAAACAAGCTGGGCCGCATCGTGATCGAAACCACGATCCTGCTGTCCATGCACAACCCGACCGACGCGGCGAAGATTCTCCGCATCGCGGCGCACGCGTACAAAGTGGATGTTGAGGCCATCTCTGCAACCGTCAAGCAGGAGTTTGCGGCGAAAGAGAAGTCCAAATCAGGCAAGAAGACCGCGCCCAAACCTCAGCCGAAACCCGGTAAAAAAGCGGCTGCGTAACGAATCGATCGACAACCAACCTTGCGGAGCCAGCAAGATCGGCTCCGCATTTCTGTATCCCGCTGTCCGTTTGCCCGCCCTTGTCCGATGCCCCGGACGAACGCCGGGGCGACACTCTCCGCCCACCCAACGGGCAGCACCGCCGGCCCCGGTGTATTGCAGTTGGGAAGTGCGTTTCAGGGGATCGATCCTGATTCTCGGGCGTAAACGGAGCTCAGTGATTGATGCGGCCTGAGGTCACCGGTTGACAATAGACCCGGCCGGCTTCCAGCGGTTCATCATGAGGCTCCATCCTCGACGAATGCGAGACCGCCGAGGGACCATATGCGCGACTCTTGATGGTCAGGCGGTTGGTAGCCACGGCCGTGAATGTCAGCTATTGGCCGGTCAGCAGGGCAAAGCACGTTCCAAGCCGGGCTCTCGAAAAGCGTCTTCGCGATGATGCGCACGTCGAGACCGCTTGGGCCGATAGCACACCCATCGGCTTATTCCGCTCGCGATTCCCTTGGTCAGTGACCACTGCTCCGCTCGTGTTCGGAACATACTCGTACTAGATCGAGTCGAGGTTAAAAAGCCCTTTGTCAATCGTTACGGAGATAGCGTCCGGAAGAACCCACGGACAATGAACGTAGTCGACGATCCGCTGAATCTGGTGTCCCGCAACGTCCAGGCGAATAACGGAGTAAGGTGTGAATGCGTCGGCGCCGCGTTGCAGAATCACCACCGCCGGCTCGCCATCGACTTCTCCGATTGCTAGTCTCCAGGGCATAGACAACCGTCCCCAGTTGGAAAAATAGGGCGCATCCGCAAGTCTGCCGGCGAAGGCGTCTGCCACATTGAGCCGGGCATCAGCGCTGATGAGTTCCCGAACGCCGTCCCAGTCCCGGGAATTAAAGCGCTCAACATAAAGTTGCATCACGCGTCTCAATTCCGGAGATGCTGTCCGAGACGGCTTCGGTTGCGGAGAAGAGCCAGCTAGCTTGGTTCGTGCGCGATTAAGAGCGGCTTTGACGCCGCCAACCGTGGAATCGACCAGTTCCGCAATCTCTTCGAGAGAGTAGTCGAGTACGTCCTTCAGGAGCACGCACGCCCGCTCTTTAGGAGGGAGCGTGAGGACGAGATGCTCCACCGCGCGACCAATCCCAAGAGCAACTGGTTCCGTAGCTTGTATGGCTTCTGGAACAGCAGCAAGTGTTTCAGCTTCATCGCGAACTCCGCGGCGCCGCAGAAAATCGATACACCTATTGTGTGCGATGCGAAAAAGCCACGGCTTGAGCGGGCGGCTTTCGTCGAACTGATCGAGTTTCCGGTACGCCTCGAAAAGGGCCTCCTGTACGACGTCTTCGCCATCCATCACATTGCCGGTCATGCGCGTGCAGTAGCGGTGCAGCGCGGGCCGAAGCTGCGTTACCGTTTCGAGAAATGCCAGGTAACGGGCTTCGAAGGGGCCCGACGGAACCGCGTATTCTGTGGTGGTCATAATTTATCCTTTTGCCGTTGATTTCCGGTAGCTGAGGAAACTGTCCTCGCTTCGCCTTAAGCTCGACGACCGGGTGCGCAAACCTTTCTCAGTCTACGAGGAGTCCGCCAGTTAAATTGACCACGGCGCCGGTGATTCCACTCGCACGGTCCGAGGCCAGCCACGCGGCCGCGTTCGCGACTTCAGCGACGGTGGTCGTTCGTTTCCTGTGAGTGAGGTTTTGGATAAAGCTCTGGAATTGCTCCCGAGTTATGCCCATTGCCGCAGAGTGAAGGTCGAACACCACATCGATAGTATCTGTCTCGATGAGTCCGTTGGAGCGGATAACGACCGACCGAATACCCTGCGGACCGAACTCAGCCGACAGGCCGCGATTGAGTCCTTCCATGGCCGCCCATGCAGGCCCCATGCCGCCTACCAGCGTCGCTCCCCAGCGCGCAGGTTCCGGCGTATGCATCAGGATCACTCCTGAACCCTTTTCTGTCATGAGCCTTGCCGCAGCACGGGCAGTCAGAAAGTGGGAGCGCGAGTAGGTAGTGAGGGGCGCCATGAAGCTATCCACCGGCAGCATCCCGATTGGAACGCCCTGGATTCCATTCTGCGGGATCCCAATGGCATTAAAGGTGATGTCGATCTTGCCAGCGGTCTTGATTACAGACACGAGGTGATCCTCGATAGCGCTTTCATCGAGCGCGTCGACCACGGCCGATTCGGCCCTTCCGCGAGCTGCGACAATCTCCTTCGCAACTGCGTCAACATTATTTGGGCTTCGTCCCGTGAGAAAGACCCTTGCACCTTCCCGCGCGAACTCCTTGGCGACGGCACTCCCGACAGCCCCACCAGACCCATAAACGACAGCGACTTTATTTTCCAGTAACATTTGTCCTCTCCAATTGAAGGGCATTATTTGCCCCGATTTCTTGTTTCAGTTGGAATTCGCCATTTGACTCATTCCGCAAGGTGCGTTTCCGTGAGGCGTATCTCAGCGCTGATGTCCTTGCGATCTTGTTTCGCCCACTGGCACATGCTGGTGAGCGGTGCAATGAAAGTTCTTTCCAATTCGGTCAACGAGTATTCGACGCGACGCCTGTTCGAATCCGGTCAAGTTCCTCGCAATCAATCCCGTGGATTCTAGGTCGCGAAGAGTTCTGGTAAGCATGCGACTACGGTGTCCGAATCCGCGAACAATTGGCGGCATGAAGATACTGTCACTTCTAGTACGGTTGTCGAGTCGGGCAGGATACGAAGGAATTCACTGATCTTGCCAAGGACAATTCCCCGGCTCACTCTTGCGGTTATTAGACCGAAGGAGAGATCCGACATTCAGGGGCATTGGCTGGACGTGGTCAAGACGAGAACACACGAAACGCTCGGCCACCATGGCATCGCCGGACTGCGTTAAGGCTTCATGCCGACCAGAACAACTTTCTCGATGTCTCTCAGCAGGATGTCGATGGATGCAAAGCCCGCATCAGTGAGCAGACCGATCCACTGCTTCACAGAGAACGCATCCCCGATGTGTCCCTGATCGACCGGTTCTCCGAGAAAGCCATAGTCATAGCCCACCAGATCTCTGACGCGAGACCAGAATCGACGCCAATCTGCATAGCTGTGCTGGCTCGGCTGTTCCTCTCTCCATGTCCTGAGCCAGGGTTCGAACACCGGCTCGGATCGTGCCGGTTCCATAACCAGACAGACGCCGCCCGGCCTGAGCAACTGAGAAATCTCTCTGAGAAGTTCTACGGCGTCTCGCTGGGTAAGCCAATGGATTGAATTTACTGCCACCGCAACGTCGTATTCAGTCCCAAGACCCCGCTGCCACTCGGGTTCGGTCAGATCCCGCACGAAGGTGCGCCCTTCTATGCCATCGCGGCGATTCACAGCACCGCACAAGGCGGCGAAGAACTCGTTCCGGTCCACGAAGTCGACCACGGCGTGCGGAAATCGCGAACAGATCATGCGTCCCGCCTCACCTGGCCCGCAGCCCACGTCAAGGACCTTGACTGGCTGCTCGTTCGCGAATGGAATCGCCGCCGCGATGAGCCTGAGTGCGCCCGGTTTGGCGGGACCCTGTTCAGCACGCCAGAGGTCGAGCCACTGATCAGGGTCTTCGTCGCGAAGTCTGTTCTCAATTTCGATCAAGGCAGGAATCTTCATTGGTTCTCCCACTGCGGCGGCCAATTCCCCGACAACCTCGTTATCGACTGTCAATAGCGATGGCGTATTGGAGAAATTTGACCGATATTAGAACGGCAGTCTACGCGTCCCGCGTTCGCCGCAGGAATTCGAGAGGGCTCAATCCTGAGAAAGCCCTGAACTCGTTGATGAAATGGGACTGGTCATAGTATCCGCTGGCGAGCGCAAGATTTGTCCAGGGGCGTTGAGCCGACGGGACCCTGCAATCGTTCTCGGCGGATGCGGAGTCAAGATACGGCCTTCCTTCCACATAGGGCGAAGCGACTTCACGCCTGCAGCGGTGGACTGCGGCGAGAGCCAGCTGAAAGCGGCCGATCCTCGCAATCAGTTTGGGTGTCATGCCGAAATACTTGTGAAACTGAGCGATCAGATGGCGCCGGCTGCATCCAAACTCCAGCGGAAGCCGCTCCAAATCGATGTGATTCGGAGAGCTCCGGAGCATTCGCCATGTATGGTTCAGACCCTCCGGAGGCGCAGGTGCGGATGCCAACCGTGCAGTGAGGATACCTTCCACCACGTTGAACCGTTCCGCCCAGTCCTTCGTGTTCCCTGCACGCTCCATGAGTAAACGCGAAAATCGCGGGTCGATTGTGTCCAGCGCAGCAGTACAACCCGCAAGCCGATCCAGAGGTGTCCTCAGGAGCATATGTGCGCCCATGGGGGTCAAACGAATGACCAGAAAATCCCTCGATCCCTCCGCCTCGCGCATATGGTGACGTTGCTGAAGAGGCACAATCCACGCGTGTTTGTGATCGGTTGTATCACTCCTCTCTGGCTGAATAAAGCGATGAGGGCCAGCAAAACTCAGAATGATCGCGACTTCCCGCGATGGAAGATGTCTCATGGAGGATTGCGCCATGATCGAGCACCTGATGAGCAGCTCGTTGACGGGCAACCATCAGGGCTGTACGGCTGGGTTCATTAGGCTTCATTTTCTAGACTCCGTCGT
>Ga0335072_10008427_pt1 | contig 14948 bp, 13 predicted proteins | sample Lox_Sample_21_FD_206725 | JGI IMG/M metagenome (GOLD analysis project Ga0335072, IMG submission 206725) | Soil microbial communities from Loxahatchee National Wildlife Refuge, Florida, United States - Lox_Sample_2.1 | ecosystem: Environmental > Terrestrial > Soil > Wetlands | place: USA... | reverse complement strand
GTCTCCCTTCACACACGATGCGATGACGGCCACTCTTTGCAATTCCTTCTGGCTCACGCGAAATGTCTCCTGGCTTATGGGGTGACATTTTCACGTTGCTGTTAGGGGGTGACATAATTATGGAGCTAAGACACGCCGGCGGAATCAAGTGGACAGGATGGCGAAAGCGTGAGATGATGTGTTTGCGTTTGTTGCTCTTGTAAAACCTTTAGAAAGTTTGAGGGTCTGCAAGTCCACACTTGCAGGCCCTTTTTTTGTTGCCTGGAGGCGGTGGGAACAGCACCAAATAGCTCAAAAAGAGAGAAATACATGAAAGAACAAGGAACAGTGAAGTGGTTTAACGCCAGCAAGGGCTTTGGATTCATCCAGCGCCAGTCCGGCGAGGACGTTTTCGTCCACTTCTCCGCGATTCAGTCGGAGGGGTACAAATCGTTGAACGAAGGCCAAGCGGTTGAATTCGAAGTGACGACAGGCCCCAAGGGCCTTCAGGCGTCAAACGTTTCCAGCCTGTAACAGGCAAAGCGAGCCCGCCAGGGGCGGGCTCGCTCCATTTTAGGGCGGTCCGAATTCAGGAGACAGCGTGAACGCACTCAAAAAGGGCGCCTACATCAAGCACTTTCAATATGGACTTGGAGTGGTAACGGAATCGGACTCCGAACGTACTTCGATCGATTTTGACCTGCACGGAATGAAGAGGTTCGTAACCACGCTCATGGTGGTTGAATTTGCCGAAGGCACGCCGCCCGCACGCCGCCGGAAATCCCGCAAGAAGCCCGTGGCCGCCGCCGTCAAGACCGCAGAGGCCAAATGAACAAAGAGATCCTGATGCAATTCGTGGGGTTCGAGTCGAAGCCCGCCGGGCGCGAATACACGTTCACGGTGAGAGAAGCGGCGTCGGACACGCGAGAATTCACGCTGACGATCGCGAGCGAAGCGTTCCGATCCCGGAAGGTGAACTATCAGGACGGACCGGACATCTGCTCGCTAAAGCTGCGGCGCGAGCTGGCCAAGAACGAGAATCACCTGCAAGGAACGCATTATCACGTGACGGATGCAGATCTCGAGGATTATCGCAGTGCGCATACACCTCCATCGAAACGCCCGTTTGCCCGCAAGCCGGTCCAGGAATTCTAGAACCGCACTTTTTTTTCAACCCGGAGGCACGCCCCGGGACCGAGGGAATCATGAAAAATTTGTTCGTGGGAAATCTGAGTTTTCAGACGACAGAAAGCGAGATCCGCGCGCTCTTCGAGCCGTTCGGGCAGATTCAGCGCGTCCATCTTGCGGTGGACCGGGAGACGGGCCGCGCGCGAGGCTTCGGATTCGTGGAAATGGCGAATGACGAGGAAGCCAAGAAAGCCATGGCGGGGCTCGACGGAAAAGAGGTCGGGGGGCGGAACATCAAGGTGAACGAAGCGCGGCCGCGCGAGCGCACGGGAGCTCCTCCGCGCGGAGATAACCGCGGTGGAAACAGCGGCGGCGGCCGTGGCCGCAGCAATTTTTCAAACGAGGACTATGGCGGGGCGGCGCGCCAGCCGCGCGAACCACGCTGGTAACGGACGCGAACTAATCCTGGGAAGGTGACCGTGGGAAGAATCAGCTTTCAAAAACGACAGAAGGAAATGAAGCGTCAAGAAAAGCAACAAATGAAGGCCCAGCGCCGCGCGGAGAGAAAGCTCGCGAAAAAGGCTGAGCCCAATGGAATCGAAGAGACGCTTGAGATTGCGCAGCCAACCGAATCCCAATCGCCTCAGGAATGACCTGCAAATTCCTCCAAGGAACACTTCGGACGGCCGTTTTTAACAGCAGGATTCTATTTCACTCCTTTCTTACCTGAACTGCATTTCCCAAAAACGAACAATTTTCAGCGCAGAGATACGTTTGAGGAATGCTTGCGGGTATTGGATATGGGCCTTGCGGACCGCTTTCGTGCGACTGGAGCAATGAAAGTCGTTTTAACGAATTGGCGTACACGCATGTCGCTACACCAGTTAGAAATAAAAAAGCTGCATCCTCAAGGCTCGTTTTCAATCTAAAAGGGGATTCAAGCCGGGGCGAGTCGAATTCTCAATTTGGGCTTGGGGCTGAACATATCGGGGGGAGGAATTGATGCCATCGGTGCTGAGACAGAGGCGAAAACGTGAAGCGGATCGCGCGAGATTATTGCAAAGAGCGTTTCTGGCGCTGGTGATTGTTTCAACGGTTGGGTGCGGAGGGAAAAATTCGGGCGCCATGCCGCCTCCTGAAGTCGAAGTCGTGCCAGTCCAGCAGAAGGATGTTCCCATCTACGGCGAATGGATCGGGACGCTTGATGGATACGTCAATGCCGAAGTGAAAGCTCAGGTCTCCGGCTACTTAATTGAACAGGCGTACAAAGAAGGCTCTTTTGTAAGGAAAGGACAATTGCTGTTTCTGATTGACCCGAGGCCGTTCCAGGCCGCACTAGACCAAGCGAAGGGACAACTGGCGGAGGCGAAAGCGCAACTGGTAAACGCCGAAGCCAATCAGCGCCGGACGCAACTCGACGTGGACCGCTACACGCCACTGGCGAAGGACGAAGCGGCTAGCCAGCAGGACCTGGATAATTCCGTCCAGAACAACCTGGCGGCCAAGGCGACGGTTGCGACGGCAAAAGCGCAAATCGAAGCAGCGCAGGCCGCCGTGGAAACCGCGCAGATCAATCTGGGTTTTACGCGGCTGGTAGCCCCGATCGACGGAATCGCTGGACAAGCACAACTGCAGGTGGGCGCGCTGGTGAATCCGAGCAGCCCGGCGGTGACGACCATTTCGACTGTAGATCCGATCAAGGTTTTCTTCACAGTGAGCGAGCAAGAGTATTTGGAGTTTGCGAAGACGTATCCGAATCCCGATTCGTGGCAAACCGATAAAAATAGAATGAAGCTGCAACTGATTCTGGCGGACGGAACCACGTATCCGCGCGAGGGATCCGTATATTTCGCGGACCGGTCGGTAAGCCAAAACACAGGGTCGATCCGGATTGCAGGGCTGTTTCCGAACCCCGGAAATATTTTGCGGCCAGGCGGCTACGGAAAAGTGAGGGCAGTGACGCAGGTCGAAAAGGACGCGCTGCTGGTGCCGCAAAGGGCGGTTTCCGAGCTGCAGGGGAGCTATCAGGTGGCCGTGGTGGCTCCGGACAACAAGGTGAGCATACGGACGGTAGAAACGGGAGACCGCGTGGGGAGTGAGTGGATCATCACGGACGGATTGAAGCCCGGAGATCGCGTGATCGCGGAAGGGGTGCAGAAAGTGCGCGAAGGGATGGTGGTGAACCCGAAGCCGTTCGTTGCCGAAACGGCCGTGGCTGAGGGTAGGTAGCCGAAATGTCCAAGTTCTTTATCAACCGGCCCATCGTCGCAATCGTCATTTCCATTGTCACTGTGATTTTAGGCGCGATCACGATCGTGCAGTTGCCCGTCGCACAATTCCCGAACATCGCACCGCCGGAAATTCAGATTCAGGCGACGTACGTCGGCGCCGATGCGCAGACGCTCGAGCAGGCGGTGGCGACGCCCATCGAGCAGCAGATGAGCGGCGTGGACAACATGAACTACATGTACTCGTTGAACGCCACCGCAAACGGGCAGATGACGATGATCGTGGACTTCGACGTGAGGACGGATCCGAATACGGACCAGATCCTGGCGCAGATGCGCGAGACCCAGGCTGCCTCGCAGCTCCCCGTCGACGTGACGAATTACGGAATCACGGTGCAGAAATCGGTAACGTCGCCGCTGATGCTGATCACGCTGTATTCTCCGAAGGGAACCTACGACGCCGCCTTTCTTTCCAACTACGCGTACATCAATATTCGCGATCCGCTGACGCGGTCGAAGGGCATTGGAAACGTCCAGATCTTCGGCGCGGGACAGTACGCGATGCGGATGTGGGTGAAGCCGGACCAGCTGGCAAAGCTGGGCATTACGGTCACGGACATTATCAACGCCATTCAATCGCAGAACACGGTGAATCCGGCGGGGCAGGTGGGCGGAGAGCCGGTACCGCCGGGGCAGGAATATACCTATTCGGTGAGGGCGCAGGGGCGGTTGGTCTCCGCCGACGAATTCGGCCAGATCGTAGTGCGCGAGAATCCGGACGGTAGCGTCGTGCGCGTGAAAGACGTGGCGCGCGTGGAATTGGGCTCGCAGGACTACACGTTGCTCGGGCGGTTGAACGGAAAGCCCGGAGCCGTCATCGCACTGTATCAGCTGCCCGGTTCGAACGCCGTAGACGCGGCGAACGGCGTAAAGAAATTGATTGCGGGCATGAAGAACCAGTTTCCGCAGGACATGGATTACGTGATTTCGCTGGATACGACGAAAGCGGTGACGTCAGGCATCAAGGAAATTGTCGAGACGCTGCTGATTGCCATTGTCCTGGTGATTTTGGTGGTCTACATCTTCCTGCAAAGCTGGCGCGCGACGCTGATTCCGATGCTGGCGGTCCCGGTTGCACTGGTCGGAACGTTCGTTTTCTTTCCGCTGTTCGGATTTTCCATCAATACGCTGTCGCTCTTAGGACTGGTATTGGCGATCGGACTGGTGGTGGACGATGCGATCGTCGTGGTGGAAGGCGTCGGCCGCCACATTGAAGAAGGAATGTCGCCAAAGGAGGCCTCGGTCCGCGCAATGGAAGAGCTGACGGCACCCGTCGTCGGCATTGCGCTCGTGCTTTCGGCGGTGTTCGTGCCCACGGCATTCATCCCTGGAATCACCGGGCGGCTGTATCAGCAGTTCGCGGTTACGATTGCCATTTCGGTAATCCTCTCGGCATTCAACGCTTTGACGCTGAGCCCCGCGTTGTCTGCTTTGCTCCTTCGCCCCAAAGAGGAAAGCCATGGATTGCTGAGGCGATTTTTTGACGCTTTTAACCGCGTGTTTGCGAGCGGGACGCGTTCCTACGTTCGCATTTGCGGCGCATTGATACGGAAGAGCACGGTGGCGCTGGTGCTGCTAGCCGCCTTTGCCGGTGGAGCGGTCCTTCTCGGAACGCGAGTGCCTGCAAGTTTCCTGCCGGATGAGGACCAGGGCTATATCTTCATCAACCTCCAACTGCCGAACGCGGCTTCGCTGCAGCGGACGGACGAAGCGGCGAGGACGGTCGAGCAGATTCTGGCGGAGACGCCCGGAGTGAAGTACACGACGAGCGTCGTTGGGTTCAGCCTGTTGAGCTTCGTGCGCACCAGTTACAACGCATTCTTTTTCGTCACGCTGAAAGACTGGGACAGCCGCAAAACACGCGACCAGGAATTCCAGGAGATCAAGACGCGATTAAATCAGCGGCTGAGCCAGATGCCGCAAGGCGTTTCCTTCGCGTTTTCTCCTCCGGCGATTCCCGGCGTCGGAACTTCGGGCGGATTCACATTCGTTCTGGAGGACCGCGCCGGAAGAGACGTAAATTTCTTGACCCAGAACCTCGATACGTTCATGGCTGCGGCAAGGAAGAGGCCGGAGATCGGGTTTCTGGCTACGACCTATCTGCCAAACGTGCCGCAACAATTTGTGGAAGTGGACCGGGACAAAGTGCTCAAGCAGGGCGTAAGCATCAGCGACGTCTACCGCACGATACAAACTTTCATGGGCGGCTATTTCGTCAATTACTTCAACCGCTTCGGGCGGCAGTGGCAGGTGTACGTCGAAGCGGAAGGGCAGTACCGAACGAACATCGCCAATGTGGGACAGTTCTATGTGAGGAACAATCAGGGCGCGGATGTGCCTTTATCGGCCCTGACGAAATTCGAAACGCGGTCGGGGCCGGAATTCACGATGCGCTTCAACGAATACCGGAGCGCGCAAATCAACGGAAGCGCCGCGCCGGGCTACAGTTCGCAGCAAGCGATGAAGGCGCTTGAAGAGGTGTTTGCGCAGACGATGCCGCGGGAGATGGGCTACGACTATAAGGACATGTCGTACCAGGAAAAACTGGCGGAGCAGGGAGTGTCGCCAACGGCCGTGTTCGCGTTCTCGCTGTTGTTCGTCTTCCTGATTTTGGCGGCGCTTTATGAAAGCTGGACGCTGCCGTTCAGTGTGCTGCTCAGCACGCCGGTGGCGGTGTTCGGCGCATTCGCGGCGCTGTGGCTGCGGCGCGTCGTTACGGGATGGTTTTATCCACCGTACATGGTGCAGATCGAAAACGACGTGTACTCGCAGATCGGATTGGTGATGCTGATCGGCCTGGCGGCGAAAAACGCCATCCTGATCGTCGAGTTCGCCAAGGACGGGTACGAGCACGGAAAGCCACTGGTGGACGCGGCACTTGAGGGAGCTCGCATCCGGTTGCGTCCGATTCTGATGACGTCATTCGCATTCATCCTCGGAAGCGTGCCATTGTGGGTCGCGTCGGGCGCGGGTTCCGTCGCGCGGCAAATTATCGGGACGACGGTGATCGGCGGAATGATGGCGGCGAGCGCGCTCGCCATTTTCCTGATCCCGGCGATCTTCTATCTCGTCGAGAAGTGGTCCGGAGCGGGACGAACAAGTCCACTCGCGGAACCGAGCGGCATCCCTCCCTCAGCGGGGGGCCCAGGAACGCCAACTCCTGCGGAGGGTGGCTGAGATGCGCGCGACGAAGTGCACCGGTGGAAAGAAGAAGACGGCGAGGATTGCACGCTGGGCGGCGGGTATTCTCGGGGCCGGATTAGCGGCCGGTCTGATTGCCGGATGCAAGATGGGGCCGAATTACAAAAGGCCGGACGTTGCAACGCCGTCCAGCTTCCGTAATTTTACCGCGAATCCGCAGGAGCAGGCACAGACCGCTTCCTATGCCGACTTGCCGTGGTGGCAGGTGTTTCAGGATCCGGTGCTGCAGCAACTGATCCGGACTGCCCTGAAGCAGAATTACGATTTGCAAACCGCAACGGAACGAATCACTGCGGCGCGGGCTCAGTTGACCGTGACGCGTTCGAGCCTCTTCCCGCAAGTGCAGGGGCAGAGCGACTTTTCGGGAGGCAAGGAACCCAACTTTCAGACGAAGTCGAACATTTTCACGCTGACGGCGGACGCTTCGTTCCAGCTCGACCTGTTCGGGAAGCTGCGGCGGGAAACGGAAGCGGCGCGCGCGGAAGTGCTGGCGACCGAGGCGGCTAGACAGACGGTGGTCCTTACGCTGGTGAGCGACGTGGCGAGCGACTATTTCGAATTGCTGCAGCTCGACCTACAACTGCAAATCGCGAAGGATACTGTGAAGACGCAGCAAGACGCCGTCAAACTGACGAAGCTGCGTGTAAGTCACGGCGTGGCAACTAAGCTGGATGTTCTGGAAGCTGAACAGGTGCTGGATACGGCCAATGCGCAGGTCCCCGATCTCGAGCGCCAGATCGGCCAGGAAGAAAATGCGATCAGCATCCTCCTGGGGAATTACCCGCAGGACGTGCCGCGCGGCAGGCTCCTGGCGGAACAGCCGCTGCCTCCGGAAGTGCCGCCAGGCATGCCGTCTTCATTGCTCGAGCGGCGGCCCGACATCCGCGAAGCCGAAGAGAATTTGATTGCGACGAATGCTGAGATTGGCGTGGCGAAGGCGTCATTTTTTCCACAGATATCGCTGACGGGTTCAGGCGGTGGAGCGTTTGGACGCAGCAGCGCGTTCACGAGCATGATGAGTTCTCAGACGACCATCTGGTCGTACGGCGTCAATGTGACGCAGCCCGTTTTCACCGGAGGCGCGCTGACGGGGAATTTGCGGTTGGCAGAATCACAGCACCGGCAGGAACTGATCGCCTACGAGCAGTCGATTCAGTATGCATTCCGCGACGTCTCCGATGCGTTGATTGGATACCAGAAAAATCATGATGTGCGCGTGCAACAGGAGATCGCTGTCAAGGACCTGCAGGATTCAGTCGACACTTCGCTCGAACGGTACCGGGGCGGAATTACAAATTACCTGGAAGTTCTCGACGGGCAGCGGTCGCTGTTCACCGCGGAGCTCACCCTGGCCGAAGCGCGAGGAAACGAATACCAGAGCCTGGTGCAGCTTTATAAGGCTCTGGGCGGCGGATGGCAGGAGTAGCGCAACGCTGCTCGCGCATGGAATTGCAAAAGCCAGCTTAACGATTTTTGAGACCATCGGCGCTATTCCGCGTGGTATTTGCGCGAAGAATTTATGCTCTCGAGTAATCAGGGAAGCGCTGCGGCGGACTCCATTTTTTAAACATCGAAGATGGTATTCTGTCTATCGCGACTAAAAATCGGCGGCGAACTGAAAAAATCGCACAAGGAGAACGAACATGCAGAGGAAGGCGACGGCTGTGTGGCAAGGAGGCCTGAAGGACGGAAAGGGGACGCTTTCTACCGATAGTGGAGTTCTGAAGCAGTCGCAATATTCTTTCAGCACAAGATTCGAAAACGGCATCGGGACCAACCCTGAGGAACTGCTGGCCGCAGCTCACGCCGGCTGTTTCACCATGGCGCTTTCGGGGCAGTTGGGCGGCGCCGGGTTGACCGCCACCAAACTTGAGACGACCGCAACGATCACGCTCGACAAAGTGGGCGACGGATTCAGCATCACGAAGAGCCATCTGGACCTGGTTGCGCAGATCCCCGGGGCGGATCAGACGAAATTCGATGCGGCCGTGAAGGCAGCAGAGTTGGGATGCCCGGTCTCGAAACTCTTCAAAGCGGAAATCACGGTCAACGCCAAGCTTCTGCCGTAGACAATAGCTATTGACGTGCGAAAAATGTTCTTGAGGACGAAGCAGGCAGCTGGGCAATCTCGTGGCCGCCTGCTTTTGCCCGAGTGGAACTGTGAACCGCGCCCTTCCTTTGCCGCGCGGCCCATTTCTCCACGCGGGCGCGAAGGCAGACACCACCAAAAGCGTAATGCCGACATCATTTGAACCGAATTTGGGCAAGGAAATCTCCCACAAAAAGTGGCTCGCCTATTCCTCCCTCATTGTGATTGTGTTTGCCGCTGGTGTGTATCTTGGGTGCCTCGTTTCGCCTCCCTCGTTGATGGACGACGTGGACTCCGTGCAAGCGCAGATCGCGCACACGATGCTGACGAGCGGCGATTATGTGACAGCACGGCTGGATGGGCTGGCATATCTCGAGAAGCCGCCGCTGGTTTACTGGGCCATCGCCGGTTCGTTTCGAATACTTGGAGTTCACGATTGGGCGGCAAGAATTCCCGTTGCGATTTCGGCAATTGGATTGTGCTGGTTGACCGCGGCTTTTGGAATCTGGGTGTTCGGCAAGCGTGCGGGATTCTACGCGGGACTGTGCATGGCGACGTGCGTGGGACTCTTCTTATTTACGCGGGTGCTGATTCCAGACGTGATGCTGACGTTGTGCATCGCGCTGGCGATGTGGTCGATTCTACACGCCCTGGAGGAAGACGAGCCGCGGCCCGGATTGTGGTCCGCGCTTTTGGGCGTGAGCATGGGTCTTGGGCTGCTGCTGAAGAGCCTGATTGCCATCGTGTTTCCCGCGGGCGCCGCGGTGATATATCTGCTGCTCACGCGGCAGATGTTCCTGGCGCGCACCTGGAAGCGGATCCGTCCCTTCCGAGCGGCGCTGATTGCGCTGGTGATTGCCGCGCCCTGGCACATTCTAGCCGCGATTCGCAACCCGCCGATCTTTGCGTTCACACTGAAAAGCGTTCCCGGCCAATATCACGGTTTTTTGTGGTTCTACTTTATTAACGAGCAGCTGCTCCGGTTCCTCAATCTGCGTTATCCGCGGGACTACAACACGGTGCCGCGACTGTATTTCTGGCTGTTTCATCTCATCTGGCTCTTCCCCTGGAGTGTGTATTTGCCCGCAGCCGCAAGGTTGTCGTTCAAACCTGTGGATCGCGCCGGGAGAGCAAGGTTGATGGCTCTTTGCTGGCTCGGATTCATTCTGGTCTTCTTCACATTCTCAACGACGCAGGAGTATTACTCGATGCCCGCCTATCCGGCCTTTTCGCTACTGATTGGCTCGGCGATCGTCGCGGGGGGAAATTGGGTTCGTAGAGGTACGAAGGCGCTCGGAATCGTGTGCGCTGCGGCGGCCCTGGCGATTGCGGCAATTCTGATCCACGTCCACGGTATCGCGACGCCGGGAGATATTTCCATGGCGCTAACGCACCACCCGAAGGCGTATACGCTGTCGCTCGGGCACATGGAGGATTTGACTCTCGAATCGTTCGCTTATTTGAGATTGCCGCTGGTGATTGCAGGGATCGCGCTTATCGTGGGAACGATTGGAACTTTATTTTTCAAGGGAGACAAACCTTACCTTGCGGCGGCGCTGATGATGGTCCTATTTTTCCATGCCGCGCGCCTGGCGATGGTGACGTTCGAACCGTTTCTTTCCTCGCGACCCCTGGCGAACAAGCTGATGCAAGAGCCCGAAGGAACTCTGATCACGCAAGGTTTCTTCTACCAGTTTTCTTCAGTTTTTTTCTACACCGACCGCACGGGGCTGCTTTATTCCCAACGCCGGGCGAACCTGGATTACGGATCGAATGCGCCGGGCGCTCCACACGTCTTCATCGACGATACGGAACTCAAGAACCTTTGGCAGGAGCCCGGCCGCTGCTACCTGCTGGCTCTTAAGGCCGATCTGCCGCGATACGAAGGATTGCTAGGGGCCGGACAACTCGATCCGGTCGCCGCGAGTGGAGGAAAGTTGCTGCTGACGAATCACCCGTTGGCTGGGCCGGGACAAGGAGACGCTGACGATTTCTCGCGGCCGCAGTGATGTAATACAATGAAGAAAATGGAGACCGCGCCGAATCATCCCGCCTATTCGATCGTCGTGCCGTTCTACAACGAACAGGAAAATGTCGCGCCTCTCTACGTCAAGATTGTCGAGGTGATGGACACGGTCGGTGAGCCGTACGAAATTGTGTTCGTCGATGACGGGAGCAAGGACCGCACGTTTCCCTTGCTGACAGAAATCGCGCGGCACGACAACCGCGTATGTATCGTGCGGCTGCGGCGCAATTTCGGGCAGACGGCCGCGCTCAAGGCGGGGTTCGACCACTCCGAAGGCGAAATCATCATTTCGATGGATGGTGACCTGCAGCACGACCCGGCGGAAATTCCGCGGTTCATTGAGAAAATTCGCGAGGGATACGACATCGTCAGCGGCTGGCGCGTCGAGCGGACCGACCACTGGCTGATGAGGCAATTTCCCAGCCTCGTGGCCAACCGGATTATGGCGAAGCTCTCGCGCGTGGATTTGCATGATTTTGGGACGACGTTCAAAGCGTACCGCCGCGAAGTGCTGTCGGAAATCCACCTGTACGGCGAACTCCACCGTTTTATCCCTGCTTTGGCAAGCTGGTCCGGAGCATCTGTAGCGGAAGTGCCCATCACCAATAATCCGCGAACGAGCGGAAAATCGAACTACGGAATTTCGCGGACGGTCCGCGTGCTGCTGGATTTGCTGAGCGTGAAATTTCTGCTGGATTATTCGACCAAGCCGCTGCATTTCTTCGGCACCGCGGGCCTGCTGTGTCTTGCGGGCGGCGGCGGAATCGGCGTCTGGGTGTTCGGGCGCAAAGCATTTTTGGACGAGCCGCTGCTGGCAAATCACGGTCCGTTGATGCTGCTGGGCATGGCGCTAGTGATGGGCGGCATTCAGTTCATTGCCATCGGGCTGATCGGCGAGCTGCTGGCACGCACGTATTTCGAAACGCAGAACAAGCCCGTTTACACGGTGCGGGAAGTGATTGGGCTGCGGGAGGCGGGCGCTGGGCGCAGCGAGCCACCACGCACCGCCGGAGCTGCCGGACGCTGAGCGCCCTCTATCGGCGAGCGAAGAATTCCTTCTTGGCTGAACTCATTTCCAATCGATCGACGCAAAGCACCGCTTCACCAGAGCGGCGCGCCTAGGCCCAAGCCAGTTTCATCCCCCCGCCGCCTTCTCCAGATGGCCTCCAAATTCGAAGCGCATCGCGGAAAGAATCTTCGCGGCAAATTCGTCTTGCCCGCGTGAAGTGAATCTCTCAAACAGTGCTGCGCTGAGGACGGGGCTCGGCACAGACTCGTCGATCGCGGCGAGAAGCGTCCAGCGTCCCTCGCCTGAATCGGACACGCGGCCGGAAAAATTCTCAAGACCTGGCGAGGCGAGCAGAGCCGCAGCCGTCAGGTCCAGCAGCCAGGAGGCGATTACGCTCCCGCGGCGCCAGACTTCCGCAACATCGGGAAGATTGAAATCGTAGAGATAGTGTTCGGGCTCGCGCAGCGGTGTGGTTTCGGCGTCCACGGTGCGAGACTGCTTCCCAGCGTCGGCGTGCTTGAGGATGTTGAGGCCTTCGGCATAGGCGGCCATAACGCCGTACTCGATTCCGTTGTGAACCATCTTGACGAAGTGACCTCCGCCGGAGGGACCGCAGTGAAGATAGCCCTGCTCGGCTGTGCCGCTGGCCTTTTCGCGCCCAGGCGTGCGAGGGATGTCACCGCGTCCCGGCGCGAGAGATTTAAAAATTGAGTCAAGGCGCTGCACGGCTTCTTTTTCTCCGCCGATCATCAGGCAGTAGCCGCGATCGAGTCCCCAGACTCCGCCGCTCGTGCCGGCGTCTACGTAATGAATGCCGCGAGGGGAAAGCTCCTTGGCGCGGCGAATGTCGTCAATGTAATAGGAATTGCCGCCATCGACGATCGTGTCGTCCGCGTGAAGCAGCGGAGCCAGATCCTTGAGGGTGGCATCGACCACCGCTGCAGGAACCATCAGCCAGACCGCCCGTGGCTGGGTAAGCTGCGAGACAAACTCCTGCAATGTGGCTGCGCCTTTCGCTCCTTCGCCAACCAATTCCTTGACGGCTTGCTGATTGCGGTCGAAGACCACACAGGTGTGGCCCGCGCGCATCAGCCGCCGCACCATGTTCGCACCCATTCTGCCGAGGCCAATCATTCCGAGTTGCATATTCAGTCGCTCCTTAGTAGGGTCGTCCGCAGGGCTTGCTCTTTCGATCGGGGATTCGCTGGCCAAACCAACTCCGTGGATTTTACGGGAAGCCAAGGTCTTCGCACAGCTAAATAATTGAGATGCGGCGGAGGCTATAGGAGTCTCGAAATTTCTTCGGCGAGACGACAGAAGCCCGACTCGAAAAATCCAAACACACCGCTATTTGCGTATTGTAAGAGGCGCGTCGCACAGGACTATCGAGCCCGGGGCCCCGCAACCATTCGAAACCAAAAATAGCGGAGCGAAAGAGAGCCTTTCAGCTATGAAGCCGATCATCGAGAAAATCCAGAAGGTGTACGAGCTGGCGGGCCGAGTATTTGGAAGCTTGGAGTCACCTTTTCTTTTTGCGGTGCGTCTATATTGGGGATGGCAGTTGTCGGAGACGGGATGGGGAAAGCTGCACAATCTGCCGCATGTGGTGGATTTCTTCACGAGTTTGGGACTGCCGGCGCCTGGCCCGACCGCGGTTTTTGTATCGACGGTGGAACTCGTTGGAGGAATCCTTCTCGCGCTGGGCTTTGTCACCATGCCAACATGCATCGCCATTGTGATCGACATGCTGATGGCGTATGTCACCGCGGACAAAGAAGCGCTTACCTCTTTTCTTTCCGATCCTGGCAAGTTCTACAACGCCGACCCCTTTACGTTTCTATTTGCCGGGCTCCTCATTCTGATTTTTGGGCCGGGAAAGATATCGATCGATCACTACCTTTCAGAATTCGTATTCAAGAAGAAGAACTCACAAGCGACGCCATAGCTTGCTGCCGGCTCCTGGAGCACGTCGCCACCGCGTTCGGGGTTGCGGCATGACTTTGTCGAGCGTTGCGGCACGGGCCTTAGCAGGAGTCCTCGCGCTGGTGATGAGTGCGATCCTCGCGTGGCCAACAAGCGCGCGGGGACAGGAGAGCGCGGTCATTCGGATCGGGGACTCAAGCATCAACGTAGAGTACGGAGGGGGCGATTGGGGACAAGTGAAACCGCTTCTGCCCGGATGGATACGATCTGCCGGTGAATCTGTAGCGGCCTACTACGGACGCTTCCCACTTCCCGAAGTGCAACTTAAGCTCCTCCCGTTTGATGGCGAAGGTGTGCGGCACGGAACCACCTACGGTGAAGAAGGCGGTTACATCGTCATCCACGTCGGAACCAAGACGACGCAGGCTGACCTCAACTCGGACTGGATGCTGACGCACGAAATGGTTCATCTCGCCTTTCCCTCGGTTGAGCAAGATCACCATTGGATCGAAGAGGGCATTGCGACCTACGTCGAACCAATCGCCCGGGTCGAGGCCGGGCACATGGACGTGAAAGAGATGTGGTTCGAACTTGTCCGCGACCTTCCGCAGGGTTTGCCAGGTCCCGGAGACCAAGGACTCGACAATACTCACACTTGGGCGAACACGTACTGGGGAGGGGCGCGCTATTGTTTCCTTGCCGACATGGCGATTCGGCGTGAAACGCGGAATCGGAAGGGATTACAAGATGCGCTGCGAGGAATCCTGAACGCTGGCGGCGACATCCGGCAAAACTGGGATCTCGAAAGAGCGCTGGATGCAGGTGACAAAGCCGTCGGTGTGAGCGTTCTACGCGATCTCTATGAAAAGATGAAGGATCGGCCCGTCGAGACAGACCTTCCGAAGATTTGGGCAGAACTCGGAATCTCCCGCGTACGCGATTCGGTTGATTTCAACGATAAAGCGCCGCTCGCGGTCGTGCGCGAAGCGATTGCACCAAGCCCCACGGCTTCCACTGGCAACTAGTGTCCTCCTTCCGGAGCGCCCACAGCGTCAAACGTCAAGTCTTCACTCCTCTCTGACAAAGCTGTAACAACCGCAGAGTAGCTTCGCCCGCCTAGAACGTTACTATCCAGCCCTGAACTCTATAGGCGCACTACCCAAGCGGGCATTGACCACCATTGGTGGCTGAACATTTTGCTCCCTGACGGTGCGCAGGTGCGCAACCAAGCGGGCCCAGCGAGGTGATTTATCATGGCGGCAACGTCGACTGCTCTTGAAGCGAAGATGTCCTCCAAGCCTGGAA
>Ga0335072_10008425_pt1 | contig 14951 bp, 14 predicted proteins | sample Lox_Sample_21_FD_206725 | JGI IMG/M metagenome (GOLD analysis project Ga0335072, IMG submission 206725) | Soil microbial communities from Loxahatchee National Wildlife Refuge, Florida, United States - Lox_Sample_2.1 | ecosystem: Environmental > Terrestrial > Soil > Wetlands | place: USA... | reverse complement strand
ACGTGCCGACCGACGCGATCGTCGCGGCGGCGGGGGTCACCCGCGGCGCGCTGTACCACCAGTTCGCGGACAAGACGGCGCTGTTCGACGCGGTCCTGGAGGCGGTCGAGGCAGACATCGCCCGGCGACTGGCCGACGACGCGGCCGCCGCCGGGATTACCGACCCGGTCGACGCCATGCGGCACGTGCTGCGGACCTGGCTGGAGATCTGCGTCGAGCCTGAGATCCACCGCATCGCCCTGATCGACGGGCCGTCGGTCGTCGGCTGGGCGCACTGGCGGGAGGTCTGCCAGCGGCACGTGTTCGGGCTGGCGGAGGCCATGCTCGAGCAGGGGATCGAGTCGGGGCGCATCCGCCCGCAGCCGGTCCGGGCCCTCGCGCACGTCCTCATGGGCGCCAGCGACGAGGCCGCCCTCTACGTCGCCGAGTCAGCCGACCGCGCCCAGGCCCGGGCCGACATGCTTCAGGTCCTCGACCGCCTCATCGACGTCGTGTCCGCCTAATAGGGATTACCGGGTCGGCGCCGCCCGTAGCCGGCGGCGCCCGCAGAACGCGGAACGAGGTCGAACCTATATAGAGTTCTTGACAGAAGCCCCACCCCTATTTAGAGTTCTGATATGGCCCTGCGATTGACCGTTCAGGTGCAGCTGGTCTTGCAGGCGTTCCTGCGTGATCCGGCCAGTGAGCTCTACGGGCTCGAACTGTCCGAGGAGACCGGCCTGCAGCCCGGGACCGCGTACCCGATCTTGCTGCGCCTGGAGCACGAGGGCTGGGTGACCAGCCGCTGGGAGGACATCGACCCGCGAGCCGAGAAACGCCCCGCCCGCCGGTACTACCGGCTCACGGCCAACGGCGCCGTGCAGGCCAGCGCCCGCCTGGCCGGGGCCAGCCGCCCGAGCGGCGCGGCCCTGCGCCGGCTGGCCGAGGGGGGTGGCGTCGCATGATGCCCGCCGTCGACCCGCGCGAGGACGCGCGGAAAAGCCGAGCGAGGGTCGTCGCCGTCATGACGTCGATAACGCTCGTCGCCGCCACGATCGCGTCCAATTCGCGCTACCGCGACTGGGTGTGGGCGTTGTGGCTCATCAGCTTCACCATCATCATCGCCTTCACCACCATCTCGATGCGTCAGGTCGGCCGCCCGTACCGCCGCCGGAGCGCGGACGGCGATAGCAGGCGGGGCCGTCGAGGGCGGGACGGCGGACTCGGCGGGCGCGCCCGCGACGGCGCGCAGATGGCCGGGCCGACGGCGCACCAATCGCGCAGTCTGTTCATCGCGTCGCGGCTGATGCCCGGTCCCGCGGGCGACCGGTGGCTGGCAGAGGCGGAGAGCCTGCTGTCGGAGATCGCGACCGCCCGGCGCGGCGCCGCGGTGCGCAGCTACCTGCGGACCGCCCCCCGGCTGGTGATCCTCCTGTGGGCCCGCCAGGCACTGCGCGCGGCTGCCCGCTCACGCCGCCCGGGCTGACGCCGGGGATTTGCCTTAGAGCCCGCTCTAACTCATACGCTCGCAAGCGAGCGAGACGACCTGAGGGCCGAGCCGACCGAGCGGGAAGAGGCATCCATGAAGACCTGGTTCATCACCGGAACATCGCGTGGCTTCGGCCGGGAGTGGGCCATCGCCGCCCTCGAGCGTGGCGACCAGGTAGCGGCGACGGCGCGGGACCTGGCGACGCTCGATCTCCTGGTCGCCAAGTTCGGCGACGCGGTCGAGCCGATCAGGCTCGACGTCACCGACCGGGAGGCCGGCTTCGCGGCCGTGAAACGCGCGCACGAGCGCTTCGGGCGGCTGGACATCATCGTCAACAACGCCGGCTACGGCCAGTTCGGCATGGTCGAGGAGATCACCGAGGCCGAGATCAGGGCCCAGCTGGAGACCAACGTGCTCGGCGCGCTCTGGGTGACCCAGGCGGCCCTGCCGTTCCTGCGCGAGCCGGGGAGCGGGCACATCCTGCAGGTGTCGTCGATCGGCGGCGTCTCCGCGTTCATGAACACCGGCGCCTATCACGCCTCCAAGTGGGCGCTTGAGGGACTCAGCCAGAGCCTCGCTCAGGAGGTGTCCGAGTTCGGTGTGAAGGTGACGCTGATCGAGCCGACCGGCTACGCGACCGACTGGTCCGGCTCGTCCGCGAAACGGGCCGCCGGGCTGCCGGCCTACGAGCACGCGCGCGAGCGGGCGGCGCAGGCCCGCAAGGCGCGCTACCGGCGGCCGGGCGAGCCGACCGCGACCCGGCAGGCGATCCTGGCGCTGGTGGACAGCGACAACCCGCCGCTGCGGATGTTCCTCGGCGAGTCGGCGCTTCCGATCGCGGCCGCCGACTACGAGTCGCGGCTGGCCGCCTGGCGCGAATGGCAGCCGGTGGCCGCCGCCGCCCAGGGCTGACCAGGCCGGCCTGGTCAGCCCGCGATCAATTCCGGCGTTAGCGCCGCCATCGCCTCGATGACCGGATCGACGCCGGGCCGCGCGGTGATGATCCTGACGATGGCCTCGTCCAGCCCGGCGCTGAGCCGCTCGAACGCCGCCGGGGCGGCGGCGGCCGGGCCGTAGTAGCCGACCGCCTGCAGCATCTCGTCGGGCGCGGCGTCGACCAGCTCAGCCATCGGGGCGCCGCAGTCGCGCCGCGCCTCCAGCTCGGTGAGCTCCGCATCGAAGCCCATCTGGCCGAACATGCCCCGGTAGCCCTCGTTCTGCGGCAGACCGGGGTGGCCCATGGCGTAGCCGAGCAGCTGGCTGCCGAACGCCCGCCGGGCGGCCGCCACGTCATCGTCGATGCAGACCCGGATGTACATGGTCAGCGGCACCGAGCCGGGGTCGCGGCCCGCCCGCGCGGAGCCCGCGTCGACCAGCTCCCGGCTGACCGCGATGCGCTCGGGCGTCGCCCAGTTGAGCAGCGCCCCGTCGGCGATCTCGCCCGCCAGCCGGAGCATCTGCGGGCCGAGGGCGGCCAGCGCCACCGGCGCGGCCGGCAGCATGCCCACCCCGAGCGAGGCGGCCTGCGGCCATCCGGGAGCGCCCGAGCCCATCCCGGCCCGGGCGATGATCGACCCGGCCTCGACCTGCTCGCAGGCCAGCAGCCCGCGGATCTGGTCGACGTACTGGCGCATGATCGCGATCGGGCGGTCCGGCAGGCCCACCGACGCCCAGAACTTCGGCCCGTACCCGCCCGTGCCGATGCCGAGCACGAACCGTCCGGCCGACAGCTGAGCGAGGGTGGCCGCCTGGGCCGCCAGACCCAGCGGAGTCCACATCCGCGCCGCCGGGACGACGGAGATCCCGGTCCGCAGCGCGGTGTCCTGCGACCAGGCCGAGCACACGTGGAACGAGTCAGGCACGCCGCCGGCCGGCGTCCACAGGCTCTCGAATCCTAGCCGCGCCGCCTCCCGCGCGACCGCCCGCAGCTGATCGAAGGGAAGGCCGAGCCTGGCGTCAAGCCCCACCCCGATCATCATGAGCCCTCCCCGGTGAACTCGGCGATCGCGGACTCGTAGGTGTCAAACGCGCGCTCGACCGGCCCGCGCCCGGCCGACGGCAGCCAGTGCACCACCCGGTCGAATCCCTCCGCCGCGTACGCCTCGAACACCGCCGGGTCGGCCGGAACGCCCATCACCTGCAGGGAGATGTGCCGGTCGGCCAGCAGCCGCAGCTCGGCCGATCGCTTGATGAGGTCAGAAGGCCCGTGGTTGGGCATCCAGGCGTCCCCGAACGCCAGCACCCGGTCGAACACCGTCGGCCCCTCGCCGCCGACGATGACCGGCGGGTGCGGCCGCTGGGCCGGCTTCGGCCATGACCAGATGCGGTCGAAGTTCACGTACTCGCCCGAGTAGGACGCCTCGTCGGTGGTCCAGATGGCCTTGATCGCCTCGACCCGCTCGCGCATCACCGTCATCCTGGTGCGCGGATCGGTCCCGTGGTTGGCCATCTCCTCGCGGTTCCAGCCCGCCCCGACCCCGAACTCGAACCGTCCGCCGGACAGGTGGTCGACGCTGGCCGTCTCCTTCGCGGTGATGATCGGGTCGCGCTGGATCACCAGGCAGACGCCCGACCCGAGGCGTAGCCGCGAGGTCGCCGACGCCGCCGCGGTCAGCGCGACGAACAGGTCGAACGTGTGGATGTAGCGCTGCGGCAGCGGCTCGCCGCCCGGATAGGGCGAGTGCTCGACCGGCATGTGGGTGTGCTCGGGGAAGAACAGCGACTCATGTCCCCGTTCCTCGGCCAGCCGGGCGACGTCGCCGGGCCGGATCGCGTCATGGGTGGGAAAGATCGCTACGCCGAATTCCATAGTGATCATTCTCCCCAACCCGCCCCGTCCATGCGGCGGTGGTCGGCCTAGTGGCGGCCAGATCGCGGACTCACGGCCATCTCGCGGCGAGTTCCCGGCGAACTCCCAGACTTAACAGCCCGACTTCCCAGACCCGGCGGGCAATCTCGGTGACATGGACAACAACGACGTGAACTTCGGGTACCAGCCGACCGCTTCCTACAGCGTCAACCGGCCGGCCGGCCGCCCCGGCCGCCCCGGGGGCCGCGGCCGGCTGATCGCCGGCGGCGTCGCCGCGGCCGTACTGGTGGGCGGGGCCGCCTTCGGCGCGGTGACGATGCTGAGCAGCACCCCGGCGGCGGCCGCGAGCGGCCCGACCGGCCAGGCGGCGGTGCTGAACGACGCGCTCACGACCGCGGCCACCTCCGGCACCACCACCAGCGGCGGCACCGCCGCCAGCACGACGACCCAGGCGCGGCACGTGCGCGACGCGCTCGCCCGGCTCCGCAGGCTCGGCGGCATCGACGGCCAGTTCACCTTCGAGACCAAGACCGGGCCGAAGACGCTGGCGTTCGAGCGCGGCACGATCCAGTCGGTCTCGGGCGTGGACGTCGTGGTCCGCGCCAAGGACGGCACCACCTGGAACTGGACCCTGGTCGGCGACTCGGTCGTCCGCCAGGACGGCAGCAAGACCACCAGCAGCGCCCTGTCGGCGGGCCAGCTGGTCTTCGTCGGCGGCCCGGTGATCCGCGGCACCCACGACGCGCGGCTGATCGTCATCAGGGACCCCCAGAAGAGCACCAGCTCCGGCACCACCCCGAGCACCAGCACCAGCTCGGCCCTCAGCTAGCCAGGCGTGCCCGCGACCCCACGACCACCCCAGCGGCACAGCGGAAGACCAGCGGTGCGCCCCACCACCACCCGGGGCGCACCGCTTTTCCGTGCTCGCCGTCCTTCAAAAGATAACAGCAAGAAGCGGGCGCGCCCGCAGCGCAAGCCAAGATCAAAGTCGTTTCATCGAACGGACCGAGGCGACTGTCATCCGCTCACAGTCCCTGGCCGGCCCAGTGACCTCGATGCCATAAGCTCGCCTGATCCGCGACTCCCTGGCAGAGAGGCAGCCGTCCCCGTGACCGTCACCCGCGCGCAGGTCGTCGCCCTGCCCAAGGCCGAGCTCCACCTGCACATCGAGGGAACGCTCGAGCCCGAGCTCGCATTCGAGCTCGCCGCGCGCAACGGCGTGTCGCTCTCGTACCGGGACGTCGAAGCGCTCCGGGGCGCCTACTCGTTCAGCGACCTGGGCTCGTTCCTCGGCCTGTACTACGAGTGCATGGCGGTGCTGCGCACGGCGGAGGACTTCGCCGATCTCGCCTCGGCCTACCTCGCCCGGGCGCGGGCGGACGGGGTGACGCGGGTCGAGATGTTCTTCGATCCGCAGGTGCACCTATCCCGGGGCGTCCCGCTGACCGACGTCATCGGCGGGCTGCGGGCCGCCGCCGGCCGCAGCGCGGCGGCCGGCGGACCGCAGGTCGGGCTGATCCCGTGCTTCCTGCGCGACCGGGGCCCGGACGACGCCGCCAAGACGCTCGACGAGCTCGCGCCGCATGCTGGCCAGCTCCTCGCCGTCGGGCTCGATTCGGCCGAGGTCGGCTACCCGCCGGGCGACTTCGCCGCGGTCTTCGACGCCGCCCGAGGGCTCGGCCTGCACACCGTCGCGCACGCGGGGGAGGAGGGCCCGCCGGACTACGTCTGGCAGGCGATCGACCTGCTCGGGGTGGAGCGAGTCGACCACGGCATCCGCAGCGTCGAGGACCCTGCCCTGCTACGGCGGCTCGCGGCCGACCGGATGCCGCTGACGGTCTGCCCGCTGTCGAACGTGCGGCTCCGCTGCGTCCCCACGATCGCCGAGCACCCGCTGCCGAGGCTGCTCGACGCGGGCGTCAACGTCACGATCAATTCCGACGATCCCGCCTACTTCGGCGGCTACATCGCGGACAACTACCTGGCGCTCGCGTCCGGTCTCGGCCTCAACCTCAGCGACCTAACCGCCCTCGCCACCAACTCCGTGACCGCCACCCTCCAGTAACGGGCGCGAGCCCAAAGGTCACACGATCGCGCCGGAGAGCGGGCGGGGCCAGAGTCGCACCGGTCCGTTCGGGGAAATCGGCTTGGACCCCCAGCGACCGGGCTGCCCGGCGGCGTCATCAGGCGCGCGGCAGGGTGAGGGTGAGCGTCGTTCCCCGGCCCGGCTGGCTGGCGGCGGCGAGCGTGCCGCCGTGCGCCCGGGCCAGCTCGGCGGCGATCGCGAGGCCGATGCCGCTGCCGGACGTCCCGGCCGCGGCCTGGCCGCGCCAGAACCGCTCGAAGACGTGCGGCAGCTCGTCGGCCGCGATGCCAACGCCGGTGTCGGTGACCGTGAGCACCGCGTCCGGCCCCGTCTGCCCGGTGCGGACCGTGACCCGGCCGCCGGCCGGCGTGAACTTGAGCGCGTTGCCGAGCAGGTTGGTCACCACCTGGTGCAGCCACCGTTCATCGGCGACGACCGGCGCCTCGGCCAGCTCGCGGTCCAGCGTGACCGAGGCCGCCTCGAACCGGTGGGACAGGCTGTCGGCCGCCGTCGACGCGATGGCGGCCAGATCGCGGTGCGAGCGGGTCAGGCGGAGCACGGCCGCGTCCGCCGCCGCCATCGTCTGCAGGTCGTCCACCATGCGCGCCAGTCGCAGCACCTCGTCGCGGAGCGACCCGAGCTCGGCCGGGGTAGCCTCGACAACGCCGTCAAGCAGCGCCTCATGGCCCGCCTGCAGCACCGCCACCGGCGTGCGGAGCTCATGGGCGACGCTCGCCACCAGGTCCCGGCGGATCTTGTCCTCGCGGTCGAGCGTGTCGGCCATCTGGTCGAACGCGGCGGCGAGCTCGCGCAGTTCGTCCGGCCCGCTGACCTGGCCCGCCCTGGCCGACCGGTCGCCGCCCGCCATCGCCCGGGTGACCGTGATCAGCCGGGTGACCGGGCGGGTAATGCGCCGGGCGACGCCCAGGCCCGCGATCAGCGCGAGCAGGGCAGCGAGCCCGGCCGTGCCCGCGATGGCCCGCAACAACGCCGTCCGCAGCACGTTGTCGGCGGCGCCGAGTCCGGACGCGGTGAGCCCGACCTGCACCGTGCCGACCTGGCGGCCCTTGACCAGCACGGGCTCGCTTGACTGGGGCTCCCTGGCGGCGGCGAAGCCGCTGGTGGTCGCGATCGGGTGACCGGCGTCGTCGCGCACCTGGAGCTGCACGCCGCTGTGCGCGGCCACGTCGAGGACGGGTGTGAGGTCTGCCCCCGCCCAGCCCCGGTCGGAATTCCACGAGCCCGCCGCCGCCACCGCGAAGGCGCTGGCCAGCTCGCTGCGCTGCCGGTTCCCGAGCGAGGAGACGTCAACCGCGGAGAACACCCCGGCGAGCACCGCGAGCAGGGCGACCGCCGCCAGCGACACGCCGAGGAACGCGAGCGCCAGCCGCAGCCCGAGCGTGCTGCCCCGCTGCCCGCCGCTGCCCCGCTGCCCGCCGCTGGCCGGCGGTGGCTGCGGTGACGGCGCCGGTGCCCCGTCAGGCATCGCGGGCCAGGCCGAGTCGGTAACCGCCGCCGAGCACGGTCACGATCACCCGCGGGTCGCCCGGATCGTCCTCGATCTTGCGCCGCAGGTTCTTCACGTGCGAGTCGACCGTGCGCTCGTAGCCTTCGAACTCGTAGCCCCGCACCTTGTTGATCAGCTCGAACCGGGAGTAGACCCGTCCGGGCACGGTCGCCAGCGTGACCAGGATGCCCCACTCGGTGGGCGTGAGCGCGACCGGCGCGCCGCGCACGGTCGCGGTGCGCCGGGGCTCATCGATGACCAGGGCGCCTCCGCCGTAGCTGGTGACGCCCGACTGCCCCGCCGCCGGCCCGCCGCGGCGCAGCACCGCCTGCACCCGCAGCACTAGTTCCCGCGGGCTGAACGGCTTGGTCACGTAGTCGTCCGCGCCGAGCTCGAGCCCCCGTATCCGGTCCTCCTCGGCCGCCCTGGCCGTCAGCATCACGATCGGGACCGCCGACATCGCCCGCAGCTCGCTGGCCACGGTCTCGCCCGACACGTCGGGCAGGCCGAGGTCGAGGACCACGAGGTCGGGCGCGGCGTCCGCCGCCATCGTGATCGCCTCGGCCCCGGAGCCGGTCGAGAGCACGGTGAAACCCGCTCTTTCCAGGTACGACCTGATGAAATCCCGCAGCTTGCGCTCGTCCTCAACCACCAGGACCGTGGCCGTCATTGCGCCTCCCCGTCGCCGTCGCGTGACGCGCCTCCACACCGCCACCATGACAGCTCCACCGGACGGGCATGCTCCCTTGGTGGACTGGTGACGAACAGCGATACCGCTTGCACCGCAGCATAGGGCAGGGCCGATGACCGACAGCTTCCTCCTCGTGGTGGCGCCATGGATCGTCTTCGGCGTGTGCCTCATCGGGGTCTGCATCGGGCTGCTGCGCGCGCGCCGGGGCGGCCGCCAGTGAGCGTGCTTGACACCCTCCAGGTCGGCTCGGTTCTGTCCTACCTGATCGCGCTGGTCATCCCGGCCCTCGACGCGATCTTCCCGGTGCTGCCGAGCGAGACGGCGATCATCACCCTCGGCGTCACCACCGCCGGAAGCACCGACCCGCGCATCGCCCTGCTGGTGGCGTGCGCGGCGATCGGCGCCTTCCTCGGCGACAACCTCTGCTACCTGCTCGGCCGCCGCTTCGGACCCGCCGTCGAGCGCCGGTTCTTCGCCGGGCCCAAGGGCGTGCGGACCCGGGAGTGGGCCGAGCGCTCGCTCGACCGGTACGGCCCGCAGCTCATCATCGTCTGCCGCTTCATCCCCGGCGGCCGGACCGCGGTGACGCTCACCTGCGGGCTCGTCGGGTATCAGCGCCGGCGATTCGTCGCCGCGACCGCGGTCGCCGCCGTCATCTGGGCCCTGTACGCGTTCCTGATCGGCCGCCTCGGCGGGCGCGCCTTCGAGCACAACATCTTCGCCGGGCTGGCGGTGGCATTCGGCGCCTCGATCGCCCTCAGCGGCATCATCGAGCTCATCCGCCGTCTGCACGGCCGCGGTCGCGGCCACGGCGGGGGCCAGGGAGGAGAGCACGGTCACTCAGGGCGTCGCGCCGGACAGGTTGAGCCCGACCACCCCGGCCAGGATCAGCGTGATCGACACGAGCCTGGTCACAGACACCGCGTCGCCGAGGAAGACCATACCGACCGTCGTCGCGCCCGCAGCGCCGATCCCGGTCCAGACCGCGTAGGCGGGCCCGACCGGGAGATCGCGCAGCGCCACGGTCAGCAGCCCGAAGCTGATCAGCGCGCAGAACGCGAACCCCAGCACCGGCCACGCGACCCGTAGGCCGTTGCTCAGCTTCAGGCACACGGCGAAGCCGGTCTCGAAAAAGCCGGCCCCCACAAGCGCCGCCCAGGCCATCACATCACCTCACGTCCGGATCTCCGTCTCTCTCCAACTAATGGCTTACCGGCGCGGAATCCCCGTGCACGGCAGTTGGAGCCCAGATGGAGACGCCCTGGCCGGGTCTCCACCCGATCTCCACGCCGCATCGACCGGCCCTGCACAGCGATCGCCGAGCCTTGATGTGAACCCCAGGAAAGGGCAGGAAACAACGATGCTAGGAACCGGGATGCCGGTACTCAACCCGATCAGCGCCGCCTGGAACACCGTCGGGCGCTTCGATGACTACGAGAGCGCCCAGCGTGCGGTCGACCGCCTCTCCGACGACGGCTTCCCGGTCGAGAACCTCGACATCGTCGGATCCGGCCTTCGGCTCGTCGAGCGGGTGACCGGTCGGCTCACCCGCGCGCGAGCGACCGGGGCCGGAGCGCTGAGCGGCATGTGGGCGGGCCTGCTGGTCGGGACCCTGCTCGGGCTGTTCACCTCCGGGCACTCGCTCCTCGCCGTCATCGTGACCGGCGTCGCGCTGGGCGCGGGCTGGGGCGCGGCCTTCGGCTACCTGGCTCATGCCAGGACCCGCGGCGAGCGCGACTTCAGTTCCGTCCGCGCGCTCACCGCCACCCACTATGACCTGATCGCGCGCGAGGGCACCGTCGACCGCGCCCGCCGCATGCTCAGCGACGCCGGGCTGCTGCCGGAGACGGCGAACGAGTGGTAGGCGGCGCCTGACCAATGGCGGCGCCTAACCGATAACAGACAGGGCAGGCCGCCCGGCAATGATTCCCCATCCGTCGGGCGGTCGCGCCCGCGCGTGCGGCAACAGAACGGTGGCATCGGCCCGACTGCGGCGCCGACCCGGCCATCGGCTTTCCCGTCACGCCTGCCCGGGATACCTCCGGCGCCGCTTGAGAAAACGCTGAACGTACTGTGGACTGATGTGATGTTCGTCTATGGACGGACGAGACACTGCTGCGGAGCGTGGATGGGTGAATCCCCTCAAAGCGGGCGATCCCGAGCTTGTCGGCGGTTACCGGCTGCTCGGCAGGCTCGGCACGGGCGGCATGGCCCAGGTGTTCCTCGGCGCGTCGCCGGGCGGGCGGAAGGTCGCGGTCAAGCTCGTCCGCCCCGAATACTCCGACGACGCCGAATTCCGCCGCCGGTTCGCCCGCGAGATCGCGGCGGCCAGGCAGGTGGGCGGCTTTCACACCGCCGCGGTGGTCGACGCCGACCCGGACGCTGACCCGCCGTGGATGGTCACCGCCTACATTCCCGGGCCGTCGCTGTTGGAGGCGGTCGGCCAGAACGGCCCGCTCGACCGCGCCCAGGTGCGCGAGCTTGGCGCCGCGCTGGCCGAGGGGCTGACCGCCATTCACGCCTGCGGGCTGATCCACCGCGACCTCAAGCCCGGCAACATCATCCTCGGCCCCGACGGGCCGCGGATCATCGACTTCGGCGTCGCCAGAACGGCGAACGCCAGCTCGCTGACGACGGTGAACGCGCTCATCGGCACGTACAGCTACATGGCACCCGAGCAGTTGGGCCGCAAGCAGGTCACGTCGAGCAGTGACCTCTTCGCCCTCGGCGGGGTCCTGGTGTTCGCGGCGACCGGGCACGGGCCGTTTGACGCGGACGAGCTTCCCGCGGTGATCGGACGCATCCTCAGCGAGCCGCCCGACCTTGCGCCGCTGACCGGGTCGCTGCGCGACACCCTCGCCGCCTGCCTGGAAAAAGACCCGGAGAAGAGGCCGGGTCTGGCCGACCTCATCGCCTACTTCAGCGGGCCCGAGCAAGCTCCGCCGCGCCCGCCAGCCGTCGTCCCGGACCAGCGGATGCCCCCGACCGGGGATGACCAGACGGCGGTGCCCATCGAGGGCCGGACAGCCGTCCCCGGCCCTCCCGCCGCGCCGTGGCCCGGCGCCGGCGGCGGCATCGACCGGGAGGCCAGGACGGCCACCATGGTCGGCCTGCCGGCCGTCGCCACCACCGTGGCCCCAGGCGACCCGGCCGGCCTGATGCTGGCCTGCTCGCCGCTGATCGGACACACCGGGCCGATCACGCGGGTGGCGTTCTCTTCCGACGGGAAGTTCCTCGCGACGGCGTCGGCGGACGGGCGCGTCCGTCTCTGGGATGCCGGGTCCTGGCGGCAGGCGGGGCCCGACCTGTCGCCGACCCCGCCGCACCGCGTGCCCGACACCGGCTTCACGCAGCTCGTCTTCACCCCTGACGGCCGTGCGGTGCTGGCCAAGCCGCCGGGCACGGCGGCGGTGTTCGGCTGGCAGGTGAGCTCCGGGCAGCCGCTCAGCGCGCCGGTCAGGACGTGGGCGCGCTTCATTTCCCCCGATGGCCGGTTCCTGGCCGCCGAAGGCACCGGAGCCCCCGCGCTGTGGGAGTGGGACTCCGAGACGCTGCGGCATGTCCCGTTCCCGCTGCAGCGCAAGATGAGCTGGCGCGTCGGCTTCCTCACCGCGTTCTCGCCCGACGGGGCGCTCGTCGCCGCCACCGATCCCGGAGACGACATCGGCCTCTGGGAGACCAAGACCCGACAGCGCCGCCAGGTGCTACGCCGCTACAACCGTTCCTTCGACCCCAGCGGCCAGACCCTCATGCCCTACGCGCTGAGCACGGCGGTGATCTCTCCCGGGGGCGGTTTCCTGGCGGCCCTCGGCCAGGCGCGCGACAGCCGCAACAGGAACGTCCGTTTCCTGAAGCTGTGGGACATCGCCGACCCGCGTCCGCGGCGACCACGTCTGGTCGAAAGGACCGGCGCCACCGCTCTTTCCCGCTGGCACATCGCTTTCGACGCCGACGGCCGCACGCTGGCGTCGACCTTCGACGGGCGGCTGCGGCTGTGGGACACGGCCAGCCTGACGCCGACCGGCCTCGGCGATCCGGGCGAGGACGCGATCCTGGAGTTCGCCGCCGACAGCGGGCTGCTGGCGGAGGCGGGCCGCTTCCGGCTGCGCCTGTGGGATACCGCGGCCGGCCGGGTCGCCGCCGCCGGGCCGAGGGTCAAGACAGCCCGCGACGTCATCTCCGGCGTCGCCTTCTCCCCGGACGGCCGCCTGATCGCGACCGCCGAGGGCAGCGCTGCGCGCGTCTGGCACGTGCCTCAGCTGTAAAGTCAACGGCCACAATCCGTCATATCGAACGGACCCTGGTTTCACCGGCCTCGTTCACGCCACCCGGAACCGGGCGGCGTCGGACTCCTTCAGCGCGAGCCCCAGACCGGGCCGGGTCACGTCCGGGCGCATCGCGCCGCCCTTCGGGCTGAGCGCGCCGTCGAAGAACATGGACTCGATCCGCGCGTGATCATGGAAGTACTCGAGATGGCGCAGGTTGGGGACGGCGGCGGCCACGTGGGCGTGCAGGTTGGGCGCGCAGTGGCCGGAGACCTGCAGGCTGCGGGCGGCCGCCACCGCGGCGGCGCGCAGCCACTCGGTGATCCCGCCGCAGCGGGTGACGTCTACCTGCAGGCAGTCAACGGCCTGCGCGTCGACCATGCGGGCGAAATACACCAGGTCGTACCCGTACTCGCCCGCGGTGACATCCGCGGCGACCTGGTCCCGGACCTCGTGCAGCCCGTCCAGGTCGTCGGAGCTGACCGGTTCCTCGAACCAGGTCACGTCCTGGTCCGCCATCGCGCGGGCCATCCGCACCGCCTGCTTGCGGCCGTAACCGCCGTTGGCGTCGACGTAGAGCTCGGCGTCAGGGCCGATCACCCGGCGCGCGAAGGCGATCCTGGCCAGGTCCCGGCCGGGCCGGGCGCCCCAGGACTCGCCGATCTTGATCTTGACTCGGGGAATGCCCAGGTCGCCGGTCCAGCGTTCGAGCTGGGCGCGCGCGGCGGGCTCGTCGTAGGTGGTGAAACCGCCGCTGCCGTAGACCGGCACCTCGTCACGGGTCGCGCCGAGCAGCCGGCTGACCGGGAGGCCGAGCAGGGTCGCCTTGAGGTCCCACAGCGCCGTGTCGACCGCCGAGATCGCGCACGACACGAGCCCGGGCCGGCCGAGGTTGCGGATCGCGCGGACCATCGCCTGCCACGCCGCCCCGGTATCGAGCGCGCTCTGCCCGGCGACCACGGCGGCGAGCTCGCCGTCGATCAGCGGCTTGCACGCGCCTGACGCGTAGGTGTAGCCGATGCCGGTCCGGCCGCCGCCGCTGACGTGCGCGACCACCAGCGTGGTCTTCGACCAAGCGAGGGTGCCGTCGGCCTCCGGCCGGTCGGTCGGCACCTCGTACACCGACGCGGTCACCCGGTCCACGAGCGGGAAGTCCCGCGCGGCGGCCAGACGATCCGCCGCCGGCACGGTCACAAGTCCTCCAGGCGCAGCGGCGCCCCGTCCTCGGCTGACGCCGCTGCGCTCTGGCCCGGCGGCACGTCGATCTGGGTCCGCGGCACGACGCCCTGGTCGGTCCAGTCACTGTCCTCGTCGGTCACCGAAGCGTCCTGGTCGACCGCCCGCGCGTCCTGGCTTGCCAGCGGGGTCTCCACGTCGTCGAGGAAGGAGTGCCGGTTAGCCGACGGGGACTGCTCGTCGACGGCCGATACGACGTTCGGCTCGGGCAGCGAGGGGTCGATGGTCGGCACGGACGTGTCGTGGTTGACCAGGGCGGTGTCCGGGTCAGCAAGCGAAGCGTTCGGGTCGGCGAGGTCGGTGCCGTGATCGGCCAGCTTAGCGTCGTGATCCCCGGGCGGGGCGCCCGCGTCTGACGCCGCGATCGCGCCCGGATCGGTCTGCTGGCTGGTGGCGGCCGACCACGGGTGCTGGGGCGATCGTGATCGGGCGGCGTCGAACAGCGAGCCGAGGGCGCGGCGGACGGTGGCGCCCGCCTCCTCGACCCGCTCGGTGACCGTGAGCTGGGCGCTGCGCGCGTGGGCCCGGCCGTCGAAGACGCCGTGCGCGCCCTCGTCGCTGCCCGTCGCCTCGTCGACCGGCTGCCACAGGTTGCTGGCGCGACCGGGCGCGACCCGTTGCTCCGTCTGCTGCGAATCGAAGCCGGTCCGGGCGAGGTACCGGTCGAGGACCGGCGCGGCGAACTTCTGGGCCATGATCGTCCCGGCCGTGGACGCGCCGACCCAGTGCTCCTTGCGGTCGGCGTGATCGGCCGCGAAGACGACCCCTTGGGCGGCGACCTCGGGCTGGTAGATCGGCGGGACCGGCTGCGGGTGACGCGGCAGCCGGGACAGCACCCAGGAGAACTGGGGGGTGTTGACGGCCGGCATCTGCGCGATGGTGATCCGGA
>Ga0335072_10008424_pt1 | contig 14953 bp, 15 predicted proteins | sample Lox_Sample_21_FD_206725 | JGI IMG/M metagenome (GOLD analysis project Ga0335072, IMG submission 206725) | Soil microbial communities from Loxahatchee National Wildlife Refuge, Florida, United States - Lox_Sample_2.1 | ecosystem: Environmental > Terrestrial > Soil > Wetlands | place: USA... | reverse complement strand
TGGCCGCAGCATGCGACGCTGCCTGCTGGTTGGCAGCCGGCCTGGGAGTGCTGGCCGGGCCTGCGGTCGTGCCACACGCGGCGAGAGCCAGCCCCGCGCCCAGAACGCTCACCAATATTCCGAAATCGCCCGGAGTTCGCATGGCGCACCATGCTAGCGGGGACACCCATGATCAAACTGCCGCCTGAAGTTTCTCGCGGCCAGCCTCCCAGTGAGCGGCCAGCCTCCCGTGAATAGCCGGCGCGCGGCTGGGCAGGCCGTTAGCCGACAAAGCGCTGAGGAGAGCCACGTGACCGACATCCCGCAGATAGCGCTGAACAACGGCCAGACGATTCCGCAGTTCGGGTTCGGCGTCTTTCTGGTGAAGCCTGCCGAGACGCAGGCTGCGGTGACCGACGCGCTGCAGGCTGGGTACCGGCATATCGACACCGCCGAGATGTACGGGAACGAGGCCGAGGTCGGCGCTGCCATCAGCAGGTCCGGGCTCGGGCGCGGCGAGGTATTCGTGACGACCAAGCTGGACAACGGCTTCCACCGGCCCGACGACGCCCGGGCCGCGTTCCACCAGTCGCTGAAGGCGCTCGGCTTCGACTACGTAGACCTGTTCCTGATCCACTGGCCGTTGCCTGGCAGGTACGACGGTGACTTCGTGTCCACCTGGGAGACGCTGGAGGAGTTCTACCGAGACGGCCGGGCGCGGTCGATCGGCGTCTCCAACTTCCAGCCGCATCACCTGCGGCGGCTGCACCAGGAGTGCGAGATCAGGCCCGCAGTCAACCAGATTGAGGTCAATCCGTACCTGACCCAGGATGACGTGCGCGGCTTCTGCGCGGAGCACCAGATCGCCGTCGAGGCCTGGTCTCCGCTTGCGCGGGGCCATGCGCTCAGCGACCCGACGATCGACGACATTGCCCGGCGAGTCGGCAAGACACCTGCTCAGGTGATCCTTCGCTGGCATATCGAGCGCGGCGACATCGTGTTCCCGAAGTCCGTGACGCCATCGAGGATCAGGGAGAACATCAACATCTTCGACTTCGACCTGACTGGCGAGGATGTCGAGGCAATCAGCGCGCTGAACCGGAACGAGCGGACAGGTCCTGATCCCGATACCTTCAACGGGATGCAATCCGCTTGTTAGGCGCGCGTTACCTGGGCAAACGCAGCCCTTTAGTCGCGCAGCTCGCACGCCAGACTTTCCGCGAAAGGTACGGAACGCTGGCTTTGCTCCTGTCACTATTGGTCCGCTAATCAAGTGGGCGGGATCGTAGTGGGGCGGGACCAATGCGAGCACTGTTTGGTGAGCCGTTGCCGCGTCCACGGGCGAAAGCGGCCCGTACTGTTGGTGCAATTCTCGGTGCAGGTGCCTTGGGTGCGGTCGCCATTGGCGGCGCCGTGGTCGCGAGCAGTGGCGTCGCGGCGGCAGCTGCAAGTCGCGCTCCGACGGCCGCAAGTCGCGCTCCGACGGCCGCAAGTCGCGCTCCGACGGCGCAGACTGGCCGGCCTACCTAGACGGGCCGCAGCACGCTTCTTTCAGTCTGGTCCAGCATCGGCGTGGCGCCTGACGGCGACGTTTACGCCACCACCGGCAACGGGCCGGACGACAACCCGCGGTTGCAGAACTCCGAATCGATCATCAAGCTCTCCGCAGTCCGGCTGAGACTGCTGGGGTCGTTCAAGGTCCCGCAGCGCCAGGTGGTCAGCGACGGCGACTTCGGCGGCTCGCCCGTCTTCTTCGGCAGCTTCGTCGGCGCCTGCAACAAGAACGGAATCTTCTACGCGCTCAGGCAGGCCACGATGAAGCTTGTCTGGCAGAAGCGGATCGCGATCCGATCCACCAGCATTGACGTGTGCCTCGCTACGCCGGCTTACAACGGCCGCGACCTGTTCTTTGGCGGGGGAGACAACACGATTGGCGGAGCTCCGTATCTAGGCTCGGTCCAGGAGCGCGTGGCCGGCACCGGAAAGCTGGTCTGGATCACCGGCCTGGCAGGAGATGTGCTCGGCAGCCCGTCGCTGGACGGCGGCGGCGTTCTGACCGCAGGCACCTACAGCGGCTCCGCTCCTGGCGTGTACCTCGTCAATGCGGCTACCGGCGCTGTCATCAAGGAGCTCGCGACCGGACTGGCGTTCGCTCAGTCGGTGTTCGCCCGCGACTGGCTGTTTACCGCGACCAGCGACGGCGTCGCCGCCTGGCGACAGCGGGCCAGCTGACGGCTGGCCGGTCAGGCCGCCTGACCGCGGCCTGTTACGTTTGAGGCAGCAGAGAGCAGGGACGTTGCTCGCGCTGATCTGCGTGACTCCATACTTGTTGCAGGATCATCAAGTCGGGCAAAGGACGACCGAGCGATGCGGTTGAGGTCGGGCGTTGCGATCGACCTGGGCACGGTCAACACGCTGGTCTACGTGGCCGGGCGCGGGATCGTGATAGAAGAGCCGTCGGCGATCGCGATCAGCCGCGTTACCGGCGGCGTGGTTGCTGTGGGCGCGGCTGCCGATGCCCTCAGCGACAAGGACCCGCACGACATCGAGGTCATCCATCCGCTCCGCGATGGTGTGATCGCCGACCTCGACGCAACCGTCGCGATGCTGCAGGCGTTCCTGCGGCAGGCGCGCGTACGCCGCAGGATCGGCAGGACCCTGGCCGTAATTTGCCTGCCGGTCGAGACAACCTACATCGAGCGCCGCTCCGTCGCAGCGGCCGGCGAAGCGCTCAGGCCGCGCTGCGCTGTGCAGCTGGTGGACGAGCCGGTCGCGGCCGCCGCCGGCGCGGGATTCGAGCTATCGGCGGGATCAGGCGCGTTCATTGTCGATATCGGCGGCGGCACTACCGAGGTCGCGGTGCTCGCGGGCGGTTACGTGGTTCGTGCGCGCTCGCTGCGGCTTGGCGGCAACGCCATGGACGATGCAATCGTCCGCGCAGTGAAGCTGGAGCATGGCCTGCTTATCGGCCGCAACGCGGCGCGGAACCTGAAAATGACGCTCGGCCTGGCCGAGGGCTCGATCGCGGAGGCCGAGACGGTGGGCGTGGACGCCGCGCACCGGGTTCCTCGAACACAGCGCGTTTCCGCGAAACTCGTCGCCTCGGCTATCGAGCCGACGGTGAAGGCCATCACCAGCGCCGTCGAGGAAATGCTGTCGGACATCCCGCCGAACCTTGCCGAGGAAATCGTCCGTGGCAAGATCCGGCTGGCCGGCGGCGGTGCTCTGCTGCCCGGCCTGGCCTATCGGGTCGAGACAGCCGCCGATATCGCCGTCAACGTCGTGGACGATCCGCTGCGCTGCGTTATCCGCGGTGCAGCCCGGATCCTCGAGCTGGGCGGAGCGGCCGCTAGCGGGCCAGGCGCGTAAGCGGCGTCAGCCGAACTCCCCCGCCTTCACTCCGCCGACGAATGCCTCCCACTCATCGTGGCTGAAGAACAGCACCGGGCCAGTTCCGGGTGCATTGCCGGCGCGGACTGCGTATCTGCCGTCCGGCGTTTGCGCGACCTCCACGCACGAGCCATGAGAGCCGCAGAAGGAACTGCGCCGCCAGTCCAGCTGCATGACGGGCAGTGGTTCATCGTGGCGGAGGCCGAACCGATCTTTACTGTCCCCTGACACAAGCACTCCTCAGCACCTTCGCCGCACCTTAACGGAGCGGTAACTTCCAGTGTGCCCTATCGAGTGGGAAGCGGCACTATGCCGTCGAGGCGCTCCAGCGCTCCTCAGCGATCTGAGCAATCAGCTGACGTGATGCTTCCTCGTCGAGTGCCTCGTGGCTGATGCGATCGAAGGCAAGCCGGTACTCGTACGCGGCCTCCTCCTCGTCGATGATGTCGTTCCTGGTCAGCTGCTCGATGTAGACGACATCGGTGATCGCTATGCCATGCAGCGTCGCGAATTGCAACAGCGTGAAGGCACCAAGGCCTACAACAGGGTGGGGTCCTGAGAAGGCGAGAACTCGGATCGTGACGTTAGGAAGCCGCGAGACGTCGTTGATGTGCAGCAGTTGGCGCCGCATCAGCTCGCGGTCGCCGTACCGGCGCAACAGGGTTGCTTCGTCCAAGATGAAGCTGAACTGCTTTCGGTCGGAGCCCGCAAGGAGGTCCTGACGTCGCATCCTGACCTCGACGCGCCGCCGCATCGTGCTCGGAGGAGGATGTGAGACCGCTGGAAAAGCATGGATATCCATGATCGCGTCTGCATAGTCCCCGGTCTGCAAGAGCCCGTGGATAAGCTCCGGCGACCAACATTTGAACTGGGTTGCGCTGGCCTCGAGGCTGATGAACGCGGCGTACCCGGGATCGATCGAATCGGCGTAGGCATTCCACCATCCGGGCGGCTCCGGCTCGTTCAAGAGAGCGAATAGCTGGCTGCGCCGCGCGTCGTCTACGCCGTAGAGGTCAAGCAACCGGGAGAGATCGGTGGGCTTGATGCCGATGCGGTTCGTTTCGATCCGGCTGATTTTGGAGGCTGACCAGTCCAGCGCGCCGGCCACCTCGTCGCCGGACATGTTCGAGAGATCCCGTAGCCGGCGAAGCTCCCCGGCTAGGGCGCGCTTAGCTGCTGAGATCCTGAGATCGGGCACCTGCCACTTCCTGTCAGGCCAGTCGCAGCTGACGCAGCAAACTCACTGGAAGCGTAGCGCGGCGGTCCCACCCAGATGAAGAGTCTGGGAAAGATTCATGACATCTTGCACTGCATCTTGCAGACAACCGGCGGCTGACTCACAATTCAAGCAGAGGGCTCAACCCTCGTGGGGGGCGGGAGGCCGCCATGGTCGCTAGGCGCGATTGCCAGAAGGTTCTCTTCCGTCGGCCATTTACCGGCTTTGTCGGCTGGCTTTCCTGGCCCGCCACTACCCACAGCCGCCACTCAGTGCGGTGGGCCGCAGCGCGAGACCCTCCGAGTAACCCAGGCAGTCAGCCGAGCCGTGTCTCGTTGCGCCAACATGACGCTGGGCGGGCATGCAGGCCCGCCCAGGTCGAGAACCAAGATCCATCCGACCGTAGTCAGGGAACGGAATAGCTCATGGCAACTACCAACATTACATCGCGTTTCCATATCCGCAAGAGGCCAATTTCCCAGGTCACCGGGCTAGTCTCAGCTAGCACTAGCCGCACGCGACAAGGCGGCCGCGATGGCCGTACTTGAAACCATCGGCTGGTCGCTGACAGCTGCCGCGCTAGCGTGGGGGCTAACTATGTCGTGGGCCAGTGTGGCAATGGCCTGGACTCGACGTGCCATGCAGGAGGAAGTCGATCATTGGCGAGCTGAGGCGGCGCGCGCCTGGCGCGTGGTGGACCAGCTTAAGCAGGAGGCCGTCGTCTGGTCCCGTGGACGGCAGGACGGCCGCGAGGACCTCATGGCGTTGATGCCATTGCTCGTGGCAGCTCGGGAGAGGCTCGCAAGCACAACAGAAGGTCAGGACACGGATTCTTAACGACAGCGGCGCTCCCGGCCGAGCACAGATGCGGCTGGGAGCGTCGGAGCGACGCCCGCGGCCGTCACCGATCGGCTAGGAAAATTCGCCCGCTTTGATGCCGGCGACGAACGCGAGCCACGTCTCACTATCGAAGATGAGAACGGGGCTCGTGTCGGGTGTTTTGCCGTCTCGGACTCCTACCGTCCCGCCACCCAGGTCCGAGATCTCGATGCATGATCCATGCGCGCCGCAGCGAGAACTTCGCCGCCAGATATGCCCCGCAGGATCGGTGGCATCAGATGCCTCGCTGAAGTCGCCGGTTAGTCGTGCCGATCCCGATCCTGACCCATCTGGCAACTTTGGCTCCGGGCGGACAGACTGCCGGCCGATATTTGCCTGCAGTCGGGCTAGTAGGGCACCACAGGCACCTCATCGGCGCGCTGTGGATCGGCGTCACGCCGGGCCGCTGGTACCGTGGAAGCTGACGGCGGCTACAGGTAAACCTCTTCCCAAAGTGACGACATTAATCCTATGGATGACGATCTTGGAATGTGCTGCCTTCGGATGCTGCGGGCGTGCCGTAATCAGATCGTTAAGATTTCGTAGGTTTAGCCTTACGTAGCAAGGGAAACCAGCGCGTTTCTTGGCTGTTCGCCTGCGCCTTTCATGGCTGACTTCGCAAATGGCTTGGCTGCCGCTTGCCAAAGAATTTGCGTCGTTCCAACGCCGACGCCCTGGGCGAACCCAGGACGTAACGGGCGTGGGTTGGGATCAGTCAGTCCGCGGTAGCGGTTGCCAACCCGGGCTGGTTCGCGTTGGTGGCCGCTACCCGGTTTTCGACCGCGAGCAGACCGACGGCGCCAGCCGCGCGCGCCGCCCGGCGGGGAAGGGCGATTGCGACCACGACAGCTGCTCCGACCGCGATAGTGCCGGCGACGGTGAATCCGGTCGTCATTGCTGTGGTGAAGCTCTGGTGCGCTGCCTCGAGGACGTATGGCGCGAACCGGCCGGCATGCGCGGCGACAGCGTCGGCCTGGGCAATCGACGGCTGCGCTGCCTTGACGACAGCCGCGGGCAGCCCGCTCGTCGCCAGGCTGTGCCGGAACGAGGAGGCGACCACGCTGCCGATAACAGCGATACCCAGGCTGGCACCGAGCTCCTGCACAGTGTCGTTCACCGCGCTGCCCGCACCGTACTGCTCGGCCGGAAGCACCGACATGATCGACGCGCCGGACGGCGCCATGACCAGTCCCATTCCTGCTCCCATGATGGCGACGCCGATGGCAAGGAAGCTGTAGCTGGTGGTCGGCGTGACTTGCGTCAGCAAGACCAGGCCGCCGCCCATCGCAGTCAGGCCAGCCGGGACGACGACGCGGATGCCGAACCGGGCAACGAGCACGCTGCTCACGGGCGCGGTGGCCATGACGGCAGCGGCGAACGGGAGTGCCCGCACGCCTGCGGACAGCGGGCTGTAGCCGTGCACGAGCTGGAGGTACTGAGTCAGCGCGAACAGTGAACCGAACAGTGCCAGGAACGTGAGGCCAATGGCCGAGCTGGCTGCAGAGAAGGCACGGTAACGGAAGACGCGGACGTCGATCAGCGGGTTAGCCACGTGCAGCTCGCGGTAGATGAACGCTGCGACAAGTACCGCGCCAGCGGCGAGCTCGCCGAGCGTCGTGGCGGAGGTCCAGCCCCGGTTCGGACCCTCGATAACGGCGTCGACGATCGCGAGCATGGCGGCAGCGGACAGCAGAGCGCCGATGAGGTCGAGCCGCGTGCCAGCCTCGCGGCGGCCGGGGAGGTGCGGAACCGCGATCGTGACTGCCGCGACCGCCACCGCGACGAGCGGAACGTTGACCCAGAAGACCGAGCCCCAGTAGAAGTGGTCCAGCAGCAGGCCGCCCAGCGTCGGGCCGACCACGATGCCGATGCCGGCGATGGCCGACCAGGCACTGATCGCTCCGGCTCGCTCCCTGGCCGGGAACACCGCTGTCAGGATCGACAGTGTCGCGGGCATGACGAACGCCGCGCCTACACCCATCAGCGCCCGGGCCGCGATCAGGATGGAAGAGTCGCCGGAGAGGGCGGCCCAGGCCGACCCTGCGGCGAAGATGACCAGCCCAACCACCAGCGCATTCCGGCGGCCAAAGCGATCGCCGAGCGCACCGGCCATCACCAGCAGCGCAGCGAAGGTGAGCGTGTAGCCGTCGGTGATCCACTGAAGGCCGGACGTTGATGCGTGCAGCACCCGGGCCAGGGTGGGCAGCGCGGTGTTCAGGATCGTGTTGTCGATGACCACGACCAGCAGGGACAGGCACATGACGGCGAGGATTGCGCGCCGCCGCGGGTGTCCAGGCTGGCCCGAGTGCTCCTGAGTGGTGCTGATCGGCTCCATGGCTCCGGTCTCCTCTATGACCTAACGCTCGTTGGCTTACGCATGTAAGTTTTACAGCATGAGCTAACGGTTGTAAAGTCAATGGCGTGAAGGAGTCTGGTAGGGAGCGGAACCGTCGCGGTGAGGGCGGCAAGCTGCGCGACGACATCCTGACCGCGGCGGCCGCGCTGCTCGAGCGGACGGGCAATGAGGAAGCCGTCACACTCCGGGCCGTCGCGCGGGAGGTCGGCATCTCAGCGCCGTCGATCTACTCGCACTTCCCCGACGGCCGGGAGGCCATCGTCGAGGCGGTTGTGGACCAGGCTTTCGCTGACTTCAACGCCGCGATCCAGGATGCGACCGATGCCGCTATCGCTGCCGGGGCTGGTCCGCTTGAGCGGGTCCGAGCCGGGTGCGCCGCCTACCTTCGGTTCGCGGCAGAACGGCCGAACCGGTACAAGCTGCTATTCGAACGGCAGCATCGCATCGGCGGCGATGTGCCAGATGTTCAGATCGTTGGTTTTGATCTGCTTGTGCGCAGCATCCAGGACTGCGTCGCAGCAGGGATCTCGGCCAGTACCGACCCGGCTCGCGACGCGACAGCTATCTGGCTTGCATTGCACGGCTACGCGACGTTGCCTGCCCGGTTGCCAATGTTCCCCTGGCCGGAGCGTGAAGCGCTGCTCGACCGGATTATCGACGGGCTGGCCGAGATCACGGTAGAGGACATAGCTGAGCTCTAGCCGTCGGCGAGCCGCGCGCACTTGACCACGGCGGCGACGCTGCGGTCGATGTCGTCCTCGGTGGTGCTCCAGCCGCTGACGCTGACCCGCATGGCCCTGACACCGTGCCAGGTCGTCGGCCCGCACCAGCACGTCCCCTCCTGCTGAACCGCAGCAATGACAGCGTCGGTCTGCTCCGGTGAGCCGAATGACACCAGCACCTGGTTAAGCACGACGTCATTCAGCACGTCGAACCCGGCGGCGCGCATACCGTCGGCGAATCGCCGAGCCAGCCGGCAGCCGCGGTCAACGAGCTCGGCGACGCCGTCGCGGCCAAGCGTGGCGAGCGCCGCCCACACCTCGATGCCGCGGGCACGTTGCGAGGACTGCGGAGTGACGCCCATTGCTTCGGCCGCAGCCCCCGGCAGGTAGGAGGCTGATGCCGCCATAGCGGCGCGCAGCGTGTCCGGATCACGCACCAGGGCGACCCCGCAGTCATAGGTGGTGTTCAGCCACTTGTGGCAGTCCGTCGCCCAGGAATCAGCGTCCGCCAAGCCCGCGACCTGCTCGCGCTGTCCGGCCGACGCCGCAGCCCAGAGCCCGAACGCGCCATCTACATGCACCCAGGCGGTCTGGCCCCGGGCCCACTCGATCAGCGGCCCGAACGGATCACTGGCCCCGGTGTTGACGTTCCCGGCCTGAAGGCACACGATGGCCGGCCCGCTCAGCGCCGGCAGGTCGCGGGGATCGATCCGGCCCTGCCCGTCGGCGGGGAGGACGACGGCACGGTCGCGGCCGAGCCCGACGATGCCAAGTGCCTTGCGCACGGTGGTGTGGACTTCCGCCCCAACGACGACGGTCACCGGCGGCGCGCCGGTCAGCCCCTGGCCAGCGGCGTCCCAGCCATGCCGGGCGAGCATCGCATCGCGCGCCGCGGCCAGGCATGTCGCGTTCGCCATGCTTGCCCCGGTGACGAATCCGCCGCTGGTGCCCGCGGGCAGGCCGAGCAGATCGGTGATCCAGCCAAGTGCCACCGCCGTGAGCCGCGCCGCGACGGGAGACATCACCGTCAGCGCGGCGTTCTGGTCCCAGGCCACGCTGAGCCAGGCAGCCGCCTGCGCGGCCGGCAGCGCGCCGCCGATGACGAACCCGAAGTAGCGCGGACCGTTGCTCGCAACCGTCGCCGGTGATCCGATGCTGTCCAGCCTGCTCAGCATGTCCATTGCTGCCAGGCCGGTTGCTGGCAGATCGAAGTCCAGCTCGTCCAGCCTCTCGACGCAGTCCGCGGCAGGAGCGACAGGCCGGTCTGTGATCCCCCCGAGATAAGCGAGAGACCGGTCGAGGGCATCGCGCAGCAGCGCGGGCCGAGCCGCCAGCATGGCCCGAATGTCCACTTCGTTCTCTGGTACGGGCATTATCCCTGCCAATTAGGCCGTGACCGCAGCGCTGATCTCGTTTAACGTCGTTGGCATACCGACTCTCGGCTGCGGGGAGGTGCCGATGGAGGACGCCGGCGACAAGTTCCTGGAGCTTATTCACGAGCTAGAGGACGTAGCAAGCAGCGTGACCACACAGCAGGCGCTGGCCGAGTTCGATGAGATCACTCTGCAGGTCTTCTGGCGCAAATGGCCGCAGCTCTCGTCCTGGGCGGGCCAGCTCTGGTCCATGCTCAGCGCGGAGCTGGCGGGCCCGTCTCAGCGGGCCGTCGACGCTGAGCTGGACGAGACTGGCGGAAGCGGCTAAGCCATGGCGATGGTCCGGGAGCTGATGAGCACCAAGGTCGTCACTACAACGCCCGACGCTACGGTCGCGGCAGCTGCCGCGGCCATGGTCGCCTCGAGCGTCGGGTCGGCCGTGGTGATGCAAGGCTCGTTCCTGGCCGGAATCGTGACCGAGCGCGACGTGCTCCGGGCTGCTGCCTCGGGCGAGGACCTACGGCGGTCAGCGGTGTCGGAGTGGATGACCGCCGACCCGCAGGCAGCTGCACCGGAGTCCTCGGCTGAGGACGCCGCGCAGATCATGCTGCTGAACGGATTCCGGCATCTGCCTGTGGTCGAAGGGCGGACCGTCTGCGGCGTCGTCACGCTGCGGGACCTGTTCGCGGCGCGGATCCGGCGCTAGGCCAGTTTCGGGGAACACAGGGGGCGGAGCCCCCCGTGGGTCGTTAGGTTGACCGGGTTTTCGGGGGGTGCACGGGGGGCGGAGCCCCCCGTGGGTCGTGTCACTGCGTAGGCCTGCCAAGGGGCGGGTAGGGCTAGCCACCTAAGTGCGCGGGGGGAGAGCTCGGTGGCAGCAGACGGCGATGGCGTACTGGTAGTGGGGGCTGGCCCTACCGGCCTGTTGCTCGCGGGCGACCTTGCCGCAGCAGGCGTGCCGGTGACCGTACTGGAGCGCCGGACGGAGGAGTCGCCGCTGTCGCGCGCACTTGCGGTCCATTCCAGGTCGCTGGAGATGCTCGACGCGCGCGGCATCGCCGATGAACTCATCGCCGATGGCCAGAAGGTCGACAGGCTCACCGTGTTGGGCAAGATAAATATGGATATGGCCGGCCTGCCTACGCGGTTCCCGTACTCGCTGATGACGCCGCAGTACAAGGTGGAGCGCCTGCTCGAGCGTCGAGCGCGAGCGCTCGGAGCCGAATTCGCGAACGGGACAAAAGTCACTAACGCGAGGCAGGAGGCCGCGCGCGCGGAGGTGGAGTTTCGGACCGAGTCCGGGGAGACCGGTACGAGGCGGGCCGCATACCTGGTGGGCGCAGACGGCGCGCACAGCACCGTCAGGCGCAAGCTCGGCATACCGTTCCCCGGCCAGTCGGTCCTCCGCTCGGTGATGCTGGCTGACGTCGAGCTGACCGATCCGCCAGGACAGGTGCTGCAGATCAATGCAAATCAGGCTGGGCTGGCTTTCCTCGCTCCGTTCGCGGACGGCTTGTACCGCGTCATCGCGTGGAACCGCGACCGGGAAGTGCCGGACACCGAACCGGTCGATCTGGATGAGATACGCCGGACCACCTGGCTGGTGCTCGGCTCGGACTTCGGCATGCATGATCCGCGCTGGATGTCCCGGTTCCACAACGACGAGCGGCAGGTGCCTCAGTACCGGGTCGGCCGGGTGTTCCTAGCCGGCGACGCCGCGCACGTGCACTCCCCGGCCGGCGGCCAGGGCATGAACACCGGGCTCCAGGACGCCGCGAACCTCAGCTGGAAGCTCGCCGCCGCCTACCACGGCTGGGCAGGCGACGCCCTGCTTGACAGCTACCACGCGGAGCGCCATCCGGTCGGCAAGCTCGTCATCCGGCTCTCCGGCAACATCCTGCGCCTCGCGCAGATCCGGTCGGATGTGGGGCGGGACGCCATCAGCGGGCTTGCGGCCGCCGCCATGAAGGTTCCCGCGTTGTCGAGCAAAGCAGAACTCTTGGTCTCGGGCCTCGGCATCAGTTACGCGTCCAGGCCCGGTGCTCACCCGCTTGAGGGCAAGCGGATGCCCGACGTTCCGCTCGCGGGTGGTGGCAGGCTGTACGAGTTGCTGCGCAGCGGCAAGCACATTCTTCTCGCCGGCTCTGGCCAGGCGCTGCCTGCGACAGATGGCTGGACGGACCGGATCGTCGTGGCCGAGCGGACCCGGCCCCACCCGCGCCTGATCCTGGTGCGGCCCGACGGCTACATTGGCTGGGCCAGCGACGAGGCCGTCGATCGCACCCGCGACGACGAGCTGCGGGGTGCACTGACTCGGAGCGCCGAGCCTGCCTACTCCGGAAGATCTGCCGGATAGGTCACCTGGAGCTCGGTAATCGCCGCACCGAAGTCCCGCCGGTTGCTGGTGATGAACCGGTCAGCGCCGACGCCGATCGCGGTAGCGAGGTGAGTCGCGTCTGCGGCACGTAGCCCGTACTTGCTGCCCAGCGCTGTTGCCAGCTCGGCGGTTGCCCGGTCGACCGGGCGCAGATCGAGGCGAGCTAGCAGGCCCGCCAGAATGCGAACCTCAGTGGTGTCGCCGTCACGAAGCGGCCGGCTGAGTATCTCGGGCAACAGCAGCACCGACCCGACGCCCGCGCCCTGGCGCCCCGCCTGCCCGAACAGAGCCAGGACCCGACGGCCGAGCGGATGGTTCGGGACGGCTGCGTAGATGATGGCGTCAGCGTCGAACGCGTCCATCACTGCCGGTCGCGCCCGGCCCGGATCTCTGCGATCAGCTCGTTGGCGCGCTCCTCGGTGAGGCCGGGCCCGGCGGGCATGTCGCTGGCGGCAGCTCCTGCGAGCAGCTCGTGAATGCGCAGCGCATCGTCGATCACGACATTCGCCCGAGAGCGGAGTACGTCAGGCCGCACTAGGACGGCGACCGCCCGGCCATGCCGGGTGATCGTTACTTCCTCGCCCTCCTCAACCCTGGTCAGCAGCTCAGGGAGGGCGGCTCGGGCCTGCGACACCGTTAGGACCATCATGCGAGCGATTGTACGTCGGTGTACGTCGACGTACAATCAGCCTCCGACGGCTGCCCGCAGGGAACGATAGAGGAGCTGCTGGTCACCAAGCCGGCGCCGGAGCTCGCGCTCGAGACCGCCGATCGGGACGAGGTTCTGCGGGGCGCGCGGATCCTTGTGCGGCGCGCTGGCGAGCGGCGGCAGCAGCACGGCGCTCAGGTCGGCCAGCCGCCTGACCTCGGGCACCGGCAGGTCGGCTGAGCACTCCAGGCGCACGACGCCGGACCAGGGCGCGCCGGACGAGCCGGGGAGGCGGAGGTACCAGGAGTTCCGCCGCCAGGAGGTGCCCATCGTGAAGGCCGGCGTGCGCTGCCCAGGGCCGAGCGCTCCGACGATCGCGGCCTGCTCTGGCGGCAGGTACGTCGTGTGGTGCGTCTTGATGTAGCCGATCGTGCGATCCAGATGGGTACGGCCGCGTAGCGGGCCGTCAACGAACAGCAAGTCGCCGGCGTCCGGGTGCTCCTTCCTGAACAGCAGCGCGAGCTGGACTTCGGTATCGGCCAGCCGCCGCTGCAGGGCCAGTGACAGCTGGTCCATTCCGGGCCCGGCGGCTGTCCACGCCCGGTAACTGGCATGCCTGCTCTCCAGTCCGGTGGCCTGCGCGGCCGCGGTAAACAGGCCGCGCTCGACGACCACGTCGCTGATCCGGGCCGAGCCGTTCAGGCAGACCAGTCCGGCTGCATATGAGGCGGCGATGCCCGGCGCGGGCTGCGGATCGGACCCGTGCACCCACACTCGCGCATCGATGCGGCGCACGCCATCAAGGAAGAGAATCGTGCCGGGAACGGGCAGGTTCGCATCCGCGGTGAGCGGCCGCCACTGATCTGTGGGGAACTCCAGGTCAAGGACGAGCTCCGCAGTCGACTCACCGAGCGGATCGCCCGTCATCTCCTCGCCGTAGGCCATGCCGTAGCTGGGATCCCACGGATCGACGGAGAACGCAACGGCGTGGCCGTTGCTAGCTGCCATGCGAAGCTCCTTGGTTTCCGGGGGGTAGTCGGGGGTGTCCCCCCGGCTGTCAGCGCTCCTTGACGATCGTGGATGTCGTGCCGGTGCGCTTGACGACGAACCTCACTGGCACGCGCTCGGCGAGTTCGCCAACGTGCGTGATGACTCCTACCATGCGATCTGAGTCTGCCGCGAGCCGCTCGAGTGTGCTCGCAACTGTCTCCAGCGTGTCGCTGTCAAGCGTGCCGAATCCTTCGTCCAGGAACATGGAGTTCAGCTCTCGCATGCCCGCCGAGAGGCCGATGACCTGGCGAGATAGCGCAAGCGCGAGCGCCAGCGACGCCTGGAAGGTCTCGCCGCCCGACAGCGTGTGGACGGGCCGCCGCGCGCCCGCATCCTCGTAGTCGATAACAACGAGGTCGTTTCGCTCATCGCGGTCCAGCTCGTACTGCCCGCCCGACAGCTCCATCAGCGTCGCGGACGCCTCGCGCACCAGCGAGTCGAGTGCCTCGCTGCACAGCCAGCGCTCGAACGAGGTGGCCCGCAGCAGATTGCCGAGCATCGCGGCAACCTGGTTCTCCTCGCGCAGGGCAGCGATCTGCTTGTCGAGCTGAGCCGCCTTCTTCCGGTCAGCCTGGATCCGCTGCAGCTGCCCCTCGGTGCGGGCCCGCTGGTCGGCGACGGCCGCGGGCGCCCTGGTCGGGGGATCAGCGTGCACGTCGTGCTCGGCCAGGAGCTGCCCCAGCGCGGCGGCCGCGGCGTCGAATTGCTGCTTCAGCTCAGCGGCCGCGTTCTGGAGCTCGGGCAGGCGCTGTGTGCGGCTAGCCCCTTCGGCCGCGGCCCAGCCGGCCAGCGTTGCCCAGGCTGCGGCCAGGTCCTGCCCGGTGCCTGCCGCGACCGTCGGCGCGCCGAGGGCGACCAGCTTGTCCCTGGCCGCGGCGAGCGCTGCCCAGGCTCGCTGTTCGTCAGCCTGAAGGGCTTCGCGCGACTTTTCGGCGGCCGCGAGTTCTGTCTGGCATCCGGAC
>Ga0335072_10008423_pt1 | contig 14953 bp, 16 predicted proteins | sample Lox_Sample_21_FD_206725 | JGI IMG/M metagenome (GOLD analysis project Ga0335072, IMG submission 206725) | Soil microbial communities from Loxahatchee National Wildlife Refuge, Florida, United States - Lox_Sample_2.1 | ecosystem: Environmental > Terrestrial > Soil > Wetlands | place: USA... | reverse complement strand
GGCGACGGAACTCAGGCGGGTAGGCTGACCTCGTCTTGCCCATCGTGGACTCCTCGAACCCAAATAGTCCGCTGTCCACCAAACCGGGGCAACTTCAGCTTACATCTGATCGAGCCGCTAGCGCAGAAGATCGCCCTGCCCACTGTTGCGTCGCTCTCTCGGCCGCATCCAATCCCCTCGGCAAATCACCCCTCCGCCAAGAGAATCACAAATCGAATTTGCAAGGAATCCACCCACCAGAGCACATTTTCCGGCAAATCACAGCCTCAGCGCGCCGCCGTTTTCAATCTAAATCCAACGACTTCGGAAATCTTCACAGACGACTAATTCAGGCTCGGGCCTCTGGCGGTTCGGAGCTCGTATAGGTACACTTTAACGTACTTCCGCCTGCGAAAGCCGATTCAGTAGTAACGCCGCAATGATAACGCCGCCATAGACAATATCTCGGACACCCGCAGAAATGTTCACAATCGATAACATCGTTGTCAGCACGGTCAGAAACAGTGCCCCGATGATTGTGCCGCCATAGCCACCGGCTCCTCCAAAGATAGATGTTCCGCCCAATACAACCGCCGCGATGGCCGGAAGTACAAATTGATCACCCATGCCGAGGAAACTGGCTCCCGAAAACCCAGCATAGAGAACCCCCGTCAACGCCGCCGCCAGACCGCTGAAGACGTAGGTGCCGATAATGATACGATCATTCCGAACACCAGAAAGGTAGCTCACGAGCGGACTATCTCCAACACCGAAAAGCTTGCGGCCAGCTCGAGTGACGCGAAGCACGGCAATCACGATTGCACCAAGCACTAGCCAGAACATCAGCAGTGCTGGGATTGGCCCTGCATAGCCCGTAGCAATCACTTTTATCAAAGGCGGTGTACCACCCGTCGGGGTACCATTCGTATAGAGAAGCGTAAGCCCCTGCCAAACGTTGTTCATTCCAAGCGTCATGACAATCGGTGAGATCCGGAACTTCGCGATACCGACTCCGTTGACAAGTCCTCCGACCAGCCCAACGGCGAGAGCAGCGACAATCCCCAGGGTGAGAAGGCTGCTCTGTCCCCCCGTGATCTTGGTGAACACGCAGCCGGACCCCGTAACGACCCAGGCTATGGATAGGTCGATGCCGCCCGTTAGAATGACAAGTGTTTCGCCGATCGCGACGATTCCGAGGAATCCGGCAAGCCCTGCCAGCCGCATCAAATTGTCAACGGAGACAAACCCCGGCACAAGGATCTCGCAAATGGTGAGCATAAGCCCAATAACGATCAGGCTTGTTCCCGGTGCGGCAAGCTGGCCAGCGAGCGTCATCGCTGACAGGCGCGGGGGCTTGCCCTCCGGCACATTCATCCGTAGGGTCATCCCGCTACAGCCTTCCAGATCATATCTCGCGCTGCAACGGCCCCTACGACGACGACGAGGATCACTCCGTTAATTAGACTTTGATAGAAATCCGACAAGTTGGCGAAATAAAGCAGACTTCCAATTATGGAGAGTGTCAGTGCTCCCATCGTGACCCCGATGGGTGAACCCCGTCCCCCAATCAGCGGCACACCACCCACAACCACTGCTGCAATGGATGAGAGAATGTACCCATCGCCGATGATCGGCGACCCAGCGGACGTGGCGACAGCTGAATAGATGCCACCGAGCGCTGCAAAGAGCCCAGCGATCACGTATGCGGTAAATTGGATTCTACGTACGGCGACGCCGCTTGCTTTGGCCGCTGCGTCGTCCCCGCCGAAAGCACGAAGGTGTAGACCAAATCGCGTGCTCATGATCCAAGCTCCAACTCCCGTCGTTGCTATCAAGAGCAGGATCGGTACTGGCAAAACAACTGAACTGGACGTTAGCGCCGCCTGCAGTGCGGGCGGGATGACGCCCCCAGGCGTCGGTAGAACGACCAGACTTACCCCGTCCCAAATCGACATTGTTGCAAGTGTTACGATGATAGGTGACAGCGTGAGCCGCGTCACAAGCAGACCATTTACGGTACCAGCCAAGGCACCGCTTCCAATCGCAACCAGAAGGGCGGGAACGGTGCCAAGCGGGAAAAGCACTGCAGCTAAGGTGGAGCTGACACTCATAACCGGCCCGAGTGAAAGATCTATCCCACGGACCAAAATGACAAAGTACTGACCCAGTGCGACCAACACGAGAGGGAGAGCGTTTGCCGCCAGAGTTTCAGCGTCAAATTCGGTGTACCGACCCCCCTTCAAAACGACATCCGCCAAAAGTAAGAACAGGAACACGGCGGCGGGACCGGTCGCCTCCGTGTTCCTAATCTCCTCAAGATAACCCTTCATTAGCCCGTTCCCGTTCCCGTTCCAATCGCGGCGTCTACAATCGCCTCGGCACTGATCTCGTGGTTGCTGAGGCTCTTTCGTATTCTCCCTTCGACCATGACCAAGACACGAGTGGCAAGCCCCACGAGCTCATCTGTGTCTGTGGAATAAAAGATTATGCCAGTGCCGGACTCAGCGATGGAGCGCATGATCTCATAGATCTGGGTCTTGGTCGTGATATCGACACCTCGCGTGACATCGTCCAGGAGTAACACCGCAGGGCGAGTCAGGAGCCACTTTTGCAACAATACCTTCTGCTGGTTTCCGCCGCTAAGAGTGCCGACCCGCCCCGATGGCGACGGGGTTCGAATTTTAAGCTGGGTAATTCCCTCATTGACTATCGCTTGTTCATTGCTGGAATCGATTACCCCTAAGTGGGTACGCAGACGTTTCAGGATGGCATAGGTCATGTTGAACGCCACGCTCTTGTCCAAAAACAGGCCCTCCGATTTTCGTTCCTGCGGTACATAGGCTACCTGTGCGCGGATGGCGTCCTCCGGATGACGCAGGCGGAGAGTTCGGCCTGAGAGGGTAATCTGGCCTTTCTTTAGCTCGTGAGCGGCAAATAGCGTGCGAAGTAGTTCGCTTTGGCCCTGTCCAACCAGGCCCCCCAAACCCAAGATCTCACCGCGACGAAGCGAAAACGAGACATCCCTTAGAGCCTCGCTCCGCAGATCGCGCGCTTCGAGGAGAGGTTCTTCCTTCGGCGCCACTTTGGGAGAAAATCCTCCCGCAATCCCGTGACCGGTCATCAACTGGACTGCCCGCTCCTGCGATAGCGCACCCCGCTCTGCAACTTCGATGAGAGCGCCATTGCGCATGACCGCTACACGATCACAGAACGTTGCAATCTCGTCCCACCGATGCGAGATGAAGAGGACAATCTTGTCCTCCGTCCGCAACCTATCCACCAACCGAACAAGCCATCTCACTTCCCCCTGGCCCAGCGCTGAGGTGGCTTCGTCGAGCACAAGGACGCGGGGACTGCGATTTACGGCGCGTGCAATCTCCAACATCTGGCGTTGCCCGAGCGGGAGATCACCGACACGGGCATGGGGCGAGACCATGAGCTCGTACTTATCAAGGAGTTCCTGCGCTGCGAACCGCAGATGCCGGCGGTCAATGCTGAACCAGCGCCGACAGGGAGGGGCCAACAAAAGAAGATTCTCGGCAACGGTAAGATTGCCGACGACAGCCAGCTCCTGGTAAACGCTATCGATGCCGTGCGCGAGTGCTTCGCGAGGGGTTCGTAGCGATAGCACATTGCCGTCGAGCAGGACATGACCGGAATCGGGCGCCACAAGTCCGCCGATTATTTTAATCACCGTCGACTTTCCGGCACCGTTCTCACCGACGAGGCCAAGTACGCTGCCTTGTGCCGCGTCGAAAGTGACATTCCGCACCGCATGCGTGGCACCGAACGACTTATTGATGCCACGTACGTTGAGCATGGTCTAAAGCCATCGCTTGGCGTCTGTGCGGAAGAGCTCCCTATATTGCTCATGTGTCTTGTTCACCCGACGCGATTTTGGCGGCTGCGGTGAAGGAACCACCTCGAGCAATTGCCTTGTGCGCATGATATGGTCGTTGAGAATCCGCGCTGCGGTTGGGAAGTCGGCACTCTGTAGGCACTTGAGAATTGCGACATGATCGGCAAATGATTTCTGGCGAAACGACTGGCCGGCGTTAAATAGCCGGACCCGTAAGGCTTCAACAATTCCCGAAACCAAATCGTAGGCTTGTTCCAGAAACCGATTGTCAGACAATTTTATGAAAGTGAAATGATAGGCCGTATCTGCGGCGATGTAGCCAGAACCGTCTTGCGACTTTCGAGATGCGGCCATTCGTCCTACTGCGGTGGCTAGCTCTGAAACCATCAAATCTGCGTGCTCCCTCAGGGCGCACTGCATACCCTCTGTCTCAATCAGGCACCGAAAGCTGCTCAATCTGATGATATCGTCGGCAGATGGTGAACAGACAAAGCTTCCCGCCTGAGGGGCAATGGTCACGAGACCCTTCTCCCTAAGTTCGATCAAAGCCGCACGCACGGGTGCCTTGCTCATCCCGAGCGCCGCGGCGAGTTGGGACTCCGAAAGAGCTTCTCCAAATCCTAGCCGGCCGGAAACGATTGCGTCTCGGATTCGGGTCGTGGCGTCTCTCGTTAGGGACACGTGTGGGTTGCTCTACCTAATAAGTCGATACCCGAATCCGTACACCCCGGCAGCCAAGGGTATCTACCAAACCTCTGCCAGGGCGCGAGTGTCCTCCAAAAAGCGGGTATTGACAATACTGACATTCTAGAATTCTATTACGCTGGTGCAAAGGGCGACAGAGCAGAGTCGCCGGTCTCTCAACTACTGACCATTTGTGACTCGGGCAGGTGATCACAATAACAAAGCGGCCTCTGATATCAGGGCCGCGTGATAGAGGGAAGGACGCTTCATGAGCAGGCACTTACAATACGTGCTGCGCGTCGTGTTGGCATTTGGGTTTATGCTCAGTCTTGCGACCGGTGCAGCTGCTCAAACCAAGGTCTACCAAATCGCGCTCAGCAACTCCTATATCGGCAACCAGTGGCGGATCGAGATGATCAATCTTGCCAAGGGCTACGCTGAGCACGACCTTAAGGGGCAGGTTGTGCTTTCCGTGACGAGCTCGGGAACCGAAGTACAAAGACAAATCAGCGCTATCGATGACATGATTTCGCGTCACGTAGACGCGATCCTGATCGACCCTGCCTCCGAGAATGGGCTTAACGTCGTGATTGCGCAAGCCGTGGCCCGCGGAATCCCCGTAATCGATTTCGACCATGTAGTCTCGGCTCCTCAGGCGTACCGAATCCATGTGGACTTTGTAAAATTTGGCGAAATCCAAGGAAATTGGTTGGCAAGGGAACTGCACGGGCAAGGCAACATCATTATGAATCGTGGCGTTCCAGGCTTTGAGGCCGATACGGACCTCTACAACGGCGCGATGGCGGCGCTGAAAAAGTATCCTGGAATTCATGTCGTCGCGGAGGTGTTTGGCAGGTGGGACGAAACCGTCAGTCAAGCCGAGGTAACAAAGGCGCTGATCGCGCATCCTAATATCGACGGAGTCTTGAATCAATATGGTGCGTATGGCGCAGTCCAGGCCTTTATAAACCTCCATCACAAATTTGTTCCGATGACGGGCGGTGACTCTAACGGCTGGCGGACCGCGATACTCAAATATAGCGGGCAAGGATTGCGCGGAATCTCAGTAGGGGATTCGCCAAGCCTGGGTGCGTATGCATTGAAAGTGGCAGTGGACATTCTCGACAAGAAGCCGGTCCCCAAGGACATCGTCGTGCCGATTCCGACGGTGACCTCGGATACCATTAAGGCTGGCGTTAATGTGTTTCCTGATCTCCCGCCGACCGTCTACGACGATATTGATATTCCAAACTCTGGGCTAACTCTAACGATCCAAGAGGCATTGGGAAAATAACGGAGCGGTGGATCGAATGGGACCGATTCTATGCCCCACTATGCCTCCACAGGTTGGAGCACGCCTATCCCTGTCGGTCTCCTACTTGATCGTGATACCGGTGAAGGCTTGTACCACTATTCTGGCAGTGGCCGGTTGACGGCGTGTCCTTTTCGATCCGCACACCCGCATTCGTCCTCGTCACTTGCCAAACACGGTCCGGGGCTTCCGATACACCAATGGGATGGCACGAGACGTTCGTACGGCCGTGCTGGCCACTGTATCGGGACTAGCCCAGAGCGGTCGACGATAGGAGGTCGGGAGCAGTACCGCCAGTTTTCGGCCAGTCGGCTGTTCGTGGGTCAGCCGAAGTGAGACCGGCGCCGTCGGGAAAGGGCGAACTCATTCCATCCTCCCGAATGCAAAGAACACTGAATCAGGTTGTGCACTGAAGCAAGCAAAGGGATTGAGCATGGCAAAGTTTCGCATTGTTGACCCACATCAACATTTTTGGAAACTGGATGACAGTTTCTCATATCCGTGGCTCCAAAAGCGTCCATTGGGACCGAGCGTCGCTGGCGACATCGGGCGGATTGCACATGACTACCTGGTTGCTGACTATTTGCAGGATACGAAGGATTTTGAGGTAGCGAAGTCGGTACACGTGGAGGCTTTAGCGAGGGATTCTGTTGAAGAAACGAGATGGTTGCAAGGACTTGCAAACGTCCATGGGTTCCCGCATGGTATTGTCGCTCGCGCAGAGTTGCACCTCCCTGACGTAGAAAGGATACTGGAGCAGCACAGCCAGTATCCAAATGTGCGAGGAATCCGGCATATTCTCAACTGGCATAGAGATCCAAGAGTCTCTTACATCGACCGGTCGGACCTGCTAACCGACTCCAGTTGGCTGCAGGGCTTCGCTTTACTAAAAAGGTTCGGCTTCTCATTCGATTTGCAACTGTACCCTTCGCAAATGAAAGAGGCGGCGCGAGTTGCCAGTCGGCATCCTGACACACAGATTATCCTTAACCATGCGGGGATGCCGGTCGACCGCGATGACACGGGGATCGCGGAGTGGTACGCGGGGATGAGAGCTCTCGCCGAGAACGAAAATGTTACCGTTAAAATCTCCGGCCTCGGCATGGTCGATTGGAATTGGACGACGGAGACAATTCGTCCATTCGTGTTAAAGACGATAGAGGTCTTTGGCGTAGACCGAGCGATGTTCGCAAGCAATTTCCCAGTCGATAAGATATATGGAGACTTCGCCACACTTTACAGATCCTTTGAAGGTATCGTCAAAGAGTTCTCTGAATCAGAACGAACGAAGCTCTTTTACGACAATGCCGAGCGTATCTATCGAGTTTGATGCAGTAGGGGACGACAGCGGGTCAGGAAAGACAGGTCTGTTTGACGAATGGCACTTTCGCAAGAAATCGCCTGGCAGAATGTCAAAGAGCCTGAGGGCACTCGACGGGGTGCACCGATCCATGGACTCTACGAAACATCCTCTTTGGTATCGAAGTTCTAGCATAACGAACGCCGTTACGGTGCCCGTGTCCAGTTCCTTTGGAATAGGCAAGGGCTTGGAACCTGAACCCGGGAGCGATCGCGACTTAGGGCGTTATGACGATGCGAAACGGGGAGCGAGATGTTAGCGAGCAGTATTTGGATGATGAACTCCACATTGTCGAGGCGCTCAGCACAGTTGAGACATGCGACGCTGCCTTCGACTGCAATGCGGAGGTGACCGTGCGGTGGCTTTAGCGGCGTGCCGAGCGGCAGCAAATTGGGCTAAAGCGCCAGGAGCAAACGGTTCGCCGCGAACTCGTGAGTCCAAGGCCCATCTAGAGATGCATTTCGTTTACCGTCGGCGTCCTCCGATTCAATGTTGGGGCGGGGCGCAGGGTTACTGCCAATCTCATACATCGCCCACGTATGCGCCGGGCATTTCACTTGGCGAGGGGGCTGCGGAGCTCACAGCACTCGTCTTTTGTAGGAGCCAGCCAAATGCCTAAAATCGTGCGTGTCGAGATTTGCCAGATGGACTTGGCTCCGAAGGTGGTACGAAGCGACGCGATCCAGGCTTTTACCAAGCAGGAAACACCCATTGTCCGCATTTGGACAGATGAAGGGATCGATGGTACGGGGTACAGCTACACGATTGGGACGGGAGGTTCATCAGTACTCGCCCTTCTGCGCGACCACATGGGTCCTTGGCTACTAGGGAGAGACCCCTCGATGGTCGAAGAGATTTGGAAGGGGCTGTTTTTTCTGACCCATGCCAACGCGATCGGCGCAACGGTAAGTCTTGCACTGGCGGCGATTGATATTGCACTCTGGGATCTCAGGTGCAAGCATGCCACTCAACCGCTCCATATATTGGCGGGCGGAGCGCAAGATAGGGTTCCAGTCTACAATACCGAAGGGGGATGGCTAAACTTTGAACCGCAGGAGCTTGTCGACAACGCCATCGAGGCGCGCGAGGCCGGGTTCCGGGGATTCAAAGTCAAAGTAGGGCGCCCTCACGTGTCTGAGGATTTACGACGAGTGGCTGCAGTGCGTGAGAAATTGGGACCGGAGTTTGAGGTTATGGTCGATGCCAATCAATGCTTTACAGTGTCAGAGGCCATTCGGCGTGCCAAACAGTATGAGAGCTGCGATGTTGCCTGGTTCGAAGAGCCTCTTCCGGCTGAAGATGTCGGCGGCCATGTGCGACTATCGCGGTCCACGTCGCTGGCCATAGCGGTTGGCGAGTCGCTCTATCATCCAGCACAGTTTCGGACGTATCTGGAACAGAGAGCATGTTCCATCGTGCAGGTTGACGTGGCGCGAGTCGGAGGCATTACCCCTTGGTTGAAGACGGCACACACTGCGGAGGCTTTCAACATGCAGGTTTGCCCCCACTATTTGATGGAAATTCATACGCCACTCTGTGCTGCAGTGCCCAATGCGACTTGGATCGAGTTCATTCCCCAGCTCGATGTCGTTACAAAATCTCGGATCAATTTGGTCGACGGTTATGCCTTGCCCTCGAGCGATCCCGGAACTGGAATTGAGTGGGACTGGGGCGTCATCGAACGCGACCGAGTCGGGCACGCTGTTCTCACATTGTAGACAGGCCAAGAGCCACATGGCCGGAGCGTAAGGCGGCGCGGTCGGTCGAGGCGGCACTCAGTTGAGGGCATACAGCGATCTCATGCGCCGAAGGGGCGACCGCCCCGATTGGATTGGGCGCGGCACGGCGTGACTCGTCGTTCGTGAAGAATTCGATTTACGCTGCGACGATGACGGGGTGAGGGTTTGCCGCCTGCGTTGGCCACCTGCGAAAGCGGCGAGGATTGCGAACGGCAAGAGGCCGAGCCAGGCGAGCAGGCGGCGGAAATTGTAGCCGGCGGCGGCGAGGACGACGTTGATGGCATCGCCGGTGGCATGGGCGAGGTGGTTGCGGCCCATCCGGTGTTCGGCCCTGAGGTGACCGATCACCGGCTCGACGGCGGAGCGACGACGCATCTCGCGCTTGATGGCAGTGGTGACACGCCGCTTCTGGCCGGCGATGAAGACCCTGAAGCGGCGGGCCGACGGGGCGTTGTGGCCGCGGTAGCCACGATCGGTGATGACGCGCTGGAGGTCGGCGCCGATCTGCGCCTCGATCGCGGGGATGACGGTTGCCGGGGTATGGCCGTCATAAGGAGCGCCAGGCAGCGCCTTCACATGGGCGACGAACTGGCCACCCTTGGAGCGGCGCAGCGTGGTGGCGACCGAGACCTTGCCCCCGAATTCGTAGGGCTTGTGCACCTTGCCCTTGCCGATGCACTCGACCTCCGGCGCGTGCAGCGAATAAATCTTGCGGCCACGCTGCTTCCGGCGCTGCTCGCGCACCCGGCTGGCGAGCCAGAGGGGACTGCGGAAGATCTCGGCGAGGGCGGCGTCGGATGCGATCTTGCGGGCGATGTCGCGCCCGACGCGGCCGAGGAAGGTGCGGATCCTGCGCAGCGCCCGGTTGGCGCGCTTGAATTGCTTGGCGTGGGCATAGCGCCGATGCACGATCAGCGCGTGCTTGCCGATGCGCTCATAGGACTGGCGGAGCGCCACGCCGTGCTTCCGGGCCAGCCGCACCAGCCACTCGCGCGCACGGTGCATCAGTTTGGCGTCGGTCGGGAAGGCGATCGCCTTCTCCTGCACCGTGGTGTCGACGATCACGCGGATGAAGTCGGCGGGCTTCGCCGCCCCGGTGCGGGTCGCGACCGCGAGGCTCTCCTGGATCAGCGCCACCAGCCGCTCCTCGCCCACGCGCTGACGCCAGCGGGTCAGCGAGGACCGGTCGAACGGCAGCCGGTGCCGGAAGAACTCCTTGCCACAGAAGAGCTGGAAGTACGGGTTCTCGAGCCATCGTGCTCATGGCGCTTCGTCGGAGAGGTCGTGCATGTGCTTGAGGATGGCGAGCCCGGCCATCAGCCGCGTCGGCAGCGGCGGCTGGCCCGGCCCATCCGAATAGACCGCGCCAAACCGCTCGGCGAGAAAGCCCCAATCGATCACCGCCGCGAGCTTCACCAACGGATGCCCGCGATCGACGATCTGATCGAGCCTCGCTCGGAACAGGTCCTGTTGTCCGCCGTCACTCCGCTCCTTCGGCCGCATCGCGCCACCTCCGCTGCCTTCAGGTCACAGAGAATCACGCCCCGCCGCGTCGCTCAAATCGCCAGAAAACCCGCCCTATCACCCGCGAACCTTGCAAAAACGATTACTTCAACCCGCCCGCAAACCCTTGCAGCGCAAAACTTTCCTCATTCTTCACGGGCGACTGACTCAAGCGGTTGGCCTCGCAGCTTTTGGACGCGAAGTTCGGTTTAGGCTTCCGGGCGCTACCGCGTCGGCAGCCGCCGATTCGACGAGCTCGGGGAGGCCGGCCACTCGCCGGGAAGCGCTCGAATTCACGGCGAGTGGTAGTTGGCGGGCATTTTCCTAACCTGAGTCCAGCGTAGCTGGGATGACTGACACTCCTGCCAAACCGCTCCCCTGAGACGGGTGCATTGGCTGCTGCCAGAGGCGGCGTATCGATTTGCCCGAGTGAGTTACTTGCCCAATGCCTCGAGCATCGTCAGTGCAAATCCAGACCCAGGAATGTCGATGTCGTCGTATACGGTGGGCGGTTCGTCTGGGAAAACGTTTATACCGGGCTTAAGCTCTTCCGTGGTCAAAGTGGGAATCCCCACGACGATATCCTTGTTTTTAGGTCCATTGCCATCAAGCACGGCCACGGCCACCTTTAGTGCATAGGCGCCCAATGTCGGAGGATCGCCAACGGAGATGCCCTTTAATCCCTGATCCTTGTATTTGAGCATCGCGAGCCTCCAACCATTCGACGCTTCGCCCGTCATTGGCACGAACGGCCGGTGCAAGTTGAGAAAAGCTTGTGTTGCCCCGAAGGCGCCGGCCTGATTGAGTACTCCATCGACGTTCGGGTGCGCCGTCAGCGCCTTCGTCATTTCGGCTTGCGTGACATTTTCGTCCCAACGACCGTATATCTCTGCGATAATCTTAATTTCTGGGTATTTGGTGAAGATGTTCATTTCGCCTTTATACTCGGCGAGGTCACCCTCGAACCCCGGTACGCCGCGGTTGATGATAACGTTCCCCTTTCCAGTGAGTGTTTTGGCCAACCAGTCCGCCTGAATTTCTCCAAACTTCACAAAATCGACGTGCACCTTGTAAGCGCTGGGGGCCGAAACCGCGTGGTCGAAATCCACGACGACGATTCCACGTGCCGTCGCCTGTGCGATCACTGGATTGAGTCCGGATTCCGAAGCGGGATTAACGAGGATGGCATCTACACCGCGTGAAATCATGTCGTCGATAGCAGAAATTTGGCGCTGTACGTCGGTACCTGAGCTGGTTACGGTGAGAATGACATCTTCTGCGTGATATTTCATAGCGTATGCCTTCGTCAGGTTTACCATTTCGATACGCCATTGATTGCCAATGTAGGAGTTACTTAGGGCTATGTGATATGGTTTCTTTGCTGCATATGCACGTCCGTAGTCAGCAGCGAGAGTCGTGACTCCGGTGGCGCAGGTTGCCGCAGAAAGGAGTAGCCCGCGTCTGGAGATGCTGGATTTAGAAAGCATTGATGTTCCCTCCCTTTGATGCACAAGTCGCTGGCTATGGCCAGCCGCCGTTTGGCCGGCTTGCCGGTGAAGGCGTGATTTTCACGGGCTCCGCGCGTTCCTTCAGCAGTAGCCGCAGGCGGCTTCGCGACCGGTCGATGTGATGTCTCATGCCGTCCGTGGCGGCCTGAGAATCGTGGTGTTCCAACGTGGTCAAAATCTCGCGATGGTCGACCAGGGCTTCGGCCGCGTCCACGATTCCAAAGTTTCGGTAGAGCCGGGCGAGTTGAAGGTGGCTGTGCATACGAAGAATGGCGTCGGCCACGAATTGATTGCCAGACGCGGAAGCTATTGTTTGATGAAAGCAGGCGTCGTGGCCTGCGAACGCTCCATACTGGTAATACTCTCCGCCTGTCCCACTCGCTTCCATAGCATCAAGGGAAGAAGTGAGCATGTCGAGGTCGTTCCGTTTTATCCGCCTTGCGGCTTCGCCGGCGGCGAACGGTTCGAGCACTAAGCGGAGATTGTAAAGTTGCTCAAAGGCGTCGGCTGTCAGCGTTGGCGTGGTCCAATACCGACCGTGGGCCTTTTTGGTGACCAGCCCATCCCCCTCCAACCGTGCCAATGCTTCGCGGACAGGGGTTTGCGAAACGTCGAGTTCAAGGGCCAGTACGTCAATCGACACCCTGGAATCGGGCGGTAAGACCTGATCGAAGATCATGCCCTTGAGAACGTCGTACACGTCATTAGCGAGTACGCGACGCTCAATCCTCATCGTTCGCGCCGCCTTCAGTTTGCCACGCATTGTAAGCGCAGGCATGTTCGCCTCCCCGATTCCTATAGCCTATAGGAAATTGGCCTGTGGTCAAGTCGGACGGGTGTCTTTGACTGGCCTTGGCTGGCGACGGCAACTTGGGCGCGAGCATTTGCGGAATGCCGGTCTGTCTTCGCCTTCAGCTGCACCCCTTTCTTGGCGAGGCCTCCGCCCGCCGAAAGTCATTTCGGCGTCGCAGGAGAGCGAAGATGTCCGTTCCTTTGTTCTCGGAGCCGCCGATAGATCACGTTTCCTGGTGCTCTCCCGGGCAGTACATCGTCAGCAAATTGCGGCCAAAGCCGGATCTGCCGCGTCTGACCCTAAACTGGTCCCTTTGCTGGCCGCGAGTTGTTCGCACCTATCGCATCGGCGTCAAGCGCGAAGCCGGAGGTGTTGCAAGGGGATACCTCCATGAGCGACACACAAGTCGCAGATTTATTGGAAGCGAGCGCGCTGCGAGGACCATTCACGCTCGTTCCAGGAACCACCCCGGTGGTTCTGCTGAGCGTTGGCATCGGCGTCACGCCGCGGCTTGCCATGCTCCATACATTGGCGCCGGCCGACGCAAGGCCCGCTCGGGAAGTCTGGTGGATTCAGGGAGCGCGTGATAAAATTGGAATTCTCTTGTAAATGAAGTACGCAAGCTTGTTCAGTCCCTAAGAGCGGGCAACTCACGCAACATGTACAGTCGGCCGGGCGCCGACGATCAACTCGGACAGCAGCATGATGGCAAGGGGCGTCTTGATCTTTCCCTTCTCCAGCAACTTCGTGTGCCGCAGAGCGCCGACTTCTATCTCTGTGGCCCCACCGGGTTTCTTGATGACCTTACCTCCGGGCTCAAGCTCTGGGCATTGCGGCGCATCGGATTCACACGGAGGTTTTTTGGGCCCAGGCTATCCTTGACCCCTGGAGTGATGATCGGCGCCGGGCACCAACCTCCCCACCCGCCTTCAGGCGAGCCGGGCCCGGGCCCGAACGTTACCTTCACGCGCAGCAGTCTCGTCGTTCCGTGGCATGCCTGGTTTAACACCTTGCTGGAGCAGGCTGAGGCGTGCGCCGTTCCCGTGGGATGGTCCTGCTTCGCGGGGGTATGTCATAACTGTGAATGCCCGCTCACTGATGGTCAATTGCGCTGCGCCCCGGGAGTCTCTCGACCGGCCGGAAGACGGAAACGCATTGATCTGCTGCTCAGCACCCTTGTCCGAGGTCCAATTGTACCTTTGATCCACGCTGAGCCGGGCTACTGACGGTCGTTACCCCGGCCGGTCAATCGACCAACGAGAAGGAGACGGTTATATGCGCGCTGATATCATTCCGGGGGCCACGTTCCCCGACTATGAGCTGTCCGACCAGACTGGCAAGCACCGGAAGCTTTCCGAGCTGCAAGGACGGAATCCCATGGTTCTGGTCCTGAGCCGCGGAGGATTCTGCCCGAAGGATCGCCGCCAGCACGAAGGGCTCACTCAATTGCATCGTGAGCTCGAGGTTGGCTATTGTCGGTTGGTCACCATCAGCACCGACAACATCACGGAGACCAATGAGTTTCGGAGCGGCGTCGGCGCCGACTGGCCGTTCCTTTCCGATCCACGGCGCATCATTCAGATGGATCTCGATATCGCCGAGTACACTGACCCCGGCCACAACCCGATGATCCCGCACACGATCGTCCTCGAGCCTGGTCTTGTCGTCCACAAGGTCTACAACGGCTACTGGTTTTTTGGCCGAGCCACTGTGGAAGATCTGCGCCAGGATCTGCGTGTCATCACGAAGAAATGCCGCCCGGATTGGGACATAACAACCCCCGAGCTCAAGGCCGCATGGCAGCAGGGACGCAAGGAGCTATTCTACCCGTACGGCGAGACATATGCCCAAACCATCGCCGAACAGGATTAGCTCCTGGGCTCGCCCCGGAGGAGTGGAGGGTAGGCATCAGGTCATTATGCTGATATTTTCTTCATCAGACCTGAACGTATCTGGAACTTGGATCAGGACTAGGTAGTCGACTCGATCAGTTCAGCCAGAGACAAGCGGTTGCGACGAGGGCGACGGCCGAGAGGAAGTTTCTGGCGAGGCGGTCGTAGCGGGTAGCGATGCGGCGCCAGTCCTTCAAGCGGCAGAACATGCGCTCGATGACGTTGCGGCGGCGGTAGGCGATGCGATCGAGGGGATAGGGATGGCGTCGGGTGCGGTTGGAGGGAATGACCACCTCTGCTCCACTGCTCTGGAGCCTCTGACGG
>Ga0335072_10008422_pt1 | contig 14954 bp, 15 predicted proteins | sample Lox_Sample_21_FD_206725 | JGI IMG/M metagenome (GOLD analysis project Ga0335072, IMG submission 206725) | Soil microbial communities from Loxahatchee National Wildlife Refuge, Florida, United States - Lox_Sample_2.1 | ecosystem: Environmental > Terrestrial > Soil > Wetlands | place: USA... | reverse complement strand
CATCGCCGCGGCAGATCTCGAGCAAGATTACTTGATGAAGAACGGTCGGGTCAAAGCGCCGGTCGACTTCAACACGACGACAACGAACGCGTTCATCGACAAAGCGATGCACAGCGAACCGCAGTACTTCAAGGACCTCAAGCCGATCAAATGAGGAGCAGCATGAAACGGATTCTCGCACTCGTCGGCGCGCTCGCGCTTTTCGGTCAGGCGCCACCGTATCCGTGGAAAGACGCGCCCGCATTTCCCATTCCCATGGGCGAGCTCTACGCAGCGACGGTCGGCAACACGATCTACGTTTTCGGAGGGCTTTCGCCCAAGACGAACGCGGTCGGCCTCGTGTACGCCTACGACACGACGACGAATACATGGACGCGCAAGAAAGACATGGCGCAACCCGCGCATCACATCATGCTCGCGCCCTACAACGGCAAGATCTACGTCTTCGGCGGCTTCGTCCATTTGGGCAACGATCCGTACGTCGCTTGGCACCCCAACGACAAGACGTGGGTGTACGATCCCGTCAACGACAGCTGGAAAGCGCTTGCGCCGATGCCCTCGCCGCGCGGCGCCGGTCAGGCCGTCGAGCTGAACGGCAAGATCTACGTGATCGGCGGCGCCAATTCCGGAATCCCGGGTCATCTCGATCAGACCGTCTATCCGGCCGGTCCGGATCGTGTCGTCGGCACCTGTGAAGTCTACACGGTCGCGAGCAACTCGTGGGGCAAATGCGCCGACATGCCGACGCCGCGCAATCATTTCGTTGCGGCCGCGGTCAACGGTAAGATCTACGCGATCGACGGGCGGACCGGTGCGGTGTTCGTAGCGGGGCCGGGACCCGGTTACTCGAGCATCACCGATCTCGTCGAAGTCTACGATCCCGCGACGAACACATGGGCCGATTTTGGTCGCGCACCGATGCCGCGGGGAGACATTTCGGGCGCCGTCTATGACGGCAAGGTTTGCATCACCGGCGGCGAGCTAGGAACCACGGCAGGCAAGATGGCCTATTGGGCGTTCGAGTGCTTCGATCCGAGCAAGCCGGCGTGGAGTGCATGGCAAGAGCTGCCCCACATGCAAGTTGCCCGCCACGGGTTCGCGGCCGCAGTCGTCGGGAACACGTTCCACGCAATCGGCGGAAGCTTCCAGTCCGACGGCATGCCCGGCATCGAATCGTTTACCGGCAGTCACGAAGTCTACACGTTCGCACAATAGAGGAAGCGAGACATGCCTGAATCACAACTCCAAGCGCGAACGCCCGGCGCAAAACGTGCCGGCGAAGGCGAGCACTATTTCGAGCTGGCGAAGCTCAACCACATCATGGGTGGTCCCGAGTATTCGAGCGCGAACGGCACGTGCGTCGAGGGCGAACGCATGATGGTTGCCCTCATGCGGATGCCGGCCGGCACCGGCGCCGAACCGCACGCGCATCCCAACGAGCAATGGATCTTCTTGATCGAAGGTGCGCTCGATTCCGAGGTCGGCGGGAAGAAGCAACGGGTCGAAGCCGGCTCCGTGATTTACGTTCCCTCGAATGTCGTGCACTCGACAAAAGTGGTTGGGGATCGCGACGTCGTGTTCTTCACCGTCAAGGATACCTCGCACGGCTTACACGGCATAAAGCAATAACGCCCCGGGGGAAGCTAGGCTTTGGCTTCCTCGACCGACGGATAAATCTTGATAAAATCGCCGACGCGGGTAACCTGCAGAATTCGGCGGATCTTACCTTGCCGTCCGACGACCAGACGCAGTTTGCCTTCCGTCGATTGCTGCCAGCGGAACAACGTCGAGATACCAGTCGAATCGATGTACCCGCACCGCGAGAGGTCGACGATCACACGCTTCGCGCCGAACGACAGCTCGAGCGCCGCGCTGAAGTCCGACGTCGTGAAGATGTCGATGTCGCCGATGACTGCGAGGACATGTTCGGACGCACCGGCGTGATGCTCGACGGAAAAGGGCGTCCGGGGTGGATCCATCCTTGCTTAGTTGTTCCCTTAAATGGCATTATGCCGACGTGATGCATGTAATCGACGGCGCTGAGATACCCAGCGCCGACGGGCGTACCTTCGACGTGCGGAACCCAGCGACCGGTACCCTGGTTGAGCGAGTCGCCGAAGGCGGCGCCGCCGAGATCGGGCAGGGCGTCGCAGCGGCAAGGCGAGCTTTCGATGACGGACGCTGGAATAAGACTCCGATCCGCGAGCGTTATCGCGTACTCAACCGCTTCGCTGACTCGCTCGAAGATGCGCTACCGGGTCTATCGGCGCTCGAGTCGACGTGCACGGGGCGTCCGCTGCGCGAGATGCGCGCACAACTCGGCCGGCTTCCCGAGTTCTACCGCTATTTCGCTGCAGTCGCGCGCACCGCGGAGGACACGCTCACACCGTTCGAGGGCCCGTACCTCAATTACGTGCGTCGCGTGCCGCTCGGGGTCGTCGGACAAATCACGCCGTGGAATCATCCGCTGCTGATTCTTACCAAGAAACTTGCGCCGGCGCTCGCGGCGGGCAACACCGTCGTCGTCAAACCTTCGGAGTACACGCCGCTAACGACGCTGCAGCTCGCGAAGCTCGCGCTCGAAGCCGGCGTGCCGCCCGGCGTCTTCAACGTGGTGACCGGGTTCGGCGCAGAAGCCGGGCGTGCGCTCGCATCGCATGCAGGTCTTGCGAAACTCGACTTGACCGGCGGGACGGAAACAGGACGACTCGTCGCGCAAGCTGCGGGCGCGAACCTCATTCGCGTCAATTGCGAGCTCGGCGGCAAGGCCCCCGTGATCGTGCTGCCGGATGCGGATCTCGAAAAGGCAGCGGCAGGCGCAATCTTCGCGGCGTTCATCGCGACCGGACAAACCTGCATTGCGGGCGCGCGTATTCTCGTGCATCAGAGCCAAGCGCAAGATCTGATCGAGCGAATGGTCGATCGTGCGACCTCGCTGCGCCTCGGCGATCCGCTGCTCGCGGAAACGCAGCTCGGGCCGCTCGTTTCCGAACGTCAACTGCAACGCACCGAAGAGTATGTCGCGATCGGCAGGCAAGAGGGCGCGGAAATCTCGTGCGGCGGCAGGCGTGCAACGAGCGGATCTCTCGCCAAGGGCTTCTTCTACGAACCGACGATCTTCGCGGACGTACGCTCCTCAATGCGCATCGCGCAGGAGGAGATCTTCGGTCCTGTCACCTGCGTGCTCGCGTACAACGATCTGGATGAAGCGGTACGCATCGCAAACGACATTCCATTCGGACTCGGCGCATCGATCTGGACGTCCGATGCCGGCAAAGGCATGAAGCTCGCCGAGCGTCTCGATTGCGGCATCGTATGGATCAACGATCATCACCGCATCGATCCCGCGCTGCCGTGGGGCGGCGTAAAAGCCAGCGGTATGGGCCGCGAGTGCGGGATCGAAGGCTATCGCGAGTACACGCAAACAAAAAGCGTCGTCGTCAACCTCGACGATCCCGTCGACTGGTACGCAACGACGGAGACGTTGCGCTTGAGCTAACCGCGTCCGGGGCCGCCGGGGCCTCGACCGCCGGGTCCGCGACGGCGCCTTCCGCCGCCACCCCGCAGCGGTCTGCCGCCGGGACGTGCAGGACGCAGCGGCACGGCGCGTGGTGGTACGGCGCGGGGCGGGGGTGGAATATCGCTTCCATATTCGAGTTGACCGCGCGATTCGAGTCGACCCAGCAACAAGTGGTAGTAGAGCATCCCGCGCTGCTCGCCGAGCGCATCGAGGATCGTCCCGACGTTGACGCTCGGATCGCCGGAAAGATCGGTGAGCGCGCGCGCAACGCCTGAATCTTCCATTGGAAAGACGTCGAGCCGGCCGAGTCCGCGCAAGCAAATCACCGCCGCCGTCCACGGACCGATGCCGCGCAACACGATCAGTCGTTGCAAGACCTCATCCGTAGGCAGCGACTCGAGCTCGGATTCTTGCAGCGTTCCGCTCAGCAGCGCGTCGGCGTTCGTATTCAGCGCGAGCTCCTTGCCTTCGGAGATGCCGAGCGCCCGCAGCTGCTTGCTTTTCGCCGCCAGCCAATCTTCGGCAGTGAAGAACGGATGGTACCTTCTGCCTTGATACTCGATCGGTTTGGTCAAATGCTCGACGACGCGACGTAGAATCGCAGATGCCGCGTGAATGCTGACCTGCTGGAAGACGATTGCGTTGACGATCGCTTCCCAGAGGGTCGGGTAACGCGGCGGCTTGATGCCGCGCATCCGCGTCGCGATGGCGTCGAGCCATGGAATCGCTTTGACCGAGCGATAAAACGGCCGCAGATCGTACTCGGGCTGCAGCATGCGCAGCGTGAGCGCCGCGGCGTCAAAATCGGCATTTCCGAGCGTCCGGACGTCGAGCGGTGAATCGCGCTTCGCCTGTCGGACGACGACCAGAGCGCCGCGGTGCGCGCGGATGAAACCGTCCTGCGCGCTGAACGTGTCGACAACATTCGTCGAGAGCCGCCGCAGCGCGTTTGCGGTAAGGTCGAGGCGAAAGGGAGCGCGAACCGGAACCGTCGCCATGCTAACCGCCTACGTCGCCTACTGGCGCATTGCGCTGCTGACGATCGTCGAGTACCGCGGCAATTTCCTGATGTGGGGCGGGTTTACTCTCGTCTACCACGCCGTCGCACTCGTTGCGCTGTGGGTGACATTGACCCAATTCCCGTCGATGAACGGCTGGGATTTTCGTCAGATGGCGTTCTTGTATGCACTTTGGATGCTGGGCCACGCGCTGCACAACTTACTATTCTTTAACGTAGGTGAGGTGCCCGTCCTTATCCGCGAGGGCAACTTTGACCGCTTTCTCGTACGGCCTCGTGACGAGCTTTTCCAGGCCACGATTACCCCGTCGCAATTCGGCGTGAGCATTCCCGACGAGCTGCTGATGGCGGTGGTTTGGCTCACGGTCGCCATCCCCTACTCGGGCGTCCACGTCGACGCGCTGCTTATCGTCTACATTCCGCTGATCGCGATCGGCGGCGCGCTGATCGATTTCGGAATCAATCTCATGATCGCAGCTGCATCTTTTTGGTTCGTCCGGGTCGATTCGCTGCGTTGGATGGTGATGTCGCTCGAGCAAGATTTCACGCGCTACCCGCTCAGCATCTACAATAAAGCGGTTCGCGTTTTTCTGGCGTTCGTCATCCCGTTCGCGTTCATGAACTACTTTCCGGCGACGTACTTTCTGGGCAAGAGCGACGGGGCGCTGCATCTGAATCCGGCCGTCGGGCTGCTCACCCCCGTCATCGGACTTGCCTTATCCACGGTCGCCTACGGATTGTGGCGCATCGGACTCAATCGTTACACGGGAACCGGCTCTTAAAGGCGAAACGTCCCCTGCATGTCACGTTTACTTCGCATTACAATTTGCGTTGCGCTCGCATGTCTTGCAATCGTGAGGATGCCGGTGCGTGCCCAAGACGACGATCCGTTCCTGTGGCTGGAAAACAAGGACGGAGCTCGCGCCATGGCGTGGGTCCGCGAACAAAATGCCAAGACGCTCGGCGTCCTTCAGGCGGATCCGCACTACGCCACGTTTTATGCCGATGCGCTCGCGATCGCGCAGTCCAAAGACCGCATCCCGATGCCGGCTATTCTGGACGGCAACATCTACAATCTCTGGCAAGACGCGACGCACGTACAGGGCATCTGGCGGCGGACGTCGCCCCGCAGCTACGCAAGTGCGGCGCCGAAGTGGACGACCGTGCTCGATCTCGACGCGCTTTCCAAGCGCGAGCACAAACACTGGGTGTGGGAAGGCGCAACGTGTGAACCTCAGCTCGAGCAGCGGTGCATCCTGCAGCTCTCGAACGGCGGTGAAGATGCGCAAACGTTGCGCGAATTCGATCTGCGCACGGCTCGATTCGTCCCCAACGGCTTCGCGCTGCCGCGCGAAAAGCAATGGGTAAGCTGGCTCGATCCCAATACGTTATTGATCTCGCGGGCCTGGAAACCCGGACAGCTGACGACCTCGGGCTATCCCTATGTGATCAAGCGCTTGCGACGCGGGGAACCGCTGTCGAGCGCGGTCGAGGTCTATCGCGGCAAGCGCACCGACGTCTCGGTAGGCTCGGCGCGCTATACGGACGCCGCCGGAGACAGCGTCACGATCCTCGGGCGCTCGCCCGACTTCTTCTCGAACATCTTCTACGTCATGACCTCGCGCGGGCTCGAGCATGTCGATCTCCCGCTGAAAGCGGACATCGACGGGCTGGTCGGCGGCAAGCTGCTCGTCACGCTCAGGGAGCCGTTCGATAAACACGGCGTGAGGTTTCCCGAAGGGTCGCTGATCGCGCTTGACGTGCGCGCCGTCGAAACCCGGCCGTGGGATTCGCACCCGGCCCTCGTTTACGCGCCGGGGCCTCGCGAGACACTCGATAGCGTCGGCGTCACGAAGAGCGCCGCAATTTTGATGACTTATCGCAACGTGCGTGGACGGGCGCTCGTTTATACGCCGTCTGCACATGGCTGGCGTCACTCCGTGCTTCCGTTGCCCGACAATTCCTCGATCGACCTGGCAACGAGCGACCCGAGGACGGATAGCTTTTACGCGGCCGTTACCAGTTTCTTGCATCCGACGCAACTGTACGTCGGAGATGCGCGCAGCGCGAGCATCGCGCTGGTGAAAGCGCTACCGCCTCAGTTCGATGGATCGAATGATATCGTCGAACAGCACGAAGCGACATCCAAAGACGGCACGAAGATTCCGTACTTCATCGTTCGTCCGAAAAACATGATGCTCGACGGCACCAATCCGACCGTCATCAACGCCTACGGCGGATTTGGGATCTCGATGACGCCGTTCTACTCCGGAATCATCGGGAAGCTTTGGATCGAGCGCGGCGGCGTTTTCGTCCTTGCGAACATCCGAGGCGGCGGCGAGTTCGGACCGGCTTGGCACGACGCGGGCCTCAAGACGCATCGTCAACGCGTCTACGACGACTTTTACGCCGTGGCGCAGGACCTCGTCTCGCGCAAGATCACGACGCCGCGGCGGTTAGGGATCGTCGGCGGCTCGAACGGCGGGTTGCTCATGGGCGTCGAGTTCGTTCAGCATCCCGAGATGTGGAACGCGGTCGACATCGAGGTGCCGCTCCTCGACATGCTGCGGTACGAGAAAATTCAAGCGGGTGCGTCGTGGGTCGGCGAGTACGGCAGCGTTTCCCATCCCGCCGTGCGCGCGTTTTGGGAAAAGACCTCGCCCTACCAGAACATTAAGGAAGACGTAACGTACCCGGAGCCGTTCATCTGGTCGACGACCAAGGACGACCGCGTCGGTCCGCAGCACGCGCGTAAATTTGCTGCAAAGCTCGAATCGATGAACAAGCCGGTTCTCTATTACGAAGTCATCGAGGGCGGGCACGCAGCCGGCGCGAATTTGAAAGAGCGAGCGCGCACCAGCGCTCTCGAGTGGACCTATTTCACGATGAAGCTCTCGGAGTAAACTGAATGCTTGCGCGGCGTGCGTTTCTTACAATGGGTGGTTGCAGTGCGCTCGCGCTTTTGCCACACCGTCTCGCGGCGCAGCCCGTGCTTTCGCTCGCGTATCTCGATGCCGTCCCGGGCTACATCGCCGTGCACGCCCGGACGATGGCGGACGAGCCACCGATCGTCGCCTATCACGACGGGGATCCCTACCCGACCGCGTCGACGATAAAAGTTCTCATTATGGCGACCGCGTTTCGCTGGATGGATGCGGGGAAGATCTCGCCGTCGACACCCGTCCCGATCAGCGCCGCCGACATGGTCGGAGGCTCGGAGACGTACGGCAGCGCGGTTCCCGGAACGACCTATCCGTTGATGTCGCTGATCGATGCGATGATCAAACAAAGCGACAACACGGCCTCCAACGCATTGATCTCGCACTTCGGGTTTGCGGCGATCAACGCGACGGCGGTGCCGGCCGGCATGACGAGCACGCATTTGCGGCGGCACTTCCTGGATTGGAGCGCGATCGTCGCACACAACGAGAACATCTCGACCGCACGCGATATGGCGGCGCTGCTGTACCAGATCGAGCGCGGCTCACGCGAAGGGCTCGACACCATCGCAAAAGCCGACTCATGTCGCACGATGATTCAAATCATGCTCGGCCAGGAAGATCGCAACAAGATTCCCGCCGGTCTTCCCCCCGGGACGCAAGTCGCAAACAAGACCGGCGAGATCACGGGCGTGCGCAGCGACGTCGCGATCGTCGAGCCGTTCGGTGAGACGCCGTACGTCCTCGTCGTGATGACGAAAGAGCTGCGCGATTATGCTGCCGGCATCGAAGCGATCCGCCGCGTCGCGCACGACGTCAACCGCACGATCAACGCGAAGTACGGGTTGTCGTAACGCCGCCGCTGTCACCCCGAGCGCAGTCGAGGGGCCACGTTGCCCGGCGACGAGTATCGCAGCGCTGAACGCGGTCGCTGTCCCTCGACTTCGCTCGGGATGACAAATGGGGAAAATCGTCGCTACTCGCGTCACGCATCGTGAGCAAGCCGCTAATCCCCGTGCTGTGGGGGCTCGGCCCCGTTATCGCGCCGCTGCGTTCTCCTTATCGCGCCGCTGCGTTCCCTATCGCGCCGCTGCGTTCTCCTTATCGCGCCGCTGCGTTCCCTATCGCGCCGCTGCGTTCCCTATCGCGCCGCTGCGTTCCCTATCGCGCTCCCTCGACTTCGCTCGGGATGACAGAAATTAGGCTGACTCGACCGTTACGCTCTCCATGACGTCGCCTTTGCGGATCTGGTCGACGACGTCCATTCCTTCGACGACCTGGCCGAAGACGGTGTAGTTCTTGTCGAGAAAGCGCGCTTCGTCCAGCGTGATGTAGAATTGCGAGCCGGCCGAGTTCGGGTTGCTCGAGCGGGCCATCGCCACCACGCCGCGGTGATGCGGATTGTCGTTGAACTCGGCATCGAGGTGATAACCGGGGCCGCCGGTACCGTCGCCGCTCGGGTCGCCTCCCTGGATGACGAAGCCAGGTTCGTAACGATGGAAATTCAGCCCGTCGTAAAACCCGGCGCGCGCGAGCTTGATGAACGCCGCGCTGTGCTGCGGCGCATCGTCCGCAAAGAACTTGAAGACGATGTCGCCCTTGGGCGTCGTGATGCGAATGCGAGCCGTTTTCGCCTCGTCGCGCAACGCCCAGAGCTCGTCGCCGGACGGCGGTGTGTGAGCTGGCATATCGGCCTCTTTGCCCCAAAACTGGGAACTTCCGCCCGCATCGTCCGCTTTGCCGTCAAGCGAGCGTACGCAGTCCCGGGCAACGGACTGCGTGTTTAGCCTGCGACCGATTCTCGGAAAGATAACACCGAGGTGCGATGACACTGCTGCAGATGCGGGTTCCGGCCGACCCATGGAACGTCCGAAGAGTGCGCGACCTGCTGATCGAGGTTGCTGACGACGTACAAATGTCGTCGGAAGTCCGCGAGGACTTCGTGACGGCCGTCGGCGAGGCGTTCGCTAACGCGATCGAGCACGCGATTACGTCGGAGCCGGTCGAGATCGAAGTGAAGCGCCGCGACGCCCAACTCATCGCTACCATCCGCGACCGCGGTTGCGGGATCGATGCAGCGTGCATTACGAACACCTTGCCTCCCGCGACGACCGAGCGCGGCCGCGGCATCCCGCTGATGCGCAAGTGCTGCAGTACGATGAGCATTCAGAAACCGCAGGACGGCGGGACGCTCGTGATCCTGGGCTGGGACGAGCAGCGCCTGCACGGCTCGGGCGCCACCGCGTCAAATAACGGAGCGCTCGCGCAAAGCCTTCAGTGACTCGCCGATCGTGGCGAGCGTTTCGTCGACGTCGGCTGCGGTGTGCTCGGTGCATAGGAACATCACTTCGTTGTGCGAGGGCGGCAAGAGAATGCCGCGCGCCCGCATCTCGTGATAGTACGCCGCATACGCGCGGAGATCGGCGAATTGCTGATCGTCGTAGCTGCGCGTCGGCGGTCCGGCACGAAACTTGAAGTCGACGATGCTTTCCAGCGCGAGGACGGCGTATGGCAGATCGAGCCGAGCGAGGATCGCTCGGATGCCGGCGGCCAGACGCTCGCCGAGCGCACGCATCTGCACGAAGACGTTCGGGTTCGATTCCAGAAAATCGAGCGCGCGCAAACCGATCGCGACCGCGAACGGATTGCCCGCGTGCGTCCCGCCGGCGAAGGTCGGACCCTCCGGCGCCAAGACGCGCATCACGTCAGCGCGACCGCCATACGCTGCAAGCGGAAAACCGCCGCCGAGATTCTTTCCGATCGTAGTCAGGTCGGGACGGAGGTGCAATCGATGCTGCGCGCCGCCAAACCCGAGACGCGGCCAGGTGATGATCTCATCGAAGATCACGAGCGCACCGCGCGCGCGTGCGCGCTCGAAGATTCCCTCGAGAAATCCAGGCACGGGTTCGACGAGCCCCATGTTACCGACAATCGGTTCAACGAGAATCGCCGCGAGCCGATCCTGTATTTCCGCAAGCCCGAGCACGCGGTCGAGATCGTCGAGATCGTTGTAGCGCGCAACGCCGAGATCGCCGAGCGTCGCCGCCGGAATTCCCGCGCGCACCGCATCGGCGGTATGCGCAGAGGCGCCGGCGCCGAGCAATCCGAGATCGAAGTGCCCGTGATAGTTGCCCGCAAATTTTACGACCGCCGCGCGCCCGGTCGATGCACGTGCGATGCGGACCGCCGCCATCACCGCTTCCGTACCGGTCGTCGCGAAACGTAACCGCTCCATCGAGGGGAGATGTCCGCGAATGCGCTCGGCGAGGATCAGCTCGTCCTCATGCGTCGAGCCGAAGACGACGCCGCGCGCCGCGATTTCGTCGAGACCGCGAGTGACGGCAGGGTGTGCGTGGCCGAGCAAGAGCGGCCCGTAGGCCATCAGATAGTCGATGTATCTGCGTCCCTCGGCATCGTACGCGTACGCGCCCGTGCCGCGCGCTTGAACGAACGGATCGCCACCGACGGCCGCGCCGGCGCGCACGGGCGAATCGACGCCGCCGGCCAGCGCGTCGGTCGTGCTGCCTTTAACGAGCATGGTGCCTGAGATACACGATCAGCATGGTGAGCAACGCGGCCGCGATTGCATAAGCGCCGACTGCAAGCTCGAAGTTAAAACGCCCGCGTGGCGGCATCCTATGCCCGGAACCACAAAGCGACGCCCATGAACCCGGTCAGAAGCGAAAACAGCCCACGCAACAGACGCTCGGGAAGAAAGTGTGCCAGCTTGACGCCCCAGCCGATTGCAACCGTCCCGCCGACGGCAAGCGCGATTCCCGCCGTCCACACCACGTCACGGCTAAGCGCGTAGGTCGCAAGATTGACGAGCGTCCCCGGAAAGATGAGCGCGAGGCCCATGAACTGCGCCACGACCTGCGAGTAGTCGAAGATCATTCCAATCATCGGAATGGTGAACACCGCTCCTCCCGTTGCAAACAAGCCCGACAGGATCCCGCCCGTCGCGCCGATCGGAAAAGCGAGCGGCCAGAGATGCGCGCGATTCGCGCGCGTTCGCCCTGCAGGTTTCGGCGCAAGGCTCTGCCATGCATAAAAGACGGCGACGGCAAGCATCATCACGGCGAACGAGCGGCGCAGCGGTGTGCTGGCCATGTGCGTTGCCAGATGGCCGCCCAGATATGCGAACGGCACGCCCGTGGCGGCCAGCGCACCTGCGACGCGCAGATCCATCTTCGTCCGTCGCATGTATTGCCAGAGCGAAACAATCGTATTCGGAATGATCATCACGAGCGAGGTGCCTTGCGCGTGCTGCTGATCGTACCCGAAGAAAAAACCAAGCAGCGGGATCGACCAGAAACCGCCGCCTAAACCGAAGACTCCGCCGAAAAACCCGACCGCCACTCCCAGAGCGAGATCGATGACGAAGGTTTCTAAGCGTATACCCCGCGCATCTCGAGCGTCGTCTTGACGCGTTGGATCGCAAGCATGTAGGCCGCCGTACGGTAGGACACGCCGCGCGCAGACGCGAGGTCACGTACCGCGTCGAAATTAAAGGTAAGGTGCTCGCGCAGACGCTCGTTCACGTCGGCCTCTTTCCAGAAGAAGCCTTGACGGTCTTGCACCCACTCGAAGTACGAGACGATGACGCCGCCTGCATTCGCTACGATGTCGGGAATGACGTCGATTCCGCGCTCGCGGAAGATCGCGTCGGCTTCCGGCGTGGTCGGACCGTTCGCGCCTTCGACGATCAGCTTGGCCTTGATGCGGCGGGCGTTCTCGATCGTGAGGACGTTTTCGAGCGCAGCCGGGACGAGCACATCGCATTCGACTTCGAGGATTCCGTTGTGGCCGGCAACGCGATCGCCGCCGCGATAGCCGTCGAGCGAGTGATGTTCTTGCGCGTACGCGATCGCGCTCTTGACGTCGATCCCTTTCTCGTTGTGATAGCCGCCGGTGATATCGGATATCCCAACAATTTTACAGCCCGCTTCCGAAAGAAAGCGAGCTGCATAGGAACCGACGTTTCCGAAACCTTGAACGACGACGCGGGCGTTTTTCAGCGCAATCTTAAGTCGTTCGAGCTCGGCGAGCGCCACGATCGAAACGCCGCGGCCCGTCGCTTCGACGCGCCCGCGCGAGCCGCCGATCTCGAGCGGCTTACCGGTGACGACACCGGGGACGTTCTGCCGGATGTGCATCGAGTACGTGTCCATGAACCACGCCATGATCTGCGGCGTCGTGCCCACGTCCGGCGCGGGAACGTCTTTGTCCGGGCCGATGACTTCGACAAGCTCGGCTGCGTAACGGCGCGTGATGCGTTCGAGCTCGCCCGTGGAAAGCGTCGACGGATCGCAGGTTACGCCGCCCTTTCCGCCGCCGAACGGCAAATCGACGACCGAGCATTTCCAGGTCATCCAAAACGCAAGGGCCGTGACTTCATCGAGCGTCACGCCGGGGTGGTAACGAATGCCGCCCTTTGCGGGCCCGCGCGCGAAATTGTACTGCACGCGATAGCCCGTATAAACTTCGAGGTCGCCGTTGTCGCGCTGGAACGGAAGCGAGAAGATCATTTGCCGCGAGGGATGTGTCAGTATCGCGCGCATGCCCGGCGAGAGATCCAGCAGCGACGCAGCCTCATTGAAATAGGCGATCGCCTCGCCAAAAACCGAGAGATCGCGTATTGCCGCAGTCGACATGGTTCGCCTCCGGTACCTAGTACCGTATTGTACCTTTAGGACAAATGGCCAAAATACCTAGTTTACGCTTGGCCCCGTTGACAACGCTCACACCTTGAACAGGAATTCGACGACGTCGCCCTCCTGCATGACGTAGTCTTTGCCCTCGCTGCGCAGCAAGCCCGCCGCACGAATGGCGTCCAGCGACCGAAGGCGCGCATAATCGTCGTACGAGACGACCTCCGCGCGGATGAATCCGCGCTCGATATCCGAGTGGATTTTGCCGGCAGCTTGCGGCGCCTTGCTGCCGCGCTCGATCGTCCATGCACGCGCTTCCTTCGGTCCGGCGGTCAAGAACGTCATCAATCCGAGCGTGTTGTATGCAGACAGGATCAACTGGTCCAGGCCGCTGCGCTCGATCCCCAGCTCCGCACAGAATTCGCGTGCTTCTTCATCCGTGAGGCCTGCCAGCTCGGATTCGATCTTGCCGCTTAAAACGATGGCTTGACCGCGCTCCTGGGCGGCGCGTTCGAGAACCGTTTGCGCAAGCGGGCCGGGCGCCCCGATCTGTCCTTCGTCGACATTGGCGACATAGATTACCGGTTTGTTCGTCAGAAGAAAGCTCTCGCGCGCCAACTCGGCTTCGAGCGATTCCGGTTCGAAAACGCGTGCGGGGCGCCCGGCTTCCAGCTCCGCAATCAAACGTTCGGCGGCGGCCAGCAGCGGCCGCAACTTCAGGTCGGCGCGCGCTTCGCGCGTCAATCGCTCGTGGCGTTTGCCCATCGTGGCGAGATCCGCCAGCGCCATTTCGATCCCGATGATGTCGATGTCACGAACGGGATCCGGTGCGCCCTCGACGTGCGTGACGTTCGCGTCTTCGAAACAACGCACGACCATTGCGATCGCGTCGGTCTCACGAATATGACTTAGAAACGCATTCCCCAGGCCTTCGCCCTTGCTTGCTCCGCGGACCAAACCCGCGATGTCGACGAAGCGCGTCGATGCGTACACGATTCGGGCGGCACCGACGATCTCGCCCAGCACCTTCAATCGGTCGTCGGGAACCGGAACCTCGCCTATGTTTGGTTCTATCGTGGCGAAGGGATAGTTAGCTGCAAGTGCGTTCGCCGAACGCGTGAGCGCATTGAAAATCGTCGACTTGCCTACGTTCGGCAAACCGACGATCCCACAAGAAAGGGCCATGAACAGCGCCGCTTCGGGACAAGTGTAGGATGGCCTAGCCCAGAGTCGAAACCCTCATGCAGATGCGTCAGATGAAGGTTGACAAACTCGGGATCGATTTGTTAACGCATGATCCCGTCGTCATCCTTAAAGATCTCGAAGGTCGCCGTTACCTTCCGATTCTCATTGGTCCGTTTGAGGCCACGGCCATCGCGCTCGCGCTGGAAGGGACGCAGGTTCCGCGTCCGCTTTCCCACGACCTCATGCGCATGATGCTCGAAGCTCTCCAGGCCAAGCTCGAGCAGATCGTCATCCACGACATCAAGGATTCGACGTTCTTCGCAAAGCTCGTGGTGCGCACGAACGGCGAGACGCAAGAAATCGACGCACGCCCGTCCGACGGCATTGCGCTCGCGTTGCGGATGCAAGCCCCGATCTACGTAAGTGACAAAATCGCGCTGGAAGAAACCGTTCCCGACAAGAAATCCGACGAAGAGGAACGCGAGCGCTTCAAAAAATTCATCGAAGAGCTGAAACCTAGCGACTTCAAGGATTGATTGACCGCTCTCGTCGTCGGGGCGGGGATCGGCGGACTGGTCCTCGCGCTCGAGCTGCATCGTTATCGCATTCCGGTTCGCATCTACGAACGGTCGAATCGCTTG
>Ga0335072_10008421_pt1 | contig 14956 bp, 9 predicted proteins | sample Lox_Sample_21_FD_206725 | JGI IMG/M metagenome (GOLD analysis project Ga0335072, IMG submission 206725) | Soil microbial communities from Loxahatchee National Wildlife Refuge, Florida, United States - Lox_Sample_2.1 | ecosystem: Environmental > Terrestrial > Soil > Wetlands | place: USA: Florida... | reverse complement strand
GACATCGGTAGGTCTCTTCCTTTTACAAAAGAGATCAGTCGATACGCTGATTCCTTTCCCGAGCCAAGCTGGGCGTGGATTGATGCTCCCCATGATGCCATGGCAGAAATGGAAGCATACCGCAATCTTGGAAGGATTCGGGGCAAGCGAGTTGCAGAGTTAGGAGGCCGGGGGTCTCATGCCGTCAGACTCCTGCTGGCTGGTGCTTCCGAAGCATGGCTAATCACGCCTGCGGTCGGAGAGTGCATCTACGGTCGGACGCTTGCAAGGTTATTTGGCTTAGAAGACCGTTTTCATTGCGTTGCTGCCGTTGGAGAACAGATTCCTTTACGGTCAGGTTCTCTCGATGCAATCTATTCTGGAGGCTGTATTCATCACATGATTGCAGAGGACGTCGCTCCTGAACTGTACCGGGTGCTTGCACCGGGGGGACGATTCAGCGCAGTAGATCCCTGGAAGACGTTCCTTCACACAATCGGAACTAGATTACTCGGGAAACGGGACAACGTGCACTGCAAGCCAATGACAAAAGATCGGCTGGCGCCGTTCTATTCTAGATTCTCGAAGTTCGAAGTGACGCATCACGGGCCTCTGGTGCGTTATTTATCGTTGGGTATTTGTAAATTGCTGAAAGTTAAAATGAGTCCGAGACTTGGCTACCGATTGGGCCAGATCGAAGATCGGACATTGGGCCTGTTACCAACTTTGCGAGATCGTGGCGGCAGCATCGCGCTGCTGGGTGCAAAAGATGATGATTGTGAGCCTGGTCATGCCGTCAATAGGTGATGGTCGCGGTGATCGTGTCTGCGTAGCTCCCCGGGGCCGGCGCCTGTCCCGCAGGAATCTGACCGTAGACGGAGATAGCCTGGACTGCTCCGGTTCCAGTGCCGGCGAGTGAGTCGGTTCCTACGGTGTTTCCCCAGTTTGCGGTTCTCGCAGAGTCTCGAAACAGCTGGTAGCCGAGCAGCGCCGATCCCGGACCCGTCATGCTGCGGTGCGTAACGGTGGCGCCCGCGGCGGTTCCGGCATTCAGGCCAATGTTGTATTGCGTTCCTGCGGAACAGACGACGGAAAGGCTGCTCGCGGCCTTGACGAGCGCTCCCGCATAATTGCCGAAGGCGAGAGCGTTGGCCGCGATGGTGCAGTTGGCCTGGATCACGGCGGTTACGGTGAACGTGGTGGTTGCAGTCGAGAGAGTGTCTGTGTAGGTGCCGGGGGCTACGTTCTGGCCTGCGAGGATCTGGCCGTAAGCAGTCACGGTCGCATTGCCACTGCCGGTCACTTCCGTTGTCGTCGTGTTCCCCCAATTGACGGTGCGTGCTGCATTCTGGAAGACCTGATAGCTCAACTCTGCTCCATTCGGGCCGGTCATCTTGCGGATTGTTTCCGTTGCTCCCGCGCCGGTTCCGGCATCCAGCGGAATATCCCAAAGCCCCACGCACCGTACCGTTCCTGTTGCGGTGCCGTTTAAGAGCGTGCCCGTATAGGTGCCGAAATTCATGTTGGTGAAGCTCAGGGAGCAGTCCTGCGCCGCCGCGAGTGAAGCGCCAGAGAGGGCCAGCAGCCCGAAGATCAGAATCGCTTTCCGCATCAGGGCTTCTGCTCCGTGCAGTGCAGCGGGCCGATTTTAGGAATGTCGCCTGGAATCGGCTGATAGTTAAAGGAAACAGTGCAGCGGCGTCCATCATTGCGCTTGACTGTGACGACGTTGTGAGCGCTTAAGCCTTCAAGGTACGCTTCTCCGTCGTAGCCGACTGCTACGGCTGTGCCTGTCGCAGCCAGGGTTGCAGTGCTTCCTAACGGGAGTGGAACTCCGTTCTCATCCACCAGGCTCAAAAGCACACCGTGAGTGAATTGGATCGGGAATTTGACGACGACGCCGGAGCGGTCCTGCGGACGGAATTCCTGGGAAAGATCGTTGAGCGTGGCGTCTGCCGGGATGTCAGCGGCTTTCAGCGAAACGTGGTTTAAATCGAACGACCGCATATCGGGCACGAGAAGCCGGCCTGCCGAATTTGTCGTGCCGACGTCGCGATTCTCCTGCATGACGTGGACCCCCTTGAGCGGACTGGTGTCGACGATCGCGAAGCTGTCGTAGATCTCATTGGAAGGAAACAATCCTCGATCGACGAGCGAAAAAGCCCCTTGCGACTCGACACGGAGGGTCGCTTGACCAGAGCTGTCATCCACTCCGGCGGTGAAGAGCCCCACCGGCGACTTGTATTGCATCTGGCCGAAGACGTGGTTCTCGTTGCCAAGTTCGGCATATGCCTGATAGCCCCAATCGCCGACTTGGGGAGCAGCCCGCTGCGCGACGACCTGCACGTTTCCCTCTGAAGTCGCACTCAGATTGACTGCGCCGCGCCTGCCAAATGGAACTGTCAATCCAATCTGAAATCCGGTGGAACCACTGCCGCCTGAATTGCTCTTGAACTCCGAAACGTAGATGGAAACCCGGTGGATCTGAAGCGAGTAATTGGCGGATATGACATCCGAATGCTGCGGAGGAAGAACTTCGAGAGGCAAGGGTTTGACCGGAGCATCCTGGTCGACGCCGCTATAGGCGACACCAGCCGAGCCGAGTCGCCTGAGGTAGAGGCTCATGAAGCCGCTCAGTTGCTTCCGCGTCACTCCATCGCCGTTCATCGCCGCAATGTCGAGGAAACGGCGCGAGGCAACAATCGCCGAACCGCCCAAGCTGAACCTGCGGCCGATGCGTTCAGCACCCGCGGAGTATTGACCGCCGAGGCTGCCGGAGCCCCCGCTCGCGGCAGCGGCGAAGTTGACTACACCGACGTTGCCGATTTGAAGCAGTCCGCCCGCTCCCGCCATTGCCGCGCCAGGCGTTGCCTGTCCGGCTCCCTCCATCGTGAACTTCGGTGTGAGCCCTCGGCGATAGATCGCGCTAGCAGCCATTTTTCCGTAATTGTTGCTTTCGACACCCCAGTTACGCCGCACCAGCCCAGCCTCGGCTCCAAAGGTCTGCAAACCGGGGGCCAGCATGTCAGAACTCGCATAGAAGGGCTGTGTCACTGTTACTTGCTGGCCGAGCGCGTTGGTCATCGTCATTGAGATCGTTCCAGCGCCCGACACCACAGGGAGCTGTGGAACCTGAAAGGGGCCGGATTCGACCTGACCCGATGCCACCAGGTTTCCGTCTGCGAGCAAATTGACGGTGGAGGGAACAGCAGTCGATCCAGAAAGGGCCGGGAGGGGAAATGTGATCAGATCGGGCCGCATCGAGAAGTCAGATCGGACCTGGACTCCTCCGAGGTGGACCGGACGGGTCCAGGAAAGCCCGGTGGTGATGAAGTCGCCGGCGGTATAACGCTGGAGCCTGTTCACGTTCGAAAACATGTAGGTTGAATCGAGTCGGATCGCAGTGTTGCTGCCGGGGCCGCTCGCGATGGAACCGGCATATGCCAGCCAACCGGAACTTACCACGCCCCAGGGCGAAAAGGCTCTCATGTCGAGCGAGCCGCTGGCGCCGGTCTGCCCCGCTCCAAAGGTGCTCACAACGTCGTAGTTCAGCGTTGTTCCGGTACCGCTTTCAATGGCGCGATGCGCGTCGCCCTCCTCGCTGCCTGCGGGGCGCAGGATCGTTGGAAGAAGGCTGGCATCGCTCGCAGTGATGTGCAGTGCCTGGTTTGCCTGATCGAGCCGCCAGGTTACGCCGGCCAGGTTGGACAGCGAAATAAGGCCGTTGCCGGCGGAGCGGGATTGAGGCAGACGGAATCCGAGGTCATGCAGCTCGCTCGGGCGCGCGAACAACTTGTTGCCGCGCAGCGTAAACTCACCAATCTTTCCGATGGGTCGCCCGTTGACCTCGACGTCGAGAAGCAGCAACTCGCCGGAACTTGCGCCGTTTGCAGCAGGACCAGTCGGAGGCGGGTCGGCTGCAGCGGACGCGCTGTTCCCGGGGTTATTCGCGGCCCTGGCGGGAGTGAGAATGATTGGCGCGAGAAAGAGAATTCCCAGAATGGCCAGCCATCCGGCTGTCGCTCGCCTCCGCTCAGGGAGCGGGAACCACACGAACCTGCTCATCGATCGCGCCTGTGTCGGAGTGTGCTGTCAGATGGAGAGTCTCAGTGGCCGGGCTCAGAGCCTGCAGCGCGGCCAGGGGCCAGCGGCGAGTTGCGCCTGCAAGAACGTAGGGCAACTCCCCGGGACCGGTCTTGATCGATTGTCCGTCGGACGTGGACAGTGCGATATCGCGGATCGCTTCATGCCGAAGGCAATCGTTGACTCCGACCAGGAAGAGTTGGGCCGCTTCGCGCTCAACGTGGAAATCCACATGGCAGGCAGCGCGGAACGCGGGTTGGGCAAAAATAGGAATCGACATCCTCAGGACAACATGTACGACGCCGGGCTCGGCCGGCGGAGGAATCTGGTCAACAAGAATTCGATACGTGGCCTCTTTTTCCTGGGGAAGCTCGCGCAAGATGAGCCGCACCACCTGCTTGTCTCCTGGTGCGATCGTCGCGATGGGCGGGCTGGCGAGCACGGCGTCCGTGTCGGCTAAATGATCTTCTCCATTCCTCTGGCTCCATGCGTAGGCTCGAATCTGAACGGAGGTTGAGCTGTTTCCCTGGTTGGTGATCGTCAAGACTGCCGTACGCTGGCCCTGCGGGAAGAAGATATTGACCGGCAAGACCGACAGGGCCTGCCCTTCTGCGCCGACTGCCATGAAGAGGAAAACGAACGTGGCAGCAATCACCTTGATTACCGCCACGTTTCTGCTTGCGTTCATGAGTGACCCGTATTGCACCTCGGTTGCCTGCCTAATAAGTGACCGTCGCCGTGATGGTGTCGGAGTACGATCCCGGGCTGACATACTGCCCAGCCGGCACCTGTCCATATACGGTCAGAGCCTGAGCGCTGCCGTTGCCCGTTCCGGTTTCCGTGTCGGTTCCGATCGTCTGGCCCCAGTTTTTGGAATGCGCGGAGTCCTGATACAGGCCATAGTTCAGCAGAGCCGACGCAGGGCCGGTCATTTGCCGAGTTGTGACGGTCGCGCCCGTGGCGCTTCCTGCATTGAGGCCGAGGTTATAGGTTGTGCCGTTTGTGCAGGTCACGGAGACCGTGGAAGTGGAGGTTGCAACGGTGGTGGAGTACGTGCCAAACGCCATGCCCGTGGCCGTGACGGAGCAGGTCGCCTGTACGGTTGCGGTTACCGCAAACGTGGTTGTCGCCGTCGCCGCGAAGGCCGATTCAGTAGAACCAGTAAATGCAATACATCCCAAAACGGCTGCTGAGAGCGCAGCCTTCCAAGTGCTCATACCTTTCATAAGCCCAAAGCTCCTGACATCTAAAGTTGAAAGTGGAGTGAGACTGCGGGCGTCCGACATGTTGTCAAACGGGCTCAGCGCATGCTGAACCGAGGCAGAGCTCATTGCAGGAAAAGCGCCGACAGGTGCTTGTTCCTGTGATTACCTGCCCCCCAGGGAAATAGCGGCTGTTCGCGCAACGCGGCAATACTCTGCCGGAGGCACGTGAAAAGCTTTGGGACGCCATCCGCGCGAATAGACAATCCCTCAGGTGTTGCTGAACGATTTACAAACCCTAATGTACGATTTAATCGGGTTCAATATTACTTTCAGGTATTTAAGTGGTCCGAAACGTACCTTAGTAATATACAGGCGCGCTTCCATGGTTTACGGGATGGCTACCTGTTCGGTGAGTTAAAAGATCACGCTGATCGAGGTCTCATGGATGTTCAGCAGGGGTAGAAAGTCGGAGCGTAGAGGGTTCGCGCAAAATCCGCCTGATTCGTCCAGCGAGTCGCAAGCGGTTCTGGTTTTTTCAGCAAGGGGTACGATCGTGACCCGTTTCTGGAGAGCCGGTTGGTCATCCTTCCGGGGTGGGATTAAGGTCGCTTGCGTCTGCATCCAGGCCATCCATGCGGCAGGGTGGACAGCGAGGCGATAAGGGGTGGGGTGATCACATTGCACCACGGCGAAAGAATCGATGTCTCGAGTGTCGTGAGCTCGCTGTGCGGGCGCTGTCGCATGCACCGTCACCGTGCACGACGATGCCACGGTGGCAGTCACGTTGAGCGACGCGCTGGACGTAGCTCCGTTGGCAGGAATCAGGGCCAGATGCGATGCGAGCAGGCTAGCGCAAATCGTCGATAAGACTCGCGGAATGCATCGATTCTTCACACCAGATCACCAAGAGCTCGGGACTCTTATCGGCAGTCCAATGAGAAACTTTAGATTCGCGACAAGATCTCCCCGGCGCGGCGGTGCCCTGCTGGGGCCGTTGAGCGTATCAAGATGAGGCTGCGGTAGCGGGTTTTGCGGGTTTCATTTCCTTGAGCAGCTTGATGAGCCGAGCGAAGGCCTGCTCGCGCGCGGTCTTGTTGGCGGGATTCGTGTTGCCGGGATCCTCGCCGGCGCGCATGAATCCGTGGCCGGCTCCGTTGTAGGTGACCGGGTCATAGAATTTGTCCGCGGCTTTCATCGCATCCCTGGTAGCCGGAATCGTGGCACCGACGCGCGCGTCCTCGCCGCCGTAGAAGCCGTATACCGGGGCGGTGATGGGGGTGACGTCAGAGGGGCTGGTGCCATAGAACACGAAAGCGGCGCTGAGGTCTTTGCGATGCGCGGCGAAGGCGAAGGACTTCGAACCGCCCCAGCAGAATCCGACGACGGCGATCTTGCCGTTTGCGGCGGGCAGCGTTTTGGCATAGTTGGCTGCTGCGTCGAGGTCGGCCATCACCTCTCCGGGGTCGAGGCCTGAGACGGCCTTGATGCGATCGTCCTGGCTGGGCAGCGTGTCCGAGCCGCCACCGTTCGGCCCGTGACCGCTCAGCAGGTCGGGCGCGATCACAATGAACCCTTCGCCCGCAAGCTCATCGGCCATCTCCTTGGCCCAATCGCTGAGGCCGAAGATCTCGTGAATGAGGATCACGACAGAAGCCTTGTGCTTGACTTCGGGATAGACGACCAGTGCCTGCACGGTGCGGCCGTCGTGCTTGAGCGGGACGTATTCGCGGTGGCGCGGCGAGGCCTCGAGGCGCGTCCTGGCCCAATCCTGGCTGTAGGCCAGATGAGCGAAGGCAAGCAGAAGGCCAACAAACACACTCAAAGCGAGCGCGCGGGGAAGCTGTGTTTTCATGCGCACGAGTGTAGATGCAGGGACGCGAGTCTGGCCACTGTGAATTTGGGTCGATGCCTGCCGGAATGGCGCCGGCCGGCCGGAATCCCATGAGGTGCTGCGGCTGCGATAATCTCAAGGCTGAAACGGGGCAGAAGATGGCGCTCTCGAACAATCTTGGAATTCTGATTGCCGCAGCGATGCTCTACGGGCAGCCAGGCCTGGCCCAAAGAACTGCATCTCTTTCGACTGCCGATCTGCGAATTGAGCTGCTTGGCGGAGTGAGTGAACCGAGTGTGGTCAGGCTGACGGGATCGGCAGGCGGCGCATGGAAGAACCGCGCTGCGGAGGCGCTGCCGGATGTGGTCGAGACGGAGGGAAAGGCGGTTCGAGTGGACTGGCGTTTGAAGCCGGGTTTGAGCAGCATATCGCGAAACCGCACAGTGTTTGTCTATGAGTCTGCCGAACCGCATCTGCGCCTCAACTGGGAGTGGGAAGCACGAGCCGGCTTCGGCCCGGTCGAGCATCTCATCACAGTCGAGAACCTGAGCAGACAGGGTGTCTGGCTGCCGATGGTTGATTCGCTTGCGCTCGATTGGCTTGTTCCCGCAACTGAGCGGTTGCACAATTTCTACGTTGAGAAGGGAGCGAGCGCTCCCTCGGCGCAGGGCACGCATCTCGACACCGTCGGCGACGGCTATCGCTGGATCGGAACCTCGTCCCCGTATGGGCATCCGGGCAAAGGAGAGCCGCGGGAGATCATCCCGGCAGAGATGGTGTTTGCGGATTCGGCGCGTCATGAGGGCTGGTACGCGGGGATCGAGTTCAGCGGCCGAACAAGAATCGGGCTGGAACGCATAGACGACAGTGTGCAAACGGTTCTGGGGTTGAATCCGGAGCCCGGACCGTTTCGCACGAGGATCGATCCGGGAGGCAGCTTCACGACTCCTACGGTATTTCTCGGCGCTTTTTCCGGTGGTCCCGACGGGGCGGGAAACCAGTTGCGGCCGTGGGTCCGGGCTGTGCTTGGCAATCCAATCACGTGGCGAGATCCGCACTACCCGCTGACGGTGAACAACAGCTGGGGCAGCGGGATGGAGGTGGACGAGAAACTGGACATGCGGATGATTTCTGATTCGAAGGACCTCGGACTGGAGATGTTTCACCAGGATGCGGGCTGGTTTCGCGGAGTAGGCGACTGGTATCCGAACCCGGAGAAGTTTCCCCATGGGCTGGCCGTGATTGCGGACGAGGCACACCGGCAGGGCTTGCGCTTCGGCCTGTGGGTGGACTGGACCCAGGCTGGTCTTGATACCGCGACTGGCGCCTTGAATGCGCGCGATCCGAGAGTGCGCGATTGGCTGGTGGCCGATGTGGGGCCGGACTGGAAGCCGGAGGAATTCAAGGGGCGGACGATCGATGTCGGGGATCCGCCGGCGCGTGACTACCTCGCGAAAGAGGTAAAGAGGATTGTGGAGGACTACCGACTGGACATGCTGGAGCAAGATGGCTATATCGCCGCGGAGGGCTGCACGCGCAGGGATCATCCGCACGCTCCGCCGAATCGCAGCACCATGAAGGTAGTTCACGATTGGGGCTTCGATTTTGTCGAGGACCCGAATGAAACGGATGTTAGCTATCACTCGGTCCGCGCTTACTATGACATCTACGCAAAAACCCGCCGGGAACACCCAGGACTCTTGTTTGAAATTTGCAATGACGGCGGCAGGATGGTGGATTTCGGCTCGGCTGCTCACGGCGATTACTTCTCAATTACTGATAGCTACGATCCGTTGTCGAACCGGCGCGCTTTGTACGATGCGAGTTATCTGCTGCCGCCGCCGATGCTGGAGAGCTACGTGGAAAAGTGGCCGACACCCCGGCTGGAGAACTTTCTTTACATGCTGCGCAGCGGCATGATGGGGTGGTTGACGATCATGCAGGACACCACGGCGTGGACTCCCGAACAACATGATGCCGCGCGGACCGCGATCGCACTGTATAAGCAGGAACTGCGGCCGTTGATCCGCGATGCCCGTCTTTATCACGCCTCAGTGCGGCCGGATGGAGTGCATTGGGACGGCATCGAATATTGGGACCCATCCAAGAGGAAGGGCGTATTGTATGCATTCCGTGGCAGTGCCGAAGACGAGCCCGACCATCGCTTTTCAATTGCGGGCCTGAACGCCGCAGCTTGCTACAAGCTCCATTTCGAAGACGGAACATCGCAGGATCGCGAGGCTAATGGAAGCGAACTGGCGAACCCCGGACTCGATGTGCAGCTCGAGTATCCTCTGAGCTCCGAACTGATCTTTGTCGAGCAGTTGGATGAGAGCTCTGCAAAGAACAAGCCCACAGCCTGTCAGCGCTGATCGAGTTGGAACGCCGCTGCCTTGAAGTCGCCGCGGAAATCGTCGTCCATTTCGAGGCCATGGTTCATCCACCACGCTCCACTGGCCGCTTCCGGTGTTCCCGCGCCGGCCTTGCCTTCGATCGAGGTCAACGCATACCGGGCCTCGGGATCCAGACCCCGGAGCTTGAGAATCGGGAATCCGCGGCCCTCCTGGGTTGAGTGAATGAAAGCAAAGACGACTGACTGCTTCCTGTCGCGGCTTACCGTTTGGGTTGCGGAAAACTCGCTGCCGTTGCGCGGCGAGATGAGCCGGTAGAGATTGCCCTGCACGATGGTGGGTTGCACCTTGTGGTAGGCCGCGATGAGGCGTTTTGCCGTCGCCACTTCTTCGTCATTCCATTTGTCGATGTTGGCGCCGATGCCGAGGGAGCCCTGCATCGAGCTGAGCATGCGGTAGGTGAGGGAAGTCGAGCGATGGTTGAGCCAGTGCGGAGAGTCGGTGACCCAGGCCATCATGATCTGTGGCGTGTAGGCATAGGTGAACCCGTCCTGCTGGGTGAGCCGATCGAAGGGATCGGTATTGTCAGAAGGCCAAACTTCATCGGCATATTTCAAGATGCCGAGATCGACACGCCCGCCTCCGCCGGAGCAGGACTCGATCTCGACCTTCGGGTGCCTGCGCTCGAGTTCCGCGAGGATGGAGTAGAGGCTGCGCGTGTAGGCAACGTAGATGTCTTTCTCTTCTGCCGGCGGCATCTGATCCCAGCCGGGCTCGCTCCAGTTGCGGTTGTAGTCCCACTTGAGGAAGGCAATATCGTTTTCAGTCAGGAGCTTGTCGAGAAATCCGAGAACGTAATCATGTACGTCGGACCGGGCAAGATTCAGAACGAGCTGATTCCTCTCCTCCGAACGCGGTCTCCCCGGAAAATTCAAAACCCAGTCGGGATGCTTGCGATAGAGGTCAGAATCAGGGTTGACCATCTCCGGCTCAACCCACAAGCCGAAGTCCATTCCGAGCGAGTGGACCTTGTCGATGAGGGGCTTGAGGCCATGAGGAAACTTCTCGGGATTCACGTACCAGTCGCCGAGGCCTGCGTGATCATTCTTTCGCTGCCCGAACCAACCGTCGTCCATCACGAAGCGGTCAACACCAAGCGCGGCCGCCTTCTCGGCGAGGGCGATCTGGCCCGCCTCGTTGACGTTGAATTCGGTGGCTTCCCATGAGTTGTAAATAACAGGTCTTGGCCGGGGCCGCGCTTCGTCGCCCGTGCCCACGCGATGCGGCAGGATGTGAGCCAATTCGAAGTGATGCAGCACGCGTGAAGCGCCACCGAGGCCGCTGGCCGAGTAACCTGCGTAGAACACCGGCGTCTCCAGCGATTTGCCGGGCTCGAGCACATAACCGAAATCAAACGGATTGAAGCCTCCCGTAATGCGGACCGCATCGAGCTGATCCTGCTCGACTGTGATGCGCCACGAGCCGCTCCACGCGAGCGCGCCAAACCACACCTCGCCGTGATTCTCGTCGGGCTCGCCGGACTGAACGGCGAACCATGGATTCGCCTGATGGCTCGTCGAGCCTCGCCGGCTTTCGATGACGCGTTCGCCCGGCCTGATCTGCTCCTGGTTCAGCGTCCATTCCGCGGCCCAGCGGCCAGTCAGATAGTTCAAGGTGTAGTGACCGCGGGGCAGCGCCCAGGCAGCGGCCGCGGCCTGTTCAATGGTGATCGGCTGCGACTCGTGATTCTCGATGGTCGCGGAGCGCGCCAGCACGCCGGTGTCGGGTTCGATGGAGTAATGAAGCGTGACCCTTACATCCCGTTGAATGTCCTTGAGGACGACGTCGAATCCGTTGGGCTTTTCTGAATAGCTCTCATAGTGCAGGACGAGATCGCGATTGCCGTCGGCAAAGGTGACTTTCAATGCGGGCTCGACATACAAGCCTGCGCCCCAGCCAGCGTATTCCTGCGGCGTGGTGGTGTAGGACGAGTCGAACGACGCCGCCTCGCGCATCGGCTGTGGCTGCGCGAAATGGTCGCCGGCCGCGAGCCGGCCTCCCCAATACATCTGTTGCAGTTCGCCGCGCGAATTGACGCCGAACGCATAGGTGACGTCGCCCCCATCGAGGCGAAACACCTTGGTAGCAGGATCAAAGTTCGCATTTTGCGGGAAAGCGATCATGGCGGAGGCAGCGATTCCGATTAAGAAGCTAACAGTTTTCAGCATGAGTTCGTCTCACCGTTCCTTGGTTGAGCCGGCTTGTTGACCGAGCCGACGCATTTTCGCGCGTCCAGAAGTGGTTCACTCGTGAATCTCCAGCGTTTGGCCGCCGATCAAATGTACCGGTTGCGTGAATTCCAGTCGACTTCCTCCCGCGGTTGGTTGCACGCGCATTTCGATTGCCTGCGCGGCGATTCTCGCGGAGCGTGCAGGTATTTTCAGCCTTAGGACTTTGAAACCGAGAGTGCCGTATGCGCAATGGATAGAGAGCCCTTGCGCAGTGCATGAAATGGTCCCGAAACCCGAGGCCATCGCCCATGGCGCGTGAAAATCGCCTTCCAGGTTCGGCATGATCGTCAATTCTGCGTCCGGCAGATTCGGCCTGAAACCGGTAGCAGCGAGGAGTGTCGCCCAACTGCTCATGGCTCGCGAATAATGGTTGCCGCATTCCACGTGGCTCCACGGCTGGCCGGCGCGCAGGTAGCGGCGATGGATGGCAGCGACAATCCGGGCCCCATCGGCATAGCGCCCGCGCGCCATCAGCAGTGATGCGAAGGCAAATTCGATGCCGGACCAGAGTCCCCCTGCCTGCAGGTTGTCGAGCGCCAGCAGGTCTGCGCCCCGGCGAGGGGCGGTTGCGTTGTGCAGGCCGAATTCGGGGTTGAAGTTGTATTTGAAAATGCTCTCAACGCAGGAGGCCAGATGCTGCTCCGAGATGGTGGTGGGCATGCCGACGAGGGCGCTAAACCACTCGCCGGAAATCTGGTCGGTCATGCAAAGCTCGTCGCGCTTCTGGCCGTCGACCCAGAGACTGTAGTATTCGCCATTGAACAACTTCTCGTCGAAGCTGGCGGAAGCCTTTTTCAACAAGGCGGTCCAGCGGTCCGCGTCGCTCGTATTTCGCGAGGCGCGGGCAATCGGGATGGCGGCATGCAGGGCGCCGATCCAGAGCGAGGCAATGTAGGCGGGGGTTCCGCGCATGCGCCACTGGTCATAGGTCTGGATAGCGGTGTCCTGGTCGGGCAGTCCATCTCCGTTGGTGTCTAGAGATTCGGTGAATGCCATGGCCTTGAGAACGTGCGGAGCCATGAATGCGAGATATGCCTGGTCGCCGGTCCACAGATAATCGCGGTAGACCATCATGACGAATTGCGGGTTCATGTCGACGCGCGCGAATCCGGCGTCTACCTGCCGCACATCGCCGTCGAAGGTGTGCGGCACCTGCCCGCGAGCGTTCTGATAGCCGATCGTCTGCTTCATCTGCGCAAGCTTGAGCTTCGGGAACAACGCGACGACGGGAAAGCTGCCCTGGTAATCCACGTCGGTGGTTGAAAGGCCACAGCAGCCCAGACCTTCCCATATGGCGTAGCTGCCATCCTTTGTCCACCACGTGTTGGTGACAAGCGTAGAAATCTGGCTGGACCACGCGAATGACATAGCGTCGCCAAGCGAGGTGTTGGCAAGCGCCGCCGCGAAGCTTTCGGTTGCTTTGAGATGGTCATCGTAATGCCGGCAAAGGAATTGATTCACCTCAGCGGCGTCGCGAAACCAGTTGGCATAAGCGTGGCCCATTTCACGGCCTTCCGCAGTGAGATGGTGCGGGAAAAACCAGCTCAACGTGAAGCGCAGTTCTGCTTTGGCCCCGGGAGCAAGGCGCAGGTTCGAAGCGAGGGCGCCGGTGCCCCAGGTCAGCCTTGGAGTCTGGGTTGCGCGGTGGAGAAGGTTGTTGTGAACCTCCCGCAGCAGTTCTCTCGTGTTGGTGCTTCCGCCGGCTTCGCGCGCGTCGGTGAGAACCCGGTTGACGAGGGCGTCCTGGCTTAGCTGCTCGATGAGGCGCTGCATCTCGCTGTCGGGAATGGTATCAATCTGATCGAGTGAAGGCAGATGCAGGCTGGGGTCCGCGCCCCCTTTTGTGTTGGGCAGACGGCCCGTTTTGAAGTAGTCCTGGAGCAGGCTGATCAACATGTAATTGAGCCGAGGAGTCTCCCACCGGCAGCAATCCGGGGCTGCGTATTCCTGGAAGGTGCCGCAAATCCAGGAATGCTCGCCGCCGGTGACGGAGAAACACATGTTTCCAATGCCGGACGGAAAATCAGTTTTTGCGCCGGTCTGGAGAAAGAGGGTTGTGACCTGGTCGGCCTGGGCGATGGAATTGGTGAGTTGCCGGTCGGGAAGCGCGGAGGCCAAAGGATTGTCGAGGATGCCTGCAATCGAGACGTCGACCGGTTCGTGGCTGGTGTTTTCAATGGTGTAGACAACATGAAACCCCGGGGTTGCGGATTCGCGAGCTTTGCCGGGAATGAACGGGGAATGACAGGTTGCCGAGACGCGCACGGGCAACGTTGGATCATGAAAGGCGAGGCCCGTCATCGGGAACCATGCATAGTAGTCGATCGATTGCACGTCCTGGGCGAATGGCAGGGTATAGAGATTGTTTTCATCGGGGCGCAAATAGAGCCGGCGCAGTTGGGGTGCGTGCTCCGAGGGCCTCTTAGTGCGCAGCATGAAGCGCAGGTACTGCGGACCGGGAGGGGCCGGGGCGGTGGTAGATCGCGCGCCCTGGGCCCAGGGCCCCGAGTTGAAGATTTGCCATTCATAGAAACAGCCGTCGGCGCGGATTTCGACAAAGCCCGTGCCGATGCCGCCCAGAGGCGCTCCGGAGCCCATTGGCATCGTCGAGGGGATTACGATGGGCGCGTCAAATTCGGTTGCATCGGGTTTCGAGACCGCAGGCAGAGGCGGCGCAGCGATGTGTCGAACGAATGCCGGATCCACCGCAGGACCGCGCGCGCCTGCGATCATCGCGCTTCCCGCCGATGCTACGGTTGTCAGGAATTTCCGACGTGACAGGCTCACAGCATTCTCCGGCAATCAGCTTCGTTTCACGTCCTCAAAGTTAGCATTCGAGTGGATCGAAAATGCTAGGCCCTCTCCTGCTGCGCCGCGCCCAGGTGGAACGTGACGGTTTGCGAACCCAGCCGCGGATGTCTGGCAGTCAGGCGGACCACGCCCGGTTCTTCTCCCGCGCGAACCCAGACTGCGCAGTTTCCGCCGATCAGCGAAAACGGATTCTCTCCGATCAGCCTGGCGGGGCCTTCCAACGTGAAGGTCACCGGGTCATTGGCATACGGCCTGATGGCGCCAAATTCGTCGGTCACGCGCACCACGACCCGTGTCGAGTCGGCTCCATCGGCGACGAGGGCCTCGTCGTCCGGGACCAGCGTGAACTTTTCGTCCACGCCCCTGCCCGAGAGGGTTTTGGTGATGGCCAGCTTTCCGTTGAGG
>Ga0335072_10008420_pt1 | contig 14956 bp, 12 predicted proteins | sample Lox_Sample_21_FD_206725 | JGI IMG/M metagenome (GOLD analysis project Ga0335072, IMG submission 206725) | Soil microbial communities from Loxahatchee National Wildlife Refuge, Florida, United States - Lox_Sample_2.1 | ecosystem: Environmental > Terrestrial > Soil > Wetlands | place: USA... | reverse complement strand
TCGCCACCGCCGATCACGGCATGAACGGCAAGAGCCTGGTCTATGACCTGAACCAGGCCCTGGCCAGGCGCGACAGGCCCGTGCGGCTGGCGCTGTCGGCCGAAAAGGACCGGTACGTGCGCCACCACCGGACCTTCGGCGGGACGGCGTGGGTCTGGCTCAACAGGGCCGGAGACGAAGACACGGTGGCTGAGGTCCTGCGCGGGCTGGCCGGCATCGAAGCGGTCCTGCCGCGGCGCGAAGCCGCCCGGATGTTCCGCCTGCCCGCCGACCGCATCGGCGACCTGGTCGTGCTCGGCGACGCGACGACCGTGTTCGGCGACCTGACAGAAGGGCGGGAATCAGAGGTACTCCCGCCTGACTACCGCTCACACGGCAGCCTCCACGAAACGAGCGTCCCCCTTTTCGCCTGGAACAACGGCGATCTCCCGTACCGCACCGAGCCGGAGCACAACAAGGACTTGCTCGCACCGCTGCTCGGCGGCTGGCTCGGCCGATCGACGGCGTGATGCCGCCGATCCTGGATCTACTGCCCTACTTGTTGCGGCCGAAATACTTAAATAGCGTGTCGTAGGCTTCGGCGTCCTGAGGTGACAGTGGCCCTCTTCTCTGCGCCTCCATGAAGCTTCTAGCGAGCTGACGCATCATCACGTCATCGCTGTTGGTGGACTCCTCGGCCGCCTCGTCGGTTAGCTCCTCCACTCCCTCGTCCACTAGGGCCGGGCTGCCCGGCGGCGACGACCGGCCGTCGATCAGCAACACAAGTTCTTGCTTGTCCACGCTGAGGTACTTCTCGAGAACGTCCAGGAAACGATTCTGTGGCCGATCCCCACGTTCCCATGCTCCGATCGTCTGCTGGCTGACGCCTAGCTTCTTCCCAAGTTCGGCCTGGGTGAGATCATCCGTGCGGCGCCGACGCTGCAGTAGGGAGCCGAACGATTCAATGGGGACCACTCGGAGAGATTGTCGAGAGCCAGCCAAGGGCCTACCTCCGTAGTCGAGGCTTGGCGGCGTCTCCCCGCCAAGGTTCGGCATCTGTACTTACGCTGGTAAGAAAGATACCGTACCCTTGTACGGGGTGCAAAACAGGCTTAACAATGTTATCAGCCCTGTATGTCCGCGGTCAACGATCTCCGCGTGAGTAATCACAAGCGTGTCATTCGGCTGACTGGGGCCCGAACGGATGGTGCAACGATGCCCGAAGAAGTGCTGCCTGCATCGCCTGGCCCAGATCCACCGCCCAGCGCCGCTCGAGGAGCCGATGACGTTCAGGCCCGTGCACGGAAGGATTATGAAAATCGGAAGTATACGCCTGTATCTCTAGAAGCTTCTGATCCTGCGACTCCGTGGGGGGATGACCTCAACGCGGGCGAGGGGCGGATCCGCGGACGCAAGGAGGAACTCGCTGACCTAGATCATCGCTTGGAGGTTGCGAAGCGTCGGACCAGGTTGGCACAGGAGGAGCAGGAAGCTGCCGAATTGAAAGCCAGGGGTAAAGCCAAGATTGTCCTTCTCCGACTGAGCGTGTGGACCGCTATCGCTGCGGTTCTCCACGCTGCTGCCTGGGGCATCTGGGAGTTCTTCCATCCGCTGAGTGACTTCGAGCTTGTGTTGTCGGTAGGAACCTTCGCCGTGAGCGAAGCCTGTTCTTGCGTGGGCTTGTACCTGACGGGTCGCTTCGGCAAGGGCAAGTCGAGCACTAGTACTTCTGCATCGCTGGACGAGGCTGCATCCACGCTTTTCATCGAGGCAGACAAGCTGACGCGTTTGCCTGATGAGTCCTGAGTCCAGGAGGTGTGGCCCCCGGTCCCTCATGATCACGGCCCGCCAGTCGCGGTCAGGCGCTCCCAGTGACGCTGCGCTGCTGGATGCCAGTCTGCATGGCGGCTATGGAACAAGTCGGCGGCCTTGGCGCCGCTCCAGTTGTCCGGTAGCAACTGGGCGGGCAGGCGGGGATCGAGGAAGGGGAAGCGCCGCCACTCGTGGACCAGTCGGATCTGGGCCCGCAGCGCGGCCTCGTCGTGCACCGGGTCCAGCCCGGTGAACTCGTCGATGAAGTCCTCGTAGTGCTGCTCCAGGGCACCCAGATCCCACGACCGCGCCACCAGCATGTCCTGGCTGCCGACCTGACCGTAGCTGGCCAGGAAGGACATCGCCGAGCTGTTCACCCCGGCCTCCGAGAGAATGCGCTGGCCTTCGGCCTGCTGGCTAGCGTGCGGGCTGACCCACACGCCGGCTGCCGGGGAGCCGAAGCCCGCCCAGTTGAGCTGGCTCCGTATCCGGTGGCGGAGGTCCCGCTGCGATTCCGGCACGGACACGAGCACCAGCAGCCAGTGGCCGTCCCACTGCACGTCGTCGCGGCCGAACGAGTAGATGCGCTGCGCGCCCTGGCTGAGCAGGCGCTGGCCGGGCGGGGTGAGCGACCACCGGACCTGCCGTCCGACGCGCTCGGAGGCCAGCCATCCCTCGGCCGCGGTGCGGGCCAGCGCCTGCCGGGCCGACTTGTCCCCGATGCCGAACAACGCGAGCGCCGACACCAGCGCCTGCGTCCAGACCGAGCCGCCGCGGGGCAGCACGAACTCCCCCAGGACGGTCATCAGCAGCGAGCGTGCGCTCGCGCTGCCGATCTCGCGTCTCCTGCTGACCGTCGGCCGTGAAGGCCCCTGCGCCATGGCTGCCTGTCTCCCGGGCAGCGGTCGTCGTGTACTGCCCGCAGTCACGCTACCCGTCCACGGCGGTAACTTGGCTTTATGAAACAAACATTTGACGCCACATCGAATTAGCGTAGAAGGTTATCTACCGGATCCGAATCGCACGATCATCGCAGCATAGACATCGATGCGGGAACATTCAACGTTCTATCCGCGCTACCGAGGCCCAGAACGGCGAAAAAGTTCTACATACTATTGACGGTCGACGTGATCTAGTAGACGATCTGTCCCATACTCGCCGACGCTGACGAAAGGCGGTTTGGTCATGTCCTCCGAGCGGGCTTCACTAGGCTCAGCCAGCGCGGATCCCGGAGCGATCGGGTTGTCGCTGTTCGGGTTCGCCTTGTTCGTTTACGGCATTCAGTTCGTGGTCTACGCCAACGCGGCGCCTGGCGCCGCGACCTCGTCGGTAGCAACGATCTACGCGGTCCTCGTCGCCGCGATCGGCGAGACCCTCGCCGGCATCTTCTACATCCTGCGCGGCCAGGGATACCAGGCCTCGATTCTGTGCGGCTTCGGGCTGTGGCTGCTCGGGCTCTACCTGCTGCTGACGCTGGGCGCGGACAACAAGGCTTTCGCTCCGCCGGCGGTCGGCTGGTACGCGATCGCGCTGATCGTCCCCGTGGCGTACATGAGCATCCCGTCGTTCCTGCACCGCAACGTGCCGCTCATCGCCGCCTTCGTGGCGTTGATCGGCCTGCTGCTTTTCCTGGGCATCGGTTTCCTCAGCGCGAACCTCACCGCCAAGCCCCCGGTGCCCCCTTCGGTCAACGAGCTGCGCGTCTCGGGGATCTTCGCGTTCATCGCCGCGGCCGCGCTCTGGTACCGGGCGATGACCATCGTTCTCCTCATCGGCAAGAGCCAGGCGGATCAGGCCAGCACGCCTGCCCCAGCCGGCATCTCGCCGTCGGTCACCTCGAGCTGAGCGGGAGCCGTCAGCGATGATGGACCTTCTCTCTGCCTCAGCGCGCGCGTGCCGCCGTCTGCCCGTACTGATCTGTGTGGCTGCCCTTGCTCTGCTGGCCAGCATGGTCCCGGCGGTTGCGGCCACCGGGAATGCCGCGGCCGCCGGGAAGCAGTCCGCGGCGTCCCAGGCGACATCCGGGTCGCGGTGCAGCGTCACCTACCTGCAGTCCGCGCTGCACCTGGCTCAGGTCACGGTGAACTCGGCGGCCGAGGACACCACTGGCAGCTTCACCTCGCCGGGACAGCCGGCGATCACGGGGCTGCCGGACTTCTGCGATGTCACGCTCACCCAGACCGACCCGGCAGGCAATCCGATCCACATTTACGTCTGGCTGCCAGATTCCTGGAACGGGCGGTTCCAGGGCGTCGGCGGGGCGGTCTACGAGTGCGGCCCCATCTTCACGGAAACGGCGACCGCCATCCAGGGCGGCTACGCGTCGGCGGCCACCGACTGCGGGGTCAACCCGGCCGATCTCCTGACCGGGAGCTGGGCGCTGAACTCGAACGGGACCCTGAACCGGCCGTTGATCGACGACTTCTCCTACGCCGGGATCCACGACATGAGCGTGGCCGGCAAGGCGGTGACCCAGGCCTACTATCCGTCGCCGCTGCGCTACTCGTACTTCAACGGGTGCTCGACCGGCGGCCGCGAGGGCCTCATGGAGGCGCAGCGGTACCCGGCCGACTACAACGGCATCGTGTCCGGCTCGCCGGCGATCAACTGGACGAAGTTCATCCCGTCGGAGCTCTGGCCCGAACTGGTCATGCTCCAGAGCAACGATTTCCTGCCCAGCTGCAAGGAAACGGCGTTCACCAACGCGGCGATCGCCGCGTGCACCGACGGGTCCGGGGTGATCGAGAATCCGGCGGCGTGCCACTTTAACCCGTTCAAGCTGGTGGGCGACGTCACGCCGTGCGGCACGATCACCGCGACCGACGCCGCCGTCGTGGAGAAGATCTGGGACGGGCCGGTCGTGGACGGGAAGCATCTCTGGTACGGGCTGGAGCCGGGAGCGAGCCTCTTCGGACTGGCCGCGACGACTACCTCGAACGGGACGACAGGCCCGGTCGCCTTCCCGGTCTCAGTCGGATGGTTCCAGTACTGGCTGACGCAGAATCCCGGCTTCAACTGGGAGACGCTCACCTACGAACAGTTCCTGCGGTATTTCGGACAGTCGGTGGCGGAGTTCGGCTATCCGATCGCCACCGACAACCCCGATCTCGGCGCCTTCGAGCATGACGGCGGCAAGATCCTGATCTGGCACGGGCTCGCTGACCAGCTGATCTTCCCGCAGGGGACAATCCAGTACTACCAGCGCGTCCAGGACACCCTCGGCGCGCGGAACACGGCCACGTTCGCCCGGCTGTTCATCGCTCCTGGTGCGCAGCACTGCGCGGCCGCGGCAGGCCCGGCACCGGCGAACCCGCTCCAGGACGTCGTGAACTGGGTGGAGCACGGGCAGGCCCCGGCCACCATCCTCGCCACCGGAGGGGTCGACCCCTCGACCAGCCAGCCGACGCAGCGGCCGCTGTGCGCGTACCCGTATCTGTCGGAGTACGTGAGCGGCAACCCAGACAGCCTCAGCAGCTACAGCTGCGTGCTGCTCACCTCCGCACAACAGCGGCAACTGACCGCACTCAATTGAGGACCGTCCGCCCGCGGCGCGGGCTGCCGCTGGTTGTCACCGTAACGCTGATGCTGGCCGTCGGATGCTCAGGCGGCCAGCAGGCGCCCATGGACGTGGGGAGGGTGGAGAAGCCGGACCTGACCGTCTCCGTGGTCCCGGCCGTCGATTCCGCGGGCTTTTTCGTCGCCCTCTACCGGGGGCTGTTCCGGGAGCAGGGGCTGAACGTGAGGTTCGTCCCCGCCGTGAGCAGCGAGACGGTGATCGCCAACCAGGTAGCCGGCCGGTATGACATCACCGGCGGCAATTACGTGTCCTACATCCAGGCTCAGCAGAGCCGTCGCGCCGACCTGGACATCTTCGCTGAGGGATCGGTGCTGCAGCCCGGAGCCATGGGCATTTACGCGATGCCGGGCTCGCCGGTCAGGACCCTCGGCCAGTTGGCGGGCCAGACGGTCGCCGTCAACGCGCCGCGCAACATCATGTACCTGCTCTCCGCATCGGTTCTGGCCGAGCACGGGCTGTCACCCGCGGACGTGCGTTTCGTCGCCCCGCGAGACGGGTTCCCCGTGATGCCGGGTGAGCTCAAGGCCGGCGCGTTCGAGGCGGCCGCCTTCGCCGAGCCATTCGGCAGTATCGCCGCCGAGGCCGACGGCGCGGTGCCGCTGGCCGACCTGGACCAGGGCGCGACCACGAACTTCCCGATCGAGGGATACGTGGTGACCAAGCAGTGGGCGCGGCGGTACCCGGGCACGCTGGCGGCGTTCTACCGGGCGCTGGAACAGGGCCAGGAGATCGCCGACACCAACCGGACCGCGGTCGAGCAAGCCATGGAGGATCTGCCCGGGTCGCTCGCCCTGCCCAGGACCATCGCGGCGGTCATGTCCCTGGAGAGCTACCCGGTCAGCGCGGGTCCGGTCGGCAGCGTGGACCGGGTACGGCTGCAGCGCGTGGTCGACGTCATGCAGCAGTTCATCGCGTTCCCGCGGTTCGACATCGATTCGATGCTGATGAGCGGCTGACCGCGACGGCAACGGCGCATCGACGCGCGGCGGATCGCGTTGCGCATCCCGCCAGTCGCGCGGTAGTCCTTGAGGTCAATGTCGCCGCGATCGCCGCGCTCGCCCAGCCCGGCCATAGGAAGGGGGACTGGACCACGTGCTGCTCGAGAATCGCATAGCCCTTGTCATAGGAGCGGGACAGACCCCGGGAGCGACAATCGGAAACGGCCGGGCCACATCGCTCCTGTTCGGCCGGGAAGGCGCGACCGTGGTCGCGGTCGACCGCGATCTCGCGGCCGCCGAGGAGACTTCCAGGCAGGTAGTCGACGCCGGAGGGCAGGCGGCGGCCCTACAGGCGGATGCGACTGACGAACAGTCTGTGGCGGAGGCAACCGCTCGCTGCGTCGCCCGATTCGGGCGTATCGACATCCTGCACAACAACGTCGGTGCCAGCCTGGCCGCTGGCGACGCGCCGGTCGTCGATGTATCGAGTGAAGCCTTCGACAGCGTCGTGAGACTGAACCTGAAATCCGCGCTGCTGCCCACGAAGCACGTTGTGCCGGTGATGCGAGCCCAGCGCGGCGGGGTGATTATCTTCATTTCATCAATAGCGGCGATAATCGACTATCCCAACGTCGGCTATAAGGCTGCTAAGGCAGGCGTTATCGCCTTGATGCAGAACGTCGCCATCACCAACGCTCGATGGGGAATTCGCGCTAACGCCATACTGCCGGGCCTGATAAACACGCCAATGGCGATCGAGCCTCGAGTCGGGCGCGACGGCCTCAGCCGGGAGGAAGTAATAGCGTACCGGGATGCGCAGGTACCGCTGGGCGGCCGGATGGGAAGCGCCTGGGATATCGCACACGCCGCGGTGTTCCTGGCTTCTGACAACGCCAGCTTCATAACCGGCGTGGCCTTGCCTGTCGATGGCGGGCAAACCCTGAAAGTTGGATGAAAGCACGCCGGTTCCCCGAGGCCAGGGCCAGGGCCGCCGCGTGACGTCGGCTGCGAAAACCCTTTGCGGACGGAGCGGCTGATACCGCACGCTTGCTGACGTGTTCCGGTTCGCCGTCTTCGTCGCCCGCGCGCTCGGCCGCGCGGCCGTGACGGCTGCCCCGGCACTGCTGTCGCCGGCGGCCCTGGCCGGCGCGCGACGCTGACCCTTCCCCGTTCGCTTCCTTGACCCGGCGGGGGAGGGTGGCGCATCGCGCTGCTGCTGTAAGCGCGCGGGTCAGCGAGTGCAGGAGGAGGAACCAGGAGCAACCAGTCATGACTAAGCAGGCGTACGTCCGCGACAAGCCGCACCTCAACATCGGCACGATGGGGCACGTCGACCACGGGAAGACCACGCTGACCGCCGCCATCACGAAGGTCCTCGCGGACCGCGGGATGAGCAGGTACGTGCCGTTCGGGCAGATCGACCGCGCGCCCGAGGAGGCGGTGCGGGGGATCACGATCAACATCGCGCACGTCGAGTACGAGACCGCGACCCGGCACTACGCGCACGTCGACATGCCCGGCCACGCGGATTACGTGAAGAACATGATCACCGGTGCGGCGCAGGTCGACGGCGCGGTCCTTGTGGTCTCGGCGATCGACGGCGTGATGCCGCAGACCCGGGAGCACGTCGTGCTCGCCCGGCAGGTGGGGGTGTCTCACGTGGTGGTCGCGCTCAACAAGGCTGACGCGGCCGACGAGGAGATCGCCGAGCTCGTCGAGCTCGAGGTCCGCGATCTGCTGTCCGCTTACGGGTACCCCGGCGAGGAGGTGCCCGTCGTGCGGGTCTCCGGGCTGGCGGCATTGGCGGGTGAGGAGCGCTGGGTTGCCTCGGTCCTGGAGCTGCTCGACGTCATCGACGCCTACGTGCCGGTGCCCGAGCGGTACACCGACGCGCCGTTCCTGATGGCCGTGGAGAGCTCGCTGACGATCACCGGGCGCGGCACGGTCGTCACCGGCGCGGTCGAGCGCGGCCGGGTACGGGCCGGTGACCCGGTCGAGCTCATCGGGCTTGGCGCGGCGGTCACGTCCGTCGTCACCAGCGTCGAGACGTTCGGCAAGACGATGGAGGCCGCTCAGGCCGGCGACAACGCGGCGCTGTTGCTGCGCGGCGTCGGACGGCATCAGGCGCGGCGCGGGCAGGTCCTCGCCGCACCGGGCAGCGTGCGCGCCCACCAGCGGTTCACCGCGACGCTGCATCTGCTCTCGGCGGCGGAGGGCGGCCGCCGCACACCGTTGCGCTCGGGGTACAGCCCCCAGTTCTACGTCCGCACGACGGACGTGTCCGGCGTGCTGGACCTCGGCATCAGCGGCGGCAGCGATGTCCCCGCCGGGGCTATGCCCGGAGAGACGGTGCGAATAGCCGTCACGCTTGGCAAGCCGGTCGCGCTCGACGCCGGCCAGACTTTCGCGATCCGCGAGGGCGGCCGCACCGTGGGCGCGGGCACGGTCACCGCCCTGCTCGACTGAGACGGCGGGTGCGCGACTCCCGGGTCGCGCACCCGCCCGCCGGCGTGGCGGTCAGATGACGCGGGTAGCGATCTGGCGGGCGGTGTCCTGGAGGACGGGGCCGTGCTGGGCGACCAGTCCGGTGATCGCCTCCGGGGACCACGGGATGGCGATGTTGACCGCCGCGATGACCTCGCCGGACCGCGAGCGCACGGGCACGGCGATGGACCGCAGCGCGCTTTCGAGTTCCTCGTCGTTGGTGGCGATACCGGTGCTGCGCACCCGTCCGAGCTCGGCGATCAGCGCCGTTCTGCTGGTCACGGTGCGGGGGCCGCGCTGGATGAGGTCGACACGGTCCAGGAGCTGGTTGAGGTCGGGGCGCGGCAGGTAGGCGAGCAGGGCCTTGCCGGTGGCGCTGCAGTAGGCCGGTATCCGCGATCCGACGTGCAGGGTGAATTCGAGGTGATGGTAGGGACGGGGCCGCCCCCGGACCCGGTCGATCAAGATCACGTCGGTGTCGTCGCGGATGGCGAGGTTCGAGGTGTGCCCGGTGATGTCGGTGAGCCGGCGCAGATGCGGCGCCGCGATCTCGCGCAGCTCCAGGGAGCCGAGCATCGAGAATCCCAGGTCCAGGACGCGCGGGCCGAGCCGGTACTGACGCGTCGGCCCGTCCTGGAGCAGGTAGCCGAGCTTGGCGAGCGTGCTGACGTAGCGGTGGGTGGTGCTGCGGGTGAGGGAGAGCCTGCGCGCCAGATCGCTGACGCCGAGGGCCGGGCGGTCGGGCGTGAACGCGGCCAGGATCGCCAGGCCGCGCTCGAGCGACTGGGAGAACCCGGGATCGGCCGTCACCTCCATGTCCCAGATAATAGAACGTCGTCTTGACATTTGAACACCCCCTCCCGGACTCTGTGCCTAGCCGGCGCTGCTTGACGACGACGTACGGAGCGGTGAAGGAGACGCCATCATGAGGGTCTGGCGGACGCGTAGAAACACCGGACTGCGTATTCACGCACTGGTAGGGGCCACGGTCGCGGTCCTCGCGGCGTCCGCCGGCCTGGTGGGGACCTCGGCGGCGATCGGGACCCCGGCGGCGCCGGCCGCGGTCGCGGCCCCGGACGTGTCGGCCGCCGCGTGCGTCGCGCTGACCGGGCTGTCGCTGCCGGGCTTGCCCGGGCATGACACGGCGGCCGTCACCGCCGCCTATGTCGCGGGGAGCGGCTGCCAGGTGGGGATCGAGATCACCGATACCTCCGATCCGCGCGGCGGTCAGCCGGGCATGATCGGCATCGACCTCACCTTGCCCGACAGCTGGAACGGCAATTACATGGCCGAGGGCAACGGCGTGTACTGCAGCCCAGCGAACTTCGTGACCCTCGCCGGCGATCAGTGGCTGGCTGCCGGGTACGCGATCTCACAGGACGACTGCGGGCACACCGGGTACCTCAACGCACTGGTCTCGCCCTGGGTCACGAACGCGAACCCGCCGCCCGCGCTGAACTGGAACCGGATCGATGACTTCGGCTACCTCGCGCAGCATCTGACGGCGGTCGAGTCCAAGGTCGTGATCGACGACTACTACGGCGACGGCGCGCACTACTCGTTCTGGAACGGCTGCTCGACCGGCGGGCGGCAGGGCCTGATGGAGGCGCAGCGCTATCCGTCGGACTTCAACGGCATCCTGGCCGGAGCGCCGGCCCTGAACTGGGATCAGTTCATGGTCGCGCAGATGTGGCCGCAACTGGTCATGGAGTGGAACCGGGACGTCCTGACGACCTGCAAGGAGAACCTGGTCAATACGACGCTGCAGGAAAAGTGTCACGACCAGGACGGGCAGGTCGACGGGGTCTTCGACCCGCGCACCTGCAACGTGCTCGGCGTGCTGCGCGGCCTGGTCGGCACGAGCACGCCGTGTGGCACGTTTACGGCGACCGATGCCCTCGTGATCCAGGAGATCTGGCAGGGGCCGCGCTACTCCGGCAGCCAGTCCAACCTGCTGACCGGGCTGCCTGTGTGGTTCGGGATGGAGCCGGGCGCGAACCTGGCCGGAGCCTACGTGCCCGCCCTGGGACCTGGGGGCGGGCTCGGGCTCGCCACCACCTATCAGCAGGCCAGCGGCCAGTGGGCGGGCGCGCCGTTCATCCCGTCCGCCGACTGGTTCCAGCGGTGGATCAAGCAAGACACGAGCTGGGTCTACACCGATGAGACCTACCAGCAGTACTGGCAGGACTTCCTGAAGTCGGGCCAGTACGACTACGCGCTCGCGACCGACAACCCGGACCTGCGGGCGTTCCAGGCGCGCGGCGGGAAGCTGATCATGTGGCAGGGGCTAGCCGACCAGCTGATCTTCACCGGCGACAGCATCAATTACTACAACCACGTGCTCGCCGTCAACGGAGGGATCCAGAACACGGAGTCGTTCTTCCGCTACTTCCTCGCCCCCGGCGTCGCGCACTGCGGCACTCCGGGCGCTGGAAGCATCGCGCCGGCCAACCCGATGCAGCAGGTGATCAACTGGGTCGAGAACGGCCAGGCGCCCGCCGTCCTGAACGCGAGCGGCACGATCAACGGCCAGGCCGTGACCCGGCCGCTGTGCCCCTACCCCGACCGGGACGCGATCTACACCGGCGGGAACCCGAACCAGGCCGCCAGCTACACCTGCAGCAGCCGGCCACAGTACACCAACCCGTTCCTGCTCAACGGCCAGCACGGCTGACCGCCGAGAGCGGGCCCCCGACGGCGGCGGCGGAGCACCCCTTTATCTGGTTGTCCATAGAGAGGAGATGGGGAGGCATCCCAAGCCGTCGCCGAAGCTCAGTGACTCGGTGCCGCAGTACAGGACGTAGCCGGCGTGCATGCGGGAGCCGAGTTTCTGTTTGAGGTAGCGGAGGCCGGTCAGGTCCTCCGATCTCACGGATTGCGCGGACTTTACCTCGATGCCGACCAGGCGTCCGCTGTTGTCCTCGAGTACCGCGTCTACCTCGTGACCATCACGGTCGTGGTAGTGGTACAGGGCCGCCGCTGTCTCTGACCAGGTGAGCTGGCGGGCGAGTTCGCCCATGACGAAGTTTTCCATCAGCCCGCCTGACTGCTCGATGGCGCGGGGGGTCTGAAGGTAGCCCGCGAGGCCGGAGTCGATGAACATGAGCTTCGGCGCGCGCGTCACCCGGCTGGTGGCACCGGAGGACCATGCGGGGATCAGCTGGATAAGGTAAATCGTTTCGAGGATCTGGATGTAGCGCCGGACGGTGGGCTCCGAGATCGTTAGCTCGCTTGCGAGCTTGCTCATATTGAGGATGGTTCCGCAGCGGCCGGCCAGCAGGGCAATCAGGCGGCGCATGTCCGCAACTCGCCCTATGTCCGCTACTTGCTGGATGTCCCGGACGACAATGTCGTTGAGGTAGCTGGAAAAGAACCGGTCTCTTCGCCTCGGCGTATCCCGCTGGAACGCGGCTGGGTAACCGCCTCGGGCGATGCGGGATAGGTAGTCACTGCGGCGAAGTTGCGTAACGCGGGCAGTGAGGCCCGCGTCGGCACTGAACACAGCGTCTACGAATCCATCCGGCTCGCCATCGATTTCCCCTTGAGAAAGAGGCCAGAGCTCGACTGTTTCCGACCGGCCGGGCAGCGCGTCCGGGAGGCTGTGCAGGGCAAGCAGTCGCGCCGAACCGGTCAGGATGAATCTTCCCGGCCGGGGGTCCCTGTCGACGCTGTTCTTGATCGCGAGCCAGAGGTCGGGCACGCGCTGGATCTCATCGATCAGCATCAGTCCGTCGAACTCGAGGAAACCGACAGGGTCGCTCTCCGCGGCCAGACGCGTCTGGGGATCGTCGAGGAACCGTGCCTGCCGTCTTGGCGCCTTATGAAGTACCCGTTCGGCGAGGGTGCTCTTGCCGACCTGCCGGGCTCCGTTGACGATGACGACGCGCGTGTCGCCCAGCGCCTCCAAGACAAGCGCTTCGGCCCGCCGGGGAACGTAGTCAGTGGCCGATTTCACAGCTTCACCGTAGCTCACGCTTTAGATCTGCGGGCACCAAACTTTAGAACTGCTGTCGCTTGGCTTTAGATCTGCGGATCAGGCAGTTCAGATCCGCCAGATTAAGTACGGGTTCGCCCCTTATCTGGCGCGAGCCTTGTCAGCCCCCTCGCGCCGACTTAGACTGAACGTTCAGTCAAACAAGAAGGGGTGCCCGGTGCTCAACCAGGCCGACAGCAAGCAAGCCGTCATCGAACGGCTCATCGCAGAACAAGAGGCCATCTTCGTCCGCCGCCAGCCCACGTCCGCCGAACTGGCAGCACGCGCCAAGACAGTGCTCGCCGGCGGCGTCACGTCCAACTGGCAGATCACCCAGCCGCAGCCGGTCTGGCTCAGTCACGGCGCGGGCTCCAAGGTGTACGACGTGGACGGCAACGAGTACGTCGACCTGCACGGCGGCTACGGCGCCGCGCTGGCCGGCCACGCTCACCCCGCCATCGTCAGCGCGGTCCGTGACCAGGTCGCGCACGGCACCCACTTCGCGCAGCCGACGCAGAACGCGATCGCCGTCGCCACCGAACTGGCCCGCAGGTTCGGCCTGCCGCAGTGGCGGTTCGCGAACTCCGGCACCGAGGCGACGATGGACGCGGTGCACCTGATGCGCTCGTTCACCGGCCGCGACCTGATCATCAAGGTGGAGGGCGGCTACCACGGCCACCACGACTCGGTTCAGGTCTCCGTGATGCCCGACGCCGACGACGCCGGCCCGGCCAGCAAGCCCGCGCAGGTCCCGAGCAGCAGCGGCATCCCCGCCGCGATCACTGGCCTCACGCTGGTCGCGACCTTCAACGACCTGGGCAGCGTAGAAAGGCTCCTCGGCGAGCACCAGGACCAGGTGGCCGGCATGATCGTTGAGCCGGTCATGATGAACGCGGGCATCATCCCGCCCGAGCCCGGCTTCCTGCGGAGCCTGAAAGACCTGCTCCACGAACACGGAGCGCTGCTCACCTTCGACGAGGTCAAGACCGGCCTCACCGTCGGCCCCGGCGGCGTCACCGCGAAGGAAGGCGTGGTCCCGGACCTCGTCTGCCTGGCCAAGTCGGTCGGCGGGGGAGTGGCGGTCGCCGCCATCGGCGGCACGCAAGAGCTGATGAAGCACGTCGCCGACGGCGGCTACGAGATGGTCGGCACCTTCAACGGCAACCCCCTCGCGATGGCCGCGGCGCGCGCCATGCTCACCGAGGTCGCCACCGACGAGGCCTACCAGCGGATCGAGCGGCTGCGCGCCCGCGCGGAGTCCGGCATCACCAAGGCGATCGCCGGCAACGGCCTGACCGCGCACGTGGTGACCGCCGGCGCCAAGGGCTGCGTCGTGTTCGCCGACGCGCCCGTCCGCGACTACCGGGGGTTCCTCACCACCGACGACACCTACAGCAACGCGCACTGGCTGTACCAGCACAACGGCGGGGTGTTCCTGCCGCCCTGGGGCAAGATCGAGCAGTGGCTGATCTCGGTGCAGCACGACGACGCCGACATCGACCGGCTCGTCCGCAACTTCGCCGCCTTCGCGGCCGCGATCCATTCTTAACCAGCAATTCCCGGCAAACCCTTGCAAGCCGGCACAGCGAAGAGTCTAATTGACCGAACATTCAGTCAATGTGAGGCACGCCACAGCTCGCTGAGGAGAACGACATACGCGGGAGGTGACCGGTGGCACACCCGAGAGAAGGCTGGCAAGGCCACGGAATGCCGCGCCGGAGGTTCCTGAAGGGCAGCGTCGGCGCCGCGCTCGGCGCCCTGGCGCTCGGGGCCGGCGCCGACGGCCTGCTCACCGGCTGCGCCTCCGACCTGGCAGACGCGGGCACCGTGCCGCTGCCAAGGCAGGACAACCCGGTGACCTGGCCCGTCTTTCCCGGCAACGGCCCGATCAAGTCGGGCCTGGCCCAGGAGCAGGACGCCACGCTGCAGGTGTACACGTGGGAGGCCTACATCAACCAGGCCTGCGTGAACGCCTTCGCCAAGAAGTACAAAACCAAGGTGCAGGTCACCACGTTCAACACGATGAACGAGGCCCTGTCCAAGCTGCGCAGCGGACTCTCCTACGACATGCTCATCGGCGCCACGGTGGACGTGCTCGGCCAGCTCATCGAGGGCCAGCTCGTCCAGCCGCTGAACCACTCCTACATCCCGAACATCAGCCAGGCCTGGCCCGACTACACCAACCCCTTCTAC
>Ga0335072_10008418_pt1 | contig 14957 bp, 7 predicted proteins | sample Lox_Sample_21_FD_206725 | JGI IMG/M metagenome (GOLD analysis project Ga0335072, IMG submission 206725) | Soil microbial communities from Loxahatchee National Wildlife Refuge, Florida, United States - Lox_Sample_2.1 | ecosystem: Environmental > Terrestrial > Soil > Wetlands | place: USA: Florida... | reverse complement strand
GGTATCGCAGAGAGGCGGTCGCGCCCGACCCGCACCAACTGCGCGACACCGGCGGTTTTCTCAAAGCGGTCGCCGTTAAGCGACATTTCCAGGGTGAGCACGTGGCGCGCTTCGAATCCTGGATTGACCGCGCGGAGAGCGACAAAGCTGCGGATCAGCAGCGCCGCGCCGATGAGCAACACTACCGCCAGTGAAACCTCGCTCATCACCAGCAGCGACCGGGCTCTGCCCTGGCGGAGGCCGGTTCCAGAGCGGCTGCTACTCTCCTTCAGCGCCACGTTCAAGTCCGCCTTTGAGGCTGCCAGGGCCGGAACGAGCCCAAAGACGATTCCTGTGAGCAATGATACGGCCAGCGTAAAAGCAAGCACTCTCCAATCCACTCCGACGTGCGCACCGTTTTCGCCGATCCGCGGCAGTCCGGGAGGGCTGACTACGAGGAGCGCTTTGACGCCTACATACCCCAGCGCCAGACCAGCCCCGCCCCCGGCCACGGACAGCACCACGCTCTCGGTCAGCAATTGCCGCACAATCCGTGCCCGGCGCGCTCCGAGGGCAGAGCGGATCGCAAACTCACGCCTGCGCCCCGTAGCCCGCGCCAGCAGGAGGTTGGCCACATTTGCGCAAGCAATTAGCATCACGAGCCCCACCGCGCCCAGCAGGATAAGCAGCGAGGAGCGCACATCGCCCACGATCGTGTCGCGCAGCGACTCTACGGCAAAACCGAGATGCGTCCAATTCTGGGGATAAAGATCGTGAAATTCAGCGGCAGCGATTTTCATCTGCGCATTGGCCTGCGCCATGGTGACACCTGGCCGCAACCGTCCCACAACCTCAAAATAGTGTCCCTGATCAGTGCTGTTGAGATCGAACTGGAAGGGCACCCAGAGATCGGCTTCGGGATCGGAGACAAAACTCTTTCCGAGAACGCCAACAATCGTGTAAGGCTCGTTGCCCAGCGAAAGCGTCCGGCCCACAATCCCGGGCTTGCCGCCGAAGCGGCGCTGCCACAGCCCATAACTCAGCACAACCACGTGACCGCCGTGGGGCGAGTCTTCCTGGGGGGTGAATGTACGCCCCACCAGTACGGGTGCACCGAGCACGCGAAAATATCCCTCGGACACGTGCAGGCCGGGTACCTGCTCAGGTCGTTCGCCGGTGAGGTTGAACCCCGGCCCACCCAGGTCGACGGCGCCCAGATCCTGAAAGATTGCGGTTTGCTGCAGGTAGAGGTGGAAATTAGGAATCGAAGCGTAAGGAACGTCACCATCTGGCGTGGTCAGCATGAGTGCCACAAGCCGGTCCTGATGCGGGTATCCCAGCGGTTTTAGCAGGATCGCGTTCACTACCGAGAAGATCGCGGTGTTGGCTCCGATCCCCAGAGCCAGCGCGGAGACTGCGGCGATGGTAAAACTGGGGCTCTTCACAAACAGACGCAGCGCATGTTTTACGTCGCTCCAAAAATCGAGCACCGGCACCTCCCGCGCACTTCCCACCGCCGCAATTGGCGTTGTCCAATATAGCGCTCCGGTGCCCCTTCGCGCAGCGGAGGTCAAATAGGACTCACTCAAGAGGAACTGGCTGAATCGTGGACGACTACGTCAAAGCACGTTGAGGAACATGGACCCTACCGAAGCCCCCGAGTGCCAACCTTGGGATCAGCGAGCCGGTCACTTTTCTGAGTCGCGGATCAGCACCACGTCGGATTCGCGGTGGCCCCGGATGATGGCGAGCTGCTTGCCGTCGAAGGAGTAGTCGAAATCGCGGATGAATTCAGACTTGAAGTCGGTGATCTGCTTTCCAGGAGAACCATCCAGAGGCTGCAGCCAGAGATTGTCGCTGTCGCCGTGGCGTGTGGGATAGACGATTGCTTTGCCGTCGGAGCTGAAAGCGATCGAACTGGTGGTGTAGCTGAAATAGAAGTCGGCGCGCGGCCGTTCAAATTCAAGAAGCCTGGGCGGCTGACTGGAATCGAGAGAAAGCAGCCCCAGCTTTTCTTTCGGGTCATTCGTCTTCTGGGTGACGAAGGCCGCCAACTTGCCGTCCGGAGAGATCACGATGCGGCTGAACACGGGGAAATCGAACGCCTTTTGCGGGGACCCGCCTTCGGTCGAAACTTTCTGCAGGATGTTGTCGGCGTCCTGATAGAGAACAGTCTTGCCGTCCGGAGTGCAGGCCGGAAAAACGTCGAGTTTGCCAGTGGTGAGTTCTTTGGGGCTGGTTCCATCAGCGTCGGCAAAGAAGATCCCGAGCCCGTTCCGTTTGGGGTCGACACCGGTGAAGACCACATGGCCATCGGCGCAGGCCCGCGCAAAATTCGGTCTCAGAACCTGCGCGGCGAAAGGAGTTTGGGAGCCCGATTCCAGATTTGCCAGGGTCAGGCCGCCGGCGGCCGCAGACATTAACAGTTTGCCGTCGCGCGTGAAGGAAACCATGTCGTTGAATAACCCAGCGCCGAAGGGCCGCTCCGCCGAACTTCCGCCAACCGGCAGCACAGACTGGATCAGATGCGCCTGTCGCAGAATGGAAGCAGCGGTGTGGCCATCGGCAGAGAGGCTGAGATCGACGTAGGAATTGGTGTCGCGCGTGACCGGAGTGAGTTTTCCGTCCGGGAAGGAGGCGTAGAAGATCTGCCACTGCGCAGCGTAGGCGAGCTGACCGATGACCAGCAATCCTCTTCCGTCTGGCAGCCATGTCGGTCGAACGAAGAACAGTGTGTCCGAGGTCATGAACAAGTTCCGCTTGCCGGTTTCCGGATCGATGGCAACCAGGCCGGAGAGCGCCGTTCCCGGTTGGGAGGCCACGCAAACAATGGTTTTGCCATCCGGGGACCAGACGGGATCCCAAAGCAGCTCATTCATTGGTCCGGTGGCCAGTTGCTTTTCTTCGCCGGATTCCAGCGAGTGGATCGTGACCCGGTACACCCCGGCTTTGGGTGAGTTGCCGGTCGTGTAGACGATCTTCTTGCCGTCAGGAGAGAACGAAACATTGGTGTCGATGTCGGTGACGAGCTTCTCGGTAGTACCACCAAGGACCGGTGCGCGATAAAGATACTGGAACGTGTTGCTGCCGATTTCGTTGCGCACGAAATACAGGTAGTTGCCGTCAGGAGAGAACCGCAGACCAATATAGTCGGCCGATGCGGGTGGCACGACCTGGGTGTCGCTGTTGGTCGGAATGTTGCGCAACCACAGGCTTTGCTGGCCGCCATCGGCCATCACGCTAAGGATGTATTTGCCATCGGGAGAGATAGCGACGCGGGTAGTTTTGCCGGTTTCGGTGACCTTGCTGACGGAAAAATTTTGAAAAGGAGCGGGCCGGCTGCGCGAGAGCAGCGCGTAGATTCCATATCCGGCGGCGGCGATCAGAACAGTTGCGACCAGACCGATGACGCCAAGCGAGAATTTGTGCTGCCGGGCAACGGCCACGACGGCGGAACTGCTGGCGGAGTGAGACGCACGCGAGGCGGACGTGGGCGACGCAGCGTCGGAACTGACTACGGGCATTTGCCGGCTCGAATCGGTGTCGCGCTTCAGACGCATTAGCTCTGACCGCATCTCCCGGGCGCTCTGATAACGCAATTCACTGTCTTTTTCGAGCGCGCGGTTGATGACGTCTTCAAGTTTCGGCGGCAGGTCGGGGTTGAGGCGAGTGGCGGGGACCGGATCCTTCTCGAGAATCGCGTTGAAGATGAGGGCGGATGTCTCTCCGCGGAAAGGCAGTGTGCCGGTCGCCATCTCATAGAGAACGGCACCAAACGAGAAAAGGTCGCTGCGGCCGTCGAGTTCCTTGCCCTTGGTTTGTTCGGGAGACATATAAGCGACGGTGCCGAGTGTGGAGCCGGGACTGGTCAGGTGGGGATCGTCCAGTGTGCCGGTCATCGTATTCGCAGATCCGATATGACTTGAAGATGCATTGGCCAGCGAGACCTTCGCCAGGCCAAAATCGAGAATCTTTGCGTGTGCACGTTCGGTGACGAAGATATTCGCCGGCTTGATATCGCGGTGAACGATGCCTTTGGCGTGGGCCGCATCGAGGGCATCGGCTATCTCGATGGCGAGCGAGAGGATCGTCTCAGTTTCCAGCGGACGGCCGCCGATCTTGTATTTCAGTGTGAGGCCTTCCAGGAATTCCATGGCGATGAAAGCCTGGCCGTCCTGCTCGCCGATATCGTGGATGGTGCAGATGTTGGGATGGTTCAGGGCCGATGCCGCCTGCGCTTCGCGCTGAAAACGGGCGAGGGCCTGCGGGTCGCGGGCAACATTTTCGGGCAGAAATTTGAGAGCGACGAATCGGTGCAGGCGCGTGTCTTGCGCTTTATAAACCACGCCCATACCACCCCCGCCAAGTTTGTCGACGATTTGATAGTGGGAGATGATCCGACCGATCATGAGCGAGCTGTCAGCGTTCGAGTCGATTCATCTTATGGACGAGGAAGTCCCGAGTCAATCAAAAGGCCGGGCACACAATGTGCATGCGTCAGCCCTGCAATTCGGGCGCGTTTCCTAAGCCGGGCTGTTTGCCGATCACACCAGGATTGGCTGGTACTCCTCGTACGTGCCCTTGAAGTCTGTGATTTCGTGGTTTTTCCCGAAGTCCCAAACCCGGGTCGCAACCTCGTCCACCAAGTCCTCGTCGTGCGAAACGAGGAGCACCGTTCCCGGAAAGCGCTGCAGGGCGATGTTGAGCGCGTTGATCGATTCGAGATCCAGATGATTCGTGGGCTCATCTAACACCAGCACGTTCGGCTTTTGAAGCATCAGCTTACAGAAAAGCAATCTGGCCGCTTCGCCGCCGGAAAGAACATCGGTGCGCTTCTCCGCATCGTCGCGAGGAAAAAGCATTTGCCCGAGCAATCCACGGATCTCTTCGTGCGCCGCCGATAGGTCCCACTGATGGAGCCATTCGAAAACGGTCATACCCGGCTCAATCAACGCCTTGTGATCCTGGGCGAAATACCCAACTGCGGCTTCGTGTCCCCAGATCACTTTGCCTTCCGTTATAAACGGGCCGTCGTAGCCGCTGGTTTTTCTCAATTCGGCCTCGGGCACGGTCGGAGAGTTGGCCAACAGTGCGTTGACCAGCGTCGTCTTGCCCGCACCGTTTCGTCCCATCAATGCGATCTTTTCTCCGCGAATGACGCTGGCGGTAAAGTTGCGGACCACTTTGGCGTCGTCGTACGACTTGCTCACACCTTCCAATTCCAGTATGTGCTTGCCTGAAGGCCGCTTCTGGTCAAACTTCAGGAAGGGGCGCTGGATGTTTGATTTCGCCAACTCTGTCACCTGCAGGCGTTCGACCTCCTTCCGCCGGGACTGCACCTGGCTGGAACGGGTGCCCGCCGAAAATCGTGCGATGAACTCATTGAGCTGTGCGATCTTCTTTTCGCGTTGCGCGTTCTGCCCTTCAATCTGGGTGCGAATCTGCGTCTTCGCCACCACCATATCGTCGTACGTGCCGGTGTACGTGATGATGGTTTCGTAATCGATGTCGGCGATGTGGGTGCAAACTCGATTCAAGAAATGGCGGTCATGCGAAATGACCAAAAGCACTCCCTCATATTGATTCAGGAATGCCTGCAGCCAGTGGATGGAATCAAGGTCCAGGTAATTGGTGGGCTCGTCGAGCAGCAGAGCTTGGGGATGGCCGAACAGGGCCTGCGCCAGCAGCACACGGACTTTTTGTCCGCCCTGCAGTTCGCCCATTTTTCGTTCATGAAGGTGGTCGGGAATATCAAGGCCTTGCAGCAGAATGGCCGCGTCACTCTCGGCGGTGTAGCCGTCCTCCTCGCCTACAATACCTTCCAGTTCGCCGAGCTTCATGCCATCCGCGTCGGTCATCTCGGTTTTGGAATAGATCGCATCTCGCTCCTCCATGGCCGCCCAAAGGCGCTTGTTGCCCATGATGACCGCGTCGATTACGCGATAGCGGTCAAAGGCAAACTGGTCCTGGCTCAGCACTCCGAGTTTCCTTGGGCGGACAACGGTTCCCTTTTGCGGATCGAGCTCGCCGGTCAGCAGCTTCATGAAGGTAGACTTGCCGGCGCCGTTCGGCCCGGTAAGCCCGTAGCGCTTCCCCGGCGTAAAGCTGGTGGATACCTCATCAAACAAGACTTTTGCGCCGTAGCGCATGGAGACGTTACTTACTGAAATCATAATGTCCAATGGAACTGCGGGTAATTGCCTAAGAGGCGGGGACGCAGCTGCTATGTCCAGAATATCATGCCCCGGTCGAACGATTACGAACGAAGAAATTCGCTATCCGATCGCGGCCGTCGACATCTGGATCATCGATTATCGCTGGCGCTGATGCAGGTGAAACCTTTTTTCCTCAACCACGCGAGAGAATCTGTCAGCAGTCAAAATTCACGCGCACGTGAATTCGAATCCTTAATAGCCTTCCCCCTCCAGCCGTACTTTGCCCTTGAACATGCGAAACATCAAGAAGAAGTAGCTGAGCGCCAGGGTCACGCCCAGGATCCACCAGGCGAATCCTACGGCCAAGCCGTGTTCTCCGGCCTTGGTGTTGTAGATGGTCAGGTTGAGAGCTGCGTCGGTGCTTGCCGGGAGGACGATGGGATAGAGTGCGAAGGCCGCTCCGACCAGCATGCCGACGATATAGACCGCCGAGGCGACGAAAGCAACCTTGTCGGCGCGGCGGATCATGCCGTGCATCATGAGCGCGAGCGCTCCGAATACGAGCACCGGGATGAGGAGTCCAACATAGTAATGCTTATAGTTGTCGAGGACGCCGGGGCGGATGGAAACGGTCGCTACCAGGCCGGCGACCGTCAGCAACAACTGGAGCGGCCACGCCCACATGGCTGTGGTGCGGGCGCGATGGTTGAGATCGTTCTCGGTCTTGGTCGCGATGTAAAGCGAGCCGTGCGCCGTCAGTGTGACGAGGGCGATCACGCCCGTGAGAACTGTGTACCAGTCGAGGATGCCGTTGCTGGTGCCACCGCCGGAGTTGACGCGAAAGTTGGTCCAGAGGGGTTCGAAGAAGTATTCGTCGGATCCGAGAGGAACTCCACGCACGACATTGCCCAGCGCCGCGCCTAAGAAAATGCAGAGAAGAATGCTGGAGACGGAGAAGATGACATCGAAGAATCCGCGCCAGACATGGTTCTCCATGTGCGAGCCGAGTTCGATGCCGATCCCGCGAAGCATGAGAAGCCAGAGAACCATCATGAGCGGGAGGTAGAATCCGCTGAAACTCGAGGCATAGAGCAGCGGGAACGCGAAATAGAGCGTGCCTCCGGCGGCGAGGAGCCAGACCTCATTGCCGTCCCAGACGGGCCCGATAGCGCGCATGATCATCCGGCGCTCGCTGGCGGTTTGTGCCGCTCCCAAATAAATGACGCCGGCGCCGAGATCAAAGCCGTCGAGCACGACGTAGGCTGCAACCATAACCGCGACGATCATGAACCAGAGTGTTTCCATAATTGCCTCGAATACGTTCTTCAGGGCCTAAAGCCCGTTATGATTCCGTTTGAACGGGACGGCTAAAGCGGTGCGTTGATACGAATCCTCCCCTTGACCTGCGGGGCCGAAGCTACCTTCCTGCGCCTACCAGAATTCCCGGTTCCTCCGGTACGAGTGCGTGCGGGACTGCTTCCGGTCCGTGCTCGATTTCGCGGCGGACCAGGAACAGGAAGAAGATGCTGAGCACGGTGTACATTCCCAGGAAGCCCAACAATGTGAACATGCCATTGCCGGCCGAGACCGTTTTCGAATAGCCGTCGGCGGTGCGCATGAGAGCGTAAACGAGCCAGGGCTGGCGGCCGATTTCAGCGGTGATCCATCCAGCGTTGTTGGCAATATAGGGGAACGGCAGGGCGAGCATAAGAATCCAAAGCATCCATCGGGTCTCAAACAACTTGCCGCGCCACAACAGAAATGCCGCGATCACCATGATGGCGATGAAGATCGTCCCCAGTCCGACCATGATGTGGTAGCTGTAGTAAAGAAGCTCGATATTGCCGGGCCACTGATCCTGCGGAAAGGCGTTGAGCCCTTTCACCTCGGCTGACCACGCGCGATAAGTGAGGAAACTGAGGGTTTTGGGAAGCACCAGCGGATTATCGATCTTCTTTTGATCGACATTGGGCTGTCCAATCAGAACCAGGGGCGCGCCGGGTTGCGTCTGGAACAAAGCTTCCATCGCCGCCAGCGTTACTGGTTGATTCACCGCGATCATGCGTCCCTGGCCGTCACCGGTTGGGAATAATTGCAGGATTGAGGCGATGAGCCCAGCGACGACCCCAACTTTCACGAACAGACGTCCGAAATCGTGGAACCGTTCCCAGAGCAAGTAGAATGCGCCGATCGAAGCCATCACGAATGACCCGGTAATGACGGCGCCGCACATGTTATGCGCGTATTGCCACCACGCCCACGGATTGAGGACGAGCGCCCAGAAGCTGGTGAGTTGCGCGGTGCCATCGAGAGCGCGCGTATAGCCAACGGGATGCTGCATCCAAGCGTCGGTCGCCACGATGAAGAATCCCGAGAGCCATGATCCGAGAAACACGGCCACGGCGGACCACCAATGCCCTCGTGGACCGAGCCGCTTCTCGCCATACAAAAACAGGCCGAGGAAGGCGGACTCAAGAAAAAAAGCGAACATACCTTCCATGCCGAGGGTTTGGCCGATGACGCCTCCGGCGAAACGCGAGAAATGAGACCAATTCGTACCAAACTGGAACTCCATCGGAATGCCGGTCACGACGCCAAGCACGAAGTTGATGCCGAAAATCCGCGCCCAAAAACGGGCAGCCTGGTTGTAGGTCTCATCTTTCCGCCGAAGGCTCAGCGTCTTGAGAACCACAATCAGTGGCGCTAGTCCCATGGTCAACTGGGGAAACAGGTAATGAAATGTGACGGTAAAAGCGAAGTGAAGACGATGCACTAAAAGGGCGCTATCCATGAAGAAACCTCAGCGCGATGCGCAATTTGATTAGCTCCTGCTGCGTGCCTCGAAAAAACCAGCAATTGATGTAAGAGTCGTTCTCGACTTATTCGTTTTCGAACCGGATAAGCTGCGAAGTCTAAAGTTCCGAGCGCTACACCCGGAACAATGCCGGCCCAGGCCCTAGTAAACTTCTCGACTTAAATCCACCCGCGTTTCGCAGTTTCGACTATTCGAAGACTCATGATGAAGCGTACCGAAGGCACATCGCGGCTCGTGTGAGAGGTGTCACATGAGACCGTGTGTGAAATCACATGACCACCGACCGGTGGTGAGTTTTGGCGGCCCTGCGCAATGCTGGTGGAAACTGCAACGAGGCGTGAGCGCGGCTTCGTTCGATGCGATTCATCTCTCATGCAATTCTTGGACGGGCTGACGCTGAAGCACCGGATCGGCGGGAAGGCGGTGGCGTCTTTCTGATCTCGAGACCGGGCAGCGGATTTTCTGCGATGGCGAGGCGCTCGAAACGCGATACCGCTGATACGTTTCCAGCCGAACTCCAGCGAATCGGAGAAACTGTAGAAGCAACGCACTAGGGCCGCGTCAAGAAGATCGGCAGGCCGAGTTTGTGGTCGTACTTGGGCCGGTATCGTTCGGTGTTATACATCGATGCAATATCCACTCTGCGCGGGCCCTGTTTAGGGTCGGGAATCGGCTCCATCGCGTAGCGGCCTTCGTTGATCGCGGTCATCAACCCGGACTTACCTTCGTCCAGTGCGTCCATGGCCATCCCCGCAAAGGTAAATCCCACCATGCGATCGACGAAATCGGGACTGCCCGAGCGCAGATCGTACGTCAGATCGCTGACCACTGTCTCTTCGCCAGCCGCGCGCTTGATTTCATCGCTCAGGTCTTCTGCGACGCTCATCTTCTTACGATGTCCGAAGGCGTCGGCTTCGCCGTATTCCTTCACCTTGTAGTCCTGCCACTCTGCACCTTCGGACAGTATGACGAGCGAATAATTACTAGGGTTATTGCGCTTGTCCATGATGAGCAAGTCGATCAGGTGCCTCAGGTCTACCTTGTATTCGGGGATGCAGCAGCGCACTGCGGTCACGTATGCGGTGTAGAGCGCTGTGTAGCCGGCATCGCGGCCAAACACGCGGAAGATGCCAATGCGTTCGTGCGAGCCGACGGTGGTACGCTGCCGATCAATAGCGTCCATGGCACGAGTAATCGCCGTCGAAAAACCGATGCAGTATTCTGTGTTGCGCACGTCATTGTCCATCGTCTTCGGCACCGCGATCACCTTCACGCCCTTGCGGTCGAGTTCGGATGCGTAACTCAAGGTGTCATCGCCGCCAATAGCGATCAGGTAGTCGAGCCCCAACGTCTCAATGTTCTTGAGTACTGCCGGCGTAACATCGAATACTGTGCTTGTAGCGCCTTTCTTGGTCGACTCTTTGGCTTCGAACTTCTGCCCTTGCAGAGGTGAAGGCAAGGTCTTCATCTTGGTTGGATTTGTGCGCGAACTGTGTAAGAAGGTTCCTCCCGTGCGATCGATGGTGCGCGTGTTCTCGCGATTCAGTGGGAGAATATAGCGGGCTTTGCTAACGGAGTCCTTCAGATCGACGTGGGTCAATCCTTCCCAACCGCGACGGATGCCGATCACATCGCATCCGATTTCCGCCCCCCGGTAGACGACGGACTTGATCACAGAGTTTAGTCCCGGGACATCGCCGCCTCCGGTCAGTATGCCTATGCGCCTGTTTGCCATGTGAGGATCCTCGTTAAGTTAGGAAGGTAGCTATGAAGTTGACATCAAAGCCCGTTGCCGGTCAGCTGAAGTCCGAACTGCTGTCGGCACCGAGACTCGCATTTTACCGGTAGCGGGCGTGTTCTCCAATTACAGATTCTTCCTCGAATTCACATATGCAACATAAAAACATAAATATGTCGTGGAGCCGGCAGTGAGCCATTGTCGCTTGGGCGAGCGCGTGAACCACAGGTTGACAGTCAATAGTCGAATGTCTACCATTGCCTTAAGTGAGGGTCGAATGTCTTCCATGACAAAGCAGACACCACCACGCGCAAACCTTCTTCAAGGCACTCTAGACATGCTGATCCTGCGAACGCTTTTGTATGGTCCCGCTCATGGACACCAGATTGGCAAGCACATCCAAAGATCCACGAACGACTTCCTGCAGATGCAGCACGGCTCGCTCTACCCTGCACTGCACCGGCTAGAGAAGCGAGGTTGGGTTACGTCTAAATGGGAGATGGCTTCGGATCGCAATCGGGAATTCAAGTATTACCGACTCACCGATAAGGGAAGAAAACAACTTCTGGCCGAGGAATCGCAATGGAAGCAGATGGCGGAAGCGGTGGCACGGGTAATGTGGCCCACCGCTGAGGAGAGCTGAGATGAGATGGTGGCAGATCAGGAAACGGGATGATGACGTAGAGCGGGAACTGCGATCCGACCTTGATCTGGAAGAAGAAGAGCAGCGGGAACAAGGCCTGTCACCAGAAGAGGCCCGCCATGCCGCCGTCCGCGCTTTCGGCAATCCCACTGTGATTTCCGAGCAAACCCGCGCCGTCTGGAGCTGGAACGCGCTGGATACGTTGCTTCGCGATGTGAGGATCAGCGCCCGCACTCTGTTCCGCTCTCCCGGATTTTCGCTGATCGCCATCACGGTCATGGCGCTTTGTGTTGGAGCTACGACTTCGCTGTTCACGGTGGTACGTTCCGTTCTGCTCAGGCCTCTGCCCTTTCGCGATCCCGGAAGGCTGGTAATGATCTACGAGCATTTCCGTGACTCGAGCGTGAATGCCGACGGGTTCAACTACAATCCCGTCGCTCCCGCCGACTTTCACGACTGGCGCACCGAGACCCACGGCTTTGAAGACATGGCTGCGTGGCGCTATTGGGACTTCAATCTGACTGGAGAGCACGGGGAATTGCCGGAAATGGTGAGTGCCCGCGGCGGGAGTTGGAACCTGTTTCCGTTGCTGGGAGTGAATGCGGCCATCGGACGGACGTTTACCGAAAGCGAAGATCGCCCGGACGGAGACGTTGTCATGCTCACCTGGAGTCTCTTCGAACGGCGTTTCGGCGGCGACTCGTCGATTGTCGGGAAGCAGATCCATCTCGACGAGAAACCATACACCGTCGTGGGCGTGCTTCCGAAATGGTTCACCTACCCTGACTCCAGAGTTCAGCTATGGATTCCATATGAGGAGGCATTACCGCCGGAGATCCTCGCGCATCATGACTATCACTTCAGCAGCGTGGTGGCGCGTTTGAGGCCGGATGTAAGCCTGGCGAGCGCACTGAGCCAAGTGGAGGCCGTGCAGTATCAGCTACACATGCAGAATCTGCATGCGCCCGTAGCCGAGGACGTGGCCTCAAGAACCCTCAACCAGGATCTCGCGCAAGACGTGAAGAAGCCGCTCATCATTCTGCTGTGCGCGGTCGGCTGCATGCTGCTGATCGGTTGTCTCAATGTCGCCAACCTCCTGGCAGCGAGGTCGGCGGCGCGACAGAAAGAGATCGCAATCTGCAGTGCGCTGGGAGCTGGGCGCTTCACATTGATTCGCATACAGCTCATCGAGAGCCTGCTAGTTTCGATTGTGGGCGGGGTGGTCGGAGTGTTGCTATCGTTCGCGGCAACAAAGTGGCTGGTCAGCACGTGGGGTCATCTTAGCCATCTTCCGGGTGCGCAGGCTATCCATGTGGATGGAGTAGTACTGGCGGTTGCATGCGGGCTCGTCTTCGCGGCCGCGTTATTCGCGGGGCTGCTGCCGGCTATCTCATCGACAAGCAAGAGCGCGATGGCGGCGTTGCAGACTTCCTCGCGCACTGCGGCGGGCAGTCAAGCCCGCACCGCCTTGCGCAAGACGCTGCTTACGGTAGAGATTGCAACCACTGTGGTTTTGTTAGTTGCCGCCGGCCTTCTGCTCAAGAGTTTTTGGCGGCTGCGCACCACGGATGTAGGCTGTGCGACGAACAATGTGCTCACAATGAGTTACAGCCTGCCTGCCAAGAAATACGATAGTCCCGCGAAGGTGAACGCATTCAACGAAACGTTGTTGGAGCGAGTGCGCGCTATGCCGGGTGTACGTGCCGCCGCTCTTGGATCGACGCTGCCCGCTGATGGATACGGGGGGGACGATGTCTTGACCATTCCTGAGCACGCTCCGCTCGCGGCGGGCGCAATCCTGCCCGACGCGCTCAACCGTACCGTGGACCCAGGGTATTTTAGTGCGCTGCAGATTCCACTGCTGAGTGGACGTTTCTTTACCAGCCATGATCGCAATGGCCAGCCGAAGACGGTTATCATCAGCCACCAATTGGCGCAGCAGTATTTCCCAGGGGAAAATCCGCTGGGCAAGCATCTCCACGTGCCCGCGCGAGACAACTCTGATTATGAAATCGTTGGCGTGGTTGCCGATACGCGATATCACGTGGGCCAGCCCGACATGGCTACCATGTACTTCTCTGTCCTCAACGGGGCCCAAAATGAGGGTATGGGTTTGACGCTAGCGGTGCGCACCGCCACCGATCCCCTGAGCATTTCAATGCCAATCCAGAAAACGATTGCCGAACTCGATCCGCAGCTTCCGGTAAAAGATGTGCTCACCATGCAGCAGATCATTGAGCAGTCATTGGGCAATGCCAGCCTGAGCGCGAGTCTGGTGCTCGGCTTCGCGCTGCTATCTCTGCTATTGGCGTCGGTCGGCTTGTACGGAGTCGTTTCTTACCTGACGACGCAGCGTACTGGAGAAATCGGGCTGCGAATGGCGCTGGGCGCAGAACGAGGGCAGGTTCTTCGCCTGACGCTGAGCGATGGCCTGCGTCCAGCGTTCTATGGTTTAGCGCTCGGCCTCGCTGCCAGCATCGGAGCCGTGCGACTGATTCAGTCGATGCTCTATGGCATGCAACCACTCGATCCGGCGATCTTCGCGGCTGTGGCTGCATCACTGCTAATCGTGGCGGCTTTGGCCTGCCTTGTTCCCGCATGGAGAGCGTCGCGGATCGATCCTATGCAGGCGTTGCGAATTGAGTGAGGTCTCGATCCGAGGAACGGGTTCCGCAAGGCTCGAATCAGGCTGTGCCCTATTGTTCCGTTTTCGAAATCGTGAGGCTCGACTGGCAAAGGATTGGTAGGCGGCTCCTGTCGCTTGCGCGTTGGCCCGGCCTCCAACCAACTGGGACTTCGCAAGGGAGCGTGTATCCCAGACGTATCACTTACGGCGGAATTTCAATACTGGAATCGTCCTTGTGGTCGAACATGGACGCATCCCAGCCAGGTGCTAGTCGATAGGGCGAACACGGTCCGAAAAAGGTGGATCGATTACTGGGAAACGACTACAGCTCATCGTCCATCGATGACCACGAATCCGCGTTGAGCTACTTGGCGGCTGCCGGAGCTACGGGATGGCGCGACATCTCTCCATTGACCATGCGCCAGATTCCGAGCGGGTTGGCATTCTTCAGATCGTCGGGCAGAGCGCTGTCCGGAAATCCCTGATAGCAGACCAGGCGCGTGAAGCGAAAAATTGCCTGCGTTCCCACGGATGTTGACCTGCCATCGGAAGTCGAAGGATAAGGCCCGCCATGAACCATGGCGTGAGTAACTTCAACTCCGGTTGGAAAGCCATTAAAGATAAGCCGACCCACCTTAGTTTCGAGAACAGCAATCAGGTCCGCGAAGTCGCGCAAGTCTTCAGCTGTGCCGTGAATGGTCGCCGTCAGATGGCCTTCGAGAGAACGGGCGATCGCGAGCAGCTGATCCCGGCTGGATTGGCGAACAAGAAGCGTCGTCGGCCCAAAAATCTCCGCATCCAGGTTCGAGCCGAGGAACGAGGCAGCGTCGGTTTCAAACAGGATAGAAGACGCGGCGAACCCGGACGCGGTTTGCGAACCTTCGGCCACGAGCTTGACTGCCGCCTCGCTTTTGCGCTGCGCGATTGCAGAATTGTACGAAGAGTGAATTGCGCCAGTCAGCAGATGGAATGGAGAGGATCCAGAAACTAATTCTCTCAAT
>Ga0335072_10008414_pt1 | contig 14961 bp, 9 predicted proteins | sample Lox_Sample_21_FD_206725 | JGI IMG/M metagenome (GOLD analysis project Ga0335072, IMG submission 206725) | Soil microbial communities from Loxahatchee National Wildlife Refuge, Florida, United States - Lox_Sample_2.1 | ecosystem: Environmental > Terrestrial > Soil > Wetlands | place: USA: Florida... | reverse complement strand
CGGACACGAGTTCTCGGGAACTGTCGTCCAACTCGGAGGCGGGGTGGACAGCGTCGCGGTGGGCGATCGGGTCGCGGTCTGGCCGGTGTATTACTGCGGCAAGTGTGCCGCGTGCCGCAAGGGCACGGTTAACGCCTGCCGCAGTGTCGGGTTCCACGGGCTTTCCAGTGACGGCGGCGGCCTGGCGGAGTACACGACGGTGCCCGCCGACATGCTGCACCGGCTGCCGGACAGCGTCGACCTGCGCTTGGGCGCCCTGGTCGAGCCGATGGCGGTGGCCTGGCATGCCGTCGGCATCAGTGGCATCCATCCCCCGCAGACGGCTCTGATCTCCGGAGCCGGGCCGATTGGCATCGGGTTGTGGTTCGCGCTGCGGGCTCGCGGGGTCGAGACGGTCGTGGCCTCAGAGCCGAGTCTGACGCGTCGCGCGGTACTGCAGGCGCTCGGTGCCCGGCACGTCGTTGACCCCGCATCCGGTCGCCTGGCCGCAGCTGTCGAGGAGGCCACGGAGGGTGCGGGGGTGGAAGTCGCCTTCGACGCCGCCGGCGCCGCAGCGGCGATCCTCCCGGTCCTCGAACTCCTAGCTCCCGGCGGCCGGCTAGTCGTCGTTGCCCTGCATGAGGCGAAAGCCGAGCTGAACCTTTCGGTGCTGGTGCAGGCCGAGATATCGATGCTCGGTGCGATGACCTCCCTGCCCCGAGATTTCGATGCTGTGATCACGGCAATGGCCGACGGCCACTACGACACGACAGGCTGGGTTGACGAGATCGGTCTTGACGAGACTGTCTCAGCGATCGGGCGGCTTCGAAGTGGTTCCGCCGTCAAGACGCTTGTCCATCTCTGACCCACCGAGTCGTGAAGACTGAAGAGATCCAAGGCCCGCTGATAAAGGCGGGCGAGAACGTCTTCGGCATCGCCGGAGCGGGCATGCCGCCCGCGACACTCTTATTGATGGAGGAGCGGAGGCATACTCGAAGCAGCCGTCACCGAACGCGGCCTTGACTCCATTGCCGTGGAGCGCGCGTCGGCCATGGCACTAGCCTGCGCACCCAAGGTTCCCGGCCGCCAGAGGCGGCGAGTGCAGCTGACGGGGGTTGGCTGCATCGGATGGAGCCCGGTGTTGGGCTGGGTGGTGGCGTGGACCGCTCACCGCTGCGCCATGTGGTAGCGGAGCAGCTCGCGATTACGATGATCGACGGCGGTGAGAACCTGTCGGCGAAGGCCGAGCCGTGCTCGGCGGCGGGAGGCCGGCGTCGTGTTCGAGGCAAGCCGCGCGGCCCGCACTTGTCCGGGCAGCGCTGCACACAGCGCACGGCGGCACCGCGGTCACGGTCGTGCCCTGTGACCTGTCTGCTGGCATCGGGACGAGTCGCGGGCCAGCGGCTGATTGCCAGGCGCCTGCCGCCCGCGATCCTTGCGCAAGCCTTCGACGAGTAGCTTGGCACGGGGGCATCGGTCAAGGTGATGATCACTGCGGACGTGGCGGCGGCACACGGGTGAGTCGAGCGTCTGCGAGTGGCCCGTGGGAGGCCAGCCGCGGGAGCTGGCCAGGGTTTTCGCTGGCCGTGAACCCGCCTCCGTAGGCGTCGATCGCGGTAGGGGTGCGTACTCGGGTCATTCACCCCTAGAGCGGGGGCGGTTCATGCACGAGTGTCTACAGGAACGCGTACCACTCACGTAAGGGCCGCCGATGACCATACTAATAACAGCGAGGTCACAGCGTTCGCGGCGCTGCCACCCTCACGGCGCAAGCAGTCGGCACGAGTTCCGGCTGCCGGAAGTCCGCGATGAGCTCCGCGCGCATGGAGGATTACGAGGCGGTCGGACCGGCTGCGGCACTGATACCCCCTAACGAGCGCTAGCCTTTTGCGCCTTAATCAGGAATTCAATAACGGGAACGTGCATCACTGCTCGACATCGATTGCAGCCGAGTGCACGAAAATTCTTGAGTCAGCATCGGGTCCGGGTTTAGATGAGGGGCCCCCCGCAATGTGACGAAGTAATTTACGCCAACGGTCCGCAACATCACGGTCGAGCTAGATGAATTACTCCCGACACCTGCACTGGCGCTTTTCTGCAAGCAACGAGGGCAGGACTGCAGGGTTCTACCCACACACCTTTCCCCGGATTGTTCGACGGAAATCGCAAGTCAGCTTCCAAACAGGAGATACAGATAATGGCTAGAAGTCTCGCGCGCCGCACCAATCGCGGTGCGGCCGGCTTTGCTTCCTCAGCAACACTCAAGGTCATGATCGGTGCGGTGGCTCTGGCCCTACTGGCTGCCTGCTCGTCAAGCAGCACTAGCAGTGGTGGAGGGTCCGGCTCCGCCAGCACTCCGGCTAGCAGCTCAAGCGGCGGCAGTCCGGCTAGCAGCTCAAGCGACGATGCCTACGTAACGCAGTCACAGCAACTGCTCGACAGGGCACATGCGGCCGCGGTCACCGGTCCGTCCGTAGGCACAGTCCCTGCGAATGACATCGTGCCGTGGAAAGCGTCGGACATGCCGACACCCATTGCGCCGCCAAGCCAGCCCCTGAAGGTGAACGTCGTTTACGGCATTCCCGTCGGGTACGCGCCTTACGCCGCGCATCTCATCAAGGCCATCGGGGTCAAGCTCGGCTGGACGGTCAATATCTTCCCGGCCAGCGCTCCCACCCAGGGGGCCGAGCTCGCCGCGATGCAGCAGGCTGAGCTCGGCAAGCCGAACGCGATCATCTCGATTGTCGTCCCGGCCACCTGGGTGGGTCCGGCCCTCGCCTCAGCCAAGGCGGCCGGCATCCACACCATCAACATCCATCAGGATCTGACGACGGGAGCGGGCTACGACGGCTACGTCCCGTCCGCCGAAGGTGTCCAGAAGGGGCTGCTCGCAGCCTGGGCGGTCGCGAAGACCGGCGGGAAGGCGAACACGATGCTGGTCGAAGCGCCCGGATTCAGTGATGTCAATGTCCCCGCCGCCCAGAGTTATCTCCAGGCATGCAGCGGCTGCAGCACCATCGTCCAGAATTTCAACCCGGCCGTTTTCACGGACCCGATCCAAGCGCAAAGCAGCACCAGTTCGGCGCTGTCCGCGCACCCCAGCACCAACTACATGGTCTGGCCCAGCGGAGGGCTGCCGCTGACGCCCGTACTGAACGGGATCGCCGCATCCCCCGACTCTGGAGCCCAGCTGCTGGTTGACGACGCGTCACCGGAGAACATGCAGCTACTCAGCCAGGGCAAGCTTCCCCTAGTAATGGAAGGGCCCGGCGCGCTTCTCGTGCTCGAAGCCATCGATGACGTCAACCGGATGGCACAGGGTAAGCCGGCGCTCGCGGAAGATTCGCTGCGCATTCCGATCAGCTACTGGACCAAGAGCGAGGCGCCAGCGCCCACTTTCCCGGCCATCACGAAGGCGCAGCTGCAGACCAACGACTGGCTGTCTCCCTTCGCGAACGCGTGGCATGTTCCTCAGCTCGAGAGCGTGATCCTTGGAGTCGCGAGCTGAATGAGCAGCTACGTGCAGTCTGGTTCATTGGCGGACAGCCCGCTCATAGCCGAACTCGCCGTTGACGCGGTTGGCCTACGGAAGGTGTACGGGCCGACTGTGGCCCTCGCCGGCGCGGACTTCCAGGTCTGCGCCGGCGAGATTCACGGCCTCCTCGGTGAGAACGGAGCCGGAAAGTCGACGCTTGTGCGGCTCCTCGCGGGAGTCGAGCGAAGCGATGGTGGTGAGCTGCGCTTCTTCGGAGAACCGGCCAGCGGAGGACCTGCCGAGCGACGCCGGGCGGGACTGGCGTTCATCCACCAGGATCTTGGACTGTTCGCGCAGTTCTCTGTGGCGGAGAACATCGCCCTTTCCAGCGGCTTCCGTCTCCGCGGCAAGTTCATCAACGAGGCCGCGACGATCGCCCGAGCCAGGGAAACCGTGGAGCGCATCGGCTTCGACGTCGACGTGACCAAACCGGTGGGCGGGCTGCCGCTGGCCGATCAGACGCTCGTCGCCGTCTGCCGCGCCCTCGCCGAGGGTGCTCGGCTCATCGTCCTGGATGAGCCGACCGCCTACCTGGAGGCGCGGCAGGTCAGAAAGGTGTTTGACCTGCTCGCCGGCCTGCGTGCTGACGGTGTCGCCTGCGTCCTGATCAGTCATCGCAGCGAGGATGTGCTGCGCGTCTGTGATCGCGTGACGATACTGCGCGACGGCCGCACGATCGCTCGCCGAGGGGCGCGGGAACTCTCCGAGGTGGAGTTGATCCGGCTCATCACCGGTCGCGCTGACGCGTCGGACAGCGCGCCGCGGCGTCCGCCGGTCCGTGGTGGCCGACCGGTGCGATTGCGGGTTGATGCTCTCCGTGGCTCCGGTTTCGGTCCGGTCTCTTTCTCAGTCCACGAGGGCGAAGTCCTGGGCCTCTGCGGTCTGGCCGATGCGGGACAGTTCGCCGTTGGCCGCGCCCTCGTCGGCGACCTCGGCCTATCCGGAGGCGGACTTACGATCGACGGTTCCGATTTCAGCCCTTCCGGCGTGCGTGACGCCCTCAAGGCGGGAATCGGTTTCGTGCCCGCCAATCGCGCCGCGGATGGGCTTGCCGGGGCTCTCACCGCGGGAGAGAACATGCTGATGAGTCCCCCGGGGAGGTGGTGGCAGCCGCTGCGAAGCAGGAACGAGGAAGAGATGTGCCGAAGACTGCTTCAGACGTTCCGCGTGGCTCCGCCCGTGCCTGACTACCAGGTATCGACCTTCAGCGGGGGTAACCAGCAGAAGATCCTGCTAGCCAAGTGGCTAGGCTTCCACCGCCGCCTGGTGATCCTCAACGAACCCTCGGCCGGTGTCGACGTCGGGGCCAAGTCCGACATCCACAAGCAGGTCCGTTCGGACTGCGAGAACAACGGCACGGCAGCACTCGTGATCAGCACCGACTTCCTGGAGATCGTTGACCTGTGCGATAGAGCCCTCGTAATGCGACGAGGGGTCGTAGTCGGTGAACTGGGATCCTCGGAACTCCACCCCGACGTGCTCACCGAGATGGCGTACGGAGGAACGGTATGACTGCCCCCACCAATCCCGCCGCGCGCACTTCCCTGGCGGGAAAGGACGCGCCGCGAGAGAAAATCCCTAGGGCACTGACTGAGCGCGTCGGCAAGTACGGCCTCCTCATATTCCTTATCGTCGCCTTCGCCGGTTTCAGCCTCGCGCGGCCATCGGAGTTCGCGAGCTGGCAGAACATCCGGACCACGCTGGATCAGCAGACGCCGGTCATCATCGGCGGCCTGGCGGTGATGATCCCCCTCCTGACCGGCGAAATCGATCTGTCCGTTGCCGCGAACATCTCGCTCGCCAACATCTTTCTTGCGGGTCTGACGACCAACGGTCACTTCTCGACCCCAGTCGCGGTGATCCTCGCGATCCTGGTGAGCACCGCTGTGGGCCTCCTCAACGGTCTGATCGTCGTGAAGCTGCAGGTGACATCGTTTGTCGCGACGCTTGGCATGGCTACCCTGCTGGGTGGCATCGGGTTGGCCTACAGTCACAGCACTGACATCCTTACGGTGCCGAGCAGCGTGACCACCATGGTCCGCTATCAGGTGATCGGGCTCCCGCTATCGGTGTTCTATGGGTTCGCGGCCATGCTCGTCGTTGGGCTCGTCCTTCGCTACCTGCCGGTAGGACGGAAGTTGCGCGCGGTTGGCGCCAACCCGCGTGCAGCAGCGCTTACCGGGATCCGCCCCGGCCTGTACCGGATCGCCAGCTTCACCTTCGGAGGTACGCTGGCGGGCATCGCGGGAGTCGTGATAACTGGCCAGCTCGGGTCGGCGACCGCTGCTGGAACTGCCGACGCCTTGCTCTTGCCCATCTTCGCGGCAGTCTTTCTCGGCTCCACGGCCTTTACTCCCGGACGACCGAACGTGCCAGGCCTGTTCGTGGCCGCGCTCTTCCTCGCGTTCGTCTCGTCGGGCCTGGTCCTGCTGGGTGCGCCGTTGTGGGCCTCTCCACTGATCAACGGTGCTGCGCTTATCGGCGCCGTCGCCTTCTCCACGTGGGCCTTGCGCATGCAGGCGCGCCAGTTCCGCGCCCAGCAGCTTAAGCAGCTGAGTATCGAGGACGCCATGGACACTGCTGCTGCATCAGCTGCGAGCCTCGGAACAACCGGCGAGAAACCAACGCCGTCGGCATGAGTGAGGTGGACGAAGTCTATCCCGGCGCTCGTGCCCGGTCACCTGGCTATGACCCCGGTGAGCTGCTATTGGCGGATAGGGGCATGCACTTGGCTCATTCACCCCTACAGCGACGGCGGCTTTTCTAGAAGTGTCTGCAGTGTCGCGCATTACTCCCCGAAGGGCCGTCGATGACCACATCAATCTCTTTGCTGTCGCGCCGCGCGGGTCTGCTATCGGGCAGGGCGCAGCGAATGCCGACCATGCCCGCTACATGACGGTGCGACCCGCGAGCCGCGTCCTCAGCTTGATCCGCAGCAACGACTACCCCAGGAGGGACCATGAAGATTGATGTGCACGGGCACCTGAGCGCGCCTGAGTCCCTGTACGCCTATAAGGCGAACCTGCTCGCCCACCGCGGTGCGCACGGCCGGGGCAGCGCCGGGGTCACCGACGATACGCTGCGTGCCGCGCTGACCGAGCCCAGCAAGAGCTTTGGCAATCAGTCCCACCTGCAGCACCTAGACGAGGCCGGCGTGGACATCCAGCTGGTCTCGCCGCGGCCGTATCAGATGATGCACAGCGAGCAGGCCAAGCTCGTGGAATGGTTCGCCGAGGAGACCAACGACGCTATCGCGCGGACCTGCCGGATCGAGCCGGGCCGCTTCCGCGGGGTCGCCGGGATACCGCAGAGCATGGAGACCACGCCGGGGCGCTGGACGAAGGAACTGCGCCGCTGCGTGACCGACCTCGGTTTCGTCGGGGCGATGCTGAATCCCGACCCGTACGAGGGCGCCGCGCAGCCGCCAGCGCTGAGCGACCGGTTCTGGTACCCAGTCTGGGAGGCGGTGTGCGAGCTCGACGTTCCGGTTCTCATCCACTCGGCCGGCTGCAGGCCGCCAGCCAGGGAGAGCTACTCCCTGCACTTCATTCAAGAGGAGACGCTCGCCGTCGCGGCTTTGCTGTCCAGCCCCGTCCTCGATGACTTCCCCGCACTGAAGATCATCGTGTCGCACGGCGGCGGTGCGATCCCGTACCAGCGCGGCCGGTTCCAGCCGGGTGCGCTGCGCGCTGGGACCACGTTCGAGGAGCAGATGCGCAAGCTCTACTACGACACCTGCCTGTACACCAGGGACTCGATCGAGTTGCTGCTGCGCGCGGTGGGTACCGACCGGTGCCTGTTCGGCACCGAGAAGCCGGGTACCGGCTCGACGCGCGACCCGCGGACCGGGCGCTGGATTGACGACATCCACCTGCTGATCGAGGACATCGACTGGCTCGACGACGGGCAGCGCAAGCAACTGTTCGAGACCAACGCCCGCGAGCTGTTCCACATCTGACCGTACAGGAGCGCCAACCATGGCACAGATCGCCCTCGGCATCGGGACCTCGCACGGACCGCAGCTGAGCATGCCACCGGAGCAGTGGGCCCAGCGTGCCGCCGCCGACCACCGCAACCCGGCGCTCGCCTTCCGCGGCCGCGACTACTCCTACGCCGAGCTCAACGACCTGCGCGACGCCGCGTTCGCGGCGGAGTGCGAGTCCGGCGTGCAGCACGAGCGCCATGCCCGCAGCCGCGCCGCAATCGGCGAACTCGGCGGCATCATCCGCGCCGCGAACATCGACGTCCTGGTCGTCGTCAGCAGTGACCACAAGGAGCTCTACGGCGACGAGCTGCTGCCGCAGTTCGCCATCTACTGGGGCGACACGATGCGGCACGAGCCGTACACGGCGCAGCAGCTCGCCTCCATGCCGCCCGGGCTGGCCGTCGCCGAGGTCGCGAACCAGCCGGAGCAGCCTGAAGTCAGGCAAGGGCACGGCGAGCTGGGCCTGCACCTGATTCACGAGGTCAGCCGCGCCGGGTTCGACCCGGCCGCGGCGAATGTGCTCCCCGCAGGCCAGTGGGAAAACCACAGCATCCCGCACGGCTGGGGATTCATCCTCCAGCAGGTGCTCGGCGGCCACGACCTGATCCCGATCGTGCCGGTGTTCGTTAACACGTTCTGGGAGCCCAACCCGCCGACCGCGCGCCGCTGCTACGACTTCGGTGTCGCGCTCGGCGCGGCGATCGAGAGCTTCCCGGATGACCTGAGGGTCGGCGTGGTCGGTTCCGGCGGACTCAGCCACTTCGTCATCGACGAAGACCTGGACCGTGCCTTTCTGAAGGCGCTCATCGACAGGGACCGCGAGTTCATGGTCTCCCTCGAGGACGACCAGCTCCGCTCCGGCACCTCCGAGCTGCGCAACTGGGTCGTCGTCGGCGGCGCGACCGCCGACACGCGGCTCGCCGCCCGGGTGGTCGACTACCTGCCTTGCTATCGGTCCGAGGCGGGAACCGGCTGCGCGATGGCCTTCATGGCGTGGCAGCCATGACAAGCGGGACGACCCGCGAAAACCGCAAGAGTCACCCTCAGCAGTACTCAGGAGGCTGGCCAAGGCTGAGGACCTGCGCACGGGCCTCCCTGCCCTCGCCACGTCGCCGTCCATACCAGGAGGTCTAGTTGCGTTACCCCCCTGTCCGTCGGCCCGCGCCGCTGTCGGCGCTGGCGCAGGATGAATGGCCGCGGGAGGTGCCGGTTCTGGTAGCTGGCGGCGGACCCGTCGGGCTCACGGCGGCGATGCTGCTGGCCCGGCAGGGAATCGAGGTACTCCTAGTCGACCGGCGCGGACCGGACGCGCGGTATCCTCGCGCGCACCTGCTCAACGTCCGGACGATGGAGATCTTCCACGAGATCGGCGTGGCGGACGACATCTACGCACAGGCCCCGGCCGACGACGAGTGGCGCAAGGTGGTCTGGTACACCTCGGTCGCCGGCCCGACACCGCTGCACGGCCTCAAGCTCGGCGAGGTCCCAGCCTGGGGAGGCGGGCCGGACGCGCCGCGGTACGCCCAGGCGAGCCCGCGAAAGTTCACGAACTTGCCGCAGATTCGACTCGACCGGCTGCTGTGGGAGCACGCCGAAGCCTACTGTCCGGGACGGATCAGGGCCCGTAAGGAGCTGACCGCCCTTCGGCAGCACGACAACGGCGTCACCGCGACGATCACCGATCGCGACAGCGGAACCCAGCATGAGGTCAGCGCCCGCTACCTGATCGCGGCCGACGGCGGCCGGGTTAGCTCCGCGCTTCTCGACGTGGGGATGGAAGGTTCGCGGGCTATCAGTGACCACGTCAGCTATTACGTCAGCACCGACCTCGGGCTGTGGGCCGAGCCGGATGCGCTGCTCGCGCATTTCATCGCACCACGGGGCCATGGGCGCATCGTTGGCACGATACAGGCGCTTGGCCCGGGCGGCTACGGCAGGAAGTCGCCGGAATGGCTGGTAGCGGTCGCACCTCGGCCCGGCGAGCCGCCGCCAGCCGACACTGAGAAGCAACTGGCCAGCGCGCGGGAGATGCTGGGCCTGCCCGCGAGCCACCCGATGAAGCTGCACGCGGTGAGCCACTGGCAGTACGAGGGCGTGGTCGCCGAGCGATTCCGCGTCAGGTCGGCCTTCCTCGCGGGGGACGCCGCCCACCGGCACCCGCCCACAGGTGGCCTCGGGCTCAACTGCGGCGTGCAGGATGCGCACAACCTGGCCTGGAAGCTCGCCGCTGTGCTGCACGGCCGAGCCTCAGATGCCCTGCTTGACAGCTACGAGACGGAACGCAGGCCGATCGCCGCCTTCTACACCGCGCACTCGCTGGAAAACGCTGGCCGGCACGCACCTATCGGCACCGCACTCGGCCTCGGCCCAGCGGTGACCGAGGAAGAAGGCTGGGCGCAAATCGGAGTGTTCGCCAGCGACACCGTTGAGGGCGAAAGGCGGCGCGCGCAAGTTGCCGCAGCGGTGGCCGCGAACGCGAACGACTACAGCCAGCTCAACGTCGAAGCCGGCTTCTGCTACGAGGCCGGCGCGCTGATACCGGACTGCACGCCGCTGCCGGATGGCCACGCTTCTCCCATCGACTTCCGCCCGGTCACCAGACCGGGCCACCACCTGCCGCACGTCTGGCTGCGCCATGTGGGAGCCACGCCGGTCTCCACGCTCGACCTGGTCGACCCCAACGCGTTCACGCTATTCGTCGGCGAAGGCGCAGCCCTGGCGTGGCGTGACGCGGCAACCGCCGCGCACGAGGCGTCCGGCTTCCCGGTGACGCTGGTGAGCGTGCCCGAGGCGGATACCGAATGGGCGGCGGTGCGGGAGGTCACTGCCTCCGGCGCGGTGCTTGTCCGCCCTGACCGTAAAGTCGGCTGGCGCGTCGCTTCCGCTCCGCAGGATCCCAGCGCCGCCCTTAGCGAGGCGGTCGCCGCCATTCTCGATGGCGGTACCAGGCACGCCGTGCCCGATCCAGCGGAGCCTTTCATGGAGCGCATCCGCCGGGCCGCCGAGCGGCTAACCCGGTGACCGGTAGCCAGGTGGAACGGGGACAGTCCATGCTGCACCGGCTCCGTGCGCTAGATACGTGCGCGGTCTCAGATGCCCTGGACACACTGAACTTGCTCGGCGCCACCGCCGGCATCGGGCCGCTGTGGCCGGTCACGGCGCCGGTGGCAGGCCGGGTGCGCACCGTGCTCGCAGGTCCTCGGCAGTCGGGCCGGCCCGCCCAGCACATCGCGGCGGCGGCGATCGAGGCCGCGCAGCAGGGCGACGTGCTGGTCATCGCCAACGGAGGCCGTACCGACGTTTCCACGTGGGGCGGGATACTGACCCTGGCTGCCCGTCGCCGCGGGATAGCCGGAGTGGTCATCGATGGCGCGTGCCGGGACATCGGGGAGAGCGCGGACCAGAGCTTCCCCGTCTTCGGCCGAGCCGTGGTGCCAGTCAGCGCTCGCGGCCGGATCGTGCAGCTGGCGATGGACGATCCGATCGAGGTCGCCGGGGTCGTCGTGCACCCCGGCGACGCCGTGCTCGCCGACCGCAACGGCGTGGTCTTCGTCCCGGCGGCGGAACTGGACCGCGTCGTCACGCTTGCCGAGCGGATCGTCGCCCGGGAGAGCGCGATGGCGGACGCGGTACGGGCCGGGCAGCCGGTGACCGAGGTCATGCACGACACGAAATTTCCCACTATCGAGGAGGTGGCGCTGTGACGGCGGACCTGCTTGCCGGATTCTCATCCGCCACCGTATCGGACGCGCTGGACCGGCTGGGCAGGCTGGGCTCGATGCTCGGCATCGCCCCGCTCTTCGACGGCATGCGGCTGTGCGGGCCCGCGTTCACGGTCCGCTATGTGACCGCGGGCTCCCCGCCTGGAACCGTCGGCGACTACCTGGACGACGTGCCGCCCGGCGCGGTGGTGGTGCTCGACAACGGCGGGCGCACCGACTGCACGGTGTGGGGCGACATCCTCACCGCGATGGCCGCCGACCGCGGCGTGGGCGGCACGGTGATCGATGGTGTCTGCCGGGACGTGCAGCGGGCGCTGGGGATTAGCTACCCCATCTACAGCCGCGGCAGGTTCATGCGCACCGGCAAGGACCGGGTCGAGGTGTCCGATGTCGGCCGCCCGGTCACGGTCGGCGGAGTTCAGGTGCGTCCTGGCGACCTGCTGGTCGGCGACTCCGACGGCGTGGTCGCGGTCCCGCAAGACCTCATCGACGGCGTAGCCGACGTCTGCGCGCAGATCTCAGCCCGCGAGGAGGCGATCCTCGCCCAGATCCTCGCGGGCGGCAGCCTCGCCGAGGCTCGCCGGAGTCACGGGTACCACCTACTCCAGCGCAAGGCAACGACCACCTGAACCCGGCCAGCCGGCAACGGCCGCAATGATCTCCTCAGCCATCACGCACGGGCTACGCTGCGCGACTGGGCAGCCGGGCAGTACAGCGTCCGCAGATGGGCTGGATGCTTGGACGGGCTTTAACCTGGATTAATCGGTTGCGGGTTGTCGTTACAACTTCCTAAGAGCCCGGCACAGTGACAAGCTGGTGTTGATATGAGTGAGTCGAGGGCAGCGCGGCTCTCTGGCAACTTGCCCGTTCTGGGCAGTAGTTTCGTGGGCCGCCAGCGGGAGCTTGCTGAGGTCAGGCGTCGAGTGGAGGCGTCGCGCCTGGTGACATTGACAGGCCCAGGCGGCGTGGGCAAGACTCGGCTGGCGATCCAGGCAGGCGGTCTCACTCGACGGGCGTTCCCGGACGGCGTGTGGCTCGTCAACCTCGCCGCCGTCGATGACCCAGTACAACTCGCCGACGCGGTCATGGCGACACTGGGGATCCCGGACCAGTCCTCGCAGCCCGCTTTTGAACAGTTGGCCCGCCACCTGGCACACCGCTGGCTGCTGCTGCTGTTGGACAACTGCGAGCATCTGCTTCCCGCTTGCGCCGAACTAGTTGATGGCCTGCTGCACCGGGCACCCAGGCTGCGGGTGCTGGCCACTAGTCGGCAGCCCCTTCAACTGCCTGACGAACATGTCTTTATCGTTGATCCGTTGCCGACGCCACAGCCGGACAGCGCACTGTCGGCTGAGATGCTCGCCAGATACGAGTCAGTCGCGCTTCTGGTCGACCGTGCGACCGCTGTTCAGCCGGCCTTTACCGTCCATGACGGCAACCGTGATGCCGTCGCCCGGCTGTGCGCGCGGCTTGATGGCCTGCCGCTGGCGATCGAGCTTGCCGCGACGCGGCTGCGGTCCTTGTCCGTGGAGCAGGTCGCTGACCGTCTCGATGACAGGTTCCGGCTGCTCACTGGGGGCAGTCCAGCCGCGATGCCCAGGCAGCGGACGCTGCGCGCCCTGATGGACTGGAGCTTCGAGCTGTGTTCGGTACAGGAACGCCAGCTCTGGGCCCGGTTGTCGGTGTTTCCAGGTGATTTCGACCTGGCTGCCGCGGAGGCGACGTGCGCGGGCGCTGGTCTGCCCCGCGAGGTGATCGTGGACCGGCTGGACGGGCTGGTGGCCAAGTCAGTGGTCTCGGCGCGGCCGGAGACACCGGCGGCTCGTTACCAGATGCTGGAGACCATCCGTCAGTACGGCCGCGAACTACTCACCCGGGCTGGCCTGACCAGGCAGCTGCAGCGGCAGCACCGCGATTACTACCTGCGCCTGGCGTGTCAGTGCTGCGCCCGGTGGTGCGGCCCGGAGCAGAACAGCCTGCTGGCGACACTGCGCCGTGAACACGACAACCTCATGACGGCGCTGGAATGGTCGCTGGCCGACGGCGACGAGTCCGCCGCGCTGGAGCTGGTATCAGCCTTGCGCTATCACTGGTCCTTGAACTACCCGGCCGCCGGCCGGCGCCGGCTGGAGCAGGTGCTGAACCAGGTCCGCGGCGCCTCACCCCAGCGCGGCGATGCCTTGTGGGTCGCCGCGTGGGTTGCGCGGATTCAAGGCGACACCAAAGCCTCAGCGATGTGGCGGCAGGAATGCGAGGACATCGCCGACCGCTACGGTGACGAGCACCTGCACGCCTATGTCCGTCTCTTCGCCGGCAGCATGGCGCTATTCACCGGCGACCCATCCGACGCCGCCAGGAGCCTCGCAGCTAGCCTTGTCTTGCTTCGCGAGCAGCAAGACATGCCGATGATTCTCATGGGATTGTTCCTTTACGGTCTCGCGCTGAACCAATGCGGCGAGAGTCCGGCCGCCCAGGCGGCGTGCAAAGAAGCCATCGCACTGGCAGAGGAACGGGGCGAGGTATGGGCCCGGGGCATGGCGACCTGGACCCTCGGGTTCGACCTGTGGAAGAACGGCGACCCGGAAGGAAATGCGGCTGACCTGGCCCGTGAGTCGCTCAGGTTGACCCCGGATGCCAGCGCCGCGAGTGCGGTGGTTTCGATCGAGTTGCTGGCGTGGATTGCGGGCTCACGCGGCGAGCATGATCGCGCGGCCCGCTTGCTCGGCACCGCTGAGGCACAGTGGCTGTCTCAGGGAGTGCCTATCGACAACGCCTTTCCGCTGCATGCCCGGTCCTCGAACGCTTGCCGGACTGCAGCGCTGAACGCGCTGGGTGAGGCTCGCTTTGGTGAGCACTTCGAGTACGGGAAGACGCACCCGTGTGAAGCTCTCAGCGAGCCCGGCCTGACGCCCGCGCCGCCTGCCGAGGAGGGCGCACCGTTGCTGACCCGCCGCGAGCGGGACGTTGCGGCGCTTATCGCGAAGGGCTACACGAACAAGGCGATCGCCGCGGAACTCGTGCTGTCCGCGCACACCGTGGGCGGGCACGTGGAGCGCTTGTTCAACAAGCTCGGGATCAGCACGCGCGCACAGGTCGCGGCGTGGCTGGCACAGCATGATGACCAGGCCGCATCCGGGTCGCGTTCGGGGAGCTGAACCGGGTCATTCACCCCTACCGGCAGGATGGCGGGGCTGCGATTGTCCCTGTAAGACGCACCAGTGTCACTAGGGACGACGACGGCCTCGCCCGGCCTGCGATACGCGGGCCGCGCGTCGCCGTTTGTGGCCGTGGCAACTGCTGACAAGGAGACCTGCATGTCTGTGATGCTGCCGCCCGGTGTGAGTGAGCGTGACTTCTCGACGGCGATCGATGCGTTCCGCAAGGTTGTGGGTGATGAGAATGTGCTGACTACGCCGGAGGAGTTGGAGCGTTACCGGGATCCGTACTCGCCGAGCGGGCCTGATGTGAATCGGGCGTCGGCTGCGGTGGCGCCGGGGTCGGTTGAGGAGGTGCAGGAGGTTGTCCGCATCGCCAATCAGACCGGGGTCCCGCTGTCGGTGATCGCGACGGGGAATAACCGCGGTTACGGTGCGGGGGCTCCGCGGCTGGCTGGAGCGGTCGTGCTCGACACGGGCAAGCGGATGAACCGTGTCCTGGAGGTAAACGAGAAACTCGGGTACGCGGTGGTGGAGCCGGGCGTGTCCTACTTCGACCTTTACAATTACCTGCGCGAGAACGAG
>Ga0335072_10008413_pt1 | contig 14961 bp, 17 predicted proteins | sample Lox_Sample_21_FD_206725 | JGI IMG/M metagenome (GOLD analysis project Ga0335072, IMG submission 206725) | Soil microbial communities from Loxahatchee National Wildlife Refuge, Florida, United States - Lox_Sample_2.1 | ecosystem: Environmental > Terrestrial > Soil > Wetlands | place: USA... | reverse complement strand
ACGAAGCCGAGATGTTTGCCCGCATGCGGCACATGACGGAAGACACGATGGTGAACACAGAGATGTTCTACGCACCCGATGCCGCCGATCGCGTTGTGGCTCTGTTTCGCAGCTTTGGCGCAGCCGAAGCGGTTCCGCCAGCCGCAGAAGCTTGATGCGAGCCGTTCATCTCAGAAGGCGGAGCGGCACTTCAATAAGTCCTTGAGCAAGGCCAAACGCGATGCTCGCGTTTGCAGCGGAGCTTGACCACCACCCTAATCGGATTGGTACCACGAAGTCGGCTTTTCGTATGGTTCGCGACGCCAACCATACGCGAACATCGAGCGGCCGAGTTTAGCCCAACCAGTCCCAAGCCATCCTAAATCATGGCGTCATAAGCTCATTATGTTCAGTCACATCCGCTGATTCCAGGCCACTTGGCCAACTCGGTAGGAGGCCCTGAAAAGGCTGGCGCAGGCGTTTCAACTCCCTCCCTCCCTGGCCACCAAATCAATTGAATTTCAATGTATTTAAGGGAGAAAGGGTCCGCCATATCGAGATGATATATGGTCAATGCTCTCGTTTCACAACCCACCTCAGCCAGGTACCTCGCGGGGTGATAGTTCTACACCGACGCTTAGGGGAACATCGGCGCTGATCACAGAGCCATTGGTGATTTTATATCGAAAGCCATAGTCATCCATTGTCGTTAATGCTATGAGTGCTTGTCAGAATCTGTGGTCTTTCTAGTCCAAGCGCAGATTTGGGGCAGACCTGTGACTTGGCTATGAGCTTGGCGCACCGCGTCCCTCAGCCGGGTTTCCAGCGTTTCTATCCCCACGAAGTCGGCCGCTATGATCCCTAAACGCCGCAGTTGAGGTAAAACGACGCGTAAAGTGTCGACCATCCACGCATAGTGAGGCGCGTCTGCGGCTCCCCAAACATGGATCTCGCAGAACAAGTCGGGTTCAGGTAAGCCGGCATGACCAAAATGCTCGATCAGCCTGTCTCCCGCGTCGTAGTGCGGCAGTGCGCTGGTAAAAGCTACGCGAACTAATGTGTCGATCATATCCCACAGTGGCACGTTTGGAACCGAACGGCACGCATCGCGCAACCGAAGTTCGTGAAAGGCCATTAAGCCGCCCGGTTTAGCCAACCGTGCAGCGGCGCGCAAAAAAGCAACCGGATCGGTCTGGTGCACCAAAACGTAGCGACCGATCACAAGGTCAAATCCAGCATCATCCACGAAGGTTTCAACCGCCGCTTCGTGAAAAGACAGATGCTTAAAACTGGCGCGGTTAGCCCGCTCCGTGGCTATCGACACGACCTGCGAATTCCTGTCAATTCCAACCACCGCGCCAGACGGACCCACCAGTTCAGCCGCCAGGATGGCGACATCTCCCGCTCCGCTGCCCAGATCGAGAACGCGCATGCCCGGCCGGATTCCGGCGCTTCGGAGAAGACGCTCCGTGATGGGGCGCAAAATCTTCGCTTGCGTTTGCAGGCGAAGATTTTCAGCTTCCGAATGGCCAAGGATGTAGGTAGCTTCAAGTTTATTGGCTTCACTCATTTGAGATGTGTCCCCCCTCTAGAAGACGCGTTTCTGAACGATTCCAGGCTATAGACAAGTCTTGAGAGAACTGATCCTTGTCGTCGGTGCGAACGTCGCTCTTGCCAACGCGCGCGTCGTTACCCCGGAAGACCCGCGCAGAGATTGGTTCCCACAACACTTTCGGTGTGGGCGTTGGCACACTTTCGCGGAGAAGCACCAACGCCTCATCGATCACAACCCGGAGCAGCCAACTGCGAAACTCACCTTCATGTTCAAAGCGCTGAGGATGACGAGAAGCTTTGCGCCAACAACTTTCTATGGCTTCTTCCGCGCGTTCAGAACCGCCAAGGACACGACATGCAGTGAAATGAAGCATCCGATAGCAGCGCCAGAACCTGGCTTCAAAGATCAGCCTTAGCTGATCGAGCCGCACTCCCTCTGCGAAGTCCGTCCCAGAGTCATTAATGAAATGGGCATCAACTTTGCTGTCCGTCATGCCGCGAGACTAGCGCTTGTGGCGAAAGACGTCCTCTGAAGAAGTGCGATATTTCGGAGGGTTTGATAAATGTTACAGCTCTAGTCCATATGGTTTTATCGCGATGGCTTTACCGACGCAGTTTTTAGCACGAATTCAGAAGCGAAGCACTTTCCCAGCATATCGCTTGTCTCCATTGTTGTTATCGTCATTCCACAGAGAAAACCGCTCATGGAGTCAGCGATGAAAGCTTCTTTCAGCCTATGCGCCATTGGGGTTGTGGCAGTCTTGTTAACTACGTTCTTTCCTCAAAGGACAGCCTTGGCCGGCAGTAAGCAAAAGTTAGGTGCAGATCACCGGGGAGTTCTCGCAGGGACGTGGGTACTCGACCTGAAACAGTCTTCCCTCGGGTCCGACCCGTATGAACAGTTTGACGCCTGGACTTTGACATTTACGCAAGTCACAACCGCAACTCTGGCCTGGACTTCGAACGCTACTATTCATGGCAAGGCGATAACTTTTTCATGGACGGGCCCAATCGACGGTTCTCCCAAGCCCCTGATCGGGACAGAAGGATCCGATGCCTATCGGTGGCACAAGGGTGCCCTGATTCGACTAAGCGACCTTGGCCATGGGGAGACAAAACGCGACACTCTGACGATTTCCCGGGACGGTGAGACGATGACGATTCAAGATCGTTCGACTACTCCGCAGGGCGTGGTCTTTGCAACTTTGGTGATGCGCCGCCAACACTAAAACGGCTCGTCGAAATGTGGTGTGGGTTTCAGAGTGATTGAATACTGAAGGTCGCTGAAGCCCAGTGTGACAGCTTCTGGTCAGACTAAGTCATCCGACGACTCGAACCTGAATCACTTCATAACCTTAACTTACCCTGAAGGAGACGAAATGTATGTCATTCCAAGCAGTCTGGGGATTCGATCCCGATGAGGTGCTCAGATCTCAAGAACGCAGCCGGCACAAGCCGAATGTTGACGAATCCGCGTACGACTCCGTAAATGGGGCAGTCCCGAGCATGCCGCTCGATGTCTGCGCACAGATGTATGAGCTGCGTCGAATGTTTGGAATTTGGATCAGTCGCATTCCTAGTTAGTGGAATGCGAATTAGAGGATTACTGGATGAGCGTGTCAAACGCAAATAGGGATTCGCAAAAGAGGCTCGACGGAGACTCTGCCTTATTTCATATCAAGTTCTGGCGTTCCTGCCGGCTGCTGCACTTCCTCGCGTCTCGTATTCTCGAAGATCCCGAGCAAGCGAAAAAGGCAGTCAAGAATTATTGGCATTCAGCTTCTGCGCGCGCCCCGCAGTTTGAAATACGAAGGCGCGTTTTGGGCAATGGGCTGGTCAGAGTTCCTAGTTGACGAGGCTTTGCTTCTTCTCAAGAAACAGCAGCAAGCTCTCGAAACAGACTTCCCGCACGAGGGCGCTGGTCCGTGGGGAAACTGCATCAGCATTGCCGAGAGCAACGCCTAAAAGTGAGGTTAGTGTTCATGGCAAAACGAATTGCCATTTTAGGAGCCTCCGGATTGGTTGGCGCTGCGTTGGCCGGTCACATTCTTCGTGCCCAGTTGCTTGAGCCTGCAGACCAGTTGTTGCTGGTTGGGCATAGCGCACTCGTGACCGCAGGCAAGCTTCTCAACATGCGCGCAGACTTAATGGACGCGTTTGACGATGAGCGAGTGCGAATCGAGGTGGTACCCGACATTGCCGACGTGGAAGCCGACATCATAATTGTGGCCGCCGGAAGTAGACCATCTTCTGCCGGGCAGACGCGGCGGGATCTCGCCTCTGCCAACATGCCCATCTTCGACCGTATTGCCGATCAAGTCGTGGCTCGGCTCCCACACGCGCTGTTCATTGTAGTCAGCAACCCCGTCGAGCTGGCGGTGAAAATACTCTCGTCCGCAGGAGACCGAATGCGGGTGATCGGAATGGGAGCCCAGCAGGACTCGCTGCGGTTCGCTCGCGCCGTCGCGTCCGATCTGGGTATCAGCCGACGTGACGTACGCGCAACCGTTGTGGGGGAACACGGGGAGGCCATGGTACCGCTGTGGGGGAGTATCGAGCTGTCGACGGATGATTCTCGTGCGGCAGATTGCCTAGCTGACCTCTGCGCGCGGAGTGCGGAGTCGCCCGTAGAGAACCGAGTCACCGAGTTGCGCTTAAACGTCAGACGACTCCTATCCAAGCAGTGCATATGCGAGGCGTATGCACTAACGCAACGGGCATTGCCCGATGCTCGAATTTTTGTTGAGCCTCTCATTACGCTTCACGGCTTGCACTCCACGCCCCAGGCGACGGCGAACGCAACTCTACACTGCATCAGGGCCGCATTGGCAAATGACCGCTGCCGCATCCATGGGCAGGTCGATCTCAGAGGTGAAGTCTTAGGCCTGAGTGGTGTCTGCGGAATACCCTTGTCGATCGGCAAAAGCAGATGGAAGGCCGAATCGCTCGACTGGCTGCAGCCAGAGGATATTAGGGCCATAAAAAGATCAGTGGAACGGATCGAAGCCTTTGTCTCAGAAACTCGGTACGGCGCAGTAGGCTCGGCCCTGCGACCGAAAGAGCCATTCAGTTGTGCGGGTTGAGCTTCGATGCTTCCCGCTCAGTGAACGGGAGTGGGCCGGACTATTGCGAGCGAAATAGTTGAGACCCGGATGCGAGCGAACTCATACGAGCAACAGAATATTTGCCTGTGAAAGGAACACGAATTCGGTGAAGCGCAGGAAATTCATCTCATGGTTTGCGATGGCTACAGCAGCAGCATACGCACGGAGGCCTTTGTTCGGGGCTGAAGATAGCATTCAACTTCCCTCATCAGACATTGTGCATTTGGGCGGCTCCAGAAGAATCGAAATAGGCGGAGGACATTGGGTGTGGACGAAGAAAGTTGGTAATGGAGACATCAAGGTCCTCCTTTTACATGGCGGGCCGGGAGCAGATCATAGGTATTTTGAGGGGTTCGAAGACTTCCTGCCGCTTAATGGAATCGAGTTCTATTACTACGATCAGCTGGACTCGACCAATTCTGAAAAGACCGATGATCCTGCTTTGTGGACAATCGAGCATTACACCGATGAGGTGGAAGCGGTTCGTAGAGGTCTCGGCCTGGACCAGTTCTATCTGCTAGGGCATTCATGGGGCGGATTACTGGCCATCGAATATGGCTTGAAATACCAACAGTACTTGAAGGGACTGGTGATCTCTAATATGGCGGCGAGCACCGATTCGTTTGTAAAACATGTATCCATCATCCGCTCTCAGTTTCCTGCGAATATTCGTGCACAGTTGGACCGCTACGAGAATGCCAACAGGACAGATGACCCCGCATATCAAAAGTTGCTATTTGACAAGCTCTACAAAATCTTCATCTGTCGGCTGGATCCATGGCCCGATCCGTTATTGCGAAGCTTGGGAGGATGGAATCAACACGTCTATAAGGTTTTACAGGGGCGAAGTGAATTCGAAGCGACTGGCCGCATGAAGGGTTGGGACCGGTGGGCCGATCTACCGAAGATCAAAGTCAAAACGTTGACAATGGGCGCACGTTACGACGAGATGGACCCGGAGGACATGCGGAGAATGGCTACTCTTTTGCCACGCGGAGAAGCGTGGATCTCACAAACTGGTAGTCATTTTGCAATGTACGACGATCAGCAAAACTACTTTAAAGCGCTCTTGTACTTCTTGAAGGCATGAGCAGCAGCATGAGCAATGGCGTTCCCATACGCTAGCGGGGATGACAATGCCCCCAGGCTCCTCTGATTAGCTATTTCGATAGAAAACCATCCTCTCCGGAGACAACCTATGAAAATCCGCTTTTTTGCTTCATTTATAGTTACTGCGCTCTTTGTGTTGAACTGCTGGGCCCAAAATGAGCCCGTAAACACTCCGCCGTCCCACTCCTTTCGGGAGCGATTAACCACCCCTGCCGATTCAGACTCGAGACCATGGACGGCAGAACAGTTTGCAACCATGGGCCGCATCCGCGACGCGGCGATGAGCGACCCGAATGCATACAGCATGCTTGCGCACCTCACGGACAATATAGGTCCGCGGCTCAGCGGTTCGCTACAGGCTCAGGCCGCTGTCGAATGGGTGGCTGCCAAGATGCGGGAGATGGGGGCGACCGTTACGCTCGAAAAACCAACCGTTTCTCATTGGGTACGAGGAGAGGAAAGCGCAGTCTTAACCATGTGGCCGGGAATGTCGCCAGGGACAACTCAGAAGATCGTTGTTACCGCATTGGGAAACTCTGTGCCAACCTCGGAGGATGGTCTTACTGCAAATGTGACGGTTGTGAGCTCCTTTGCAGAATTGCGGAGCTTGCCTGTTAACGAAGTCAAGGGAAAGATCGTCCTGTTCAACAAGCCTTTCGATAAAGAATTAACAGCGCAAGGGTTTGGTGTGGATGCGTATGCGCAAACTGCAGCTTATCGCGGCATCGGCCCATCGTTCGGCGCGTTGCTTGGAGCCGCGGCTGTTCTCGTTCGCTCCCTGGGTAGCGCAGACTTTCGACTTCCGCACACAGGCGCGACGTTGTACAGGGAGGGAGTCGAGAGAGTTCCCGCAGCCGCAATTACCGCAGAGGATGCAGATCTGTTGGCGCGACTGTCAAAACAAGGACCCGTAACGATGCGACTCACTCTTACGCCGAAAACTCTTCCTCCCGCAAGCAGCTACAACGTCATCGCGGATTGGAAGGGCTCGGAACGCCCCGAAGAGATTGTATTGGTTTCGGGACATCTGGATTCATGGGATCTCGGAACAGGGGCGATCGATGATGGCGCCGGAATCGCTATTTCAATGCAGACGATTCATCTGTTGCAGTCACTGAACATTCATCCAAAACGCACAATCCGCTTTGTCGCCTGGATGAATGAGGAGTTCGGCGCCAGTGGTGCGACAACCTATCTTCAGGAACACTCCGGCGAACTCACTAATCACATAGCGGCGCTCGAAAGCGACTTGGGCTGCGACCATCCAACAGGCCTCACCTTGTTTGGCATGCCTGAGGCTGCCAGATATCTCGCTCCCGTTGCAGACGCGCTGGCACCGATTGGAGCAACCGTTCTCACCAGATCTGACGAGGTAACTGCGGAGGATATTGCAGGTATGGTCGAGCTAGGCGTTCCTGGTCTCAGGCCCTCACAGGATTCGCGGTTCTACTTTAACTATCATCATTCTGCCGCTGACACTCTTGATAAGGTAAATGTGAAGCAATTGAATGAGAATGCAGCGGTGATGACTGTGACAGCATATGCGCTTGCGGATGCGTCGGAAGCAATGCCTCGGAGGAAATAAGACCGCGAAACCGGACGTTGGTCCATAAGCCTGAAAAATACAATGCGGACGGCACGCGCCTTCTGAAGAGGTGCAATATTCACAGGTCGTGCTAAATGTTGCGGCGATATTCGAGTGGTGTAACACCAAGCCGCTTCCGGAAGACATCGTTCATGTGTGTCTGGCTGGAGAAACCACACTTGAGGGCGATATCAACCAGCACCATCTCGGACTGTCGAAGTAACTGCTGCGCTGTGCTGAGTCGCCTCTCCAGCACATACTGGTGCGGCGTCAGTCCAGTGGCCGCACGAAACATGCGCAGAAAGTGCGCCCGGCTGTAGCCGCTCTCTTTCGCGAGGGACGCAAGCGGGAGTTCTGTATCCAATTCGGCCTCGATCCGATCTCGAATTCTGCGGAGAATCCTCGGGGGCAAGGGCTCAACCGAAGAATTCAGCGTAGGCTCCGACGAACTCCCATAAAGCAGGAACCGCATCGCCAATGCATGCGCCAGCGTCTCAGAGTAGAGGGCACAGGGACGGGACGCTTCGGACTCGTTGATCATCAGATTAACCAGCCCTTCGATGGGTGTATCACGAATGTGAAAATCAGTATCACTCGCCGGTTGCCGATCTATCTCCAGAGCGATCTCACGCGTGAAGTTCTCCTCTAACGCGCAGACAATCATGTTGCAAGGATTAAGAAGGCGAACCTCGGGAACCGGTCCCGACGGTACAATTGCCAACGATCCACGCTCTATCAGAAATTGGACCCAACTTCCGTTCGCGCCGCGACGTTCAGTCCACGCAGAGTCGCGCATCTGCACGATGACGTGCCGGTCAATTGGTTCGTTCAGATATTCTCCGGCACAGGCCTGATACCTCCCGATCTGAAATCTCTGTCCGGGGAAGAATGCATTCGTCATTGCGGTACTGCTCATTGGTTATGCGGCTCCTCCAATGGTCTTGAGTGGCGTACTCCTGCATTCGTCGTTTTGTGACGCTGCAGATCGGTCGAGATGTTGCCGGGAACACACTTGCGAGGGAAGAGCACAGAAGGCAGATGCTGTGTTTGAGAGCACGGCCTTGAATCCGCCGAAAATCCCGGTGGGTGTCCGATCGTTGCGGAGAAACAAAAGAGTTTGCAAAAAATCTGTAACCTTTGCACGACATTATAACAGCATGATGACTGACTATTATTGTAAGGTCCTCTGCCGACGAACAGCACCATGCACCGACGCAGGGCTGAATGGCCGTCAAAAGCCCAGGAAATACCGGATAGAACCGAATCCAATACCCAGCAGGATCAGGGGAATCACCTTCAGTTTGAATCGATGGAGTAAGAGGAGTGACAGTATCACTTCGCTCAAAGAGATCATATTGATTTGCTTGAGATTCGCAACTCCTGATGAGAAGATTATCGTTTTCCCCAGAAATAGCGTTAGATCTAAGATCGCGCCGACCACGACAGCAGTGATTAGTTCCAGAATGCCTCGGATCCTGGGATCGTCTTGGGATCGTTCCACCAGCGGCGCACCCGCAAATACAAAGAAAAAACACGGCAGAAACGTATAGAAGGTCGTGGCCAGCAGACCGAGGGTTCCCATCCACAATGAGCCGTGGAAGTGGTTGTAACCGGCCAAGAACCCAACAAAGCCTACTACGATGATCAGAGGGCCTGGAGTTGTCTCGGCGAGTGCGAAGCCGTCCATCATTTGTAGCCTGGTCAGCCAATGAAGTTTCAATACAGCAAACTGAGCTACATAGGGAATTACGGTATATGAGCCGCCAATCGTCACGAAGGCGGTCTTGGTGAAGAACAGCGCGAGGCCCCGCCAAAAACGGAAGTCTCCAACAAAAAAGTAGAACGGCGGCAGCGGCACCAGCCAGAGAAGCAGGACAACCGTAGCCAACTTCACCACAGGCCACAAAAGGGGGGTAGGTTTTGCAAGGGCCGTACTAGGGTGGCTGCAACCCTCTTCGCCCTCTTCGGCGCTTGGCTTCCCGGGGCGGTAGAGAAGGCCAGGCCGCACCGCCGTCAGGGTAATTCCCAGAGCAATAGCACTGAGCATCACTATGAACAGTGATGCCTCAAAGAAGAACATCGCCGCAAACGTAGCCACTGCAACGACGCTTTGAATCGGTCCACGCACTGCCCTTCTCGCCACTCTCTCGAGGGCGACGATCATCAGAGCGATGACGGCGGGTTTTAGGCCGTTAAACATAGCGGCAATCCAAGGCAAGCTACCGAATCTGACATAGACCACACTGAGGGCCAGCAGAATAAATACGGAAGGCAGCACGAACAGTGTTCCGGCAACAATGCCGCCCCGCTTGCCGTGCAGCTTCCAGCCGATATAGATCGAAAGCTGTTGTGCTTCAGGTCCGGGAAGGATCATGCAATGGCTCAGCGCATGGAGGAAGCTTCGGTTGCTGATCCACCGCTTTTTCTCGACCAACTCGTCATGCATGATGGCGATGTGAGCGGCCGTACCGCCGAAGCTGATCCATCCGAGCTTGCACCAGAAACTTAGCGCCGCCTTAAAGGAGGGCTGCTGCGGCGCAGCTTTCTGCGGCTTATCTTTCGTCCCGCGGCATCCGAGGTCCCGACCGCGAAATGTAGGCAAAAGAATTCTCAAAAGTCTGTAACCTTTGAGACATTATAACATCATAATGAATAACAAAACGGAAGGCGTTCGAAATCCGCTTTGGCGCTTCGCGCCTTCGACAACGAATCACATCGAGGAGGAATCAAATGAAAAACCATCTGAAGAGTTTAGGCCTGGCGTTGTGCATGCTGCCGATGTTCCTGCATGCCGGCTCGGGAGAAGACCTCAAGCAAACCTTTCAACCGGTAGCGCCGATTCCGGCGGGCACCATTCTTCCCGTCAGCTTGAACACCCCCCTGCGCTCGGACAGGAGCGGAAGCGGAACTGCCATAATCGCGACGGTCATGCAGGACGTGCCGCTGGGCAGGGGAGAAACCTTACGTGCCGGCGCCCAGCTCACCGGCCACGTGATCGAAACGAATACTCCGGGAACAGGATTTGACGAAGCGAAGATCTCATTTCAATTCGACCAGGTCCGATTTGGCGACCGGACCATCCCCATCACCACAAGCCTGCGCGCGGTTGCGTCAAGGTCTGCAGTATTTTCCGCCACGCCCGAGCTCACGTCGAGCGAAAATGCCGACTACACGATTGAAATCGGGGGCGACCAAATTTCCTACGGCGAAGGTGGGCCGGTAATCGCTGGATCGCAGGTCGTGGGGAAATACACCAGACAAGGCGTGCTCGCTTATGTGGACCAGGATTCGGGCACTCCAAGCGGGGGCACGATCGATGACAATGCCCGTCCGCAAGCGTTTTGGCTCTTCTCAGTGAATGCTTCCGGCGCCTACGGATTCGGCAACATGCAGATTACTCATTCCGGAAGCACCGACCCGCTTGGCGAAGTCACTCTAGCCTCCAACAGCAAGGCGGTGAAAGTGGGCAAGGGCAGCGCGATGCTCTTGCGCGTGGATAGCAGCGGCCTCGGCGAGGCACACGGTGGCACCACCTTTTCCCGTGGGGTAGGTCAATAACAACACCGCGGTGCGACAACGATCAAACAAGAGGGAGGAGTTTTGAATATGAACCAACTGACTCAATCAATGGAACGGGAAGGCAGCAACCGTTCTGCATTCTTACGGAGATGTCTTGCGTTCCTGCCGACACCTTCGGTAGCTCGTTGGGCTCCTATTCCGATACGGCTGATTGTTGGCTATGGTTTCATGGCGCATGGCTTTGCGAAACTGTCCAAGGGGCCTGAAACCTTCGCCGCCATCCTGCATACGATGGGCGTGCCCGCGCCTCATCTCACGGCATGGCTCACCATTCTGACCGAACTCATCGGCGGTCTCGCCGTCCTGCTCGGAGCTTTCGTCGCACTAGTAAGTCTGCCGATGGCCGCGGTTCTTTTCGTAGCAATGCTGACTGTCCATCTCCCCTATGGCTTCAGCTCGATCAAACTCCTGAGTGTGACGAGCGGCCGGGCCCAGTTCGGGCCGCCGGGCTACGAGCTTGATCTCCTCTATATTGCGTGCCTCGCGGCGCTCGTGCTCGGTGGTTCCGGGCCGATGGCGATCGATCACTATCTCAGGAAGAAGTGGGAGCCGGGTTCATAGACTGCACAGGAGATGGCATCGCGTCGAGCGATGGCGTGCCTCGAGGAATGTTCGTATGAACTGAACCCAGCCACTGAGCAGAACGAGGCCGGGAGAAACGTCTCATGGAAAACAAAACACCAAAGCGGATACTCATTTTGGGCGGAGGTTTTGCCGGGCTCACGGTGGCCATGGAATTGGAGAGGAAACTTGCCCGTGATCCTTCGGTCGAAATCACGCTTATCAATCGGGAGAACTTCTTTTTGTTCACGCCAATGCTTCACGAAGTTGCGGCCAGCGATTTGGACCTCACCACAATTGTGAATCCGGTCCGCAAAATGCTGCGCCGTGTGAACTTTTTGGCAGGAGGAGTGGACCAGATTGATCTCGAACAAAAGAGGGTCATTGTTTCCCATGGCTTCGATCATCATCCTCACACGTTCGAATTTGACTTTCTGGTTTTCGGCTTGGGGTCCGTTACGAACACCTACGGGCTTCCCGGAGTGCAGGAACATGCGCTGACTATGAAGTCGTTGGGTGACGCTATGCAGGTGCGAAACCGGGTGATCGCTCATCTTGAGGAGGCGGACAGTGATTGCTGCGAAAAGATAGAGTCGTTGTTGACGTTCGTTGTCGCAGGCGGAGGTTTTGCCGGCGTTGAGACGGTCGCCGGTATCAACGATTTCGTCCGTCGAGCGCTGCGCTCGTACCGCCACCTATCCGCAGAAATGGTCCGAGTCGTCCTTATCCATTCCGGACCAGTTATCCTGCCCGAATTAGAGGAAAGCCTGGGTGTTTACGCTCAGAAAGTCCTCGCAGGACGCAAGGTCGAGATTCACCTCAACACAAAGATCGAAAGCTTTTCGGGCAGAGCGGTTCGACTGACTGACGGAACCATAATTCTTACGAATACGCTCGTTTGGACGGCGGGAACTTCCCCCAATCCTCTGCTCGAAAAGATTCCGTGCGCGAAGGAAGGCGGCCGCCTGCTGGTGACGGAGTGTCTTGAGCTCCAAGGCTGGCCCGGCGTCTGGGCTCTGGGTGATTGTTCGGCCATCCCGGATCGATTGACCGGTAAGTTTCATCCGCCGACCGCGCAGCATGCGCTGCGCCAGGGCAAGATCGCGGCGCATAACATTATCGCCGCCATTCGCGGGACGGAGAAGAAGCGGTTCGCTTTTTCGACCATCGCGCAACTTGCGACGATCGGCCGGCGGACAGGTGTAGCCAACATCCTGGGCATTAACTTCTCGGGGTTTATCGCTTGGTGGCTCTGGCGGACGATTTACCTTAGCAAGCTGCCACGGTTCGAAAAGAAACTCCGCGTGGCCTTGGACTGGACACTTGACCTGATCTTTTCGAAGGACCTCGTTCAGTTTCTGGACGTCCGTGCGCCCATGGTTTCGCGTCCAGACGTACATCCGTCGCAGAAATTCAAGAGCATGCAGCCCGAACTGCCTGAGCCAGTTCCCTAAGGCACTCGACCGTTATTGGATGACACTGGGCTCAGGGAACGTCAATCAACGGGAAACCTTTCGGACAAGGCGCGTGACGAATTGGACGAGATCTCCTCGGTAGTACAGTGTTTCGTAATCGACTGGACGGCTTCCTGTCGAGTAGGAAGTTCGTTCGATGCGAAAAATCGGGCTCCGGGGTTTTACTTTTAGCGCTCTGGCGACATCGTTCTCGGCGGCTACTGCGTCCAATTTGTACTCCGCCTCGATGAGGGGAATATCGTATTTGCGCTCAAGAAGTGAAAAGATGGGTTCGACTTTTAGGTTGTTGGTGATGATCTTCTTGCCGATCTCGAAGGGTAGGTAGGTCTCGTCGAAGGAGAGGGGAACGCCGTCTGCCAGGCGCACGCGACGAATTCTGACGACGCGCTCGCCTCTTGTGAGCCCAAGCTGGCGCGCCACAGTCGCGTTGGCAGTGACAATTTCCTTACCGATTACGCGAGCCGTTGGCTTGCGGCCAAGTACGTGCATATCTTCTACAAATCCACTCAGTTCTTTAAGGTCCTGCACGATCTTTGGCGCCGTGACGAATGTGCCCTTGCCGCGACGAATCTCGACGAGACCGCGGCTCACGAGATTCTGAATAGCCCGACGCACGGTGATGCGACTCACCCCGAATCGTACAATGAGGCTGTCTTCCGTCGGCAGTTGGTCGCCGACCTTGAGGTCTCCATCGGTGATCTCGCCAGCGAGGACTGTTTCGACGCGTGCGTAGAGAAGGGAGTCATGCGCCGCTGCCATGACGACATTATAACGTCGTACCGGTTTCACCTGAGCTTCGGCATGTTTGTATTTCCGGAGGCGGTATTCTTTGAAGTCTGCCGTCCTTGGACGCAGCAATTTCCAAGGGGATTGCGCGTACAAATGGAGACCGTTTGAACTTCACCAACGCCCCTCGGGTTGAGGAATCGCCGAGGTTCAATGAAGGTTCCAAAGGGTTTCCAAGGGGTGGCTTTTCGGCACTTTCGGAGCCATCCGTGCCGTGTCTTTTCCTGGAGCCAGGAGCTGAGATCCCTTTTACGGCAGCGGCCCTGACCTCCTCTACACCTTTATTGTTATTTGTCCAGCAATGCTGGTAGCTCACCGACGCTTAGGCGAACATCGGCGCTGGTCACGGAATGGTCACAAAACTGGGGCCACTCTGCAAAGTTAAGTTGTTGGAAAATAATGGTGAAAAGGCGGTAGTACGCAGCCCTGAAAAGGCTGCGCTCATGCCGTCGTCGCTGGCGTCAACTCCGGAGTGCCGGAAGTGTGGCTGTGATTGTGGCTGTACGTTGCCAAATATAGCGAACTTTTCAAGCACTTGGAGCGAATTCTCTGTGCGCGCAAGACTCTTGTAAGTTACTGGTTTATTGTGAGTTGTCAGTTTCTTGATGTTGGAGCCGACGTGACTCTTAATCAGTAGGTTGAAGGTTCGATTCCTTCCGCGCTCACCACTTAACGCCAGCATAAATAGGCACAACTGTTAGAATGCCGCGGGTGTGTCTTACCGTGACGTTTTCGCGCATGGAAACAACGTTTCGGAGTCAGACCACGCTGAAACCCCAGACACTGCAATGGTTTTCTGGACTCAAGAACGATGACCGAGCGGGCGTTCGTAGTCTCTTCGACACGGAGCCGACTGTTGAGACGATTCGTTAGTCCTTCTGCAATTGCATTTGTTCTGCTGGCTGCCTTAAGAGTTTCTGCGCAGGACTCTCGATTTCTTCCAATCGGGCAACAAATCCCAACCCCCGCTTGTCTCCTGATGAAAGGAGACTGGGAAGGCGGATCGGATGGGTGCGGCTCGAATGAGCATGATGCCTGGCTGGCGGATATTCGTCATTGGCGCGACGAAAGGCGAATTCGCGTCGGATATGACGGCTCAAGATACGATTTGCCCGCGCTCCGGTGGACCCAATCCAGTTTCATTCAGCCGCAAATGATGGTGGAAGAGCGTTACTTCTACGATCCGGTGTCCGGTCGATACACCGTCGACAAATATCTCGACGATCTG
>Ga0335072_10008412_pt1 | contig 14961 bp, 8 predicted proteins | sample Lox_Sample_21_FD_206725 | JGI IMG/M metagenome (GOLD analysis project Ga0335072, IMG submission 206725) | Soil microbial communities from Loxahatchee National Wildlife Refuge, Florida, United States - Lox_Sample_2.1 | ecosystem: Environmental > Terrestrial > Soil > Wetlands | place: USA: Florida... | reverse complement strand
CCAGAATCTTCCATTGCTTTTCGCTCAACAACTCCGGCGGCTTCCTCATAGAAGAAGCTCATCAATCAACACGCCCCAGACATAAGTCCCTAACTTGAGGCCGAACCATTTATGCAACCGGTTCTAGCAGGAGGACCCGGCACGGGCCGGCCGTTAGCCGCGTTCCAGGCTCCCGCAGCCGCTCGCACAGTCGAGAGTCCGTGGATCGTAGCCATCTCCGTCATGCTGGCCACGTTCATGGAGGTTCTGGACACCGCGATTGCCTCTGTGGCTCTTCCTTACATCGCGGGTTCGCTCTCGGCCTCCAACGAAGAAGCCACCTGGGTACTGACCAGCTACCTGGTAGCCAACGCCATCGTGCTCCCGGCGTCGAACTGGTTTTCGATGCGGATCGGGCGCAAGCGCTTCTTCATCATCTGTGTCGGCATCTTCACGGCATCGTCGTTTGCATGCGGCATTGCGCCCACGCTTAGCTTCATTCTGGTGGCACGCGTACTGCAAGGGGCCGGCGGCGGAGCTCTGCAACCGCTGTCGCAGTCCATCCTTCTGGAGAGTTTTCCGCCGGAGAAGCGCGGCGTAGCCATGGCGCTGTTCGGGTTCGGCGTGGTGTGCGCCCCCGTCCTCGGACCCACGCTGGGGGGCTGGCTCACCGACGCCTATAGCTGGCGCTACGCGTTCTATATCAACATTCCGGTCGGCATCCTGGCCATCCTCATGATCGGCCGATACGTCAAAGACCCGCCGCACATGCGGGGAACGAAATCGATTGGCTTCGACAGCATCGGCCTGGGCACGCTCGTCATCTGGACCGGCTGCCTGCAAATCATCCTCGACAAAGGCCAGGAAGACGACTGGTTCGGCGCCACCTGGATTCGCTGGGCCGCCCTGTTGCTGGTGGTCAGCTTCACGTGGTTTGTATGGCACAGTTGGCGCTCTAAACATCCGCTCGTAAATCTGCGCGTCCTGAAAAACTGGAACTTCGCTATCGGCTGCGTACTAATTCTCATCTTCGGCATCTCGATCTATTCGACCATTACGGTGCTTCCGCTGTTCTACCAGGAGCTACTGGGCTATACCGCGTTCGCCGCTGGCCTGGTAGTCGCTCCGCGCGGCATCGGGAGCATCGTGGCCATGCCCGTGATCGCCCATCTCACCGAACGAATCGACGCACGATTTCTGCTCACATTCGGTTTTATTCTCTTCGCCGTGACCACGTTGTATATGGGCAGCGTGACCACGGAGATCAGTCCCTGGACGCTGCTGGTCCCTATCTTGATAACCGGTTTTGGCGTGGGATTCATCTTCGTGCCCATCAGCACGCAGGCCTACGGAAACTTGCCCAGGGAGGATATTGGCGCGGCCAGCGGACTCTACAACCTGATGCGCAACATAGGCGGCTCCATCGGAATCTCGCTCGCCGCCACGCTGCTGGCCCGGCGAAGCAGTACCCATCAAAGCGAGATGACGAACTACATGCCCCTCAGCGGCACGGGATTCCAATCGGCCCTGCAGGCGCAGATAGGCGCCCTGACGAACCATTTCGGCCCGGCAAACGTTCGGCATCCTGCAGAATTGCAACTGTATAACCAGTTGCTGTATCAGGCCACCGATTGGGCTTTTGTCGACGTGTTCCGCTGGCTGGCTCTGCTCTGCCTTTCGGGAGCGGTGATTGTCTGGCTATTCAAGCGCGTTGAGAAGGGGCGCCCGCCGGCCGGAGTTGGAGCGCACTGACGCGAAAAGGTACGGTCCAATCTCCGGTATTGGTGCTGCAACATCCCGGTGGAGGAGAATGCCATGAACCTGCTTGCGATTCTGGTCGATACCCCGACGGATCAATGCTGTGGGGAGCCAACTTCCCCTTGATCTGCCTGGAGTGAAATGCCGTTCATTTCCAGGGTTTGCCCCAGCACACGGTCTAACTGGGCAGCTGCCTTTAGCCACGCGGCCTTGGCTACGATCTCCGTAGTCTGCGCCTGAGCGAGATAGGTCTGTTGTTCAATGACAGCAAGGTTAGTCGCATATCCTGCCTGAAAGCTTTCCTGGGCCGCGCCCAGAAGCCTGGCCTGCAGCTCGCGCGCTGTGGTGGCGGCGTCGGCCGCAGTCTTTGCGGCGTGCAGTGCGATGATCGCGTTCCGCACTTCGGCCGCTACCTGCGCCTTCAATTGCGTCACGCGCAGCTGTTCCTGCCGCAACAGCGCCTTGTCCGCTTCAAGATTTGCCTCCGCCACGCGGTTTTCGAGCGGCAGAGAGAACTGTATCCCAGCCTCGTATACCGTCGAGGAGCTGTTGCCTCCGGTTGGAACGGGGTCGGTAGGCGCATCGCCCGTCAAGCTGTCGCCTCCGACCGCAGTCAGTCCGGGGATTACGACTCCCCGGCTCTCATAGGTTCCATAGAGATCGATTTCGGGCTTGGTGGCATTGACTGCGCTGGCAACCTGCCGCTCGCCGTTCGTTATCTGCAGGCGCGCCTGCTGCACGTCAGGGCGATTCTTCCACGCGTCATCGATCAATTTCGAAAGCTGCGCCGACAGCTCAGCCTCCGGAGGAAGAAGCGGATCCGTCGCCACAATTTCGGGCGTCGCGCCCTGTGCGCTCGCGAGCGATTGCGGATCGAGCAGCGTTCGCAGAATCACTTGCTGCTGGTCTCTGAGAGAAATTGCCTGGGTAAGCAGCAACTGCGTGCTCGTTACAAGAGTCTGAGCCCGCGCTACCTCGATAGGCGGAAGGCGTCCCACCTTCATCTGCTCCTGGTCGTTATGCAGCAGCAACTGGGCCGCGCTGAGCGCCTGCTGCTGCACTTTGACTGAATCCTGCAGACTCACCAGGTCGATATACAAGTCTTCAACTCCCGCAATGGTGCTGATCATCTGTTGCTGCAGCACCGCCGCTGAGATCTTTCGATTCGTCCTGGCGATGGCGATATAGCGAGTGTTGTTTGCGTGTCCGGCCCCGCGCCAGAGCGGCTGCGCAATGAGAGCGTAAGCATTGGGATGGGAGAATGGAACTGCGCTGGAGCGCTCCGAGTAGAAGCTCTGCACGAAGTCGTTGACACCCAACTGAATCGTGGTCCCAGGGCTGAAACCCTTGGTCAGAAAGGTGTCGGCCAGGGTATTGTCGGTTGTCGAGGTATCGGTCTGCGTCGCCGCGGTTGCGGTTAGTTGCGAGACTGCCGGGTTGCGCCGCAGCCACCCGTATCGACCCTGCAACTGCGCGTCGAACCCCGGCACCGGCGACCCGCTGGAAAATGGCGCCGTACTGAGAGCCAGGGAGTGGGATGCCTCCAGCACGCGGCTGGTGTTATAGGACGAGGATACTGCCGAAGTAATCGGGTCCACGCTCAACGGCGAGAGGCCGGGAGAAGAGAAGCTGAGCAGCGGCACTGCCACAGGCGCTTCACCAGCCGGAGTCTCCGCCACAGTGTAGTTAATCGGGCGCGGCAGTCCGCCGCCCTTTGCCAGCAGCACGCTCTGGCCTGCAATGGTTTGATCGACTCTCTCGATCTCAATGTCAAGGTTGTTTTTGATGGCCATCGCGATGGCCTGCTGCAGCGTCAGGTAGAGCCGGCCGTCTTGCGGCGCCGGCCCCGGTGCGCTGGCCTGGTTCTGCGCCAGCGAGGACGAAGGCGCCGGCGCGTTGACAAGAGCCGCCGCGGCAAGCGGTTTCTGCGGGGGCTGTTGCGCGGCCACTATAGATGCGAGGACACATGCAGCCGTAAAACCGCTCAAGGCAAGACGGGAGTTACGCGGCGCCTCGGAGCTTCCGGAGATAAGCTCGATTGAGTTTGCTCCCTTTGCGGCGCAGGGCTCCATCCTATTGATCCTTTCCACCTTGATTGCCACTCTTCCCTCCCGCGCCGGAATCTGCAATACCGCCCTGCTGGCCGGCGGGGGCGAGCCGCGTGCTCACGTGGGCGCCCTGTATCACGGAGTCATTGGGGCTCACCACTACCAGGTCGCCGTCCTGCAGTCCAGTGGTGACGTATACCAGCGTCCCCAAATCCCGCCCTACCTGCACCGGCCGCATCTGAATGATGCCGCTCTCGACCACGGGCACAAACTCACCGCGCGCCATGGTGAGCAGGCTATCGCCGGAGATCAGGATGCCCGGATTCGGAGCCTTGAAATGCATCAACACGGAAGCGAACATGCCGGGCCGCAACCGGTGCTTAGGGTCCTGGACCTCTACTTCCGCGAGCATCGTCCGGCTCAGTTGACTGAGAGAATCGCTGCTCCGAACCACCTTGCCCCTGAACGTCTCTCCCGGCAACTCCGAAAAGGTAATGTCCGCGGGCTGGCCGGTCTCGACGAAGGACGCATCCCCCTCCGGCACCGAAACAAACACCTCCAGGCTGTTGAGATCCACGACATCGAATAATTCGCCGCCCTGTGCGCCACCCGTAGGCGGTCCGCCCGTGGCATCCCCTGGGACAGCCGGCAGACCCTGTGCGGCTCCAGAAGGCAAAACCAGATTTCCGACCTCGACGTTTCGCGCCGTGACCGTTCCGTCGATTGGCGAGCGAAGCTGCTCGAAATTTTCCAGGGTCTGCAGGCGAGCCAAAGCGTCCTGCGCTCCCTTTACCGCATTTTCCGTAGCCTGCAGGTTCGATTGCGCCGATTCAACCGCAGCGCGTGCCACATCGTCATCCTGCCGGGAAAGAATGCCGTGAAGCACCAGCGTGTGCACCCGGGTATAAGTCGCCTGCTGCAACTGGAGGCTCGATTGTGCCGTGAGCACGTTGTCTTTGTTTTGCTGCACCACCGCGGCCTCCTGCGCCACCGAGGCGTCCAGATCCGGCGCTGAGATTACTCCCAGTAACTGCCCCTTGCGTACCTTATCCCCCAGGTCCACGTAGCGGGCCTTCAAATATCCCGAAGCTCGCGCATAGATATGCGCGCTCCGGAGCGGGGTCACGGTGCCTGGCAAACTCAGCTCCTGCTCTGAACTTGCGGTATGCACCATTTGCACCTCTACTATCGGCAGAGCGTTCTTCTCCTGTTGCGCTCTGGCGTCCACTTCCTTGTTGCGCCGGTAATGAGGCAGCCATCCCAGCAGCAAGGCCAGGACCAGTACCACGGCTGCTGCCGCAATCCATAACATTCGCCGGCCATTCTTCTCCGGCGGTCGCACCTCATGCCGCCGATCGCCGGCCGGTGGCGTTGGTGTGATCTCTGCGCTCATTGGTGCTCTCCCTGAATCTCATCTTCCAGCCGCTTCTCCCAGTTCACGGGAGCCTGCTTGCTCATCAGCGAATACATCACCGGCACCATAAATAACGTGCCCACCGTAGCGAACAAAAGGCCGCCAATAACGGCCCGCCCGATCGGCGCATTCTGCTCACCGCCCTCGCCCAGAGCCAGCGCCATGGGCAACATGCCGATGATCATCGCCAGGGCCGTCATGCAAACAGGCCGCAGCCGCGTCGAGCCAGCGATCAGCGCGGCCTGCTTCGCGTCTTTGCTGTTCTCACCTTCACCGCGCAATTCGTTCGCAAAACTGACCACCAGGATGCTGTTGGCTGTTGCCACACCAATGGTCATCAGCGCCCCCATCAGCGAAGGCACATTAAAAGTTGTCTGGGTGAGGAACAAAATCCATACAATGCCCGCGAAGGCGCCCGGCAGCGCCATCAGAATGACGAACGGGGTAGTCCACGACTGAAAGTTCATCGCCATCAGCAGATAGACGAACACCACTGCCGCCGCAATTCCAACTTCCAGGTTCGCGAACGACGTGTTCATGGTCACCACCTGGCCGCTCAGGACAATCTGCACTCCAGGCGGCAGGTGCTGTGAATTCTTCCTGACGATCTTCTCCACGTCGCGGGCCACGCCGCCCAGGTCGCGCTGCTCCACGTTCGCAAAAACGTCCATGACCGGCATGCCGTTGTAGTGCGATACGGTCAGCGGCGAAACCTGCCGCTGGGTCTGGGAAACATTGCCTAACAACTCCTCGCCGGCGGCGGAGGCCGGCGCCGTGACGGCCGTCTGCTCCAGCGTGTCGAGGTTGTGCAGGCGGTACTGCGGCACCTGCACGATCACCGGGTATTCGACCCCTGTCTGCGGATCGAGCCAGAAGTTCGGCGCAACCTGCCCGCTGCCAGAAAGAGAGAGCAGTACGTTATCGGCGACATCCCTCGTCGTGAGTGCGAGCTCCTGCGCCTTCAGCCGGTCCACGTCAATGTTCAGTTTGGGCGCATTCACCTCCTGCTGCATGAACACGTCCACCGCGCCCGGTACATCCTTGATCTGCTCCTGCAGCCTTTCCGCGATCTGGGCCGTGGACGCCGCGTCCTTTTCGCGCACCTGGACATCGATGGGCGCCGGCAGCCCGAAGTTCAGCGTCTGATTGGTGATATCGGCGGGCTCGAAGAAGACCGTCTCCTGGGGAAATTTCTCCGCGAAGTCCTGGCGAAGAATCTGCATCCATTGCTGTGTCGGCCTGTGTTTGGCCGCGAGCAGCACCAGCACGTCGCCGTCGCCGTTACTGGTCGTGTCGCTCGCCGAGTAGGCAAGGTTTACGCCCCCCGGCGGCAGCCCGATGTTGTTTACCACCATCTGCAGTTGCTGCGGCGGAATCACGCGCCGAATTTCCGCGTCAACCCGGCGGAACACCTGCGTTGCGGTTTCGATGCGCGTGCCGGCAGGCGGCCGAACGTGAAACTCCATCTGCCCGGAATCCACGTAGGGGAAAAAGTCCTGCCCGATCACGGGAATCAATGCCAGCGAACCCACGACCAGGACCGCGAAGGCAATCAGCGTCATCGCCACGTGCTCCAGCGCCCACTCCAGTCCGGCGTGATACTTCTCCGCGAACCAGTCGAACCCGCGGTCAAATCTCTGGTGAAACCGCCAGATGAAGCTGCGGCTCAGCGGCGATTCCTTTTCCTGCCCCTGATAAAGCGGCACCTCTGCGGGCAGAAGGAAGTGCATCATCGTGGGCACCAGCGTGCGCGAAAGCCCGTAGGAGGCGACCAGCGCCAGCACCACGTTCAACGCCAGCGGCGTAAAGATGTACTTGGCCGAACCGGAGAGCAGCGTCACCGGCACGAACACGATGGAGATCGACATGGTCGAGATCAGCGCCGGCATCGCTACCTGCTCGGCGCTGTCGAGGATCGCTCTGGCCAGCGGTTTCTTCTCGCCTGTTCCGAGATTGCGGTGCGTGTTCTCGATCTCGACGGTCGCATCGTCGACCAGCATGCCCACCGCGAGCGCCAGTCCTCCCAGCGACATCACGTTGATGGTCTCGCCGAGAGCCGAAGATACCGCGATCGCGAACAATACCGCCAGCGGAATGGATACGCTGACAATCAGCGTGCTTCGCCAACTGCCCAGAAACACCAGCACCATCATCGCGGTCAAAAATGCGGCTGTTACCGCTTCCTGCACCACGTCCCGTATCGAAGCCCGCACCAGCACCGATTGATCGAAGATCGGCGTCAGTGTCAAGGCGCTTGGCAGCCCGGCTTTAATGCGTGGAAGCGCCTTCTTCACCTGATCCACAATGGTCAGCGTTGAAGCAGCGCCGCTCTTTATAACCGTTAACAGCGCCGATGCCTGCCCGTTCTCGCTCACATAACTGGTCTGCGGCTGGAATCCGTTGTGGATCCAGGCCACGTCCTTCATCTGAACCACCGCGCCATTCACTGAGCGGATGGGCAGCGCATTCAGCTCAGCGATCGTGCTCGGGCTGCTGTTGGTTCCCACCAGGTACTCACGGTCGCCCATCTTCTCCGTGCCCGATGGCGTCACCAGGTTCTGACTGTTCAGCGCGGCCGACACGTCTGAGGCAGTCAGATGATCGGCCGCCAGTTGTAACGGATCCAGATCCACCATGATGGATCGCTGCTCACCGCCGTACGGCAGCGGCACCGAGGCGCCCTTGATGGTCGCCAACTGCCCGCGAATAAAATTCTGGCCCAGGTCATAGAGCTCGGTCTGAGAAAGCCCCTTACCGCCCAGGCTGATCTGCACGATGGGGACGCTGGAAGCGTCGTATTTGAGCACGTACGGCGGCAGTATCCCCGGCGGCATCAGGCGCAAAAGCGACTGCGCCAGCGCCGTCACCTGCGCAATGGCGAGATCCACCTGCACGCCCGGCTGGAAATGGATCTTGATCACTCCGACGCCGTTGTAAGACTGCGACTCGGTGTACTGGATATTGTTGACTGTGGTCGGCAGCGCGCGCTCGCATACCCCGACGATGCGCTTGGACATGTCGTCGGCATCAAGGCCGCTGTAAGTCCAGATCACGCTTACGATGGGAATATCGATATCCGGCAGTATATCCGTCGGCGTGCTCAGGATGGCAGCGATGCCGAAGATCCCGATCAACACCGCGACAATGACGAAGGTATACGGTCTCTGTAGCGCGAAGCGAACAATCCACATCAGCGCTCTCCTCGCTTGCCGTCCTGGAGCAGCCTATGCATGTGCGCCTGCCCCAGACTTATCAATCCGCGTCTGTCGACTTACATTTCTTGGTGAGACCCTCGGACGAGCCACGTTCGCATAAGTACAGGCGTCTTGTCGTCCGTATCCCGTCGATCTTCCGATCTATGAGGCTTGTGTGGCCCTTGATGATGAGTTTTGGGAAATGGCCGATCCATGACCGATCCAGCGGTTCGGGGAGACGTCGAGCAGCTTCGGCGAGGCGAACATCGCCACGAAGGCCGGGTCGTCATCCCCTGTGTTCTCAATCCTGCGCACCACAACTATCGAGACACCGCCCGCTTTCTTGCTGCGGAATTCCATAATACGCGCATTATCGAAAGGCGTAAAGACTTACGGCGGTCATCCAAAACACGGCCGTGCAAAATCCAGAATGATTGCGCAATTCCGAATTGCGTAACAGCATGGCTGGTGGCGACAATAGGACGTATCTGTCAACCTCAGTACGGCGCGATGGAGAAGGCGCTCCAGGGCAGGCCCTGATCAGGGCTGAATCGAATTGAGCGGCACCATGGTTGAAATGACAAAGACGATCGGCTCCAAAACAAAGCAAATGCCGGTTGCTCATAGGCCTGGAAGGCTCGATCGCTGCACAAGCGGCGCCGCGGTCTGCTTTCTCACGCAGTTCGCTGTTGCGGCGGGAATGGCGCAGACTGCGCCCGTTTCTCCCGACCGGCCTTGGCAATCTCCCGGGGAACGGTCGGTCGAGCGCGACGCCGGGCGCAGTTGCATGCCGCCGACTTCTCTTTCAACGACGTGCATCGGCAATCGATCGCGTGGCGCAAACTTTCTACCAGTTGCTGAACGCCGCCGGCCAAGAAAGGCGGCGCGCTCGGCCTTGATGTTGCGAGTATTATTCCTATGTAACAGAGAAGCCTTATTCTTCGGAGTGAGGTGAAAAGAGATGGCGAAGAGAGTAGCTGAAGTCTTCATCGAAACCCTCGTGAACGCGGGCGTAAAGCGGGTCTACGGCGTGGTCGGAGACTCATTGAATGGGTTGACCGACGTCATCCGGCGGGGAAAGCAGATTGAGTGGATCCATGTGAGGCATGAAGAGGTCGCGGCGTTTGCCGCCGGAGCGGAGGCCCATCTCACAGGTGAGATCACGGTGTGTGCCGGCAGTTGCGGCCCAGGCAATCTTCACCTTGTCAACGGCCTTTTCGACTGCCACCGTAATCGCGTGCCCGTCCTCGCAATTGCGGCGCAGATCCCGAGTTATGAGGTAGGGAGCGGCTACTTTCAGGAGACGCATCCCGAGCATCTGTTCAAGGATTGCAGCTATTACTGCGAGCTGGTTTCTCAGCCGGAGCAGATGCCGAGAGTGCTGGGAATTGCAATGCGTACGGCCATCACCAGGAGAGGCGTAGCGGTGGTCGTCATCTCCGGCGATGTGGCATTGCGCGAATGTTCCGCGCCTGCGCTTAAGCTTGGCCTCGAAACTTCAGCCTCGCTGCTCTTTCCCTCGGAGGACGAACTGAGAAGCGCCGCCAAGATTCTCAATGGTGCAGGCAAGGTGACGATTCTTGGCGGGGCCGGGTGTGAAGGCGCGCACGCGGAACTGATTTCCGCGGCGGAGCGGTTGAAGGCGCCCGTCGTTCATGCGCTACGCGGCAAGGAGTTTATCGAATACGACAACCCCTACGATGTGGGAATGACCGGACTGCTGGGTTTCTCTTCCGGCTACCACGCCATGATGAACTGCGATGCGTTGCTCATGCTGGGAACGGATTTCCCCTATCAGCAGTTCTATCCGAAGAATGCGAAGATCATTCAGGTTGACAATCGCGGCGACCAGATTGGACGCCGCACTCCTGTGAATCTCGGCCTGATCGGAAATGTAAAGGACACACTGGAAAGGCTGATGCCGCTGATTGAAAGCAAGCCCGACCGCTCCTATCTCGATCTATGCCTCGGCCACTACAAGAATGCTCGTAAGGGTCTCGACGATCTCGCCGTGGGCGAGCCAGGCAAAACACCTATGCATCCGCAATACGTCGCAAAGATGCTGGATGAACTCGCGGCAGAAGATGCGGTATTTACCTGTGACGTCGGCACCCCGACCGTCTGGGCTGCGCGCTATCTGCACATGAACGGCAAGCGCAGATTGCTTGGTTCATTTACTCATGGCTCCATGGCAAATGCTCTGCCGCAGGCAATCGGCGTGCAGGCCAGCCATCCAGCCAGGCAGGTAATTACTCTCTCGGGTGATGGTGGATTGGCGATGTTGCTCGGCGACCTGCTCACGCTCCGCCAACTGAAGCTCCCGGTGAAGGTTGTGGTCTTCAATAACGGCTCGCTGGGTTTTGTAGAGCTGGAGATGAAGGCGGCGGGACTGGTTGACTTTGGCACAGACCTGCTCAATCCGGATTTTGCGAAACTCGCCGAGTCGGCTGGAATTTTTGGCGCTCGCGTGGAGAAGCCGGAAGACCTTCGTCCTGCTCTGACCGAAGCTCTGGCGCACGACGGCCCTGCGCTGGTTGAAGTGGTGGTGAACCGGCAGGAGCTGTCGATGCCTCCAACGATCAGCCTTGAACAGGCGCTTGGCTTCAGCCTTTATATGATTCGCGCTGTACTGAGCGGCCGCGGTGACGCGGTCATCGACCTCGCCAGGACTAACCTCATGCGCTGAAAGGATCAAATCTAATCTCGGAGGGACACAATGGACGAGCAGTTGCCCATGGCAGTTAGCCAGCAGCCTCTTCAGGTTTCGCTCTCTGGATTTAACCTGATCGACTCGCCACGCCTCAACAAGGGAACCGCATTCACTGATCACGAACGGGACGTATTCAAGCTCCACGGTTTGCTGCCGCCGCACGTGGGCTCTCTCGATGACCAGATCGAGAGAAGGATGGAAGCGCTCCGGGCCCAGCCAAATGCCTTTAGCAAATACAGCTTTCTTCGCGACCTGCAGGATACGAATGAAACTCTGTTTTACGCGCTGCTGGTCCGCAATATCGAAGAGATGCTCCCGCTGGTGTATACGCCAACTGTGGGTGAAGGCTGCCAGCGCTTCAGCGAAATCTGGAGAAAGCCACGCGGCCTGTTCCTCAGTTATCCGAATAAAGACCGCATCGAGCAAATTCTGGCTCATCCTCGCTATGACAATGTGAAATGCATCGTGGTCAGCGACGGCGAACGTATCCTCGGACTCGGCGACCAGGGCGCCGGAGGCATGGGCATCCCGATCGGAAAAATGGCCCTCTACACCGCGCTGGGCGGGATTCATCCGGAGCATTGTCTGCCCATTCTGCTCGATGTGGGAACTGACAACGATGACAGGCTGAAGAGCCCTCTTTACATCGGGTGGGAGCATCACCGCGTTCGCGGCGAAGACTATGACGCGTTTGTCGATCTTTTTGCAAGCTGCGTGAAGAAACGCTGGCCGCACGTTCTTCTGCAGTGGGAGGACTTTGCCGGCTCCAATGCCGCGCGATTCCTGTCCCGGTACAGAGACCAGCTGTGCACCTTCAACGACGACATTCAGGGAACGGCGGCTATCGCTGCCGCGACGTTGATCTCCGCGATTAACGTAACAGGTGTTCCACTCGAGCAGCAGAAGATTGCTATCGTTGGCTTCGGAAGCGCGGGTATAGGCATCACCAATCTGCTCGCGCAGTTTATTGAGGACAGAGGTCTCACGGAAACGGCAGCGCGCAGTCATTTCTATGCGATTGATCGCTACGGCCTGATTACGGAACATGGTAAAGATGTGCGGCCCGAACAACTGCCCTACGCGCGCAAAGAACAGGAGGTGCAGGGATGGAGGCAGCCGGGCCAACAACCGGGGGGCGAGATCACCTTGCTCGATGTGGTCCGTCACGCGAAACCCTCTGTTCTCATCGGAGTCTCCGGTCAGCCGGGAGCCTTCACGGAAAAGGAGGTGCGCGAGATGGCAAGATATTCGGAGCGGCCCGTCATCTTCCCGCTCTCCAATCCCACCTCACGCAGTGAAGCGACGGCTCAGGACCTGATGGACTGGACAGAGGGCAGAGCGCTGATCGGCACCGGCAGTCCATTCGATCCAGTGAATGTGGGCGGGAAAAAGATTCCTGTGACGCAGACGAATAACTCGTATATATTTCCGGGTCTCGCACTCGGAATCCTGGCATCCAGAGCCAAGCGGGTCACGGACACGATGGTCAAGGCCGCTGCTCAGGAACTGGTCCGTCATCCGCCCACGCAAAAGGACAAGCACGCAAGCCTGCTGCCGCCGCTTGCGGAGGCCCGTCAGCTCGGCCGCATGATCGGGCAAGCCGTGGGCAGGCAAGCCATGCTGGATGGGCAGGCACAGGTCGCCAGTGAAGAGGAACTGGACCGCGAACTCGATGCAAATATCTGGAACCCAGTCTACGTGCCGTACGAACTCAGCAGCCGGTGAAAGGAGGAGAACCGCGATGAGCAATGCGGACATCCGAGTGGAGAAGGACTCTATGGGCGATGTGCGGGTTCCCGCCGACAAGTTGTGAGGAGCACAGACGCAACGCTCGCTTGAACACTTCAGCATCGGCACAGACCTTATGCCAAGGGAGATGATCGCCGCATACGCCGTCCTGAAAAAGGGCGCGGCCAACGCGAACCATGCGGACCGGCGGCTGGACGCGGAACGCCGCCAGTTAATTGTTCGCGTGTGCGACGAAATTCTTGCGGGCCGGCACCAGGACATGTTTCCCCTGCATGTCTGGATGACGGGCAGCGGCACGCAATTCAACATGAATGTGAATGAGGTGATCTCAAACCGGTGCTGCCAGCTTGCGGGTACGCCGCTCGGAAGCAAGACTCCGGTCCATCCCAATGATCACGTGAACATGTCGCAATCGTCGAACGATTCGTTTCCGTCGGCCATGCACATCGCGGCTGCAGTCAATGTGAAGCAGCGGTTGATTCCTGCGGTGCAGCAGTTGCGCGGCTCAATCCACGCGAAGGCAGAAGATTGGAAAGACATCGTCAAGATTGGCCGCACTCACATGCAGGATGCCACGCCGCTGACGCTCGGCCAGGAGTGGTCCGGATATGCGGCCGTGCTCGATGACGATGTGGAACGAATCGAGGATGGTTTGAAAGGGATGTATCGCCTCGCGCTGGGCGGCACTGCGGTTGGCACCGGAATCAATGCAGCCCCCAGGTTCGCGGAGGCCGCTGCAGCGGAGATTGCCGCACTGACCGGCCTGCCCTTTGTTACCGCACCGAACAAATTTGCCGTGCAGGGATCTCACGATGCGCTGGTGCAGCTTTCCGGCTGTCTCCGCACTCTGGCGGTGTCGCTCTACAAAATCGCCAATGATATCCGGCTCATGTCCTGCGGCCCGCGCGCCGGCTTTGCTGAACTGCTGATTCCGGAAAACGAACCCGGCTCCTCGATCATGCCCGGCAAGGTAAACCCAACCCAGGCTGAAGCTCTCACGATGATTGCGGTGCAGGTCATGGCCAATGACATCGCTGTGGGATTCGGTGGCGCGGGCGGCTATCTGGAAATGAACGTCTACAAGCCGCTGATCATCTTTAACATCACCCAATCGATCACCATCCTGAGCGATGGCTGTACGAACTTCCGCAAGTTCCTCATCGAAGGAACCAGGCCCAACCTGAAGAAGATCAAGGAATATGTGGACCGCTCATTGATGCTGGTGACCGCGCTGTCACCGGTGACCGGCTACGACAAGGCTTCCCAAATCGCACATCATGCGGCCGAGAATGATCTCACCCTCAGGGACGCAGCGTTGCAACTCGGCTTTGTGACCGAAGAAGAGTTCGACCGCGCGGTCGATCCGGCCAGGATGGTCGGGCCGTATGTGACTCCTGCAGCTTAAAGCAGAGGATCCTTCGCCCATGAATGGTCGCTTAACACGCAGGGGCACGAGACGAAGTCGCTCGACGTGGTCCCTTTCGTTCGACTTCGCCCACCCAAAATTAGGGGGTACCGTCTTCAGGCATGCGTAGCAGTCCGGGGCCCACAGAAGAACTCGTCACAATTGCGGTCAATTGAGCAATGCTCGCACACGATCATGCCCTTGAGAAAGCGCCGGAACATCAAATCCCACCTAAGTGGACTGGATGCGTCAGAAGTCAATAGTAAATACCCCTAATAGTAAATATCGCGTAGTAGAACTCCGGCGATGAAGAACCCAGCCGTGTCCTTTCAAGGTCGCATTTATGCAACCAGTTCTGGCGCACGAACAATGGCCGTAATTCCTATCAGGGGATGTGATTGAGCAGCCAATCACTTGAGAGCTTTGTCGCCATTTCGTAGAAGTGACTTCGAAACCTCCTGGGGCTTGCCAACCAAGTAGTGAATGATAAGGGGGAGATTCTCATTAAGAATCTGGCGCCCCAATTTGCGCTGAGCTTTCCGCGAGGGTGAAAATCCTCAAATACCATTCGATGAGGGGCTCGATGGCGTATTGGTGGCTTCGACGCGAGTAGGCGGAGGCGAGCGTATTGAGCACTGCCGCCCGGATTGTTCCAATTCCAGGATTGTGAGGTTGACAAGGCGAGCCTTGGCAAACATCAAATG
>Ga0335072_10008411_pt1 | contig 14962 bp, 8 predicted proteins | sample Lox_Sample_21_FD_206725 | JGI IMG/M metagenome (GOLD analysis project Ga0335072, IMG submission 206725) | Soil microbial communities from Loxahatchee National Wildlife Refuge, Florida, United States - Lox_Sample_2.1 | ecosystem: Environmental > Terrestrial > Soil > Wetlands | place: USA: Florida... | reverse complement strand
CGAGGTCGTCGAGCGAGCCAGAACAAGATTCGCCGGAGAGTTGACCCGGCTCGACCCGACCGCGCTGGCTGGGCAGCCCCCGGACCCGATCGCCGGGCTGTCGCCATCGTGGGAGACCGTGAGCCTGCGGCAGGCACTCACGGCGCTCGACACAACCGACCTGGCGGGGTTGCTCGGTGAGCTTCGTCCGCTGGCGGGCCTCGCGGCGAAAGACGCGGGAGACGAGTCGCTGATCGGCCGGATCAGCGCGCGCATCCGGCGATACGACGAGGACAAGCAGGCCGACGTGTTGCCAGAGCGGTTCAACGCGTCACTCATCCGCACTCTCTCCCTCGCCATGGGCGCTGTCATCCCCGCCGCTACCGCGGCAGCGACTGCAGGAGCGGCGACGGACACGGAAGCCGCGCTGCAAGCGTTCACCCAGCGACTGGCCGACCGAAGCACAGCGCTAGCCGGACAGGAGTGCTGGCAGGCCGCGCATGACATGCTCGCCAGGCTGACCCCGGGCCCAGCAGCCGCGGGCGGGGCAGATGGCGCCTGAACTGCCCTCGATCCTCGACGTTCCCGCCGCCATGGACCAGGCCGTCAAAAGTTCTCGGGCCGCAGGCCGACCGATCGAGCTGCACTGGCCAGACCCGCTGCCGATAGCCGTGGTCGGGCCGCCTAGCTCGGGCAAGACGACGATGCTGCGCGCCCTGACCGCGAACGGCCTGGTCCCCGCCTGGCGAGTCAGGCTGGTGGAGTACCCCGGCCTGCGCGGCGCCGCCGACCTACGGTCGGACACCTTCCGCGGGCTCTGGCAAGACCCGGTCGGGATTGTCTACGTACTGCCGAGCCGTGGCCTGACCGACCAGGACGAGCAGGCGCTGGAGATGCTCAGGTCCCGCAGCTTGGTCGTGCTCGAGAACATCAGGGACAGCGAACTTCACCCGGCCCGTTCCACCGTGGAGCTAGCAGAGCGGCCCGATATCGGTTGTCCCTTCACGATCCCGGTCGTTCCGCTCGCCGGTGCAGGACACGACGCGGTTACCCCGCCAGCGGAGCAGGAACTGCTGCGCTGCTGCCTGGCATACCTGCGGCACGCAACGATGCCCGACGGACTTCTCGCAACGCTGCACCGACAGGCCATGTCGGCGCGGAAGGCGCTGCGCGGCGACATCGACGACCAGTGGCGGCAGGTCCACGTCCGGGCCGCCGGACCAGATCAGCTGCAGCGCCTGGATGCGGCTCGCCTGCTGCTCAGCCTGCGCGACGACTGCGCAATCAGCGGACCCTACGACGTCGGGCTGACCGAGTTGATCAGGCTGGCAGAACGCGGGAGCGCGATTAGCCCGCCTCTCGCGCTGCGCCAGCTACGCGGGCAGGCCCAGGCGGCCGCCGACCGCTACAACATCGAAGCCGGGCGGCGTCCGCTCCCGGCCGGGGGCAAGAAGCGACAAGCCCGCGCATACGCGAACTCCGGCGCTGGTGACGGAAACAGCACGAACTTCGGGGCCGAGTACGTCAGGGAACGTCAGCAGCTCGCCGGGTTCCTCAGCAACATCCACGCTCAACGAGCCGGACTCGGCCTCATCGACGCGGATGCTGCCGCGATCAGCAAACTCGCCGACCAGGTAAACGACGACAAGGTCGACATCGCGCTGCTGGGAATGTTCTCATCGGGCAAGTCCTCGGTCATCAACGCCCTGCTCGACGTGCCCGTGAACGACCGCGACCCCGCGCTGCTACCCACCAACGTCCAGCCAGAGACCGCCACGGTCAATCGCGTCTGCGACAGCAAGGACGACGTAACGATCAACTGGCTTGAGCAAGCCGAGCTGACGTTTGCGACACCGATATCCGACAACCCTGGCCAGCTTCGGCTCCATGTCGATGAGATCAAGGCGTTCCGCGGGTGGATCGCCAGCCGGAAGATCCGCCTGCGTGATGTCACGTTCACGCCGCTACCCGAGGAGTTCGACGAACCCGGCGGGGTCATGAGGCGCTCCCCCGCTGACCCGATGGCCGCGTTCGACAGGGTCTGGCGGGAGCTTCGTTTCGACGGCCAGCCGCCAAAGTACGTCTACGCAGCGAGCGACCCGCGCGAACCGAAGCTGCCCGATCCTTGTTTCCCTGCCGCGGCGACGCTCGGCGCGATGCCCTCCCACCACGGACTGCTTCCGGCCGGCATCTCCCGAGCGCGCATCTTCGCTGAGGTGCGGAAGGACCCGGGGCTCGCGCTCATGATCGACCGGCTGAACATCGGGTTTGGCCGCGAGTTGCTGCGGCACGCGAGCTTCATCGACACGCCCGGGACCGATGCACCGATCCCGCACCACCGGCGGGTGGCCCACGAGATCATCCGGCAACAGAACTGCCCGGTCATCTACTGCTTTCTCGGAACTCAGCCGGCCGCTTCGGAGGACAGCCATAACCTCAAGGTCCTGCAGGACTGGGGGATCGGAAGCACCGACCTGCGCAGGTTCTTCTTCGTCATCACGATGAAGGGCCAGGTTGCCGAGGACAGGCGGCCGGAGGTCGCCGAATACGTGCGCAAGAAGCTGCGTGAGATCGGCATCGCCGAGCCCACGCTCTACTTCGTCGACGTCGTGAAGTCGCCTGACGACGAGGAATTCCGCAGGCTCAAGACCGACGTGCAGGCCTTCATCAGGAGGAGCAGGTCACAGCTGTTCCAGTCCTGGCTAGATCACGCGGCCGCGATACTGAAAGGCTCGCGCAGCCGCTCGGCAGGGCAGCTCGACGCGATGGCCGAAAGTGATTCAGACCGTGCCAGCAGGGCGGCCGGGCTGAAGCGCAAGCTCGAGGAGCTCGATGCACTGACCGACGAGTTCGGGCAATCCCCCGGCTGGGGCGCTCCCTGGGCGCGCCACCACGTCAGTTCCGCGATCGACGCGCGGGCAGATCGCGTGGACGAGGTTATTGACGGGCTAACGTCCAGGCGCGCATTCGAAGGCGCAGGATCGCGGCTGAGCGACGCGCTCGTGGGCCTGAACCGGGCTACCAGGTCCGCGGTGACCAGGGCGCATGAGGGAATGCTCGGCAAGCTACAGTCCAGGGTCGCCGAGATCAGCCAGGGAACGCCCATCCAGGTGAGCGCCCCGGTTATCGATGACGATCCATTCCCTAGCACGAGCATCCTCCATGCCGCGAGAAACCCGCAGTGGCGCAACGTATTCAAGCGCCTCTGGCGGCGGCTCACCAGCGGCGAGGAAATGAACGCTGACGTGGCGAACAATCGCGAGGACGTCGCCAGCGAATGGCGCCGGTCGCAGCGCAATGGCAAGTCAGGCACGAACTCGCTGGTCGAGGCCTCGATCAGCGGAATAGCTGCCGAACTGAACCGGATCCGCGCCGGCGTTGAGGCGGAGATCGGCGGGCTTGATCAATCGCCGGATCCAACGAAGAAGCAGCGCCTCGAACGCGCCTGTGCTCTGGCGGACGAATGGCTCGCCCGCCTCGATGCACTCGGCCGAAGCTACGGCTCACAGAAGAAAGGCAATCAGTGAACGCCAGCCCCGTTAACGACATCGGCCAGGACACCGCGAAGCTGCTCGGCCGCGCGGTGGCACAGGTGACAGAAATCGCGCTCACGGATGCGCTCCAGCCGTTCAAGGACGAACTGACCGGCGCGCGCAGCGAAATCAAAGCCGTCAGCGGCAGGCTCGCTGACAAGGCCGACGAGGTTGGCCAGATTGCCGCTGACCAGGACGAGCGGCTTGATGCACTGAATGCCCGCCTCGCCGACATCCAGGCGCTCGCAACCGAGCAGCGAGCAACGGTCGACGAGATAGTGAGCACGGTGCACCATGCCGTTTCCGCCGTCGAGCAGGTCACCCCGGTCATGCACGAAGTCGGCCCCGCCGTTCGGGAAATGGTCCCTGCTGTCAGCGAAACCTCCGCCACCGTCCAGCAACAGGTCAGCACCCTCAAGGAGACAGTTGCCACCGTGGCGGAGCTGGTATCCGCCGTGCGCGATGCAGAAGCGAACATCCAGCGAATGGTCGCGGCCCTAGCTGACACCGGAACCACGCTCAAGGACCTGGTCACCGGCACGCGCGGGAACGAGACCCAGATCCAGAAGATGTTCGATGCCGTGCGCGCGACCGACTCGACCGGTCAGGAACTGGCAGCCGCGGTCATGAGGAACGAGGCGAGCATCAACGAGACCGCCGCGGCCGTGCGCAAAACGGAGACGTCCATAAGGGAAGCTGTATCAGCTGACGTCGCAGGGCTCAGTGCACGGCTTACCAGCACGTGGCGGCTCGTGATAGCAGGCATCGCGATTGGCTTGATCGCGCTCATCGTGGCAGCCGTCACGCTCGTCCTCACCTCAGGCTGACAAAGCCCAGATCCGGCGAATCCGTACCGCCAAGGCCCTGAATGTGATCACGAGCGCGGGCGAGTCTTCTCCGGGTCGTAGAACGGGAACCGGACCACCTGGGCCGGAATGCGCTTTCGGTGCCCGTCCAGCTTGGCCACGTCGACGGCGGTGCCGATCTCGGCGTACTCCACGGCCATCCGGCACAGCGCGATGTTCTTGCGCAGGATGGGTGACCTTGTACCGCTGGTGATGACCCCGACCTGAGAGCGCCCCGCGTGGACGCAATCCCCGTGGAGAGCGACCTCGTTACCCTCGAGCTCGAGACCTACCAGCGTGCGCTGCGGGGAAGCCTTGCGTCGCTCCAGTGCGGCACGTCCGACGAAGTCGTCCTCCTTCGTCTTGAGCGGAACAGTGAATCCGATGCCCGCCTCGAACGGGTCGACCTGGTCGTCGAACTCGTAGCCGGCGAAAATCAGGCCGGATTCGATCCGGAGCATGTCCAGCGCATCCAGCCCGAGCGGACGGAGGCCAAGGCCCGCGCCCGCCTGCCACACCGCGTCCCACAGCACCACCGCATCCCGGGGGTGACACCACAGCTCATACCCGAGCTCTCCGGTGTACCCGGTCCGGGAGACGATCACCGGCAGGCCGGCCGGCCCGCCGATCCGGCCGATCGCGAACCGGAACCAGCCCAAGTCCGGGAACGAGGGCCCCGTCGGCGCGGTCCATATCAGCTCGCGCAGTAGCTCACGCGACCTGGGCCCCTGCACGGCGATGTTATGCAAGTGGTCGGTGGAGTGCTTCACCCACACCTGGTCCAGTCGGAGGCGCTCGGCTAGCTGGCGCAGCCAGATTCCGTCGTGCTCGTCGCCGCCGACGAACCTGAACCGGTCCGTGCCCAGCCGGAAGACCGTCGCGTCGTCAAGCATCCCGCCGGTCTCATTGCAGACGGCGGTATAGACGACCTGACCCTCAGCCAGCTTCCTGATGTTGCGGGTGACCGCCGCCTGGAGCAGTGCCTCCGCGTCCGGCCCCACCACTTCGAACTTGCGCAACGGGGACAGGTCCATCACCACTGCTGCCTCGCGGCAAGCCCAGTACTCGTCGATCGCGCCGAAGTTGTCGAAGCTGGTCGGCAGCCAGTAGCCGCGGTACTCGGTAGTCCGCCTGGTCAGCGCCGACCAGCGTGGGTGGAACGCCGTCTGCTCAGTGAGCTTCGGCTCCGCGTCCGGGGTGACCCGGTGGGCAATCGCCATCGAGAACCTCCGTTCTGCCGGGTAGACGCGAACGTGGATATCGGTCGGGTTCCAGGCGTTGGCCGGGTCGATGTCGTCAGGGCAGGCCGACGACGCGCATAGCAGATCGGTTGTCGCCCGCAGCAGCACGTAATCGCCGGGCCGCGACCACGGCTCGTCGAAGAGCATCTGGTTCGACTCGCTGAAGGAGGTGTTGTAGAAGAAGTTCAGCGCAGGCCAGCCACGCCGTGGTGCGATGCCGTACGGCCCGAGTTGCCCGTTGAAGTTGTCCGTGCAGTTGACGTGGCCCGGGTAACCCATGTCCTCGTAGTACTTGGCGTTACAGGCCAGCGCGAACGTGTCGTGCCTGCCAACGGTGTCCCTGATTACCTCGACCAGCGGCTGCATGTCCTGGTCGAAGAACTTGCCGAATAGGCCCGGCTGTGGGTAAGCGGTGCCCGTCAGGTTGCGCGTAGTAGTCGCATCCAGGCCGCGTTCGACGCCGTCGGACAGCTGCCGGGAATCGAAGGCCAGGAAGTCGGAGCACTGACGGCCCTCGACGTCGATGACCTGGATGTACTGACCCGCCTCGACCTGGTAAGCGATCGCCGTCGCTTTGTCCACCCGCAGGTCGAGCAGCGGCTCGGCGAGCGGTGGCGGCAGCCTGGGCTCGCGCGGCTGCCGCGGCCTGACGCGCCGTACCTCCACCGCCAGGTCCGATGGCGGGTTGTCCTGATCGACCGACATCAGCCCGTCGGGAGCAGCCACGACGCAGGTCACCGGCTGCCGGGCGGTGAACGCCGCGGCGGCGCCAGCCGGTGACCACTCACCGAACAGACCCACTGCCCGCGCGGCAGCCAGATCGAGACCGCGCCCGGCCAGCGCGCGAATTACCGCAGCGGCACCATCCCCGGCACTGCTCGCGGTAGCTCCTGTGCTGGCAGTCCCGCCACTGGCTGAACCGGCCCCGGCGGCATCGCCCGTCACAAGCGAACGCAGCACAGTCGCTGCAGTGTCAGCGGATGCGGCGAGCGCCGCGTAGTCCTCGCCGTCGCTGCCGATGATGGTCAGCTCGCCGCGCTGCCGGCCGGCCGGGTCAGTGACGGTGATCTCGTCCCCAGCGTCCAGCTCAACTGCGGTGACGGCACCGGGGCAAACGCGGTAGCGCTCCACTCGCGGGTCGGCCGGGATCAGGCCGGGCAGGATAAGGCGCGGCCGGCCCGGGCCGGCCGGCCGGGGACCCGCGGGCAGGTCGGGCCCGGCTGGCCAGTGACGCTGGGCCGACACCGTCACCGCTTGCTCACCTCGCGATCGGCTCCTTAGCCTCGTCCTCTGCGGCCTGCGCAAGCAGCTTCTCCGCCAGTGCGCGTTTCCCCTTCGCGTCGAGTTTCTTGGTCTCGTTGGCAATCGCGCGCTCGTTGACCGTCTGGTTCCAGTAGTCGAGCACCTCGAAGCCGAGCAGCGCCGACTTGCCGACGAACTGGCGAAGTACCTCGTTGGTCGGGCCCATCACCCAGCCGGCCTTGCCGTCTCGCAGGTAGCGTTCCAGTTCCATGTCGCGCTTGTAGCCTGAGCCACCGCAGGCGTGCAGCATCTTGTCGACGACGCCCGCCACGTTCTTTGCCGCGGCGAATTTCATCTGCCACGCCCAGTGCAAGAATGCCGCCCGTGCGGTCGTTCCCGGCTGGAGGACGCGGGTGTTGGAGTCGGTGACCCGGTCGAAGGCCTCGGCGACAGACAGCACGAACGTGCGGCAGGCGTTCGTGTCGATGATCGCCTCGCCGACGTAGTCCTGGATCGTCGGGTAGTCGCAGACCCGCAGGCCCACGTCGACATGACGCTTGCGAGTGGTGTGCCGCTTGGCGATGTCGAGCGCGCCCATCGAGATGCCGTTCCACACCGACGAGGACCCGAGCAGGAACCAGGGGTCCACCGACTCGTCGTTGGACTCCGCCCCGTCGCCGACCGGTCCGACGATCTGATCGGCGGGGATCTCGCCCTGTACATCGAGACCGCCGGACTGGTTACCGCGCAGGCCGAGTGCATCCCACAGAGCAGGCTGGGCATGCGCGTCCTCGGCGTCGACCACGAACACCGACAAGTCGTCGTAACCCTTGAAATCCGGACTGGTGGTCTGGACCACGTAGAAGTCGGCGAAGCCGGCGGAGGTGGTCCACGAGGCCTTCTTGCGGACCTTGAAGCCGCCGTTGACCCGCTCAGCACCGGACGAGATCGGGTACCAGAAGTGACTGCCTGTCTCGGGGTCGGAATAGGACAGCGTTCCGATCTTGCCGGAGTTGAGCGGACGGATGTACTTGTCGATGAGAGCCGGCGTGGCGCGCAGCATGATGGCGTTGACCGCGCCGGTGTGCATGACGTAGCACATCGCGGTCGAGGCGCAGCCGTAGCGCGCAATCGTTTCGCACACCATCGAATAGGCCACGTGATTCTCACCCAGGCCGCCGTACTCTTCGGGAACGGTCAGGGCGAGGAAGCCGTGCTCGCCCAGCAACTCCAGGTTCCTGCGCGGGAACTTCAGTTCATCGTCGGATCGCTTCGCGTTGTCCCGCATCTCCTGCTGGCACAGGTCGATGAGCGTGGCGCGCAGTTCCTTATGCCTGTCGGTGAGCACCCAGTCCGGATCCCAGTCGTAGCCAAGTCCCCAGAATGGCTCGCTGCCCCACATCTTCTCCTGGCTCAAAGCGGACCCCTTACATCACTCGTTGGCCGAATTCATCATCTGCCTGGCAAGCGATACCGCGCTAGGCCAGACCGAAGGCGAGGTTTGGCGGCCGGTCACGACAGCCCCACGATCTCGCCGTGCTCGTCGATGTCGATGCGCGCCGCGGCCGGGTTCTTCGACAGGCCGGGCATGGTCCGCATCTCGCCGCAGATGGGGTAGATGAAGCCCGCGCCGACGGATGCGCGCACCTCGCGCACAGGTAGCTGCCAGCCTGTCGGCGCGCCCTTCAGGGCCGGATCCGAGGAGATCGAGAGGTGCGTCTTGGCGATGCACACCGGGAGCCGGCCGAATCCGGCCTTCTCGTACTTGTCGAGCTGAGCGCTGGCCGGCAGGTAGTACTCGACGCCTGCCGCGCCGTACATCTTCGTGGCAATGGTCTCGATCTTCTCGCGGAGGCTCGCTTCGTCGGAGTAGAGGAACTGGAAGTCGCTGGGCTCCTGCGTGGCCTCGACGACCGCCTCGGCCAGTTCGGCCGCGCCGCGGCCGCCGTCGGCGAAGTGCGTGCATATCGCGGCCCTGGCGCCCATCTCGCCGGCGACCTTCTGGATGGCCTGGTGCTCAGACGGATGATCGGTCGGGAACGAGTTGATAGCGACGACCGCTGGCACACCGTGCATTCGGACGTTCTCGATCTGCTTGCGCAGGTTCGCGGCTCCCGCCAGCACGTCCTCCGGGTTCTCCGCGAGCAGTTCCTCAGGCAGCGGCCGTCCGGCGACGACCTTGTACTTGCCGGAGTGCGCTTTCAGCGCGCGCACGGTGGCGACGATGACCGCTGCGTCCGGCCGCAGTCCGGAAGTGCGGCACTTAATGTTGAAGAACCGTTCGGCGCCCATGTCGGCACCGAAACCGGCCTCGGTGACCAGCAGATCGCCTGCGTGGATGCCGATGAGGTCGGCCACCACCGAGGAGTTACCGGTCGCGATGTTGCCGAACGGCCCGGTGTGCACGAGCACCGGAGTGTTTTCCAGGGTCTGCAGCAGGTTGGGCTTGATCGCGTCGCGCAAGATCACTGCCATCGACCCGGCCGCGCCCAGTTCCTCGGCCGTCACCGGGACGCCGGCGGAGCTGTAGCCGATGACGATCCGGCCGAGGCGCTGCCGCAGGTCCTGGAGCGAGGTAGTCAGTGCCAGGGTGGCCATGACCTCCGAAGCGGCGGTGATGTCGAAGCCGGTCTGCCTGGTCACGCCATCGGCTCGGGAACCAAGCCCGATGACGATGTTGCGCAGCGCTCTGTCATTGACGTCAAGCACCCGCCGCCAGGTAATCTCGTGCGCGTCGATGCCGAGGGCGTTCCCGTGATAAAGGTGATTGTCGATCATCGCGGCGAGCAGGTTATGGGCGGCGGTGACCGCGTGCATGTCCCCGGTGAGGTGAAGGTTGAGGGCCTCCATCGGGACTACCTGGCTGTAGCCACCACCAGCGGCACCACCTTTGATCCCGAACGTCGGGCCCATCGACGGTTGCCTGATCGCGACCGTGGCCCGTTTGCCGATGTGCCGAAGGCCCTGGCCTAGACCGACCGTCGTAGTGGTCTTGCCTTCGCCGAGCGGCGTCGGGGTGATCGCCGTGACGACCACGTACTTCGCCTTCGGCCGGTCCGCCAGCTCCTCGATGGCGGCGAGCTTGATCTTCTTGACGTTATCCCCGTAAGGCTCGAGCAAGTCAGCGCTCAGGCCCATCTCGGCAGCAATGTCGTCAAGTGGCTTGAGTGAGGCACTGCGGGCGATCTCCAGGTCCGTCGGGAATGCCATGGCGGGGGCTCCTCAGATTCCAAGGGGGCGGTTGGCAGGCGGCAGTCGGAACCCGTCTATCTCGATGCCGAAGCCGGCGCCCGCGCGGAGCAGGGCGCTGAACAGATAGTCGCCAGCGGACCGCTCACAATGCAGCAGGTAAGAGCGGGTTCCGCCAACGTCGTCCCGAACGATGTCCGTGGCAACCGACGCCACCGAGGTACGGAACGCGGCTCCGTCGGGCGTGATCTCGTCCGACAGGTCGATGCCGCAGACCCTGGCCAGAACGCTGGCCGCCGGCAACCCGGTTAGCCGCATCAACGCGCGGCCATGGGTGAGATCTACCCAGGTCACATGCTCGCCGGGAGCGCGCTCCGCGATGCTCGCCAGCCTGGACTCCAGGTCCGGGGTTTCGCCTGGCGCCGCGAGCAGCAGCCACTCCCCCGGCCCGGAGCCGACGACCAGCGTGCCAGCCCGGTCCCGTGCCGCCCGCCCGAATCGGACCCCGAGCGCCGCGGCCGCCTGACCGTCCGCCGGGGCGCGCAACTGCAGCTTGGCCATCGGCGTGCAGTCGGTGAGCGTCAGGCCCGTTCCGCTTGCCGTGACCGTGCCGTCCGTGACAGTGCTGGCCCGCCGGCCGCTGACCTCCCAGCCAGCCAGCACGATCACCGGCGGCGCGGGCGCGATGGGGCTGCGTGCCGTTGGCTGCGACACCCGCGGTTCAGACGCCCGTGGCTCAGACACGCATCCGCCCTCCGTCCGGGTCAACGTGGGCATGTTGCGGCGTGACTCGCGCCTCGATCAGCCGGCCGCTGGGCAGCCGCACCGTGACCACGGTGTCCGGCCGAGCCAGATGCGCATCGACCAGGGCGAGGCAGATGGACCTGCGCAGTGTCGGCGACATCCGGCTGGAGGTGATGCGGCCCGCGATCTGGCTGCCATCGACGATCAGGCTGGCTTCCTCGGGCACTATCGATCCGTCCACCGGCTGCAGGCCGACCAGGCGCTGCGCGATCCCGCCCTCCAGTTGCCAGGCGAGCTCCTGCTTGCCCGCGAAGTCGTCCTTGTCCAGCTTGATCGCCCAGTCCAGCCCGGCGCTGAATCCTCTCGTCAGGCCGTCGGTGTCCTGGCCGACGATGAAGTGGCCTTTCTCCAGCCGCAGGATCCGCTGTGCCTCAACGCCGAATGCGGCTGCGCCCAGATCGCCGCCCTCGGCGAGCAGCGTTTCCCAGACGTGCAGGCCGTAGGCGGCAGGCACGTGCAACTCGTAGCTGAGCTCGCCGGTGAAGCCAATCCGCCAGAGCACGCTGCTGCCCACGCCGGCGATGCTGCCAGTCCGGACATGCATATAAGGGAAGGCCTCGTTCGAAAGGTCGACGCCGTCGGTGACCCGTTCGATGAGCTGCCGGGACTTCGGCCCGGCCACGTTAATGCTGGCGTACGCGGTGGTCACCGGCGTGACGTGCACCTGCCAGTCGGGATGCTCAGTCTGCAGCCAGTTCTCGACCCATTCCCAGACGGTCGCCGCGCCGCTTGACGTCGTGCTCATCAGGTAGTGGTCGTTACCCAGGCGCCCGGTAACGCCGTCGTCGAGCACCACCCCGTCCTCGGCGCACATCACGCCGTAGCGGACGCGGCCGATCTCCAGCTTGGACCACTTGTTCACGTACAGCAGGTTGAGCAGCCCGGGCACGTCGGGACCGCGCAGATCGAGTTTGCCGATCGGCGTGACGTCGATGATGCCCACGTTCTCTCGCACGTTCCGCGCCTCGCTCGCGGCATCGGAATACCGGTCGGGCCGGATCCAGGCACCTGCTAGCAGCGGGACAGCGCCGTGAGACTCATGCCAGGGCTGCATCGGCGAGTAGCGCACTGGCTCGGCGAGCGGCCCGGCCAGTGCGCCGAGCGTGACCGGCGCGTACGGCGGCCGCCACGTAGTCGTGCCAGTCTCGGCGATCGAGCGTCCGGTAGCCAGCGCGACTGCCGCCACCGTGTTAACTGACTCCAGCTTGCCCTGAATCGGTCCCATCGTCGCCGTGGTGAACCGTTTGGCCAGCTCAGCCGAGTCGTAGCCCTCAGCAACGGCCGCCGCCAGATCCTTGGACGAAACGTCCTCGCTGAAGTCGACGAAGCCGTGCGTCCGCCCGATGAAAAGCTCAGGATGCGAGTAGACCGGCAGGCCCGGAATCGCTACGGGCACGGTGTCCGCGGCACCCGCATCAGCATCCGGGGCAGCGGTGCACTCGGCCGCCTCATGCTTGCGCGTCGGCACGGCAAGCGCCCGCGCCCGGCGGATCATCGCGGCGCGGCGGGCCGCCTCCGCCCCCGTGGCCGTCGCGTGCTCAGTCAGCTCGTCCAGCCCGCCGTCGCCGGCGATGCCGCCGGTGACAAGCACATCCTGCGGCAGCCGGGTCTGGTCGGGGAGGAATCTGGCCGCCCGCGGGCTATACACCGGCCGGTCGCCGGACATGTTGAGCAGCGACGTCGGTGCCGTCCATCCTGTTGCCGTGACGACCAGGTCACAGCTGATCTTCGTGCCGTCGGCGACCGCCACCCCCCGAACGCCGCCGCGTCCCGTGATGGCAGTGATGTCACCGCCAAGCCGGGCATCCTCGACGCGGACGACCTCGACGCCCGCCCGCTTCAGGTCGGCCACCGCCGCGTCACCGGCGGCATTGGCACTCAGCACCACGGCCCGGTCCCCCGGGCGCACGGCGTAGAGGTTGATGAGCCTGCGCACCGCGGTCGAGAGCATAACGCCGGGCAGGTCGTTGCCCTGGACGACGTACGGGCGCTCGATCAGGCCGGGCGCCACGACCAGAGTCTTGGCTCGCGCCCGGATGAGCCGCTCGCGATCGGCGGAGCCCCCGCCGCGCTCGAGGACCGCGAGCCAGTTCCCGTCGTAACGCCCGAGTACCACTGAGTCGGTCAGCACCTCAATGCCGGACTCGGCGCCGATCTGGCGGTCCAGCTCGGAAAGCACGGCCAGATCAGCTTCGCCGCCCCAGCGCAGATGACCGCCGAGCCGGTGCTCTTCCTCTACCAGCAGCACCAACGCCCCGGCGCGTGCGGCAGCTAGTGCCGCCGCCATGCCAGCTGGGCCACCGCCCGCCACCAGGACGTCGGGATGTACGTGCCGCTTCTCCTGCCGGGCGGCCGGCGAATCCGGCGAGATCGTTCCGCCATTCACGAACCGCCGCAGCACGCCCTCGTAAGCGGGCCACAAGGCCTGCGGCCGCATGAACGTCTTGTAGTAGAAGCCGGCCGTGAGGAAGCGCCCGGCGAACTGATTCACTGCCTTGGCGTCGAAGCGCAGCGACGGCCACGCGTTCTGAGCGGTTACCTGCATGCCTTCGGTGACCAGCCGGTGGCCTCCCCGCACGTTCGGCTCATCGCCCACCTGAACCATGCAGCCAGGGTCATGGAAGCTGGCGGTGAGCAGACCGCGGGGACGGTGATACTTCATGCTCCTGGAAAACACCCGCTCACCTGCTGCAGCGAGCGCCGAGACGATGGTGTCCCCGGCATAGGCCGGGAACGACCGACCGTTCCAGCTGAAGTGCAACTCGCGGTCGCGGTCAATTACCTCGCCGGGTTGAGTTCCGAGGCGCATCATCATCGCGCGGCCCCGGCCGCCCGGACTGCCCGGATCTCGTTGGTCTGCGTGTGCCGCTCGACGCTGATGAACTTGCGGCAGCCCATCCGGTGGTACCACGTCTCGGTCGTCCAGCCGCACGGATTGGCCCGGAGGTACAGGTAGGCCCGCCACTGCTCACGGGTGGCGTTCGCGCCATCCGGACGCGGCACTGCTTCGCCTACATGCTGGAACTCCGTAGCGTCACGAGGGCCGCACCAGGCGCACGGCACGAGCATCATCGACGAACCCTTCCATCCGTTAGTGGCCGACGGCGGCTGCGCCCTTCTCCCCCACGAGTACACCGTCGGCGAAGCGATCCAGGCCGAATGCCGCGATGATCTCGGGAGTCTGTCCGGAGGCGATGCAGCTGGCCATCGCCTCGCCCGACACCGGACCTGCCTTGAACCCGTAGGTGCCCCAGCCGACGTCGACCAGCAGGCCGCCTACCGGCGTGTGCCCCATCACCGGCGAGAAGTCCGGCGTCATATCGCACAGGCCAGCCCACTGGCGCAGGACTCGAACCTTGGACAGGGCGGGCATCAGCTCGAGCACGTGACCGGCGAGGCTTTCGATGAACTCGACAGAACCGCGCATGGAGTACGACGTGAACGGATCGACGCTCGCGCCGAAGACAAGCTCGCCGCGATCGGTCTGGCTGATGTAGACGTGCAGCGTGCCGGACACGATGACCGTCGACAGGAACGGCTTCACCGGCTCAGTGACCGCGGCCTGCAGCGGGAACGTCTGGATCGGCAGCGCGACCCCCGCCATATCGCAGATAAGCGTCGACCAGCCGGCGGTCGCGTTGAGCACGACTCCGGTGGCGATGTCGCCACGAGTTGTCCGCACGCCACGCACCCGGCCGCCCGCCACGTCGATGCCGGTGACCTCGGTGTTCTGGTGAATGTGCGTGCCGAGGGCATCGGCGCCGCGCGCGTAACCCCAGACGACAGCGTCGTGCCGGATGATGCCGCCCGGCGGATGCCAGAGCGCGCCGAGCACCGGGTACCGCGCCTCCGGGCTCACGTCGATGACCGGGGCCAGCCGCTTGACCTCCGCGGCATCGACGACTTCGGAGTCGACGCCCTGCGCCTTGTTCACTTCGGCCCGCCAGCGCATGGTCCGCAAGGACGCGTCGCTGTGCGCCAGGGTCAGATGGCCACGCCGCGAGAACATCACGTTGAAGTCGAGCTCGGCCGCTAGCCGGCGGTAGAGCTGAATCGAGCGGTCGTAGAACCTGACCCCCTCCGGCGTCAGGTAGTTGGAGCGCAGAATCGCGGTGTTCCGGCCCGAGCC
>Ga0335072_10008409_pt1 | contig 14966 bp, 16 predicted proteins | sample Lox_Sample_21_FD_206725 | JGI IMG/M metagenome (GOLD analysis project Ga0335072, IMG submission 206725) | Soil microbial communities from Loxahatchee National Wildlife Refuge, Florida, United States - Lox_Sample_2.1 | ecosystem: Environmental > Terrestrial > Soil > Wetlands | place: USA... | reverse complement strand
AGGTGGGTGAGGCGGGGAAAAGAAGCGCAGGCAATCGGATTGGCTATCAGGTGATAGACAGACAGGTTGAAGACAGACAGACAGGTCGAAACAAGGCCGATGAGCGCTGGTACCCAAGCAGGCCGTGCGACGTCCTAAATAGGCCTTTAGGACGCTACAACGGCGACTGAAAACCCATATGTGATAGCACGTAACCCAATGTGACAACACATGACCCATATGTGACAACACGTAACCCATATGTGGTAGCACATGACCATATGTGATAGCACATAGGTCATGTGTGGCAGTACGTAACTCATAAGTGACAGCACGTAACCACAACTCGAGCCACCACAATTCGAGCCACAACGGCCGATCCCGCAGTGCTTATAATGTGGAAGTGATAGAGGCATGCCGAAAAGCTGGCTGTTCAGTAGAGTAAACACGGCGAGTAGTAGGGGGCCCAGAGACTTATCCTCAGGAGGACTCGCTTCCCCGATTGCTATCTACTCCCTCTGCTCTATGTAGCTCCCGAGCATGAAGACATTTGTCCCACCCACAAGGGGAGATACCGGGGAAATCCTGACACCAGAGCTATCCTGACTCCCTACGTAGGGCTTCTGGCAGGGCACGGCAGATATGGAAAATGGAGCTTGGATACAGTCTCTTTGAAATGTGCATGTCATCTACCTAAGGATACGGCTCCATATATTATCTATCAATGGAGGGAACAGGCCGTACCCGTCTCACTTGTTGCAGGGTGTAGGAGTCTATAGGCCGCTCGGCCAACAGGCTGTAAACTTGGCACAAGGATTTCCATAGCTGGCTGATGGTTTTGTCCGTCTTCTTCTTGGTTGTACGTTGGGTCTAGTGGATCTAGCTTTCGAAGTCGGCGGGTCCGCTTTGTCGTAGGTGTTGATCAAAGTCCCACATATACTGTGAGCCATGACCCGCAAGAGATCGAGAGAAGTCCATTTCAGATGTCAGAGGTCGAGGAACCAAAATAGGTCCCTTGCAAGAGGTTTTTTTGGGTTGGGAGGAAGAATTCTAAAGCGGCGAGGCCCACGTGTTTGGGTGCGGTGGAAAGGACGCCGTTTTCTGCCCCCTAACCACAAATACCTAGACTTATGTGGTAGAGATTCCACAACATGCAATTTGAGAAATACAATTCGAGATTCTATTGGCTAGTGACGACGATCCCCCTAATCGAGCGTAGACCCCGGCTGACCCTGGGGTCGATGAAAGGAGCGACCCCCCGGTGAGAACCCGGGGTCAGCCCCCAAGTGCAGAGCACTAACCTTGACTCAAAGTCTAGTTATACCGATAGCAAGATCAAGTGGAACACATTCCTCCATTCACAATTCGGCAAATGGAAACATCCAGCAGCTGCACGCGGTTGCGGAGAACGATTCCCAAACATGGCATTTGACGGACTGCCATTCGCAGACCTCTTAAAAGATCTCGGTCTCAAGTCATAGGAAAGGCGGCCGGGAATGGCTCATCCGGTACACTCAAAATGACTCGTCTTGGAATGGGAAAAGTCAAGGGAGAAGTCTGTGAAGGACAAAAAGAAGAACATTTGAACGCACTTGCACTGGTGCACTTGAATTGGAATTAGTATCGGGGAAGCATAGGGGAAAATATGTTTGAGCTTGGATTCTCTATTTCTTCGATTTGAAAATGTAGCAAATGCGCGCCATCTGGCACAATGATAATCATGCTATCTGTTCGTTGGTGTTCTTGATGTCATGCACGCATGTGAGATTAAACAACCATACTCCCCACAATTCCCTCGGGATCTCGTGGTCCCGAGGTCAGACGCTCGACCAGAAGGGAAAGAGTGGTAGTGGCGAAGGATCGGGTCTTTCCCAAAAAGATAGGTCTATTACCCAACTAGGCAGGTGATATCAAACTATAGGTTGCCCGAAAAGCCACCCATCCTATTTACGGTATACATAGTAACGGAGCACAATGTTGACGCGCACTTCCCTGCAAATCCTGGCCTGCACTTTGGCTGGTGTCTTCATCCAACATTTCACGATACGCCCAACAAAATATGCCCGCAATGAGACCTAACGCGAATCTGCCTGGGAAGTCAGTCAACTGACCTCGCTAGGCGTCGCAAAGGCTATTAGATGGTATGTATGAGGAAGGAGCTTTTGAACAGACAGTCATTATAAGGAGCTGTTGTCCTCATTGGTCTTGAGTATCAAACATTCGCTTCATCTCAACATCGAAACCGGCAGCGGGTATACATCATCTAAACGCGCCCTTTTCTTTCTTTTGGTACTCCAAGTCCCCCTCAAACACCACTCTCCCATCAAGATGAAGGCCTCAACCCTTGCCTCCCTCACTCTCCTAGCCTTCATGACCACAATTCAACACTCTGGCGCTCTCCCAGCGCCAGATCTTCTGAAACGCGTCCCCGTCGCCAATCCAAGTCTTCCGTTTCCCCAATCTTCGATCGGGCATGGTCCTGTCTCCATCCCTTCGACCCTACCTACTCCCATCGTCGAGCCTCGCGACAGCACTGCTGTCCAGCGCCGTGGGGCTCCCATCTGTCCTCTTGGGACTTCTCAGGGTCCCGAGGGTACTTGCCACGGCACTACGTCGCCCGGCACTCCCATCCAGCGTCGGGAAGTTCCCATCTGTCCTCTTGGGACTTCCCAGGGTCCCGAGGGTACTTGTCACGGTACCACATCACCCGGCACTCCTATCCAGCGTCGGGAAGTTCCCATCTGTCCTCTTGGAACTTCTCAGGGTCCCGAGGGTACTTGTCACGGTACTACGTCGCCCAGCACTCCTATCTAGCGTCGGGATGGTACTGGCCAGGCTCCTAACGCTGGTGCTGTCGCTTCTCCTGAATAGGGCATTAGCCTGGACAACCACGGAGATATTGTGAAAGAGGAGGAGCGCAGTAATACGTGGAAGGAAAGAAGCGAATTAGTTCAACACTACGGGTTTGGAAGGCGAAGGTGGCTAGAAGAAAGAGATAGCACTAGTAAGGGCGAAATACCTGAATGTAGATGGTAACCATTACATCAGCTGGTACCATGGACGTTCTTTTGGCTCTAGCCTTGAACAATTCAATTGCAAACGACATTTTTATGGGCAGACACTCTCTACCTTTGAAGTGATTGGATTGATCTCTCTTAACCCCGTCCATATGCTTATTCTAGTGTTGAAGACTGTCTTTGTCTCGGTGTGCACCCCGTTGGTAGCTATTCTCTTTAGAGCGAGCGCTCAGCTCGCCTCCAGTGATCTTCTCCTTTGCCATGGCGGTAGTGGGGTGGGGAAGTAGCGCAGCAGGGAGTCCGTGTTCAAATAGATAGGACGCGACAAGCAATACAAGCGCAGCGGCAGGGACCGTAGGCTCTAAGTAGGAAACCGGTGGCTCCACCATGGCGACAAAATAGGAGTCCAGAGAAGGCCACTAAAACTAGAGGGGGGCCATTTTGGGACCTTCGAGCGAGGAGCGTGCGGATTGTAAGGCAGGCCTACCCGTCCCGTCGACTTACCCTAAATGTACATCTCATGAGGATACACTTTATAGGCGTGTGTCTCATGGGCCTGTACCTTATGGGCGTACATCTCATGTGCGTGTACCTCACGGGCGTGCAGCTCACAGGCGTGCATCTCATAGCATGCAGCTCACGGGTGTGCATCTCATACAGGCATGTATCTCGCAGGCGTGCGTCTCATAGGCATGTGTCTTGGGCTTTCATATTTTTCAATTTTGGGTTTTGGGGAAACAGCGATACAGGGTTGCAGCTTGTGAAGAGGCAAACATCATGTGAATTCTAGTCAACACTTGCGCTAGAACTCTCTTGCCCCAAGTCATCTCATCATCCCTCTATAGGTTAATCCCAAATTTTCACATCGTACAACAATCCTCCTGAATCGCCCTACTAAAAGCATCATTGAAGAATGAAATCATCGCCGTATAGTGAAATAGAATCCCACCCAATACCGCCAAGTGCCAGATATTGTGGCTGGCACCTGCATAATCGAAGCAGCCAGGCCACCACTTCTCCGGAACCTGCGCGGCATAGATGATAGCCCCAATCAGATACACAGCCATGCTCTTGCCTATTGGCGCATAGAAGTAGTAGCTCCAGGCCGGACCTCTTGTGAGGTTCAACTGGATGACTGGCGCGAAGCCCGTCGTGGCTAGAGTGACGTAAAAAGCCACGCGCGCCCACGCCATATCCGCTCGGTTGAAGGTGGGATGCCACGGAAGTACGGTGCCAAGGATACCCATCACGGTAGTGAAGGTCATATAGATGGTTCGAGAGACCGGTTCGCAGTAGAAGGCCGTCCATTCTGTGGAGAGGATACTAGCAGCGACTAGAAAGGATATGCCAGTATAGTCGACACAAGCGAAGCGGTCTAGCAGTACATGGTCTGCAATGCTGTTCATTGTATGCCACATAGTGGAGCAAATCAAGCATTTGCAGGCGGCAGCGAAAAAGCATGCCGCAATAAGAACATCGGTCTTTGAGCTGAGTGGAAACGTGGCACTTGCAGGGTAGAAATGGAAGGCGATGGCGAGGACTATGATGAGTCCAATGGCATGAGACCAAATATTGACTGATTCGTTCGAAGGTCGGAAGATCGACATAATGCATTCGATTTTTGAGCTGCTGAAGCGATAGCCTCGCAGGATGTGCGGATTGACTTGCCACGGAACCGGAAGATCTTCATATCTGATCAATCTTGTTTCTGCAGCTCGGGCCAAAGCATGGGATATGCTCTCTGACATGAGTTCTTTCGCACGCCTCGCTCGGTCAATGCCTTCGTCTAGTATTTCTCTGGTATGTGCAATGGAGCTGTCAACACATTTCCATCCTTCGTCGAAAACAGCCGATATATGGCCTTGTTGAACATGTGCACAAGCTTCAAGTTCGGACAGATAGCCCTCCATCAACCTCATACCTGCTTGGGCCTTCTGCTCGAGTGTCTCTCTTGTAGCGAGCACATCATTGTATCTTGTCTCTAGCGTTTCCACCAGGATTGTTGCTCTTTGCTTTGCAGCTCCCCATATCAACTCTCGCGAAGTGTGTGAGCAGGAGTCTCGGACAGCTTGTAATGCCGCATAGCCCCGCTTAAGTTTTGCGTCGAACTGCAGTACCTGCTCTTGCCGGTAATTCTCCAGCCATTCAAGTCGTCGTTCTAACTCTGAAAGAAAGAGGTCAACACGCACGAAGACTGCATCGGCGTCACAGATGCTTGAACGTCGTCTCCGGAAAGCGTCGTAGGAGTGCCGTCTGCCGTGTCGGAGGAGTGGTGAACGTTCAGACTCCCGGGCAGTACTTGAGGTTCGAGTCGCCGAGTCAGTAGTCTTTTCCACAGTGAGGGAGCCGACGGAACAACTCATTGCCAGTCACTGCAGGGGCTGATTATGGACGCATGAGTTGGGGGAATGCGCATAAACTCGAAAGGAGGTTTGAATTCTGTGCGGTTAGTCCGTTTACTAATTGGCCTGGAAAGAACGAGCGGAGAAATAGTGAGATATACAACAGGCGTAATATAGTTAACAGATTTACCGGAAACGACAGTGGAGGAAGTGGCAATGGAAATTGACTAAGATGACAGCCAGCACAGGAGCATGTGAAGCTGAAAAAGTCCCGCGTCATATTTGTTTCGCGCAGTGGCGGCCCTGCAAATCTCCCACATGTGGGCCTAAAACATCCCAATTGGTCCGGCGATCGATTCGAATCAACTCCTGCGGCGCGAAGTATTGGGGAAAGTGATTTCTGGTGAGCACCACCCAAGTACTGGATCAGGCGCACGCTGGTTCTGGTTTACAACTTCACTCACTAGCCGGATGGTAGGTGGCAGTGGATGCTCAACGATGGTCATACGCTCACAACAGATTTGCCCTCCGATTTATTGGTACTATAGGTGGTTCAAGCCAAAACCACTGCTCCGAGGCCCGTGATGATACTCGTCCTTTCTATTGCTCAGAAATGCCCCAAGGGATTGTGCTAAGTACCCGTCATACATCCTTTGCCATAGCCTCCTCTATCGGTTTTAGGCTATCTATTAGCGCTTCAAGCTTTTCGTCCATCTTCCGCAGCTCCTCTTTCTTCTGCGCATTCTCCTTGACTAGACCTTCTTTGACCTTGACCAGATCCAAGCGCTCTCGCTCCATGCGTTCGCGCTCCTGTCTCTCATATTCGATGCGCAACGGCATTATTTCTTCTTCTGACAATGTTGCTTGCTCGGGAAAGAGGTGGAGATATTCGTCAAGAGGGAGTAGCGGTAGATGCGTGTACGAGTGGCTAGAGAGGGCGCCAATTTTAGTTTCTTCTCAATGCCTGGCAGTGTTTCTGGATATGCAGGGCTCAACTCACTCATAGCCTTCACATCCGCCAATCTCTCCCATAAGATGCCTCTGTTCGTAGTACAAATTTTGTAATTGTAGCAGTAGTCTATCCACCTCCTGTCGTGCTTCTGCGGTCTCTTGTTTGGTAGTTCGAACCCCAAAAGCTGCGCGCCTGTTATGACCTCGTAGCTGGGCGAGAAGAGAAAAAAGCGTCTTCTGCTGCCTTGAGAGGTTTAGTTGGGCTTCCTGAGAGGGTCTATTTGACTGGTTTTCGGAAAGCCATGTTAGGATCTCGAGCGTTTGGTTCAGCGTAGCTTGTGAGGTTAAAAGAAGCGGGCGTAAAGTGGGGTCGGTGATGAGGTCTTCTACCGCCATTGCTTAGGTGCCGATTGCTGACGAGTCAATTGTTGACGATAGGGTGTCCACCAAGTTCATAGTTCTACTTTGAATTAGAATGCGCTCGAGACACGAAATGGGCGCCGAGACGCGGGGAGCAAGTCCGGCACTCTCCGCATCAAAACTCGCCAAAATAATATCGGGAGGGAAAACACAAACCACGACTATCGTGTCAAGTTGGTGGATCTACTTCGTGATGCTTGGGCAATAGCATTCTGTGTTTTACGTGATGGATGAAACTCCACCACATCGCTCGCATGATCCAGCCACGAATACCAAGCATACAGACCCATTCCAGTTCGGCCAGCGATATCTCGAAGCGGATGACGATGTATTCGAGTACAACGCGTGGGATCATGTCACACCAGATGATGCACATTACGCATATTGTGAAGAGCAATACATGAAACAGAAAGCTCAGCCCGTGTCTGACTTTGACAAGGCACGATTTAACGGCAATCCGCAGAAGTGGTGGGATCTGTTCTACAAACAGAAATCGAGTACATTCTTCAAGGACCGCAAGTGGCTAAGGCAAGAGTTCCCAATTTTGGAAGAAGTGACGAAGCCTGACGCTGGGAAGAGGATTGTGCTTGAAATCGGAGCAGGGGCTGGAAATACTGCCTTTCCTATCCTCAGGGAGAACAAAAATCCCAACTTGAAGATTCACGCCTACGATTTCTCAACAAAGGCCGTGGAAACGATTCGTGCGAGTCCGGACTACGATGAAAAACATATACAGGCGGAGGTGTGGGATGTCGCTGCTGAGGGCAACATGGGTCTGCCGCCAGGTCTCCCAGAGGGCAGCGTGGATGTTGTCATCATGATCTTCATCTTCTCCGCTTTGAGCCCGGCACAGTGGACGCGAGCTGTTACCAATATCTGGAAAGTTCTGAAACCTGGGGGAGTAGTGTTGTTCCGGGACTACGGTCGAGGTGATCTTGCGCAGGTCAGATTCAAGGCCGGGAGATGGATGGATGACAACTTCTATGTACGAGGTGACGGCACAAGAGTTTATTTCTTCGAGAAGGATGAATTGGCAAAGATTTGGGACGGCAAGTCAAGCCAGTTAGATGACGTGAAACATCATTTTGACATTCTTAACCTCGACGTGGATAGAAGGCTCATCGTGAATCGACAACGAAGAATCAAGATGTACAGGTGTTGGATTCAAGGGCGCTTTCAAAAACCTGGATGAGTAGAAATCAAAAGTCGCAAATTCAAGGACAGCAGCCCTGGAATGTCCACAGTACTGGAAGATTCATGTATGCAATACATTGGCCGGATTTGCTACTAATCTGGCGCCTTCCAAGATATATCCTCGCAAGACTATCCTACAGACGGTGTAACGCTATTGCGTCCGCCAGATCTCATGCTCTTCCGGCTTCTCGACTACCGACCTCATTGGTACGGGTACATGAACAACTCGTCAAGTTCAAGACCGAGATTCTCAAAAAAGTCGTCTCCGCCAAAGTTGAAATCGGGAATATTTCCGTGAGCATCATTGAAATTGAGGACGGGATGGGAAATGCCGTTGTCGAGCTCCATCTGCATGGCTGGTTGGCTGTTTACTAGGGTCGGGGGGGCTGGAAGGGCAGGTTCAATTTGAGGCCCATCGCTCGAAGTTGGTCGATCTTGGCTCTGCCCCGCTGCTGGGCCGGATTTATCTCGAGGAACAAACCCACCTCTAGCAGCTTGCCCTGTACCCATCATCTCAGCTCCACTTGCCCTTCGGACCTGGTCAAGCCGGGACTCGAGACCGTCCAACTTTTGCTTGAGTGTGCTGCATACGCCCCAGAAACAGACATACAGGTTCAGGGTCCAGCGCAAGACGTCAAAGTTCGAAGCAGCTAGCCGCCGATCCACTGTAGGAGGACCAAATAGCCGGGACACGACTTGTGCCGCAGCTGCAAACCATATCGAATTCGCAAGGAACGGGTTCACGTATTGAACATGAACTTGCGCACTGTTCCGGACGACACTAACAATCCTATCTCCGGCGTCAAGATAGTGCTCCCAGGCTTGCCGATCGCTGCTGCTTAGTCCCGATCGATCCGGTGTGTCTTGTGTAGTGGTACGTCGCGGCCCAGATTCATCCTGGCGCAGCGGAGGCGTGTCCAATGCAGTACTTCTGAACACGGTCTGACTATGCAACATAAAGCGCGTCAATTGCACCATGATATGAATGCTGTATTTGGCACATTCCCTCTGCCGAGACGTGGGCGCAAATGGATCATTCGTTGCTCGGAAAGCCAGATACTCGTCATGATAGCCAAGCTCGGTAGGCATAGCAGTCAGAGTACACCATAGGGAGTTCGTCAGCATATCTCGAATGTTGCGAGTCATTGCTTCCACCCTCTGCACCGAAGCATGATGTGGCGTGGTGGTTCCGCTTTGGCGTCCACTGATTGTAGAAGAACCAGGAAAGCTCGATATAAGTTGTGCGTCACGCATGTACGAGTTGATCACGATGAACCATGCCTTTGAACTTCGATTTCCACTCTTTTCAAGTTCTTTCCAGCGTTGGGCCGGGTCCGCGGACAGATAGCAGCTACCCACTTCCTCGTTACTGTACCACTTTTCGTCGCATATTGGTAGGTACGTCTTGTTGAACGTCCAATCAAGCGCCGTTGGAAGACGTTTGATCGTGCTTGCAAAGACATCGAATTCCCAAAGAGCCCACCAAGCGCGACGACGTTCCTCGGCTGCAATCCAGTCGTTTCGATATTCGGCGTTCGAGTCTTCTGCCGCCTCTCTCTCATCTTCCAGGTCGATAAGGTGAAGCTGTAGCTCATATGCAATTCGAACACACTCTCCAAGCGATCTCCAAGCTTTCCCACGAACACCTCTGATGAGCTTCTGAAATGTGACAATTATCATTGCCTGAAGTAAACAGATTGGGGGAGCCTCGTCTGGACATTCTTCAATCCCTTCAGCTATGAGCCGATCCGCCAAATCGAACCAATATGTGGTGGATGCTGGTGTTACGCCAGGTGAGCATGAGTCTGGTTGGCTCAGGTCGTTGCGATGATATATCGCAAACGAGAAGATTGCAGCTAGGAGCGCTTGGAGATGCTTTTGTGACGCGATGTTGCTGAACTTCTCCTCTATTGTTGGTCTATGAAACAAAGAAAAAGAGGTCATGTTGTCGAAGTATGTTGTGAGCCTAGAGCGAACGATGTCAGCAGCGATCAGAACCAGCCAAGGCGAGCGCACGATTACGAAATGGAGCAATGAGCTACCGAGTACACACCGATAGATGGAAGAAATGGGACAGAGACCGGCTTACAGAATATGGTACTTCTCAACCGAGACACCCAAGCCAATGCACGCATCAACGATCATCCTTGACTTTGCAGCTGCACCATTTCCTTGTACTTCTCGACTAGCCCCATCCTTGGGAGAGGGCGCAAAAGAAGTCGGCTCGTGGGAGGGATGTACGATCAAAGAAATTGGGTTGCCCCTAGACGCTGAGGGACTATTCTGTCCAGCCTCGGAAGTTGTGCTTAATGGTGAAGGAAGAGCCACTGATGGGATCGTTTGGGGATCACTGAGATGTCGTGATGTCCAAGATTCACTTTCACCGGCCTCTTCCAACCGTTGAGAAGCAGCATGAGACAGCCCATCTAACCGTTGTCTCCCTTGCTCTCCCAGTGACGGCCTTTCGGTCCTGCCAGGAAGAGGTTGCTCTGATTGTCGACGCCGCCGAGGTCTTTGCGGGGCGCCTGTATTGCGCTACTTAGGGGTGGGCCGTTAAACCGAGCGACTTGATTGCTTACCAACTTTGGGTCCAGGCTTATTGGCTGTCAGTGGATATTCGCACGTTCTGGATGCTTTATCGCATCCAGAACAGCGTGGAAGGATTCTATCACTTTTGAAAGTTAGAGTCCCAATCCTGGGCAAGCTGCGTTTTGCAACGCTGGCATTCAGGGAAACGATCATACCATCTGATCTTCCGTCTATGCTCATGATACTTACGTTAGCAATCACCGCACCGACTAGGCTGTCATACAGACTTGCCTTTTACAATGGTGGCACGCAAAGGGCGACTGCCGCAGTCCCGAGACTTTGGTCGCGCTAACCGGGCTATCTGGGCTAGCAGAAAGAGGTTGCATTTTTGAGGAAATGGCCCAAGGTTGCGAACGGTGGAATGATTAAGGACAGCATTGAAAAATGTGGAGAGTTTTCATTGCTCCGCCGGTAGCTAGTTGAGCAGCGGACCAAGCAGGAGGCCAACAGCGGGGTAATTGCGCGCTAGGCCGAAACTTGTAGCCTCAAGAATGTGGGGAGTCTGGTTGGAGCCCGCCTACCCCAAAGTCTTCAAACACGCCGCACACGCCAGATGCTGCCCAAACCAATCCCCGTTGGACCGAAATGGCGCGGAGTGCGCTTCAAGGGGGAAGCGGTGAGGGTACGATATGCATTGGACCGGAATCTATAAACTAACGGCAAAAGCCTCCAAATATATTCGCAAGAGACGACTGATTTCGGATAGCAAGGCCCCAGTTGATCTTGTCTCGTTATCCTGATTACTTCATTCATCATGGCTGTCCTTCTTCCTCTACTTGTGTTCGCCGTGGTGTTACTTGGATATGCATTCCTCTTCGTAGGCAGAAGAGGCCGCAATCTTCCACCTGGTCCGTCTTCAAAGTGCGAGCTGCACTGAACGAACTGTATCTGACAAACCTTTCCAACCCAGGTCCACCAACATTGCCAATCATAGGGAATCTTCACCAAATTCCCAAGAAAGGAGCACATCTGAAGTGAGTCTATTCCATGGCGTTGCGAATAATCCCGCTAAACTTATTCTAGATTCACTGAATGGGCAAAGCAATATGGCGGCATGTACTCGCTCAAGCTGGGCACTGGTACCGCAGTCGTGCTCACGGATCGACGCCTCATCAAACAACTCATCGACAAAAAGTCAAATATCTACAGCAATCGACCACCATCATTCGTCTCCCACGATCTCATCACTGGCGGTGACCACTTGCTCGTCATGCAGTATGGGAACCTATGGCGGACTTTCCGGAAACTAATCCATCAGTACTTCATGGAATCCATGGTTGAGAGGGAGCATATTGTGCTCCAGAACGCAGAAGCCGTCCAGATGATCCACGACTACATGCTCTATCCAGAAGAGCATATGCGCCATCCAAAGAGATACAGCAACAGCATTATCATGAGCTTGCGTATGTCATTCCTACTATAATTTGTCAGCGCATGTTATGTGTTATCTTCTTCTGCGAACCGCCATTCACCCGGCCTGTTGCCTCTGCTCCCCTTTTTGAATTTACATGGAGTGCTGCTCAGTCAATCTTCCCTTGCACGATCTTACTGATAGTGCATAATCAGTATACGGCATTCGCACACCTACCATCAATACATCTCACATGGTTCGTCTTTACGATCTAATGGAGAACTGGAGTGTTGTAATGGAGCCAGGCAACACGCCTCCCGTGGACATCTATCCCTTCTTGCACTGGATTCCTGAATCGGTCTTTGGGAACTGGCGCTCTCGCGCCTCAAACGTCGGCGACGAGATGAACAAACTCTACGCTGACACGTTGAACAAGGTCGACGATCGCCGGAAACACAACAACATGGGCACCTTCATGGACAAGGTTCTTGACCAGAACGAGAAGCTTGGCCTCAATCGCCATGAGCTGTACTTCCTGGGAGGCGTATGCATGGAAGGCGGCTCAGATACGAGCTCTTCGATCATCATTGCCTTCGTCCAAGCAATGACGAAGTTTCCTGAGATACTCAAGAAGGCGCAGAAGGAGATGGACAGCGTGGTTGGCGAAGACCGGTCGCCTGTGTGGTCCGATTACGAGAAGCTTCCGTACGTTGCCACCTGTGTGAAAGAAGCCCAGCGCTGGAGGCCTGTCGTGCCAACAGCCTTTCCGCATACTTTAACAGAAGGTACGGCGTTGCGTATTGATTTTCCTCTTTTCTTTTCCTGTTAACAACATTTACAGATGACTGGGTTGATGGCAAGTTCCTTCCCAAAGGCACCATTGTCTTCATCAATGTCTACGGCCTACATCATGATGAGAAAAAATTCCCAAACCCGGATGTGTTCGATCCAGACCACTACGCCGGGCAGACGACACTCGCTCCAGAACTGGCATCATCCCCCGACTATGAAGCCCGGGATCACTACGGCTACGGTTCTGGCCGGCGGCTATGTCCTGGTATCCACGTGGCGGAGCGGAACCTCTTCCTCGCCATCGCGAAGCTGGTTTGGGCGTTTGACTTCAAACCTGGCATGAATGCGGAGGGTGAGATCGTTGAACCCGATATAGACAATGTGACTGGGTATAGCGAGGGCTTCTTGGTGTGTGCGAAACCATTTGCGTGTGACATTCAGGTTAGATCTGAAAAGAAGCGGGAGACAATCCTTAGGGAGTACGAGACGGCCGAGCGAGAGGTTTTCTCCAAATATCAATACGGCGAATGAGCAGGACTTATACGGCTTGGCTAGGACACGATCTTAAAGCAAAGACTAGATAGTTTTCGGAATAAATTGTCCGCCTACTGGGTCAGTGCCTGTGTACGCATAATAATTCAGCTCGTTTGATGATTACGTGATTCGCGGTTTGTCTCCGGAGTTCAGAACCTCTTCAAGTGGACAAAGAACCGAGATGTAAGCACGGCACCTTCTCTTATTGGGCCTCTCAGATAACGTCCATAACACCGAGTTGTAGCCCCGGAAAAAGGGGGCCCTGGTAGGCCGGTGCTAATTTAAGCCGAGGGCGGCAGGGGTGAAATGGCGGCTACGGTGGCAGCTGAGTTCCCCACTTGAACGTTCCGAATCGGTCGCAAGCTGAAGGCCCAACGCTATGATATTGCAAGCCACAATCTATGATCCCAGAGGCATTTCCTGTCATCCCCAGAGCATCTTTGATATATGTGAACGTGTGCGAAACATCAACCTGCCAAAATCTAAAAGGTCTCTCCTTCTTCAACCTCTGATTCTAGGGTTTCGCTTTCTTGAACCCCCTAAACAATGTCAACCAGCACCACCCAAATGTACCAGGACCTGCTCAAACGTGCAACCGAGACCATCTCCAAGTATCCCCTCGCAACCACAATCGGTGGGGCTCTTATCCTCAGCCTCTCATGGACAGTGTGGGACTTCCACGAATGGAAGAGCTTCGGCACTGGCGGCACGCCGCCCACCTGGGCCGGCTACATGAGGATGACCAAGTTCCGCCTGAACCGGCTGATGAGCTCCGACGATCTGTGTGATCCCTCGTCCCTCAAAACCGACGGACCTAGGTATCTGAAGACAGGCCTGAAGCGTCGAGAAGGGTCGCGACCGAAGATCATCTCGCGGACGATGCCCCAGCGCCAGCGGCCAGAGAAGATCGACCCGCAGACGAGACAGCGGCTACAGTCGATGATGCGGACGCTGGCTGAAAAGCACCCGGAGCTACTGGAGGTGAGGCCGTCAAAGACGGAGGGCAGGACCACGGATGCGATTTACGCGCGACCGGATCTGGAGAAGCTGAATCCACAAGCGAAGGATCCGATTCTGGACCACGAGATTGCGCACGCGCATCCCGCGGAGAACTCGCTGCATGTCTGGCTGTCGGACCCGGATGCGAGGGCCGTCATTGAGGCCGGGTGGGGCCAGCGGTTTCCGCTTACGTTCGTCAAGTCGGGCTGGATTATGGTTTATGCCCCGCGGAATTTGGATGAGGTGGAGGTGGCGGAGGAGATTGTCCGGGCGGGGATTGCGTGGATTACGGGGGTAGAGGTGTGAGATGGATGACACCGGCATTGTGGTACTTGGATGTTTGGGTTTGACATGTATCATTCAGCGATTTACATGTACCGGATATCCTTGATATTCGGCTTCACTTCACGGCAAAGACGCAAATTGTCTAGTTTGTTATAGGATGAAGCAGTTCTCTGGTCAACATGTAGAGCATCTAGTGTTTCGTTTCCGCATTTGCGAAGATGTATCAATGCTAGCCATTGTTGGTGTATAATTGCGATTTTTCCACCTCCTGCACCCAAAGCCTCCACGGCTTGTCCTGGGTACCCTCATTCATGATTATGCAGCCCTTGCATTGTTCCGCGGTCAGAGGCTCAAACTCGAATTTCTGCTTAAGTTTCGAGATCTGTGGGAAAGTATGCCGGATGTTCGTGGCCGCTGTCTGGACACCGGCATTGATTTTTGTGTAGATGGCCCGATATACGGCTGTCTCGATATCTCTACCATGAGTGGTATACCCATGGCGTCGCATGAGGA
>Ga0335072_10008408_pt1 | contig 14967 bp, 8 predicted proteins | sample Lox_Sample_21_FD_206725 | JGI IMG/M metagenome (GOLD analysis project Ga0335072, IMG submission 206725) | Soil microbial communities from Loxahatchee National Wildlife Refuge, Florida, United States - Lox_Sample_2.1 | ecosystem: Environmental > Terrestrial > Soil > Wetlands | place: USA: Florida... | reverse complement strand
TCCGGGCACATCCATTCATCGCCGGTCCAGGCCGATTCCGCACGACCTGCGAAACCCGGCAGGCGGGGTTCGTTCTGCCGTTGGCCGGCGCCGGGCTGCGCCGGACTTTCCCGCGGGCAGCGCCGGTGTTATGGAAATGGAATCATAAACTTAGAGCACCATAGCCGTTACGGAAGCGGCGCCATGGTGCACCCGGATTTGCGCGTGCGGCAGGCCTCCGCTCTACTGTATCCGTTGGGTCATCGAGTGAGTGTGCCACATGTCTCTTACACCGGCTAAAATGGCTTCTCTGCCCGGGAGCGGAGGCGGACAGCTCCGGGCCAGAGACCGGGCTCCAGCTGCGCGCTCGATTCCCTACAGTGAAGAGCACCGCCAAGAGAAGATACAGGGCATTTGTCCCAGTGCCTGCGGGCGCCCCGCCGGGCTTTGGATGGGAGGCATGAAAATATGGGAGGTTCGAAGGATTCGATTAGGGAGTTGCCGCCACCGGAGGCGCGATGGGCGCTGATCGAGCGTGTCGCCGGAAGCACCCAGTTGAGGCGAGCTGCACGCCTGCAGGAACTCCTGCTGTACCTCGGAAGATGCTCTCTCAAGGAGGGCGGCGAGAAGATTCACGAGCAAAAGATAGGCGTTGACGTGTTCGGCCGGCCCGAGGCTTATGACACCAGCGTCGATAATATCGTTCGCACCAGTGTGAGCGAATTGCGCAAGCGCCTAGAGGCGTACTTTGAATCGGAGGGCCGTGATGAGGCGCTGGTAGTAGAGATCCCGCGCTGGAATTACACCCCGGTTTTCCGAAGTCGTTTGAGCGAACCAGTGAGCCCGTCTGCCGAGCCACCCGCTGCGGCGTCCGGGCCGACGGACGCACCGGGGTCGCCGGGCCAGTTCACGCATCGGCGCTTTTCCGCCGTCCTTGCCGCGGGGGGAATCGTGATTGCCGGGCTGATCGTTGGCTGCGTGTGGTTTTATGCAAGGTACAATGCCCTGTACCGGTCACTTTACCCGTGGCGCCATGAGCCAGCGGTGGCGGAGTTTTGGACCAAGATTCTCGAAACCAGGCCGAACACGGATGTGGTGCTGGCGGATGCCTCATTTGGCCTGCTCCAGGACATCGGCAATAAGCGATTTCCCTTCGATGAATACCTCAATCGAAGCTATGTTGCGCAGCTGCAGGCCCAGGATCTGAGCCCGCAAATGCGGGCCGCGAGCACAAGGATTGCGCTTTGGAATCTCGGCAGCCAAGACGAGTTCAAACTGGCGCTCCGCCTTATGGCGTTGGATCCGCTGGGCAGGAATATCCATTTGTATTCCGCCCGCGACTACATGCCCGATCTTACAACGCATGACAATGTGATCCTCATTGGTGGCAGCCTCTCCAATCCCTGGGACGACCTGTTCGAAGACCGCATGAATTTTGTGACTGTTTTCGCCAGCGACGGATCCATCGCCGTATCCAATCGCGCGCCGGCGCCCGATGAACAGGCGATCTATCGGCAGACTCCGTCGGTTGAATATTGCGTCATCGCGTATCTTCCCAATCCGGACCACGATGGAGTTGTCCTGCTCATCGAGGGCACAGATGCCGAAGCGACCGAAGCCGCGGGCGACTTTCTTCTTTCGGAATACCAGTTGTCCAATTTTGCAAAGATGCTGCATGTAGGGCAGCTTCCGTATTTCGAGGTGGTTCTGAAGGTTTCGTCGGTACCAGGCACTCCCCTTTCCTCCTCAATCGAAGCCTACCGGGCATATCCCAAGCTGCATTGAAGCAGAGGCGACAGGAGGATTTCTGCGGCATTTGCGCCGTGGCGTTCTGGTGCTGGCAGTGAATCCTCCGGGGGTCGACGAATCCCGCAGGCACGGCCGGGGTTTCGACCTGATGGAACGGGGTGGAAACGTCAGGCAGGGATTGGCGTGCTCGTATTTCTACGATCTCATTATTTGACAAGTAAAGGATGCATTGATACAGTCAGATTGGTTTTCTGAAATACCACAAAAGGTCTCTGCAAATGGGTTTAGAATGAAGCATCCCCGAGCCTTAGTTCCCACGTCTGCGGTAGCACTCCTGCTTTGCATCGCTTTGATCTCTGCAAGCGGCTCCATTCTGGCGCAATCCGCGGCTTCTTCCCGAACGATCGAGACGCCGGTGGCGACACTCAGGATCTCGAAACAAACCTGCGACTTGCTGGGGGTGCACTGGAAGAATCCGGATCTCGAATTGATCCGGGAACCGCGTCTGGGGGAAAACTTCCGGATTCTGCTTCCGGAGAAAGGCTACGAAGCAGACTACTTTTACAGTCGCGATCAGAAGGTCAGCGGCATCGCGGCTTCACCCAATGGCGTCGTGTGCACTTATGACTCGCTGACGAATGCCCGAGAGACGGTCCAGGTCAAGGTGCGCTACAGAATGCAGGTCATCGGCCAGCAGATTCAGTTTTCGATCGAGGTGGACAACCCGACCGGCCGGCCGCTGGCCGAAGTCATGTATGGGATCCTGGGCGGCCAGCAGGGAATCGGCGACCGGCTTGACACGGAATCGATGCTGCCGGGGGCAAATGCGAATCTCGGTCCACGTCTGTTTACTCAGTTCCAAGGCGGCGGGTACGGCGGCGGCAATCTCGGGATTCGCTACGATGCTGCCTCTTTCCCGTACCCGGGAAGATTATCGATGGGGTGGATGGATGTGTATAACCGGAAGGACGACGTCGGCTACTATTACGCCGACCAGGATCCGGATACGCGCCTGACACTGCTTGAAGTGGAGATGCGCCCGTTCGGGAAGAGCGCGGTAGCGGGCGATAGCTGGCCTGCGCCCGAAGAAGCCCAGGGATACCCCATTGGAATTACGACGGGCTGGGTGGACATGCCCTATCTGCGCGAAGGGACATTCAAGGCGGGCCCTGTCGCGTTAGAGGTTCATACCGGCGATTGGCACACCGCCAGCGGAATTTACCGCTCGTGGTTCGATCGATACTTCAGCGTGGATCGGCCCCGAAGCTGGCTGCGCGAGGAGAATGCCTGGCAGTCCATCATCCTTTCCAACGGAGAGGATGTTGCGGTTCACCGCTTCGACGAGTTGCCGAAGCTGGCTGCCGATGCGAAAAAGTATGGAATCACTACCTTCGAGATTCTGGGCTGGGATGTGGGAGGGATCGATCGCGGGTATCCGCAATACGAACCCAATCCCCAACTGGGGACTCCCGCCGAGTTTCGCAAGGCGCTCGCGGAAATCCGCGCCATGGGCGTTCATCCGCTGATCTTTTCCAATATTCAATTTGCCGATACCGCAACACCGATCTTTCGCGAGTGGCTGCAACAGTTCACGGTGGACGGGCTTTGGGCGCCGGATTGGTCCATGCACGGCTGGGGCGAAGGAACCATCAGCGCCCGTGCTGGGCTGACGCGATCGAATATGACGTTCGTCAGTCCATCCCATCCGCAGTATCGAAACTACCTGATCGACCAGTATCTGCAACTTATCCGCGACGGGGCGGAGGGATTCCAGTTTGACAAGGCCATCAGCATGGATGCCCTTGACTTCAATCCCACGGTTCCGACCACTCCGGATAAATCTCTGGTGGACGGCGTGCTCGAGACATACCGCGAGTTGCTGAGCAAGGGGCGCGCCATAAATCCCAATCTCGCCCTGGCCTCGGAGATCTGGTACGACCGCGCATTTCCTTATGTGGATGTGTCCTATATGCGCATGGGACAGATCGACATGAACTCAACGGTCCTGCGCTACACGTTCCCAGAGTGGACGGCGACCATCTTTGGCGAGAGTCCGGGCGACTTTAATCCCATGAACAACGGGATGCGGTATGGGCTGGTGTGGGACCTGGCGCCGCGGCATTACAACGACTCGGTCGACGATCCGCTCACGCGTCCCCTGGCCCGCTACGTCAGCGAACTGATCCGAATCCGCAAGAGGTATGCCAACCTGCTCTTTTATGGACGCTTCAACGACACGATGGGGGCCACGGTAACGGGCGGAGGGCCGAATATTCGCTATTCTGTCTTCGAACCGCTTCACCCGGCCAGCAACAGCCGCGCGTGCGTGATCGTTAACTTCGGAGATTCGCCGGCTTCGGTGGAAGCTGATCTTGATGGCGTGACCGGCGATGTGGTCGTTGCCGCTCCGTTTCAGGCGGACCGCACGGCCACCCTGCCGATCCATATAACAATTCCTCCCGATCGGCTGGTGGTCGTGGTAAAGCAATGACCGCCGGTTCGCATCCACTACTCGGCGTAAGACCGGTCGCACTTTGACAGCCGGCATCACGAGGATTCGTTGACGAGGAAACATGCACATTGAAAAGGTCTGGGCAGAGGTTTACCGGATTCCCGTCCATCGCGAGATGCATGACGCCATTCGTCATTTCAGCAAGATGGATATCGCCTTTGTCCATATCAAGACCGACGAGGGTCTTCTGGGCTCGGGCTTCACTTACAGCATCATCCCGCTGGGAGCCAGTGAGGTCTGCTCGCTGGTCAATGGGGGCATGGGCGAACTTATTCTGGGCATGGATCCGCGCAACCACGAGGAGATCTGGATGCGGGTATGGCGGCATGTCGACTGGGTGGGCCGCGGTGGAATCGCTGTTCTCGCGGTTGCCGCGATCGACATCGCAATCTGGGATCTGAAATCCAAGGCGGCCAACATGCCTCTGCACAAGCTGCTTGGCGGCGCGAGATCGCCTATCCCGGTCTATAACACCGACGGAGGCTGGCTGAACCACTCAATCGAACAGCTTGTCAAAGAGGCGGAGCGGATTGTTGCCGCCGGCTTTCGCGGAGCCAAGATCAAAGTCGGAAAGGACGATGCTTTAGAAGATGCGGAGCGGATCGCGGCAGTGCGTGCCGTGCTCGGACCCAATCGTGCCTTGATGGTGGACGCCAACGAGCGCTTTACTGCCGCCGAGGCGATCCGCCGCGCGCGCATGTGGGAGCCCTGGAACCTGTTTTGGTTCGAAGAACCTCTTGCGGCTGAAGACATTTCCGGCCACGCAACCCTCAGGGCGCATACATCCATTCCCATCGCACTGGGAGAGTCTCTCTTCAATCGGTTTCAATTCCGCGATTACATCGCGTCCGGTGGCGCGTCGATTATTCAACCCGACGCCTGCCGCTGCGGCGGCATCACCGAGTGGCTGAAGATCGCGCACATGGCTGACTGCCACAACATACAGGTAAGTCCGCACTTTGTCATGGAATTGCATCTCCCCCTGGCGGCGGCCATCCCGAACAGCCTCTATGTTGAATACATCCCTTCGCTCGATCCGGTGCTGACGGAACCGTTGCAACTGATTGACGGCTGTTTTGTCCCGGGCGAAAGACCGGGGTTGGGGATTCCATTTGACTGGGACCGGCTGCGCGCGTTTAAGGTGAACCATGAGAGTTGACAGTCATCAGCATTATTGGAAGGTGGAACGCGGCGATTACCATTGGATGACCCCGGATGTATCCGTCCTGTATCGCGACTATCTTCCCTCGGATCTGCGTCCGTCCCTGATCAAACACAACATACAAAAAACGATTCTTGTGCAGGCGGCGCAGACTGTAGCCGAGACGGATTTCCTCCTCGATCTTGCGGCCAAAGACGACCGTGTCGCCGGTGTGGTGGGATGGCTGGATATGGAGGACCTGGATTTCGCCGCACAGTTCGAACGATATCGAAGCAAGCCACGGTTCATCGGGCTGCGCCCCATGCTGCAGGATCTTCCGGACGACCGCTGGATCCTGCGGCCCAACGTCCTATCGGCGTTGCGGGTCATGGCGGCCGCGGACTTTCCCTTCGACATCGTGACCTACCCGCGCCACCTCCCCTTTGTGCTTCAGGCGCTCGAATCCGTCCCGCAGTTGCGAGCCGTGATCGATCACCTTTCGAAACCGGAGATTCGCTCCGGCAAGCTGGAGCCCTGGCGAAGCTTGATAACTCAGTTAGCCGGATATCGCAATCTTTATTGCAAGCTTTCTGGATTGGTCACTGAGGCAGATCACGAGCACTGGTCTCTCGATGACTTGCGCCCCTACGTTGAACACGTGATTCAATGTTTCGGATTCGACCGGGTTATGTTTGGAAGCGATTGGCCGGTATGTCTGCGTGCCGGTAGTTACGACCAGGTGATCGGCGCACTGCGGGAGATTCTTGCCGCAAGACTGGACGAGGAGACAGAGCCGAAGCTCTTCGGCCGAAATGCGGCGCGGTTTTACAAGCTGGATGCGGGGGCCGCAAAGTGACCCGTGAGGTCCGCCTCGCTTTCGTTGGCGCGGGCACGGTGGCCGAGATGCACGGGCGCGGTGTATCCGGCGTACCCAATGTTCGCCTTGCCGGCGCATACGATGTCGATCGTCGAAAGGCAAAGGCGATCACCAGCCGGTTTGGCGGACGGGTTTTTGACTCCCTGGAAGAGGTGCTTTGCGACCGGGACGTGGATGCAGTCCACGTATTAACGCCCGTTGACCATCACGTATCCCAAGCTATCGCTTGCCTGCGCGCTGGCAAGCACGTTCTGCTGGAAAAGCCGGTCGCTAACACGCATGAGGAACTCGCGTTGCTGCAGTCAGTCGCGAAGGGAGCGGGCCGAGTTTGCATGCCCGCGCATAACTATATTTATGCGCCATCCGTGCGGCGGGCCAAACGCCTCGTAGAAACGGGCAAGCTGGGACAGATTACGAGCCTTTGGATTCTCTACAACATCTTTCACTCCGAGCAGGCGGCGGAGAATTATGGCGGTGTTGTGCGCGCGGTCTGTACCCATCATGCATATTCTGTACTCTATCTGCTCGGCCGGCCGCGCCGGGTGTCGGCGGTCGCTTCGCGTATACGCGACAGGCAGGCCAGCCGCGAAGAGCAGGCGATGATTGTATGCGAGATGGAGAGCGGCGCAATCGCCAATCTCTGGAGCAGCTTTGCGGCTGACGATCCCACCAGTGATCCATGGGCGGTCGTCTACAAGGTTCTGGGAACCAACGGCGGCGTGAGTTACTCCTGGCATGAAGCACAGTTTAACGACGAAGGAGGGCCGGCATGGGGGATGCCGTGTTACGAAGAGAGTTTTGTCGAGGAGATCGACCACTTCGTTAATCAGTGTATCCTGGCAGACGGCTTGCCGCTTTCCACGCTGGACGACGCCGCGGATGCGTTGAGCATTCTTACCGCTGCTGAACGGTCCATCGCCAAGGCTGACGCTCTTGCGACGGTTGTGTATGGGGAGTAGCCGGCGCCGTGCGTCTGCACTTGCTATGAGTGTTTAAGGCGAAGGGAGGAGATTTGGCGATTCGCACCGCTCTTAGGTCAATTGCGCTTCCAGGCCTGCTGCTGATGAGTTCGCGACTGAGCGCCGCGGTGAAGGTATTGCGGGTGGATCCGCAACAGACCGGCCCCGGGATTGCAATGGTGCATGGACCGCATATCGCTGTCTACGATCCGCAGGCCACTCCCCGGCACCAGTTATATCTTTTTCTGGCGGGCACGGGGCGTAGCGCGGAGAGCAGCCTCCTGATGGACAGAGTATTCGCCGGCTGGGGCTACCACGCCATCAGTCTGGATTATGAGGACAACGTCATCGCCGTCACATGCGCCCATAGTTCAAACAGTGCCTGCTTTGACAATTACCGGCGGGCCATCGTGACCGGGGCTCCGGTCAGCGCGAAGGTGCGGGTCGATGCCGCGAACTCCATTCTCAACCGGCTGGCAAGGCTGCTCAGCTATCTTGTTGAGTTCGACCCGGAGGGAGGATGGAACCAGTTTGTGACGGACGGCCAGCCGGCATGGAGCCTCATTATCGTTGCCGGCCACTCCCAAGGAGCCGGGCACGCCGCTTACATCGGGAAACTTTTCACGGTCAACCGGGTATTGATGTTTTCCGGGCCGCAGGACTACCTCGACAACCTCAATGAGCCGGCTCCGTGGCAGGCGCGCGAAGGCGCCACGCCGCCATCCCGGTTCTTTGCCTTCCTCAACCTCCAGGACCCGTTCAATGTGCACCACCAGATTGCGAATTGTATGGAACTGATGAGTATGCGGGAACCGAACACGCTGATGGTAGAGCCAGGCGAAGGGATCCACGGAGACCACCATATTCTGATCAACAATTACCCCACGCGACAGCATCACGGCTCTACGCTGTTTCCGCAATTTGAAAATGTCTGGAAGTACATGGCGACCATACCCGTCGACTAACTTGTCGCCGCGCGCTATTGAGACGGCGCGCATGAGGTACGTCAGTCGGCGGCGCAGGATTCGGCGCTTCGCAGCCGATAGGCGACGACCTTGGGATTGTCATAACCGCCCGGCAATGACGTGATCTGGATGAGAGCTTCAAACGGAGTTACATTTGTCCCCGGCCGGTGCCCAATGGTTGTGAGCAACGTCTCGAGCCGCTGCGGATCGGTGATTGTGTCTCCGGCCGCCTGCGTTGCCTGCGCGTTCAATCCGTCAAGGAGCACGGTCAAGCCGTGATCGCCACAACCTTTCAGCAGGGCGATGACCCCGTAGCTGATATAGGCCTTTTCCTCCACTCTCTGCGTATCGAACATCGCGGGAATGGAATATTCCCGAGCCTCTCCGGCGCGGGGAGACCGGTTCAGGAAGGCCGGCGCACCGGATTGGGGGTCCTGTTCCAACTGGAAGTTGAGGCTGGGCTCGTACACTTCCACCCACGGATTGGAGCGGTGGCTGCCGATGAGAACGACGTTGCCGCGATGAAAGAAGTCGGAGCTGGCGTCGCGGGCAAAGATTGGGGTCTCGCGGCTGCTGAAGTCGGCCGCCAGTGTCGCCAGGCGAACGGAAATCTCAAGGTCGGACGGGCTGGTGACGCGTCGCATCGCGACGTTAAAGAGCTTGTCGCCCTGCACGTTCAGATAGGTGCGATTGAGGTAGTCGCCGAGGCCGAGAGTCTTATTGTTCAAGTCCTGCCAGAGGGCGAAGCTGGGGTCGGAGTAGACGACTTTGAGGTCTTCGTTTGACTCGTTGAAAAACTGGCCCCAAAGATCGCGGATGGCCCCGTTGGGTTGCTCGGTGCTCGCGCGGACATCTTCCCGCACCGCGTACCGGGTCAGCAGAGCCGTGGCCACGACAGCCACAATGAGGCAGGCCGCCAGCAACAGCCATTGGCACCGGTTAAGACGGAGATCCGGCTTCTCTGGGGGTATGGGCTGCGCCGTGGGTGCGCCCGCCAATTGCACGGCGACCGGCAGCTCCGCGAGCGCCGGGGGGCGTGGCACAAACTCGGGGACATAGGTTCCGCGCGGTATGGTGATCAATACCTGCTCGTCCGACCCCTCGGACGCGAAGTATCGCTCAAGCCGCCCTCGGAGCTCGTGCGCCCGAACACGGACGATGTTGTCATCGGCCGGATCGTAATTGGGCTTACGTCCCAGGACCTCAGCCCCGATGGTTTGCTCCTTGAGCCGTTCGGTCCGGCCCAGAATGGCATGATCTGTGATGTAGAGCAGAAAGGCGCGCATGGCCGCAGCGCGGGAAAAGGCCTGACTGTTCACGACCCGCTGCACCAGTTCCCGTTTTTGCTCAGGCGAAAGAGAAGGCTCGCCTTTTGCCAAATTAGCGGGCAAAGCTGTGGCCATTTCCTGCACGGCCAGCCATTTTACGGTAAATTCTTAACGGTTTGCAACGCGAGGTAGCACCCAAGGTCAGGGTACGCTGCCGGTGACTGTGCGACTAGAATTCTCTCGCCCGCAATCCCGAACGCCAGCCTTCTACGGGGTCGGCAAATGGCAACCGTGCCCGGGATAAACTGTTCTGCCGCAAGGTAAATTTCCTTCATGGTCCACCGATCTGGCGGCGGGGGGCGCTTTCGGCCGTATCGGAAACCTGGCATCGCCGGAACGGCGGCTTTTGGGTTTGCCTGCCGCCCCGGAAGAGCTCCGAGGGAGTTTACCGTTACTTCACTTCACAAGGGCCGGGCAGGCGGGTGAGGCTGGTGGGCGGCACACAGGGGTACGTGTGGCCGGCAGAAATTGGTGCAGAGCCGAGGGTCGGACGGGCGTCATGCTGTGCCAAGTTGAAATACCGGTCTCTCAAGAGCCGCAAACGTGGAAGGAAGCGATGGGATGGAGTCTGTGATTGTTCTACATAACCTTTTCATTTTGCGACAGATATTATCGATCAAAAAGAGGGGATCCATTCCTATGGATGGAGAGATCGGTATTTCTCGTGGTGCGGAGTGATGACGGGATGGCGATGGAGCTACCGGAGAAAAACGCGCATGGCGAGCGATCTTGCGCAGGCCGTGACGAGCAAGAAAGGATCGGTCCACGGGGCGCGCGAGGACGCGGCCGGGAGCATCGATGGGCTGGCGAGTCATCCTGGCAGTATTTGGTTCACTTGATATTTGTTTATTGCAATTGTAATATTTTAGATGCATAAATAAATGCCATTATATCTTGATTTGAAGCAGCTCTGATGGAGGATATACGAGCTTTATTGACCAAGTGACGTCGGATCGCCGGTTGGGCCCGGGGGAACCACGCCGGGCGTGCCGAGCCGGGAACAGCGCGATCCTTTTGAATTCACTTCATGCGCCGGTTGGAATTCGCACCCCGATTGGTCACCGCTTTGCGGGCCCGCGCGAAAGCCGAGCTGCAATTTACGGCGAACTTTGATCAGAAGAATCTAACCCCATTCGATTCAGCACATTCAAGGAGGCAACTGAGATGAGTCCAAAGAAGAAGAGGTTAAAGCCGCTAGGAGATACGGCTCTGAAGGGGCGGCGTCGGGGACGCGGCCATGCCACACCAGACTGGTCCGCGGGTGGTAACGTTATGCAAAAAGGCCGATGGGAGGCACTTCCGGCGATCTTCGCGTTGGTGCTGGCGATTGCGTTTTCCGTTCAAATGCCAGCCCAGGCCGGCGTCGACGAGGGTAGTGTCACCGGCACCGTCAAGGATCCAACGGGCGCGCTTGTGGTAGGCGCCAACTGCACCCTGACCAATACGGCCACCGGCGTTTCGCAGGCAGCGGTGACCACTTCGGCCGGTGCTTATACGTTTCCCTTCGTGCAGATCGGGACCTATGCCCTGAGAGTCACGAAGGCCGGATTCAAGGACTACAACCTCAAGGGCATTGAGGTGCATCTGGGCGCCACCGATACCGAAGACGTCACGATGGAGGTCGGTGCGGCGAATGTGCAGATCACCATCACCTCGGCCGCGCCGCTCTTGCAGGCGCAGAATGCCTCGCTCGGCATGACGATCGATCACTCCGCCGCCACAGAACTGCCGCTCTTCGGAGGCAGCGGGGGCAGGAACTTCATGGACCTGATCACGATTACTCCCGGCGTACAGTTCACGGGGAGCAATCAGACTACGGGGACCTTCCTGGTCAACGGTGTACAAAGCGGCCAGGTCGATGTCCGCCTGAACGGCGCCGACGACAATCAGGAGGTCTTCGGCGGCATCGCCATTCCGCCTATCCCCGACGCCATCCAGGAGATGAAGGTAGAGAGCGGCAATAACGGGGCCGAGTCGGGTGAGTTCTACGGAACCGTCGTAAACGTCGAAACCCGGCAGGGGAGCAACAAGTTTGAGGGAGAGGCGTGGGAGTACAACGAGAACGACATGTTCGACGCCAACGACTACTTCAACAAGCTGCACCAGTTGGTGACCAATTCAGTGCACACACCCAACAAGCCGGGCCGCTACAGAGAGAATTCCTACGGCGGTGTTTTCAGCGGGCCGGTGATGCTGCCGCGCTATAACGGACGCAACAAGACCTTCTTCACCGTCGATTTCCAGCGGACCGACTACACGCAAGTGGTACAGGACACGCAGACGGTTCCGACGCTGAACATGCAGAATAGCGGTTTCACGAACCTCTCCGACATCTTTGACCAAAGCTACCAGACCTCGGCCGCCAATGCCGGCAAGTCAGAGAAGATCGACGGCGAGGGGCGCCACTTCCAGATTGGCACCATTCTCGATCCCGCCACGACGCGGGCCATACCATGCGGCGCGCTGGATCCCGTCACGGGCCTGGAGGCGGATTGTGGAACGCTGGTATCGGGCGAGAACGGCGTTGTTACTGATCCGAATATCAATGGCGGCCTGAAGAGCGCCATCGTGCGCGATCCGTATTTCGGGAATGCCCCGGCGGGTTGCCCGAGCCTGATGACCACCACAAACTGGAATACCACCATTAACCAGGGACCGGTGAATCCCGCCTGCCTCAACCAGATTCCGGCGAGCAGACAGGACGCCAATGCGGTTGCGCTTCTTAAGCTCTTTCCCAACCCCAACCAGCAAAACGCGAGCAGCCTGACCTATAGCAATAACTACTACTCTGCTCCGATACAGCCGACGACGACCACGCAATACGACATTCGCATCGATCACGTTTTCAGCGAGAAGGATCGCGTCTGGGGAACCTTCAGCCATTACAACCAGACCTCGACGGGCGCGCAGGGATTACCGGGCATCCTCGAAGGCTCGACCAATTTTGCCGGCCAGAACCCGACCTACATGGCCATCGTGAGCGAGTCGCACGTCTTCAGTCCCAACCTGATAAACCAGTTCCGTTTCTCGGTCACGAACGACCACGATTTCCGGGAGGACCCGAACAATATTGACAACACATCAGGCATCCCTGCCGGGTATGGAATTCAGGGCATTCCGCAGGCCGGCGCTGACGGTCTCGGCAATGGCGGTCTTCCGGACTTCAACGGGATGAGCGGCCTTTCGGGCTTCGGGTCGCGGAGCAACATCACCAACCAGACCGTCGGCTCCTGGGAGTACTCCGACGATGTGACCAAGATCAAGGGCAAGCACGAGTTTCACATTGGCGGCGAGTGGCTCTGGACCTTCGGCAATATCGCCCAATTGCCGTCGTCGCGGGGCAGCTTCAACTTCAGCGGGGTCTATTCGGACGTGCCTTATTCCGGCGACGGCAATACGGCGCTGGCAGACTTCCTGCTGACGCCGATCGCGTCGACGATCGGCGCGACGGGCCTCAGCACTTCTGCCAACCTGATCGGCGGCCTGAACGGTTACTCGGGCAACAACTTCAATCTATCCACTTATCACGCGCCGCTTCTGGCCTTCTACGCGGTCGATAACTGGAAGATCACGCCCAGCTTCACTGCCTCCCTCGGGGTCCGATACTCGTGGTTTGGGCCTTATTACTCGAAGAACGGCCAGGAGGCCAACCTGTGGATGGGCGGCTCGGGGAACAGCGCCAACGGCACCGCGTTTTATGTTGCGCACGACGGCTGCGCCACCACGATGTCTACATTCTTCCGGGGACTGCTGGCTTACGACGACATTCCGATCATCTGCCAGCCCAACAATGCGGCCAATGAAACGCCGAAGGCCAACTGGGCTCCGCGCCTGGGCTTTGCTTATCGGGTCCGGCCCGATCTTGTGGTACGTGCCGGGGCCGGCATGGCCTACGGCGGCTTCGGTTCCATCGGATATGGCGGCACACTGGGCACCAACTATCCCTTCCGGTTCTCCGTGCAGAACACCGGCGCCAACAACGCGTATACGCCGCAAGTGATCGGCACCAGCACGGCGACGATGGAGGACACTTTTGCACTCATCAACCTGACCAACCCCGCCAACGGCATCACACCCGTCGGCAGCACCGCCCTCTATGGCAAGCAATATCACTTCAAAGAGCCGTATGTCATCACCCTCGACACCGCGGTACAGTGGCAGTTCGATAGCCACGACTCGATCCAGGCCCTTTATGACGGCCAGATCGGCCAGGATCTGGAGAGCGGCGATCCGTACAACAACGCGCCTTCGGAGCTGCTGACGCCAAGCACGACGACGGTGAGCATCTGCGCAACGGCGTCCAACCCATACTGCGCCACCGGGTACGTACCGTTCCCGAACCTGAACGCGCTAACCGGCCCGATGGAGACCACCGAGCAGGTGAGCAACTACCAGTCGGGGCAACTGGAGTATCAGCATCAGTTCGCGTTCGGATTCAACATGGATGCGAACTACACATTCGCGCGTGAATGGGCCGATACACAGGGCGGGCAGCAGAACTCGGGCGGCCCGGCCAACGGCCGTGCGCCGTGGGTTACGGGCTATCGCTACGACTACGATCGTGCATCCAATCTGGCGTCGAACGTCTTCAAGATGTCGGGCGAGTTCAGCGTGCCCTTCGGTAAAGGCGGGCGCTGGGCCTCGAGCGTAAACGCGCTCACGGATGCATTCATTGGCGGATGGAAGATCGACCCGATCTGGGAGGCCTTCAGCGGCACTCTTGCCAATATTGGCTGCCAGGGCACCAATGGCTACGGGGCCAACCCCAGCTTCAACGGGCCGTGGTTCGATACTAACAAAACCGCCTTTGCCTGCGACGCGCCGATGGAAGCAGGTGTACCTCTCCACGGACCGGGATCGAAGGATCTTCCTCGAACCCGGACCACTGGCTACTGGAACTCGTCGGCGTTCACGGCACCGCAATACGCGGTTCAGGCGAACGGGCAGTCGGACTGGTCTCCGCTGGGCGTAAGAGGCAATCAGATCTACGGTCCCGGCTGGTACGACGTCGATCTTGCGCTCCATAAGGTATTCAACACCGGCGAGGGCACGCGCTTCGAGTTCGAGGCGCAGGCCACCAACGCGTTCAACCACGTGCAGCTCAACAACCCTGGAACGAGCAACTACACCACTCCAAGCAGCGAGTCGCTTACAGGCGGCTTCGGGAGCATCACCGGCGACCGCACCGGCAATGGCGAAGGCCGCGTGATTGAACTGGCTGGGAAGTTCTACTTTTGACCACGCAACGCAACTGGAAAACCCCGAACGCATCGCCATCTAGAGCCTGTTATTAACTTTCCCGTGTGCGGCGCCGGGAGCCAATTTTTCTCAGTTCGAGGAGCGAGGAGCGACGCATACCGGGTTGGAGTGACCCCCAAAAGTGAGACAGCCTAAAATGGGCCCGCGTTGCAGGGAATGGAGAACTGCATATGTCGAAGCAGGGGGTGGGTTGGCGTT
>Ga0335072_10008407_pt1 | contig 14968 bp, 23 predicted proteins | sample Lox_Sample_21_FD_206725 | JGI IMG/M metagenome (GOLD analysis project Ga0335072, IMG submission 206725) | Soil microbial communities from Loxahatchee National Wildlife Refuge, Florida, United States - Lox_Sample_2.1 | ecosystem: Environmental > Terrestrial > Soil > Wetlands | place: USA... | reverse complement strand
TGATCATTTACCGGCCCACCTATCCTTGCGAAATACTGCTCTGTTACCGTCCCTGAGTTGTTAGTGAATGAATATACCTGGAACGGGTACAAGAGGTTACCCGATGTAACTCCATTTGCATTCAAGATCAAGTATGGAATATTGCTAGACTGGTTAACCGCTAGCTGGGCATATCCTGTAGTGCTAGAACCTGGGCTGTAAGAAACGAACCCATCATGGATAGTGTTGGAATACCCATCGGTATCATTCATGGCCGAGATAGACCCGTAAATGTTACCGTTGGCAGGAGTTCCAGTGTAGATCAGAACCTCATTACCGGAACCGACTCCAACAAAGTAAGCGCCGGTAATGCTAGTGGCATCTACAATTCCTTGTACCTGCGGAAATACCTGTATGGCCGATCCGTAGACAGTGTACGGATTTCCGCCGTTGGCAGCGAATGAGAAGTAAATTCCCATCTGATCATAACCGCTAGCGGGAACCGTGATGATATCGCTAAAGAATGTCGCCGTGTTAGATGGAAGCGTGATCGTTGCCCAGTTCGTGCTGTTTACAAATGTTCCGTTCAGGAAGTTATTTGAGCCGAGAACAAAGTCTCCTTGCGCGCCTGTATTGTATATCCAACCGGTAATAATGTACTTTCCACCAGGAATAACCTGATAATGGTTTGACATGGCAAAGCTGGACGCGACGCCAGTCGGGTTGATCATTTCCAGTGCGTACGGCTGGTTAACGGGGAAGCCCGCCGGGGGCGAACTAGTTGCCGTTGGAGTGAATGATCCAGCCCATCCCGCTACGGAACCTCCGGACATGAACGGGTTGCTGTTGAGGCAGAGTCCAAGGTTGCCGATGACAGATGACGTTAGCGAGTTAGCCTGTATCTGCGCTGCGGTAATCGTGTTCGCCGCTATCTGCGCGGCGGTAATCGTGTTCGCCGCTATGAGGTTAGCCACGATCGTGCCGGCAGCAATGATTTCAGAAGCGTTGAATGCCTGCGCCGACCATGCAGAACCGGTCCACGTGTAAAATCCCGTGACAATACCGCCTGTTACCTGAAGCCAGATTGAGTTGGCCGGTATCGTGGGAGGCTGCACAGGAGCCGTTGCCTGTATGAATACCTTGACGCCGCCTAGTCCGCTAAGGGTTGTAGGCTGAAAAAAAGTCTGCCCTCCGGGAAGCACCTGCAACTGGGTAACGATGCCCTGCTGCGTGCAAGCATAAACGTCCTGCTTGGCAGTGATCCCGACATACGAGTTGGGAAGCAAGGGTATAGCATTCTGGTAGTCAGGCGTGAGCGCTGGGTTATTCCCGTACCAGACGGTAACCGTACTAGAAGGGTTGACCAGGAGTGCCGACTGCCCGGCTTCGAGGATCAGGATCGCAGCAGCGTTCTGGTTAACAGCTCCAACCGTGATGTTAACGAGAGAGTCTGTCATACCAGGCTTGCTTGCTCTTGCTGCTGACTGGTAGCAAAGTTAACGTCATTCACTGTCCCTGCCTGAGATCCTGTCGTGAAAAGTGCGTCATGCATCGTCTTGTCCGTGAACAAGTACACTAGCGTTAGCGCTAGCCCTATCCACAGAATAATCACCTGCTGCCGGTTCACTTTCTGCGCCTATGTCCGAACCGGTGCTTATTCATCTCCATTGCAGCAAACGATTCTTCTGCTTTTTCCTTCGTATCGTGATGTGAGATGATCTTATCCTGCTTATTGACGATAACCCACTTATCGCCCTCTTTCCTGATGAACCTGTTAGGCAAGCTGCACCCCCGATACGCCCTGAGAAACAGCAGGACTAATCCATGCCTGCAATTCCCCGCTGCCAGGACCCAGGAACCACATCAGCAGCACCCCTGACATGAACACGACCAGGATGTCACCCAGCTTATCGTCAAACCCGGCTACCACCGTGATGACCAGGATCATGATAAGGATGACAATCGCGTTAGTGATCCTGGTAATGGTCGGTGCGGAGACGCTCGGTACAGACGCTTTAGAGTAACCAGGATTGCCTGGGCGTTCCGACGGCGGTAGCTCTTTTGTTCCAGGGTTAACATTCGGCATAACAATTCCTTCAAAGCTTGCGAGAAGTTAGCGTAACTACCTTTCACTGCCATGATCATGAGCAGTATCCCGAGGATCATGAAGACAACAGGCAGGGGATTCACGCGATAATCGCCCCCTCCGCAGCAGCGCGACCGGCACTAGCAGCGCCTTGCAGCGGGTGAACATCAAGGAACTTCCCTAGAGCCACCACGAAGATAACCAGGCCAAGAATCAGCAAGCCTGCCCGTATCATGAGATCCTTGACGCCGCTGATTCCGGTAACAGCCATGAACGATTGCCACATGGCGTTCGTCGTGTCGGCTATCGCCTGGTCAGCGATGTTGGCAACCGATCCGGTCGATATCGGTATGCCGAACAACTCAAAGAAGTTGAACCCGGTAGTCTGTGCCTGAGCAGGACTGCCGGGATTAGACGCCTGAACCCCACTACCAGAGCCGGACGCCGTGGCACCCGGATTCTCTCCCGCAGCAGCTAGAATGGAATCGGCATAACCGGCACCTCCTGCCAGGTTTCCAGGCCCGGCATTATACGCTTCAAGTGCCTTTTGTATGGAACCACCCTCCTGAGAGAGAAGTTCGTCCATGTAGACAACGTATGCTTTTTCCTCATCAGCAGGATTGAATTCGGTTCCCGGTTGCACTCCTGCTTTCTTGGCAACGTCATCGTAGGTTGTCGGAAGGAACTGGAACATTCCCTCAGCGTTAGCGCTCGAAACCGCGTAAGGGTTGAACCCAGACTCGTCGTTAACCTGGGCAGCCACCACGTTGTACGGGATACCGGTCCTGTTGGCCGCGTCCTCTATGAGCGGCTGATATTGCTGCGGAACCGGGATATTCGATTCCGCACCCTGGATACTAGCCATCACTATTCCCTAGAATGGCATCGCCATGCCCAATGGCCATGGTGCCCCGTCTTTCCATGACTTCCATAGCATGAAGGAAATCACAATCCAGAGAAGCACCAGGACCATAAGGTATGGCGACCTGGTGAGTTGCGCCCACTTACGCCGCTCGCTAGCCATCACGGAACCTTAATACCAGAACGGTAAGCTGTACCGCCCGTTCCGCCGGTAACCGCGATGTTGTAAGAACCGGCACCTAGTCCGGTAATCCTCTGCGCGCCTGCTGACACGTCGGATAGTTCCTTGACCAACTGGTTTTTCGAGTTATATACCCAGATGGTTTGTCCCTGCCCTATCCCCCCAATGTCGATAAGACCATTAGCAGGGGTAATAGACAGCTTCTCCTGCAGCTTGGCAGCAGGGGTGGTGCTCGTGGTTCCGCTCGATCCGGTAGCGCCAGTCGCTCCGGTTGCCCCGGTTGCGCCGGTTGCCCCGGTTGCGCCAGTTGCCCCGGTTGCGCCAGTAGCTCCGGTTGCGCCAGTCGATCCTCCGGCGCTACTGCCGCCGGACTCGTACGATCCTCCGTATCCGTACATGCCGTTAGCTGACTCGGTGTCGTTCAGCAACCCGGACAGCGCCAGTTCTGACCATAGGTCAGACTCGCTTGCGTCGCCTGAAGCGGTGCCATTATTCGATTGCTGGCTAGCTGCGTTCTGGTTGCTCTTGCTCGTGAAGAAGAACACGAGCACGGCGATAACAGCCAGCCCGCCAATTAGCCACCACTTGTACTTACTGATGAAAGACTGGCTTCCGTCAGCCATTTATTCACCATCCCTCATACGCGGCATCCGATACCGAACCTGCCACCTGCCCGGGACCGCCCGGGTTGGTGGGTTGTGATCCTGCCGTTGCCGCGACCATGGCAGCCTGATTGTACGGTGACGTGAAGCCTGGCACGAACCCCCCGACCTGGTTACGGGAAAGCCCAGGCCGCACGATGGAGGTAATCGTGTTGAATGCCAGCCATCCCGGGGGAATTCCAGGGATGGTGGTTCGCCCCTGGAATGCCCCATCTGCTAGCCCGTTGTTGAGCTGCAATTCCAGAACGTCTGACCCGTTGACAGGGTAGGCGAACCGGATTGGCGTGAGGTCTTCATCGGCACCACTGTTGCGTGCCGGGTTCGGGATGGCCGATAGTCCCTTAAGGGGGATCATCGGGTACATCCCGCCGTCTGGCTTGAAGGTCACGCTGCCACGTCGCGGGTACCCGCGTCCGTTCATGACCGTCCTGCCGTCCCCGTTGACTCTAGCGTCTGACCGAGGTTATTAACTCCGGTAAAGAGAGTGCCAACTGACGTGGCAAAGCCTTGCGCGTGCAGCATGACGCCGACGAATAGCGCGAAGACCAGGAACCACATCACGATGTCAAGGATCTTGTCTCCCATTATTTATCCCTCCCTTACCGGAAGTGAATGTATCGCAGAAGCAGGAACCCGATGATTCCGCATGCCAGCCAGAACCAGATAGGCCCCTTACCGATTGAGAACGGGGAACCCTTGCTGTCTCCTGCCGTGGGCAGCGTGATCGCGCCGTAAGCCGCAGGGGACATGGTGGCTGCGGCTGTTGGGGACGGCATTACCGGGGCAACCTGGTAAACACCCTGGTTAGGCCACATGCCAGCCGGGGCGTACGATTGCCCGAATGAGAGCGGATTAACCGCTTGCGCAGGTGCAACGGATACTAGCTGACCGTTGATGACCTGCGATTCATATCCTAGCGCCATGTCGTTTCCTTACTGAGTGGCAACAGGCACAAGCAGTTCGACGCCGACAACCGCGTAAGCCTGGGCAGACGGCGGTGTCGAGAACTGAAGGTTAATCTTCACGTTCGCGTTAGTCAGCGTGTTGATCGCCCGCGCGTTCGTCAGGACGCCGTTCTGCTTCTCGCACGCGAGGTCCCACACAACGGTGCCCTGCGGCGGAAGAAAACCATGCTGTGTCATGAACCGCTTTTGCATGGTTGGCACGTCATCCTGGAACCTGGGAAGGTTCGTGCCGTAGTAAAGACCGCATGCCGTGACGTTGGCGATAGGCCAGAACTCGCCCTGCTGTCCGCCGTTACCAGGATCGACGATACGTGCCCAGCACGAGAGAACCTGCCCGTACTCAATGCTAACCGGAAGGTTCACCTGGGTAACAGCGCCAACCGGGTACTGCTGGGAAAGACGCGAGTACTGCCAGTTGAAAACCGGTGGCATCGCAGCCGGATTCTGGGTCGCGTAAACGCCGACCCTGCGAACGGACGTGAGAACCGACCCAGTTTCCACGGTCGCGGTAAGCGCAGAAGAAACAGCGATAGGACCCTGGTCCACGTTGGCAGCACCGAGAGCAGCGAAACTCCACTTCGGCACGACAACCCTGTCACCACCGGCCATGTACTGAGGGCTGACGAATGCCCTCATCGGCGCTACCTTCCCCTGGGCATTGGGAAGGATCGTTCCGTCTGGCGCGAGGTCCCAGTACTCGTCGAGGTAGATGCCGCCCGGCCATTCCAGCGTGAGCGGGTACGACGTGATGGCAACGGGAGACGCGAGCGTTTGCGGCCAGAGAGCCGCGCACTCGTTAGCCTGCCCTTCCAGGGTGTTGAACCCGTAGACTGCCGGATCGGCACCGTTCATTTCCTGCGTGTTCCGCTGGCCGCGGCCGCGCATCGGCCGGTAAAGCTGGAAGAACAGGAGGTCCTGCCCGGTAGTGCAGTTAACCGGGCTGTACTGCCCCTGCATCTTCAGTTGCGGGTTCTGAAGAATGCTGGCTGGTGCGCCAGCACTCGTCACGATGGAACCGGCTGAATAGGTAAAGTTCTCCGTGATGAAGTGCTCTGTCTCCCACCAAAAGACCACGTCGGTTTGCTGGAGGTACGTACCGGGCTGCCACGGTGTTTGCGCCGCGGCCTGCAACGTCGTGTTGACGTTGGTAATCTGGTCGTACGTGTCGTAGAACTGGGAGATTCCCGGAAGGCCGTAAAGCGCGCCAACCGGGATGTTGTTAACGTTCTGCTGATTCGGCATTGTTTTTCCTTAACCGCCTAGTCCGGCCTTGAAGCCCTGCACCCCGCCGTGCGATGAATACACGTGCCAGATGTACAGGAGCGCGATAATGATAAGCGCTAGGACAATCCAGTGACGGAAGTTCATAACATTACACCACCCTTAACTACGGACAAGGGGCCTGTTGCCCTCATGCTCGTGAGAAGCCATCCGAACACCCCGAACCAGAAGAGCACCACCAGCGTGATAGCCAGTGAGAATACTAGCGGATGATCGAATGTATCCCGCGTGAAAACTGCCATTATAAACCTCCCTAGGTTCTTGACAGTTGCTTAAGGTAAGACTCGGGAAGTTCCAGCTTCCCTGTCACCGGTTCGCTAATAGTTCCTCCTGGTTCGCGGAGCCACTGCCGGAAGATGTAGTTACCCTCCGGAGAAACGGCATCCCTGATACCCATGGAAGTGTGAAGGTGCTTCATGTCCGTATCAGAGACAAGATGAAAAAGCGTGCACCGGGTAGCAGACTTGAGAATCATCTTCGGGGCAGGTCCCAATTCTTGCAATCCTAGATGAAGCCCGATCAAGCGTTCGCCACCTACGCGCGACGCGCGGTAGAAAACATCATTCCTTGAATCGATGCCCCATGAATTACGCTGGTAGAAATCGAGAGCCTCGTCAACCCAGGCGTTACGCTCGCGATCTTTCTTGTGAACCTTGACGAAATGGTCAAGAATCTTCAGCATCCGACGCCAGTCAGCTTGCGATTCCCCTTGCATGATGACAATCTCGCCCGGGTTATTGAAAAGTCCGGCGAAAGGCTTATCGCTCCAGATGTTCATGCGAACGCTATTCGGCACCATGGGGCCAGCGGTCCAGTTCTTGTACAGCTTCGCTGCGCTAACCCGGTGACGCGGAGAAACAGGGGATGGCATTGTCTCGGCACGGTACCGTGGCTTCGTGTCCACCAGGATGTTCATTCCGCTAGGCCGTTCCTCAGCGACGGTGCGCAGCGACCATTCAAGGAACGCCGACTTTCCGGATCTCGTTCCCCCGGCAATGATGCTCCGCTCGCCTTCACCTGGGATCAGTTGCGCCAGTTCCAAGGAATCCTCGTACAGTTTCCGGTAGCAGGGAATCATCTCCGGTAGCGCACCACTTGAAGATTTCCCCGAATACGAGAATCCAGTCGGCAATGTCCTGGTCATCCATGCCAGTTTCCTGGATTTCGAGGACAGCCTCATCAAAGATCATGACTGCAATGCGGGCAGTGGAATGCGACCTGATGCCAGGGTTTGACGTGATGGCTTTGACAACGCTCTCTACCCTGGCTATAGCCGGCGGCTTCTCAGTTTCCCTCGTAACCTTCAAATACTGGTCTCGCGAGAGTGCTACCATCTCCGATATGCCCATGCCCGTTTGCCTCCTTCTGCCTCGCTGGTGGTGTAACGATCTGCTTCTGCCCCCGCTGCTTCGGCTGCTTAGGCGGACGGTGCCGGTTACCGATCCTCCTGACCGTGCGTGTCCATTTCCACAGCACGATAGCCGACTCGATTGAGTCAGCCGACGCGATAATGGTTCGCCCGTGCTTGCGTGTAAACGGTATCTTGTTCGCTAGTTCCGCGAAAGGCTTAGCAATTGCCTTACGGTCCTCAGCATCAAGAGACAGCTCAACAAGTTCTGACGGGGTAAGATCCTCCGCCTTGATATCCCGGAGCGCATAATCCATGTAGAGGTTAGTAGCGGTGCGAATGATGATTCGCGAAATGAAGTCCTGCCAGTCATCTAGCCTCGGGGGTCCGGACTTGGCTTTGGTGTCTGTCCTGGTTTCCCGTGCTGGCTTCTCAGCTTCGGATGGTTCCTGCGAGACTACAAGATCCTGTAGGCTAACCGAATCGGTGCTTTCGCCTTCGGCCGGTTCCGCTATTTCCGCCGCTGGTACCAGTACCGCTATCTCCGGAGTTACTTCCGCCGGAGGGCTTGTTGTTCGCCTTGTCATCTACTGTCACCGTTTCCACTTGCTCTTGCCTCTGAGCGGGCTTCATCATTTCAGACATCCGGCTGAAATGAGCGTTCATTTCCTCACGCAATACCGCTATCTCGCTGCGGGTATCGGACGCTTCCACTACGGCGACATCAGCCTTAGCGTTAGCATCCTCCGCTATCTCAGCGCTAGCCATCGCTGTTTCTGCGGCTACGGCTGACATCCCAGCTGCCTCGCCGGAGATCTCAGCGGAGACTTGTGCTGTTTCCTGGGATTCTTCTGCTGCCTGGGCTGCCAGGTCGGCTGTAATGGCAGCACTGGCTATCTCGCCGTCGCGCTGCTGCTCTGCTTCCGCTTGCTCGACTGCCCTGGCTGCGCCATCAGCGGCTATTTCTGAAACCTCGCTCACGGGGTAAAGTACCTTTCATCAGCGAATCCGGTTAGCTCCAGTGTCCAGTTACCGGGGGTAGTGCTCACAAGGTACCTGAGGTCGTTCCTGTCTAGCAGGATTCCCGTGTGCTCTACAACGAACTTCCCGCTTGCGTCGGTGAGCACATTCCACACGCGATCGCCCAGGGTAAGCGTGAAAGCAGTAGACGGCGGGCCTGTCACTATCACGCACTCGATTCGCTCAGAAGACTTATCGAACTGCGGGGTAAGCTTAACGGTGAGCGTGGACTGCACTTCATCCCACAACTGCCCTGTTGAGTACTCGTCAACAGGCTTAGTGATATCAGCGATCTTGCGGGCAATCGCGTTAGCCTCACGCCGGACATGCTCTAGCGCTACCAGGATGTATTCCGGTCTTACCGGCTTCTCCGCGTTCCTCGTTACCGATGCTGCCTTGTCAACCGGGATTATGACGTCAGGATCATCTGGCATTACCTTTTTCCGTTCTCGTCGTTACCCGATCGTTATGAACGAGGGATAGCACCATAACCCGGTAAAGGGTTATTATATAGGTACTATCCCTCTATTCCGCAAATTGCGGGATATTTCAGAGACAGGGTATCACAAATGGCACCTAAAGCCAAGTCAGGCGACATTTCCCGGAACAGTGACAAGGAAATGTCAGCCCCCGAGAACTCGCCATTCCGCCGCATGCTAAACGACATGTCAGCGGTAGCACAGGCAGAAGCGGAAAGCGCGACGTTCATGGGTGACGCGCTCGCCGCGATCTACGGCGCGGAAAGCGAGGATGACATCTGGGACTCGGACATGTCCGGCCCACTCAACGCACAGCACCTCGGAGGGTGCGAACTGACCCTCTACGAACTCCGAGTCTTCTTCTCCCGTGGCCGCGACGGCGACGAGATAACCACGCCGTGGGTTTCCGCCGACGGAAAGAAGATGTACATCCTCGTTACCGCCGCGCGAATCTCCGACGCGGGCCGCAAGAAGTTCATTAAGCTCCCCGACGTGGGCGAGCAATTCCAGTTCAACACATCAGCCCAGTTCCTCACTGCAAAGCTCTTCACGTTCTGGACACGCGGGTACTTCGGCAGCGGCAAGACCATGAACGCCGCTATCCAGTCAACCGACCTGGGTGACGGAAAGGCGGTTCTCAAGTTGGTCCGCGTTCCCGAGCGCGTGGTGCAGGCTAAGGCAGAACCCTACGATGATCACTACGAGGAAGACGCTAGTGTTGTTAACGAGGGCGTTCCGGCTGGCGAACCGCCGTTCTAGATCCTTTAACCTCGTTAGCCAGTAATGGCCTATGAAGACTGGGATAGTCAGTTCCAGGAAGTATTTGACAATACCCCTGGGGCTGACTATCTCTCTTCTGAAGAATCATCGTACGCAGAGGCGCTATTCGACGCTGGGTTTACCCATACCTCCGCCGAATATGACGAAATGGGAATGTCGGAAGATGAGGTACAGGCGATTCGTGACGAGTTCTTTGACTTCATGGGGATAGACGCGGAATCCTTCGACTGGGAAGGGTGGCGGGAAGCGATGGGGTACGAATGAAGGTATATTTCGATCTTAACGACTGGTGGATAGGCTATTACCGTGGGTGTCACTACCATTTTGTGTGCTTGGTACCGACTCTGGTCATAAGGTGGCATCGATCATGAATGAGTATACCGGAACACTAGTATACGAACCTGAACTGATGTTCACTATCAGTGGCAAACCGTGAGTTTATCGTCAAGGATTTTGATGAATCCCATAAATAGCGAAGACTGTCAGCTTCCGCACTGCCCTCCATCACGATTCACCGATTGCCAGTGGCCTGACTGTTATTTGCAGCTGGACCGGAACGAAGATACCGATGGACCGTATGAACCCAGTAATTGAATGGCTGGAATCCCCCGAAGGGGAAGACTGGTCAATGGTCAATCATGAGTGGATTAACGGGAACTTCGTTCTCATCAAAGATGACATAGACAGCAGGGGTACCAGGCTCATTTTCACAAGATGGGGATACCCTAGTGTCGCGAATCAGTCAGGAAGCGATAGACAGGAATCGGCAGACAGCGCGTGCTCGCTATCACGGTAACAGGGAGCACGCGCGAAAGGTAGAGAACGAGAACCGCAGGATACGCGATGAGGAACGCCCGTTCATTGGCTGGGACTCCGAAGGGTACGATTACTACATAGCCGGGCCAGATGGAATTGAGGTAGGACCCCAGAGAACGATGCTATTCGGGTGCTCTACTGGGAGGGTCATCCGCGCGACACCCAAAAGGCCGTGGCTTTCCACCAAGGAAATGCTAGACCTGATCCTGGAGGTAGAGAACGAGAACCCGGACGCCTTTCACGTCATCTTCTCCGGGGAATACGACTTTAACCAGTTCCTCCGGGACCTTCCGGTAAGGCTGCTAGCGGTACTGAACTACCTGGGAAAGGTGAAATGGAATGGATACAAGATCACGCACATCCCTCACAAGATCTTCACGGTATCTAAAGATGGGATATCTGCCACCCTTTACGACGTATTCGGATTCTTCCATTGTGGATATACTACGGCACTACGAAAGTTTGGCGTCGGTACCCAAGCTCAACTTGACGACATTCAAGCAGGGAAATCAGAACGAGGATCATTCACCTTCGCGGAGATAGACCATGTTGAAAAGTACATGCGAAAAGAGCTGGAACTACTTCCTGAACTGGTCGAGTGTATTCGCGTTGCCGCTTATAACGGTGGTTTTCGCATACACTCTTGGCATGGACCTGGTGCTCTTGCTAATTTTGCTATCCGATATAACGGAATGCAGCAGTACATGTCAAGAGACGTGCCAGCGTGGGCACGAGCGGCAATAAGGAGTGCGTATGCAGGCGGCAGGTTCCAGGCATGGCAGTGCGGAGAGTACCGTGGAAAGGTTTACACATGGGATAAGAATTCGGCATACGTACATGCAATGGCACAGCTTCCTAGACTCGACAATGGAACCTGGACTAGGGAAGATCCTAACAATATCAAGTCGAAAGATGACATCGCGAGATTTGGCCTGTATCATATCGTTTTTGATTGTAGTTCCCGATCTTACTCCAGGAATGCGCGTGTTTCCGGTATTCCCGAACCTCCGTATCCACTTTTTCACCGTGCCGAGAACGGAGGTCTCACCTGGCCTAGCCGTGTTGATGGCTGGTACTGGTCACCAGAGGCTAAGCTTGTACTTGGAAGTAAATACGCGAAGGTCACCCAGGCTATTGTTTACCATGATGACGGCTCCTACCCGTTCGCATGGGTCAACGACATGTACGAGACAAGACGAAAGCTAAAGGACCCGGAATGCTACAACCCAGCCGAGAAAGCGTACAAGTGGTCGCTAGCGGCGATGTACGGGGCATTCGCCCGACGAGTGGGATGGAACAAGAAAACCAGGGAAGCGCCGAAGACACACGAACTGGCGTGGGCAGGGTACATAACGTCTCATTGCCGCGCGGCAATACAGGAGCTTGCATCCTATGCGTATTCACGGGATGCCCTTATATCGGTAGACACTGACGGGGTAACGGCCACGTGCCCGCTACCGGAGGAAATGATTCCGGAGGGTTTCGGGGATGGGCTGGGTCAGTGGAAGGAAGAGGAGTACGACGGTATTCTTTACTGGCAGAACGGGATCTACTGGCTTTTCAAGGGAGATGAAGTTATTGAGGCTAAGTCTAGAGGTATACCTAAAGGCCGAATTGGAATCGATGACGCATGGTCAGCTCTTGCTAGCGGATCTTTTGACGTTCCCTATCGACCCCCGCAAATTCGACTACGTAAGCATCACTATATCGGGTACAAGCAAGCCCTCAACGGACAGCACGAACGATGGAGAAAATGGGTAACGACAGACCAGTACATCACATTCGGCGGTACGGGAAAGGGGGCGCACTTCCCTCCGTTCTGCGCTAAGTGCAAGGGTGGTGAGCGGCACATGCACACAGTGACGATGATGCCGCCGAAGACAATGGAGAGCACTCCCCATAAGCTGCCGTGGCTAGAGGAAATCAAGGAAACTGAGATAGGTGACATCAGGACGTTCGGGGAACTGGACGGGCTGATTTACCGGGATGACGAACTAGAGGACAACCTATGAGCAAGAGCGAACCGGTAGGGGTAACAGCGCTATGGCTGCGCAAAATGTCAGGAAAGGTGCAAATGCTTGCCGAGATAGACGGTAAGTGGTACCTGATATGGGAGGAACCGCTAGACGGCGGGCCTTTCTCCGCTATCTGTGAGGCCCGTGGATTCAAGAACAAGAAAGTAGATGATTTCAGGTGAAGCTACTGTACTGCGAGGCAGTAAAGGTCCAGAACGACGCTCCGGTCAAGACCAGGCTGTACATCAACCCAGAACTGTCGCTGAATGCTGTATGTCCCCTCAAGAACGGAAAGGAACGATTTAAGCTCCTGCTGACCGCCGACTACCCGCAAGACTGCTATTACTACGCAACATTGCAGGATCTCACGGACGCGGGCATAGAACTGGGAGGATACACCGACCGGTGAGAGAATCCCCCTTGAAATGCGGTCACGTGACAGAAGTACCGGCGGAAGTATTCAAGGGACTTGCCGTATTGCAGGATGACGGGATGGTTCTTGAAGCATGGTGCAAGCGGTGCAAGAGATGGGTTAAGGTCCTTGCACCCGAGTTCGAAAGGATAGAGTTGTTCTAGATGAGAATCGGATCTAAGCACACATCCCGGTGATATTAGATACGAGGTTAACTATTAATGGTCATAGAAGAACGGGCAGAAAAGTACGTTAACAGTCTAGATCCTATATCTATAGGCGGAATAAGCATTGACGCCAAAAAGAACAAAGGCATCTGGAAAGCGATAAGAGATGCATACCTAGCCGGAGCAGGTCAGGCGCAACGCGATTACGTCAAACATTATGAGCGCGACGCCAAACCGCAATAAGGACGTAGTACTCTCCTGTGGCTGCGTGACACTCGGATGGCCCGTCATCGTGGATCTCTCAAACCATGGTCACGAGATCATGGGATGCAATGTCCACCCTTGCGGGCCTGAAAAGTGGGGATGCCAGAAAGTACTGAGGGAGGCAACCGTGTATGAAAGATACCGGTTTTACTTCCTCGGGATACCGGCTAGTAAAAGACGTTCTAGTAAACCGCCCGATTGGGCTACAACGATGGGAATAATAGACGAATGATAATCCTGTGTCCTAGAATTGATGATAACCACGCGGCAGGACCGCACCGTATCGTCATCCCCGTTACTAGCAAGCGGGTTTACGTAGGGAAGAAACGCCAGACTATAGAGCTAGTGGGAGACGAGTTCGTCATCTGTGCGCAGTGTGACCACTGGATTAGACGGTCAGTTGATGGATGCTTCTGTTCCTGCCATCGTTCTGGTAGACTGTAGGGAGCATCAACCGCTAGCCCGAAAAGAGGCAACCGTCATGACTACGCCGACTACCCAGGCCAAACGCGCCGCACCCAAAGCACCCGAGGTCAAGGCACCCGAGGCCAAGGCAGCCGAGGCCAAGGCAGCCGAGGCCAAGGCAGCCGAGGCCAAGACCGCCGGCCTCGACTCCGAATTTCTCGCCTCGCCCGTCATCCTCGCCAGCGTCGAACCGGAACTACTCAAAGCCACCGCGCCACGCAACAACCGCAGCGACGAGCAGAAGTCCATCGACACCGTGGTTGCGAACCTGCACAGCGCGTGGGTTAAGGCAGGCAAGCTCACGCAGTGGAGCGCCATGGTGAACTCCAAGTGCGTCGCGACGTACTTTGTCGAGCCTGCCCAGGCAGCCAAGTTCAAGCAGTACGTGAACCGGGCTGGCGACCTGCACTCACGCCGCATCAAGTACGGCACTCCCATCCCGGTCACCGAAGCCATCGTGAAGCGGTACGGCCTCCCGGACAACTACCTGGGCCGGGAAATCGTCTCGTTCGCGGTCATGGACAAGAAGGTCGTCACGGTCGACCCGGAAGTGCGCAAGGCAGCGCTCGCTAAGGCTGCCAAGACCAGGGCGGCGAACAAGGCTGCAGCTGCCAAGTAGGTTTGAAGGGGACGTACTCCCCGAGGCGGTTCGAGTCCGTCAGCACCCCCGTCGTACTAGTCAACGGCGGGGGTGTTCTGGTTTACGGAACCATGATATGATGTGGCTAACGTCTTCAGGGAAAGGATCAAAATGCCAGAGATCATGAACAAGACTCACGATGGACGTACCATCTGGTACGCCAACGGGACGTTCTTCGCGATCAGTGAGAAGTCCGTTGTCAGCAAGCACCTTAGCATGATTACCATGGTGTGGGATGATGACACTGACACCATGCGTACCGTGTACGTTCCCCACAAGGACGTAGCTCCCACGATTCACGCGTTCTCACGATTCACGGTCGCGCCGTTCTAATGGATGTCAATTACGCGGACGGATTCGGGGAATGACATTCCTGATTAGGGTAAGAACCCCGCAGCGAAAGCCCCCGGCAATCCCGCCGGGGGCTTTCCTGTGTTCCCAGTCAACGGAATGAAGGATAGGAAAAATGACCACTACAGGGAGTTATTACTAGGCAAATACATGATGACCATTCCTGCTAACCATGACGGGGATAGGAATAAAGGGC
>Ga0335072_10008406_pt1 | contig 14968 bp, 15 predicted proteins | sample Lox_Sample_21_FD_206725 | JGI IMG/M metagenome (GOLD analysis project Ga0335072, IMG submission 206725) | Soil microbial communities from Loxahatchee National Wildlife Refuge, Florida, United States - Lox_Sample_2.1 | ecosystem: Environmental > Terrestrial > Soil > Wetlands | place: USA... | reverse complement strand
CTCGAGTTCCCGGCTGGACAATTCGTCATTCGTCACATGCAGCGCCATGGCCGTCGCAATATCGGGCGGGATCACCTTTCTCCCAGTGTGCACGGTTCTGATCGTGGTCAGCAGGTCCCTGCGCAATGAGCTTTTGAGCAAATAGCCCATCGCCCCTGCCCTGAACGCCCGAAGCGCTTGGACATCTCCCTGATACGTCGTCAGCACCACGATGCGCGCGTTCGGAAAATCGCGGCGAATCTGCTCGATTGCGTCGACTCCCGACATGTCCGGAAGGCGCAGATCCATTAAGGTAACGTCTGGACGTGTCTGGGGGAATTTCTTCAGAGCCTCCTCAGCTGAAGCGGCCTCTCCGACAATCTCCATGTCAGGTTGGCTCCCGACCGAGGCTGACACACCGTCTCTGACCATCGGGTGGTCATCCACAACCAGGACCCGAATTCTGCTTGTTCCTACTGCTGAATCCATATCTGATCGCGCTCCCTTCACCCAAATGGGTGATTGAAGTTAAGTCCGGTTAGGTGTTGCTGATCGCGGTCTGATACTCCAAGATTTCCCTATGGCTGGCCGAAGCGGGAACCAAAACCCGAAAGCATGATTGGAACGGCGCCGGCAAACAGATTGAGCTTGGACTGAGGTCCGATCTGACGCAAGACCAGAGCAAACATTTCGATCCCCGAACTTGAGACAGTTCACCTTAACGTCATTTTACTGGGCCGACGATTCAATTCGCGAGCGAGCTGAGACAAAGATTCTGACCTGGAGATGTCCAACATGTATGACCCAATGGAAGTGACGATTTCTGAAGCCGAAATTCGGGAGGAGCTGAGACTTCTTCTGCAGAGCAAATCTTTTCAGCAATCGCAGCGGCTGGTCCGGTTCCTGAAGTTTACCGTGGAGCGCGCCCTTACCGACGAATTGGGGGAGCTGAAGGAATACACGATCGGAGTTGAAGTCTATGATCGCGGACCGTCCTTTTGCCCAAGCCTGGATTCCATTGTCAGGGGCGAGGCTCGCCGACTTCGCGGTAAGCTCAAGGAGTATTACGAGGGCGAAGGAAAAAGACGTCCAGTCACGATCTACTACCGGCTTGGCAGCTACGTACCCCTGTTCCGGCGAACAGATCCATTTGCCACTCGTTCCGCGTTGACGCCGCGCCAAATTCACTCGTTCACAGGCGAACCTTCCCCGGTGGTCGCGGTTGTCCCCTTCCGGGATCTCTCGAACAGTCCGGCAACTCTGGCCCTGGCCAATGGAATCACCGATGAGTTGATTCATCATTTAACAACCACAGGTGGATACCGGGTGATTGCGGCCAGTACAGTGGCCCACCTGCTGTTCCGGGGCATCGATACGCAAGTGCTCGGGACGCGTCTCGGATCGCAGGTCGTGTTCGAGGGCTCGGTCAAACACGGGGAGAAGGAAATTCGAATCACTTCGAGCTTGGTGGATGCAGACGGCTTTCAGTTGAGTTCGCACCGGTTTGACTCCTCCGATTGCGGCGCTAAGAGTCTCTTTGCCCTGCAGGAGACTATTGCCTCGGACTTGGTTAGTCGGCTTTCTCTACTATTGCGTCGACATACAGACCGGGAATGCAGCCGAACCTTCCCGAACATCTGTGCAATTGATGATCGGTCCAGCGCAGACATGTCGCAGTGCTAAATCAACAGCCGCCGCACAATTGTATTTGAGAAGCCATTCGGCTTGGGTGACGGCCTTGTCGAATGGGTGACGCCGTCATCGATTGCCTCGTGTTATTCCGCACTCCGCCGAGCGAATTCGTCCAGAGCTGACAGGATCGCTCGGCGGAGTTTTTCCTTGGTGAAAGGCGCCACGATCAAGTCGAACGCTCCGGCGTCGAGGACAGAAGACCACAGCTCAAATTCGCTTCTTAAAGCGTAGGCAATGATGCAGGGGTGTGGATCTTTATCGTTCAGGAACCCCCAGATCCTCCACCATTCCTCGATCGAGAAACCGGTAGCGGTTATGAAGACCACGACGTAGCTGCGGTCTGCTGAGTCGTGAATCATTTTCTCGATCGAAGTGAATTGATTCAAGCGACCTGGCGCCACGGTGGCCAGTTCGCTCATGTCGATCTGCATACGCGTTGGTACAAGCGCCAGAATATCAATCAGGGCACCGTTCAGCATTCATCCACATCCGTGATACCACCTGAAGCTTCTCAAGGAGCATAGGCTTACGTGCGAATCAGCAATAAGTGAGCTAACGGTGAGCGGTAGCCGTGAGTGACATCGATGCTCGACGAACAGCGTTGCTCGATTGCACACGGTGATCTAACGGCTCAATCACTCCACAAGCAGCACTGCTTCGCTTCTCATAAAGGAGAAGCTCATCGTTCTTGCCGCACAGCCGCACGCGGCACTCCGCGGCAGCTTCGGAGAGGAAAATCCATGGCGACTGAAACTAAGCAAACTGTGTGGTCCGCAACGTACGATCTTTTGAGAGCGTTGGGGCTGACAACCATCTTCGGAAATCCAGGCTCGACCGAACAACCCTTCCTCAAGAACTTTCCGGCAGACTTCGATTACATCCTCGGACTGCAAGAAGCATCCGCGGTTGCAATGGCGGACGGCTTTGCACAGGCTACTGGACGCCCGGTTCTGGTCAACCTTCACACCAATGCGGGAACTGGAAACGGCATGGGCAATATCATGACGGCTTTCCAAAACAAGACTCCTCTCATCATCACAGCCGGGCAGCAAACCCGGGAGATGATCATCTGCGATCCGCTGTTGACCAACAGGGACGAGACGATGCTCCCCAGGCCTTACGTGAAATGGGCCTATGAACCCAAGCGAGCAGAAGATGTGCCGCGCGCCATCATGCGGGCCTATGCGCTCGCGCTCCAGCCCCCTGCGGGCCCGGTATTTGTATCGATCCCGCTGGACGATTGGGACAAACCCGCCCTGGGCACCGCTGACGTTCGCAGCGTGAGCACCAGGGTGGCACCAGACCCCGATCGGATTAAAGAATTCGCAAGTCGAATCTCATCCGCCAAGAACCCGGTCCTCATCTATGGCGCAGAGATTGAGAAGTCGGGAGGCTGGGATGCGGGAGTTGCACTCGCAGAAAAACTGAACGTACCGGTTTATCGCGCTCCGGCATCGGAGAGGATGTCGTTTCCGGATACTCATCCTCTCTTCCAGTTTCAGCTGCCGCAAGCGATGGGCCCAATCAGCCAGATTCTCGAGAAGCATGATCTGCTGGTAGTCATCGGAGCGCCTGTGTTCCGCTACTATCCCTACATTCCGGGCCCGGTGGTTCCAAAGGGCGCATCGCTGCTGCAGATCACAAGCGATCCCACCGATGCCGGCAGTGCCCTTGTTGGTGACAGCCTCCTGTCCGACTGCAAACTGGCGCTTGAGGCTCTCATCGAACTGGTTGAGAGCGGATCGTCTCGCCCCGCGCCGCCAAAGCGCGCCTCAACCCGTTCGCTTCCCAATCCGCCTAACTCACCATTGACCTCCAATGAACTCTATGCGGCGCTCAGTGAAGTGCGTCCCGAGGGCGCCATTGTTGTGGAAGAGAGTCCTTCGAATTTCATGGAGTTCAGAAGTTGGTGGCCGGCGACTGAACCGGGCGCCTACTTCACTTACGCCAGTGGAGGCCTGGGACACAATGCGCCGTCGTCTGTGGGCATTGCACTGGCTCAGCAGAAACTGGGCACCGGCCGCCCGGTTGTCGTTCTTATCGGAGACGGATCGCTGCAGTACTCGGTGCAGAGCCTCGCCTCCGCGGCACAGCACAAACTCAAAATGGTCTACATTGTCCCGTGCAACGGAGAATACGCAATTCTCAAGGAGTTCGCGGTGGTGGAGAATACACCAAACGTTCCCGCCCTCGACCTCCCGTTTCTCGACATCGTGTCACTTGCCAAAGGCTATGGCTGCGCTGCGATTGAGGCAGCTACCAAAGAGGAAATTCAGGCGGCGTTCAAGAAAGCTCTCGCTACGGATGGTCCGACTGTGATTGCAGTTCCAATCAAGCGTGAGTTGAAGCCGCTGATTCCGCCCGCCCCGGCAAAGTAACTCATCCTTCACCCGAGCTCCGCGGCCATCACCGGGCGCGGAGCTCACTTTTTTTGCGAAGAGAGAAGATCAGAGGCTGTGTGACGAACGGAATAACTGCTCAGGCCAACTCCAGTCCGGTTTCAAAGCATTTGTGGCTCACGAATACGTCCCCTCAATTGCTCCAGAATTGTCGTTGAGGCAGGCTTCTGAAGTTTGTAGCATAAAAGTGCAAGCGTATTAAGCGCTTGCGCCCGCGGCAAGAAGCACTTTGCCGAGCGCCTCGCGGCTCTCAAGGCGGATATGCGCTTGCGAAGCCTCTTCAAGAGGGAAGGTTCGGTCGATCCGGACTTGGAGACAGCCTCTTTGGTGAAGGTCGAAGAGAGTTTCGACGCGCTCAAGATACTTCTCTCGTGTAGCCACGTAATCAAGCGACAAGGGACGCGTGACAAAGAGCGATCCCATCGCAGACAGCCGGGCCAGATCGAAAGGTGGTACCGGCCCGCTCGCGGCGCCATATAGAGCCAGAGTTCCTAAACGCTTCAGACTCTTCAGTGATTGCTCAAAGGTTGACTTGCCAACGCCGTCATAGACAACATCGACGCCCTCTCCGTTGGTCAGCCGACGCGCTTCTTTGTCGAATTCCTGCTGGCTGTAAAGAATAACCTCGTGCGCGCCAGCCTGACGAGCGATCTCCGCCTTTTCTTCCGTCGATACCGTAGCAATGACCCGCGCACCCCGTGCTACCGCGAGTTGGGTTAGCAAGGCTCCTACTCCACCGGCTGCCGCGTGTACCAGAGCCGTTTGGCCGCGCTGCAAGGGGAATGTCGAATACGCCAGGTAGTGCGCCGTGATTCCCTGCATCATGAGAGCCGCCGCAGTTGCCAGGTCGAGCCCCTGCGGAACTTTAACAACCATGCCGGCCTTCACGCTCGCCAGTTCGGCATAGCCGCCCAGCGGCCCGTACCAGGCGACCGCGTCTCCAATCGCAAAACCCTCGACACCTTCGCCAATCGCTTCGATATACCCGGATCCTTCCCCTCCCGGAATGAAGGGCAGAGGAGCTTTGTACTTTCCCTCGCGATAGTAAACATCGATGAAATTCACTCCAGCCGTGTGGGTTCGAATCAATACTTCGCCTTGGTTCGGTTTCGGGTCCTGAACATCTCGAACCTGAAGTACTTCCGGTCCGCCGGTCATCGAGATCTGAATTGCCTTCATAAGGGCTCCTTGGGGTTGAAGGTGTGGTCGGCGCATTTGCTCGAATGCGCTCTTGTCCATTTCCCAATTAGATCGAGGTTTCAGACGTTGTTGGGCCATCTCACTGTTAGCTCACGGTCGCACACTCACACAGTTCGTTACGCCGCTGGTGCAATTGGCATAGGCGCTCAACCTGCCGACAACTCAGCCGGCCGCTGTGGCTGCTGCCAAGTAAGGCTTCGACGAGAGGAATTGACAATGTTTGAAAACAAGATGATGTTCACACGCTTGGGCATGCTCGCGATCTGTGTTGGGCTGTACCTCCTGTGTTCGCAGTCCGCTGAATCGCAGGCACTCACCATGGATGGCCAATCCGGAGTCTTCTTCCAACCATGGGCAAACGTTGTACCTTCAGCTCCACGCAAGTTCAACGGGCCAACCCTGAGCTACCACGCAGTGACTGCCGGCCCCGTTGCGGGAGATTACTTCAACGTCTCGGTTGAAGAGGGGTTTAGCAACTGGCTGGAATTTGGCTTTACACGCGATAACCATAGCGACGGCGGCGATCCAACTTATAGCCCGCTCTTCAACTACGCCGGCATGAACATCTTCAACGTGAAAGCGAGGGTTGTTCCTGAAAATGCGCACCACCTTCCCTGGGTCCCCGCTTTTGCCGTTGGCGGAGCAATTCGCACCAACGATCCGTATGTCAGCCAGACCTTTGCACAAAAGAACGCTACTAACGGCGACGTCTTCGGAGTTGGAACAAAGCTCGCCGTGATTGAAAAGAAGCTTCCACTGCTTCTGAGTGGAGGAGTGCGCGGAACGAACGCCGCGGTGTATGGATATGGAGGCAATGCAACAAACTGGCAGGCTCGGGCCTTTGGAGCGTTCGCCATTCCGCTCCCGATAAAGCACGTGCTGATCGCGCCCACTGTGGAAGTGGATCAGGAACCGCACCATCTTGCCTACGTCACCTACGCAAATATCCCCACGACGGAGATCTACGCGGTGCGACTATCCGGCTTTCCAACCCTGAAGTGGAGTGTCGATGTCGGGACAGGGCATGTTGCGTCCGATGTAGCACCGGGCATCAACCTCAAGGCCAATAATGCGCTTGCAGTGGCGTTCGATTACCGATTTTAGCCGAAAGCAAAACAAGAGGAGCCAATGAAGAGGACGCGCATTCCAGGATTGATCGACGTGATAAAGCTTGACAGTCCCGAAGAGATCGACGAGATGGGCCAAAGCGCTTGCATCGATCGTGGCTTTGAGCCCCCTCGCCCGATTGTCAATGGGCTTATCTTGCGCCACATTTTGAACGTGCTCTCGTTTCGAGGCAAGCGCTTTCCGACCATGTCTGCAAAAGACGCGCCGGGCCGGGCAAGGGAGCAGAGTCTGCTATGGTCCTCTCTCAGTGATAAGGCCGCACAGCTTAAGGGAGGTCCAAGCGAAGTGGCTGGCCTGGCCAGTTGGGTGAAGGGAACAGGCAACGAGAATGAGCTTGGCATTCTTGTTCAACAAATTGTAGGCAGAGCGTTCAGCGAATCATACACAGCCACACAAGAGAGTTGGGCCGCGGCTCTCGTTCTCGCTGCTACCCACTCCAACAACCCGCTCGTGAATTACTGGTGGCGAGTAACCGGCAAGGTCCAAAGGGCCAAATCGCTTCTTGCCTCGAAGGTGAATGGCAACCTGGCGGCAGTGCACGGAACGGGCATTGCTCTGCACAATATCGTCAAGGCCTTCGAGCATATGAGAGGGCTTTACATCGATATAGGCTTAAGATCTTCGCTCTCTGCTGAGGCCGTCTCGCGCCAATGCCTGTTCGCACCTGCAGTCGTTTTACGGCAGGCGACTGGCGATGGGGAGATCGCGGGCTGTCCTTTCCGCAAAGCCTCGCTATTCATCGTGGCTCTGGCTGAGGCTCAGAAGCATTCTGAATCCGAAGATGTCGTTTTCATGAACAACAGTTGGAGCCGTTGTCCTGCGGAGCAATGGGTGCCCGCGCTTCTTGAGGGCGTCTGGCGGCGCGCGACCGTGGCGTCATAAAGCCAGCTCGGCCTCAGACTCTCTGGCGCACTGCCAACTCGCGGAAGCCCCATTCCCTCCGATTGCTCTCTTGTGCTCGCAAGCAGCGAATCCCGGTCACGGTGAGCACACTGACTCTCACTTTCGGCGCACACGCCTTTCAGATCACTTTGAAGGAAGCCGGGATTGCGCTCGCATGCGGTCGCATCCGGCAAATCGGCATTTCGATGGACTGACCACAGGAGTACATCGAGGAGGTTAATCAAATGAAGAATAATGCTGAACTCGCCGCAGCATTGCCACAAACAGCGTTGCTTGAGTCGACATGGCGAACGAAACAGAGCGGGGAATGGTTGGCTGTGCCAACTCTATTTCTCATGTTCTGGTTTTTGTTTGCAGGACATTCCGCTCAAGCGCAGCAGGGCGCGCATGCGTTCACCGCAGCCACTGAAACATCGCAAGCGCACTCGGCTCCTGCTGCTCAGCAGTCGGAGGAATCAGCGGCTAAAGATGCCGCTCAGAACCCCGTCGCTGCTGCCATCAGCCTGCCTTTTCAAAACAACACCTTTTACGGAGTAGGGCCCTATCGCCGAGCGGAGAATGCCCTCCTGATCGAACCCGTCATCCCTTTCAAGCTTTCGCAAGAATGGATGGTGATTTCACGCACCATTACACCAGTTGAGGTTATTCCGCGCATTTCGCCCAGCGACCAGGTTGACTATGGCCTGGGCAATATTCAACCGCAGTTTTATCTTTCCCCGGTCCATCCCGGCAAGTTCATTTGGGGAGCCGGTCCACAGCTCTGGTTGCCCACCGCTACAGATTCAGAACTCGGGACGAACAAGTGGGGCGGGGGCCCGGCCATGGTAGGGCTTTTCCGGCAAGGCCACTGGCTTGGCGGCTCTCTGCTGAGCAATGAATTTGCCGGTGTCAATCATAAGCACGTCAATTCAATGACGCTGAATGCATTCCTCTTTTACAACATGTCCCACGGGTGGTACTTCGTCTCCACGCCGATCGTTACTTCCGATTGGACTGCATCTCGAAGCACGCGATGGACAGTGCCTGTAGGCGGGGGCGTTGGCCGGGTGTTCAAACTAGGCAATCAACCTTTGAATGCGCGCGCAGAGTTTTTCAACGACGTGCGCACCACCACCGGCGGGTCCGACTGGCAGTTGCAGACTCAGTTGCAGTTGCTCTTTATCAAAAGGCGCCATCCCGGAAGTGTGGCCGGTGGTCGATAGCCTAAAGATCCTTTGAATGCTTTTAGCGATCGATGCCACGAGGAGCTTCGATCGCTACTGGGCTACAAGTGACCACCGGTCAGGCCGCTCCGTATCAATCACCTTCACTCATGAGAGGACACTCCTATGACTGGGTTGCAACTTTTCACCGTGATTCATGTCGTCATCAGTCTGCATGGAATCGGTTCAGGCTTGATCGTTCTCTTCGGCTTCCTGGCCGGCATGCGCCTCCGGGCTTGGAACACAGCATTTCTCGCGAGCACCATTACCACAAGCGTGACTGGATTTCTATTTCCCTTCAAAGGCATCACACCGGGCATCCTCGTCGGTATCGTATCGCTCATTGTCCTGGCTCTTGCGCTTGTCGCTCTGCGCAGGCACTGGGTGAGGACGTATATCGCAGCGGTCTCTGCCGCGGAGTTCTTCAATGTGCTTGTGTTGATTGTCCAGGTATTCGAAAAAGTGCCGGCCCTGCATCGCTACGCGCCGAAGGGGAATGAGCCGATCGTTGCGGTGATACAACTGATTGCCCTCGTCATCTTTGTCGGCTTGGCGTTCGCTTCTATTCGCAGATCAGCTCACTCTCCACAGGCTATTTGATTTCATACGGAGACAATTGTCGCTCGAGGTCTGATCCTCATCCCGCTCGTGGCGGTGGCCAATTTTACGCACAAGGTCATCGCGCTTTCCCGACCCATTCCCCGCGATCTTCATTCCTATTGCCTATCTTGACGAAACCCCCGGATGTTGTAATCGTGAAGGGCATGCCCGAGGTCTCGGCCGAGACCTGATTGATCCGCCAGCCACTCACAAGAGACAATGCAGGCTCATTGCGAACGTCGATCAAGCGCCCGCGACCCAAGAGCATTTCCCAACTTGCGCTGAGCGAGAGGTCGTCTGGCAGGTCGTAACCGGCAACACTGGAGTGGTCACGCAGGGCGTCCGGGCTCTGCTCTGGCGCCGGCCCCGCGGGCGGAAGCTTATTTCCTGTTCGAGTATGACCGGCACGCATTCGATGCATCCCGGGCTGTCTGCAGCGGAGTGGACGGTATTGGAGAACGGAATCAATCTGCCATAGACTAATGTGCTTTGGACAGCAGAACAATCGAGACCCCATCCCACGTTGCGCGGCCCGCACCTTGAGGCGCCTGATCGTCCAGAGCAACGCCGCCAGTCGTCATCGGGTCAAGTTGAAAGCGCTGGATGATATAGTTACGCACGGCGATCGCTCGTGCTCGTGACAACTCGACCCTCTCCGCCAGGCTTGCATCCGTCGAGTAACCTTCCACTACAATCGGATTGCTTAACAGTGTGTCTCCATAGATCGCCAGGGCATGGTCAAGGATCTGTTTGCCGGCCGGGGTCAGCTCCTCAACATCCTTGCTGTTCCGATGGAAGAGCTGGTCTGCACTAACCCATGTCCGCTGATTGGCTGCGCTCGTAGAAAGTGGATCATGGCGATATTCAGCGGGCGAGATATTTGTGAGTGTGTAATAGCCGCGTTTGCGGAAAAAGCCACGAACAAGGAAACTATGCTTGAGCGCTTCCGTGTCATCGGCTAGATTACCCGTCGCGGTATTGACGTTTGAAATGGTCTCGCGCAAATTGGCGCCCACGCTTACGCCGTGCTCGTCTGGTTCCGTGAGTTCTGCAACCGTTTGCTTTACGCTCTTACTCGTCGCATCGAAGTTGGATGCAGTGTCTCGAAGGGCCGCGAGCGTGTCGTCGATCTTCTGCGGAAAGTTACGTGAAGCGACATCGCTCAGTAACCCGTTCGCACGGTCCGTTGTGCCGCGCAGGCTGTTTGTCACCTGTTCAGTATTCGCAACCGTCCGTTTAATTGAATTCGCGAGCGCTCGATCTCGCAGAAGCATGCCCGCGGTGCCATCCCCTTGCTTGAGGCCCACAAGGATATCGTCGGCATCGGCCATCGCTTTGTGCGCGGTGGCAAGTGTCGGGGCCAGATCCCCACCGGCGAATGTCATGAGCTTGTCCGCATCTCGCATCGTTGTATCCACATCACTGAGAGATCCCTGGGCCTGGCTCAACAAGGCTGCCAGTTCAAGAGGCTCTTTGCTGCCCAGTGTTGTGCCCGATATCGCAGCGGGCGAGCCTTCGCTCCCGGGGCCGATTGAGAGAAACGTATCCCCAACAATACCCTCCGTTGCAATTGTCGCTGTGGAGTCACTGCGCACCAGCCCATGAAATCTCGTGCCAATTTGAAACTTCACACGAAACTTGGACGAAGGCGAATCGGGCACGCTGATTTCTTCGATCTGTCCTGCATCCATTCCGCCCACCTGGACCTTCGAGCCGCTCGCCAGTCCGGAAAGATCCGCGAACTCGGTATACAGCGTGATATGTTTCTGAAAGGCCTCATGACGGTCTCCAATCAGGAACAGTCCCGCCGTGAATAGAGCGAGCCCAATCAATACAAAGAGCCCTACCGCCAAATTTCGATTCATGGCCTTTATCCTTCCGAAATAAGTCTGCGTGCAGTTTCATGCTCGCTGCGTTCTACCTGTTCCGCAGTTCCAAATGCGACCAGATCGCCCTTATCGAAGACTGCGAATCGGTCTCCGACCCTCCTCGCGCCGTGCACGTCATGGGTGACGATCAGAATAGTCTTGTTATCAATGGCTCGTTGCCGGAGAAAAAGCTCGTCAATCTCCGAAGCTGTTATCCGATCTAACCCGCTGCTAGGCTCATCCGCTAGCAGGATCTTTGGCTCAAGGACTAACGCACGCGCAAGGCCAGCGCGCTTGCGCATGCCGCCTGAAAGTTCGGATGGCTTCTTGCGTTTGTCGGCAGCCAAACCCACCTCTTCCAGCACTGTATCGATGGTGAAATCAATTTCGTCCTTGGACTTGCCGGTCAGCCTTTGAAGTGGCAGCGCCAGATTCTCATAGAGCGTGAGCGAGTCGAATAGAGCCGCGTCCTGAAACAGAAAACCCATTTTGCGGCGCACTCTTGAGAGTTGCGCTTCTTTCATTCCGGTAATCTCTTCATGGTCCACCCAGATCTTGCCTTGATCGGGCTTTAACAGCGCTATGAGCAATTTAAGAGTCACGCTTTTGCCGGTTCCGCTTCGGCCAAGGATGCAAACGATCTCTCCTTCCCGAATCTCGAACGAGACGTCTCGCAGTACTTGCTTCGGTCCGAATGCCTTGGACACACGCTCGAACGCCACCGCCGCCGTGGGCGCGACAATCATAAAGCACTCTCCGGAAAGAGGAAGAAGATGCATTTCACCAGGATGACGTCCACGAGAATGATGAGCAGCGACGAGACGACAACGCTGTTCGTTGCTGCCCGGCCAACTCCTTGTGAGCCTTCGTTGGTGGTGTAGCCGAAGTACGACGAGACCGTTCCGATGATGAAGCCAAAGACCGCGGTCTTAGCTGTCGGCGCGATAAAGTTTGACCATTCCAGATTCATAAACGCGCGGGAAAGGTAGAGGTGAAATGAAATCCCGGAAGCGACGCGCTCCGACGCGAACCCGCCGAGCAACCCGGCAAAATCGATGAAGAGAGTCAACAATGGCATCGAGATTACACAGGCAATTACGCGTGGAACCACCAAAAACTTGAAGGAATCAATCGACAGCGATTCAATTCCGTCAATTTGTTCCGTGGCCCGCATGTTCGCTAGAACAGCGCCAATCCCCGAGCCGACACGGCCGGCAACCAGCAGCGCCGCCACCAGCGGTCCAATCTCTACAAAAAAGCCCAGCGATTGTACGGTTGGGATCAGCGCTTCAGCCCCGAAGGTGACCAGGGTCCCCCTTGTATGGAGCGTCATCACCATCCCCAATGCGAATCCTGATGCGATCACCAGAAGCAGCGATTTTGCGCCGATTTCCTTTACCTGGCGCAAGATTTGAGCTACCTCGAACGGTCTACGCAATGCGTCAATCACTGACCTATACCCGAACAGGTTGACCTTGCCGACGAATTCGATTGGATTTGGCACTTGGTAGATTCCTTGGAGAGATTGAAGCCGCGGCCACGCGAAGCATGGATTTGTCGCCTGGAACTCGAGAGGAACTTGTTCCATCTCCAGCAAAAACCTTCGAAGGGTGCGTCGTGAAGTGATCCAGAGGTGAGATAACCGTGAGCGTGCGGCCGCACGCGAAGGCTTCGAGGAAAGCAAAGCCCGTATCTTCAGCAATCGCGCTGGTAACGAACAGAGCCGCCGGTGCGGTTATGTGTCCCCCGAACCTGGAGGGATCTTGAATAGATTTTGCTGCTTGCCGCTTGGCCGATGCCGCAATCGATGCGCCCTGGGTAGCTGCAATCCAGATTCTTCTGGTTCGTCACGTGCCGATACGTGAGTTGGCGGAGACGATCGGCCATTCTCCGGGAGCGCATTTCGGTAGATGCGCCGGCTGACAATCGGTGTGTTGACTTTCGCCCGGCACAAGCCCATTTTGGCACGATGGCAACTGACCGGGTTACTGAACCGCCGTCGCGCGATGGTTCTCTCGCCAGTGTTTTGGCGGAATTCCTTCCCATCCTCGAAATGCTCGCGCGAATGAGTTTGCATCTTCGTAGCCGAGCGAATATGCGGCTTCGCCGAGTTCAAATACAGAATTGCTGAGGTAGTATCGCGCCAGTTGACGGCGCGCGTCGTCAAGTACGCTCTGGAAGCTCCATCCCGAATCCTGCAAGCTTGGCTTCCGTGCCCAGCTTGAGGCCAATGGAGGAATCCTTGCTTACGTCACCGATGGCACGCCAGAGCGCAAAGAGTTCCTGTGTATTCACGAGGATCCGGGACTGATCGAAGAAATCGCGCGGAAGTCCAGGCGCCCGCAGCACAGAAGATGCGTGGACGCCTAAATCTTCGAGTTTGGTGCGGAGGCTGTTGGAAACGCGGAAGTGTTTGGCCATTGGACTGCTCGCCTTCAACTCATTGGCGAACAACCTTACGGTGGGGCTCCGCCGGCAGAGACACCGCAAACGCAGCAGAACAGTTTGAAGGAGCCACCCCTCATCTTGGTGCAGAGCCGGCACAAAACCTAGTCGGCGCCGCAACCAAGGTCAATGATGATGACAATGGCACACCATGATTAGAGGCTGTTATTAACCTGCAGCGAGCATTCTGAACAGAGTGGCGAGCATGAGACAGGCGCAAGCAAGGAAGTGAAAAGCGCCGAGGGTGGCTGCCAGCCGTTCGTAGTCGCGGGCCAGACGCCGGAATCGGGTCGCCCAGGCGAAGCTTCTTTCCACCACCCAGCGCCGCGGCAGCAGGACAAAGCCTCGTTTGGCCTGAGTATGTTTCACCACTTCCAGGGCAATTCCGTGCTGTTCGGCCGCTTCGGCCGCAGCTTCGCCGGTATAGCCCTGATCCACGTAGGCGAGTTCGACGTGCTCACCGGTGATCTCCTGCACCTGCCGGGACAACTCTCCGACCTGGGCGCGATCCTGCTCGTCGGCCGGAGTCACATGCAGGGCCAGCAGGTGCCCCAGCGTATCCACAGCGGCGTGTACTTTGGAGCCTTTCCGCCGTTTGGCTCCGTCATAGCCGGCCCGCGCACCCGATTCCGGTGTCGACTGCAGCGTGCGGCTATCGATAACCATCGCCGTGGGCTGGGTTTTGCGTCCGGCAAACTCGCGCAGCAGCATGCGCAGGTCCTCGACCATCACCTCGAAGCAGCGTGCGCGGATCCATCGCTGCGCCTGCTGATATACCACGTTCCACGGCGGCAGGTCGTTGGGCAGGTAACGCCACTGGCAGCCGGTTCGCACCACGTAGCGCAACCCGTTGAACACGTCTCGCAGCGGATAATCACGTTGCCCCGCGTCCTCCCTGCACAGAGCCAGATACGGCGCTACCAGCGCCCACTCCTCATCCGATACGTCGCTCGGATAGCCCCGCCGCTCTCCCTGCCTCACACCGCCAGGATCACTCCTTGGCAGCAATTTCGCTCATCTATTTCAAATCACTGGAACAAACTTAATAACAGGCTCTAGAGATCACACCGGGAACTGCAATTAGTCCGGAATGGCGCTCGCGTTTCGCAATGTTTCACGTGCGGTGGAGCAGGTGCAGGGGCATTTCGGTCAACTGACCTGCACTCGATCCGTCACTCTGCGCCGCTTACGCTTGGGCGCCCGAAAGCGATTCACGCACCCAGCCCAGTTGCGCTGCTTCTTCGCTGCTGAGATGCAAGAGATAGAAGAAGCCGTTGGGGCTCTCGATGTGCTCGAAGATATCACGAACGTCGGATCCGAGAGGCAGAAGCGGGTTGATGGCGGCGATGAGTTCGCAATCATCCGTGAAGGCGCGCTCGCGGGTTTCGACGTGAGCGCCGCTGCGAGCGGTCCACGGGCGGCTACGTGCGATATAGCGGGAGCCTTCACCTTGGTGGTCGCATGCACAGAACAGATGCACCAGGTAGCGGCGCCGCCGGCGCCCGGGATCGCGCTTCTGCCCACATGGACTCATAGACAGCTCAAAGCGCGC
>Ga0335072_10008405_pt1 | contig 14970 bp, 8 predicted proteins | sample Lox_Sample_21_FD_206725 | JGI IMG/M metagenome (GOLD analysis project Ga0335072, IMG submission 206725) | Soil microbial communities from Loxahatchee National Wildlife Refuge, Florida, United States - Lox_Sample_2.1 | ecosystem: Environmental > Terrestrial > Soil > Wetlands | place: USA: Florida... | reverse complement strand
CACAGCGTATTCCCGGTGGCGTGGTTTCCTATGACTTCCTTCCTGTTCTCGGTACGAAGCCGTCGCTGGGCAGGCTCTTTACCGCGCAGGAGGATCAGCCGGGCGCCGGTCAATTTGTCGTGCTCAGCTACATCTTCTGGACACGCCGCTTCAGCGCCGACCCGCACATGATCGGGAAGCCCGTTCAGATTGATGGAGCACCGTACACCGTGGTTGGAGTGATGCCGCGTGGTTTCAATGGATTTGACGGGAAGGAACTCCTGTGGACACTCCTGCAGTTGCGCCCCGACAGTGGCGTTGGTTCCTCCCCGAATCTTCACTGGCTCTCCGGAACCATTCGTCTGCCGGAAGGGGTCAGCCTCAGGCAGGCGCGCGGCGAACTGGATGCGATTGCGGCCCGGCTCCATAGGGAGAATGCAACCGGCGATACGGGATACGGAGTGTTCCTTCAAACCTTGAACGATGCCTTCACCGGCGGGGTGCGGCCGGCTCTGCTGATGCTGATGGGTTGCGTGGGATTCGTGCTGCTGATTGCCTGCGCCAATGTTGCAAACCTGCTGCTGGCTCGCGGCGCTGCGCGCAGCACTGAAATTGCGGTGAGAACTGCGCTGGGAGCCACGCCGGTGCGCGTGGTTCGACAACTGCTGACGGAAAGCCTGTTGCTCGCCGGGATTGGAGGGACGGTGGGAATCGGCGTGGCGATGCTGCTGGTCAGGGCATTACTGGCCTTTCATCCGCCGGCGGTGCCTCGCATCGAGCAGACCGGGATCGACGCAAGCGTGCTTGGGTATTCGCTGCTGGTGTCGATGGTGGTGGGAATCCTGTTTGGTGTTGTGCCTGCTATCCAAGCTGCGCGCATCGACGTGAACGGCGGGTTGCGCGAACGCGCCACTTCCGGATCGCGCGGATTCGGACGTTATCGCTCGGCCCTGGTGATGGGCGAAACAGGATTAGCATGCATGCTGCTGATCGGCACCGGTCTCGCGCTGAGAAGCTTGTGGGGATTGCGCAACGTGGACCTTGGATTTGTCCCCGCGAGTGTGCTCACTTTTCGCATCGCGGCGCCCTCCCAGCTTGATGCGAAGGGCCTGCCGGATTTCTATCGCCAGATGGTGGAACACATCCGCGCTATCCCTGGCGTTGAATCCGCGACTGTCGCTCGCGACTTCCCGTTGAGCGGCACCGACCCCTCCACCCCGATCCTGACGGAGGGCAAGACACCTCCTCCAGTCCAAGGGGAGATCGCGACCCGTTACCGGGCCGTCGGCGCCGACTATTTCCAAACCCTGCGCATCCCCTTGCTTGGAGGACGCGCCTTCGATGTGCGGGATTTGGCCGATGCGCCGCCCGTCGCTATCGTCAGCGAGAGCCTTGCCCACAAATACTGGCCGGGGGAAAACCCGGTGGGCAAGCGGCTCAAACCCGATTTTGCGGGGAGTAAGTGGTGTGTCGTGGTCGGGGTGGCAGCCGATGTGCGCCACTGGGGCGCGGATGTGGCTACGGAGCCAACGGCTTATTACCCATACCATCAGGTGCCCGAGAGCATCCGGTCGCTGGTGGAAGCAAACATGGGAATCGCGATTCGCAGCAATCTGGCTGAAAGCGGGCTCCTGCATGCGGTCGAGGCCGCGGTGGCAGCGGTCAATCCAAACGTGCCGGTTTATGACGTCAAGACCATGGATTCGCTGCTATCGGATTCCGGATCCCTGCGGAGTTTTGACCTGGCTTTGCTGGGCGCGTTCTCATTTTTCGCGCTGTCGCTCGCAGCTGTTGGCGTTTACGCGGTGACGGCGTATTCGGTTTCGCAGAGGACGCGGGAGATCGCCATTCGCGTTGCGCTGGGAGCCAATGCAGGCGATGTGCGGCGATTGATTCTGGGTCAGGGAGCGAAGCTGGCAATTGCCGGATCGATTGCCGGGGTAGTCGGCGCGCTCCTGCTGCGCAAGGTGCTGGCCAGTGTGCTCTATGGATTGAGCAACAACGATCCGGCGATTCTGCTGGCGGTGCCGTGCGTGATGATGGCGGTGATCCTGATGGCTTGCTGGCTGCCGGCGCGGCGCGCAACAAAGATCGACCCGATCATCGCGCTGCGCTATGAATAACGCGAGACGGCCCGCGGGTGAGGAGAGGGAATATATCCGGTTCGCCGTTTCGCCAGCACCAGAGCGATGCCCAGCGCGGCAAGGACGCACAAGAGCGCGAACAGGAATGCGCTGGCATAGCCGAATCCTCCGATGACAGCGCCGGCGGTGGGGCCGACAAGGAAAAATGAGACATCGGCAAAGACGGTGTAGACGCTGAGGGCCGTTCCTCGGCTGCGCTCGGGTACGCGCTTGACAGCCTCGACCCCCATTGCCGGAAATACGAGCGAGAATCCGAAGCCGGAAAGGGCTGCGCCGCCGAAAGCCATCCATGGAGATGCAGATTGCCAGAGGAGAAACACGCCGACCGATTCGACGATCAGGCAGGTGATGCCGACGGCAAACCCGCCGTATCGGCTAATGGCGTGAATGAAGGTGAGGCGAGCGGTGATAAACGCGATCCCGAATGCGGTGAGGCAGAGAGCGGCGCCGTTCCAGTGCCGGCTGGCATAAAACAACGTGACGAAGGTGGCCAGTACACTGTAGCCGACTCCCCCGAGCGCCAGCGCGATGCCATACGGGGTGACGCGCCCGAGCACATCGCGAAAGGGCAGATGCGCGCCGGGGCTCACAGGCACCGGGCGTTTTGCGCTCGCAATGAATACGCTTGCGCCGCAAAGGAGCACCGTTGCGAGGCCGAGGGATGCCAGGCCGAGGCTCTGCTCCATGACGACGCCAAGTGGCGCGGCGAAGGCCAGGGCGCTGTAGGTGGCGACGCCGTTGAAGGAGATGACGCGTGCGGTGTGTTCGTGTCCTGCGGCGGTGATTCCCCACAGGGTTGCGCCGGTTGAGCCGAGGCTCTCGCCGACGCCAAGCACCATGCGGCTCGCGATAAGAACCGCCAGGCTAAGCCAGACGGGAGCGCGGTGCATCGCTGCCGCGCCGATCAGTAAAACTCCGCTCAACGTGCACGCGGCCATGCCCCAGACCACGGAGACTTTCGCGCCGGCATGATCAGAGATGCGTCCAGCCCACGGCCGGCTGAGAAACGTGGCGATGTATTGAACGCTGATGACAAAGCCCGCCAGCGCGGCGCTGTATCCCAGGCGAAGGTGCACGTAGACCGGCAAAATCGCCAGAGGCAGGCCGATCGAGAAGTAGACCACGAAGGAGAAATAGACGTATCCCGCTATCGATTTCCAGTTTCCGCGTGCGGCCAACGTGTCTGCAGCACGCAGATTAGTTGCAGTCAAAGTTTCCATGCGGTTGGGGGTAACCTGCGGAAAAAGGATTCACTCTCAGTATAACGGAGCGGGATCTTGCCTTGTATTTACAAGGCTTTGCGGAAGAATCGAAAGTACCGGGTGAATCAACGCTTTAGGCCAGGCCTTACGCGAGACGGAGGGCCGGTACACTCAAAACATGGGTGGATCGTTCCACATCGAGCACTTTGGTTGCCGGGCCGCGCGTGCAGACGGGGAGGCAATCGCCGAGCGGCTGCTTGCGGGCGGGCTATGCGAGCGGCAGGCGGGTGAAGCGGATGTGGTGGTGGTGAATACGTGCAGCGTGACGGCCGAGGCCGACCGGGAAGCGCGGGCTTTTATTCGGCGTGCACACCGGCTCAATCCCGCGGCTCGAATTGTCGCGACGGGATGCTATGCGCAGAGGGTTCCGGAAGAACTTGCAGAACTGGCCGGAGTGTCGGCTGTCGTGGGGAACAGCCACAAGGCATTCGCTCCTGAGGTTGTGCTCGGACTCGTCGAACAAAGAACCAGTTTGCAACACAGACTGGTTCAGATCCAGGCGGCGGACGGGCCGCTGGTGCTCGCCGACGACCGGTTTGCGCATTCCTTTCTTGAGGAAGCACAAGTGGCACCGGGATCGCAGACGCGGCCAAATCTCAAGGTCCAAGAGGGATGTGGGAATCGCTGCACGTTCTGCGTGATTCCGCAGACGCGGGGATCGTCGCGCAGCCTGCCCGCAGACAAGGTGCTCGCGCAGGTGCGGGGGTTCGTGGCAGCAGGCGGCAAGGAACTGGTGCTTTCGGGCATCAACCTGGGCCGGTGGGGTCGTGACTTGAAGCCACCTGAGGCGGGAGTTCCCGCGACGCTCGCAGAACTAGTGCGCTCAATCCTCGAGCGGACCGAGTTGGCGCGGCTGCGGCTCAGCTCGATCGAGCCGATGGACTGGGGTGGAGAGCTGATTGCGCTGATGGCAGAGTTTGGCGGAACACGGCTGGCGCGACACGCACATCTGCCTTTGCAGTCGGGTTCCGATGCGGTGCTGCGCAGGATGCATCGGCGGTACAGACCATGGCATTACGAACAGAGGGTGGCGGAGCTTGTAGATGCGGCGGGGCCGGCTCTGACGCTGGGCGCAGATGTGATGGTAGGGTTTCCCGGCGAGACGGATCGCGAATTTGAGGAGACGATCGAATTTGTCCGGTCACTGCCGTTCGGTTATCTACATCTCTTTCCGTTTTCGACGCGGCCGGGAACGCGGGCTTGGGCGTTGCACGCGGAGAGTCCCGTGCCACCGCAGGCAGTGCAGGAACGGATGTCGGCTCTACGGTTGCTCAACGTCGAAAAAAGCAGAGAGCATCGCGGACGATTTGTGGGCGGGATACTCGATGCCATTTCGCTCCACACGCCGACGGCGATTTCCCGCCGCGGGCGCACTTCTGCCTTGACCGAGAATTTTCTGCCCTTGGAGATCGCGGGAGAATTGCCCGCCAACCAACTTGTGCGTGTGAGCCTGGAAACGCTGGGTGCGGACGGTATTCTCAGAGGCTCTGCGGCAACGGTGGCCCTGGAGCCTGAAACCGTCTGCGCCGCGGTCTGAATTAGCCGGCTGCGAGCCCTCTTTCACCCGGCCCAATGCTATACTCAGGGTGCGTTCGTGCCCGCATTTGAGCGGGAGCGGCGACTCCCGGAGGAGCATCATCGCACTCGACAAGCGTTCGGCAAAGTCCTTTATCCGCATCAACGACCGTATTCGCGCCCGCGAGGTTCGCGTGATCGACGAAAACGGTGAGCAACTTGGGATCCTAGCGCCGTTTGAAGCTTTGCGGATCGCCCGCGAGCGCGGGCTCGATCTGGTGGAAGTTTCGCCGACTGCCGTTCCGCCGGTTTGCCGCATTCAGGATTACGGCCGCTACCTTTACGAAAAGGAAAAGAGCGAGCGCGCCGCACGCAAGAAACAGAAGGTCATCACCATCAAGGAAGTGAAGTTTTCGGTGACGGTGGACGAGCACGACTACCAGACCAAGAAAAATCAGGCAGTCAAGTTTCTACAAAGCGGTGACAAGGTGAAGGCCAGTTTGCGCTTCCGCGGCCGCCAGATGGCTCATCGCGACCTGGGCTACAACATCATCAACCGCCTGATTCAGGATATTGGTGACGCGGGAACCGTCGAGTTCATGCCCCGAATGGAAGGCACGATCCTGCACGCCATTCTGGCTCCCTCCCGGAAAGACGGAAAGCCCAAGCCCCCTCCGCCGCAACAGCACGGAAGTTCGCGCCCACCGGCGCCATCTGTGCAATAAATCAAGTCAAGTCCGATCGAAATTGCCTGGCCATCCCGTCTAAGCGGTTGAGGTGCGTTCCTTGGAAACGCTTCTTCAGGACCTCCGTTTTGCTTTGCGCACGCTGGCGCACAGCCCGGGATTTACGGCGACAGCGATTCTCACGCTTGCCCTTGGGATCGGCGCCAATACGGCGATCTTCAGCGTGGTTGATGGCGTTGTCCTGAAGCCATTGCCCTATCCTCAGCCAGATCGTCTCGTCCTGCTCTGGCAGAGCCGTCCGCACACGCCGCAGCTCGATATTTCGATTCCCGATTTTCTTGACTGGCAGCGCGCCAGCCGGTTGTTTGCCGGCATGGCGGCGATGGATTGGCGGAGTTACGATCTCACCGGGCCCGGTGCAGCCGCCCATGTAGACGGCATGCAGGTATCGTCGGGGTTTTTCAAGACGCTGGGTATCCATCCGGTCCTGGGGCGCGATTTTTCGGCGGCTGACGACCGGGAGCATGCCGCGCCCGCCGTAATGATCAGCGATCGCCTGTGGAGAGAGCGCTTCGCGGCAAGCCCGCAGGCTGCCGGCAAGGCATTGCTTCTCGATGGGACGGCTTACACCATTGTTGGCGTCCTGCCTCCGCGCTTCCGTTTCTACACGGATGCCGATGTCTACACGCCGCTCACGCACGAGGCGCCTCGCACCTCCAGCGATCGAACCATCCACGGATTCATTGGAATCGGACGCCTGAAGCCGGGCGTGAGTGTCGCCGAAGCGCGCAGTGAATTGGGTGCGGTTCAGGATCACCTCGATCAGCTTTATGCCGCGCAGGACCGGAACCTGGGCGTTGGGCTCAAGCCGCTCAAGAAGGAACTCGTCGGAGATACGCAGTCGACGCTACTGCTGTTGTTTGGGGCGGTTGGCGTGGTGCTGCTGATTACGTGCGCCAATGTGGCCAATCTGCTGCTTTCACGAGCGGCAGGGCGGGAACAGGAGTTTGCCGTTCGCTCTGCCCTGGGTGCGAGCCGCTCGCGGCTGCTTCGTCAGCTGCTGACCGAGGGCATTTTCCTGGCACTGGCCGGCGGCGTGGTGGGGGTTGGCATCGCGAGGGTCTGCTATTCGACCATCGTCGCCAAATTGCCGAAAGGCATTCCTCTTGAAACCACCGGCCTCAATCTTCCGATTCTTGGCTTTGCCCTGGCGGCTTCGCTGGCGGTAGGGATCCTGTTTGGCTTTGCCCCGGCGCTGAGCGCGGCCAGGGTGGATTTGCAGGATTCGCTGCGAGCCGGAAGCCGCGGCGCCACGCGTGCCGATCATCGCGCGCAGAGTGTTCTTGTTGTGGTGCAGGTAGCGCTCACGCTGGTGCTTCTCGTGGGTTCGGGCCTGCTGCTGCGCACGATTCGCAACCTGTGGAACATCAATCCGGGATTCGATCCACAGGATGTGATTGCATTCAAGGTCGGGCTCGATCCGTCCCTCAGTGCGTCGAAAGGCGCGGCAGCGGCGCTGGAAGAGGCACTTGACCGGATTCGCCAAATCCCAGGAATTGAAGCCGCAGATTTTACCAACATCGTTCCGCTGAATGGCGACGATAACGGAGGACCTTTCTGGCTGGGTACCACGCCACCGGCTTCGCCCCAGGATGCGCCGCACGCGCTTTATTTCTGGACCGGCCCGGATTATCTGAAGACCATGCGGATCCCGCTGCTCCAGGGGCGTTTCTTCACGGTAGCGGATACGCTGAAGTCCGAGCCAGTGATTGTGATCGATAGCGAACTTGCGCGACGATACTTCCCGGGGTCCAGTCCTATCGGCCGAACCATCACCGTTGCGCATTGGGGACCGGCACGGGTGATCGGAGTGGTCGGACACGTACGGCATTATTCGCTCGACGACGCCGGCAACTCCGTTGCGGGCCAGATCTACATCTCACTTTTCCAACTCAACAACGTGCTGTTATCGAACTTGTCCGACTACATGATCCTTGTCATCCGCACGCCGTTGCCGCCCGGCACGGTAATGCCAAAGGTGAAACAAGCGATTGAAAGCCTGGCGCCCGATCAGCCCGTGTACAAAGTCCAGACGGCGGAGGAGGTGGTGTCGGAGTCGATGAGCTCGCAGCGATTCCCGATGATGCTGCTGGCTGCCTTCGCCGCGCTGGCCTTGCTACTGGCGTGCGTGGGAATCTATGGGGTCCTTGCCTATTCCGTGACGCGTCGCGTGCGTGAGATCGGGATTCGCATGGCGCTGGGCGCGGAAAAGCATACGATTCTGAGGCTGATCATCGGGCAGGGACTGCGCATGGTTGCATTGGGAGTTGCCATCGGGATCGCGGGGGCACTCGCGCTCTCGCGGGTCGTCTCGAGCTTCTCGCATCTGCTCTACGGGGTTGGAACGGCCGATCCGCTGACGTTCGCCGCAGTGTCGGCGTTGTTGGTTGTGGTGGCAACCGGCGCGTGCTGGATTCCGGCGTATCGCGCGATGCATGTCGATCCGATGACAGCCTTGCGCGCTGAATAGGGGCGTGTATGCTTTCGTCATGCAATTTTCCCCGCTCCGCACCTTCATCTGCCAATTGCTTTGTGGCGTGGTTCCAATCACGTGTTTGCTGACCGGGTCGGCGCAACAGAGTTCGGCTCCGCACTATCCCACGACCGAAGATCTGCGGCACTTCAAGTCGGTTGGCGCTCCGCAACTTTCGCCCGATGGGAAGTTCGCATTGTTCACAGTGACGGATTCAACGGCGGATGGAGCGAAGAGCCACTTGTGGATCATGCCCGTCGATGGCAAGGAGAAGCCTAGGCAGCTTACGGTTTCGCCACCGTCGGACAAGCGCGGCGAGCGCAACAGCGCATGGGCTCCGGACGGATCAGCGATTTTCTTTCTTGCCAAGCGCGGCGAACAGACCCAGCTGTTTCGACTGGACATGAGGGGCGGCGATGCCTCGCCTTACGAGCTGAAGATCATGGCGCCGGTCGACGACTCGAAGAAGAAGGATGCGATTCCGCCTGCGTCAGCGGAAAAGAAGACGGAGGAGAAAGCAGGCGAGAAGCCTGCCGATGCGGACAAGGACAAGAAGCCGGAGCCGATTGCGATCGATGTGGCAGGGTATGCGATCTCGAATGACAGCAAATGGATGGCGATCTGGGCCCACGATCCGCAGACTCCTGGGGAGAAGAAGGAAAAGGATGCCAAGGCGGATGCGTCCTGGGTGAATCACGAGACGCATTTGACCCGGTTGTACCTGGCTTCGATGAAGACTGACGGGTCGATCGAGGGTGCTTTGAAGACGGTGGCTGTGCCTCCGGATGTGCATGGTGCGACTTGGGCCAGGTCGGCTGATACGCTGCTGGTGTTTGGCGAGCCGCCTAACGACGTGTCGGACCTGGGGCCGGCGGGAACTGCGTGGCTGGTGGACGCGGCGGCTCCGGACAAGCCAACGAAGCTGGCTGTACCGGCGACGATTCGCGGCGGTGTTTTCACGCCGGATGCAAGCGAAATTGTCTTTGGGGCGCAGACACCGGAAGATGCGCCGCCGGGGTATGACGAGTTGTTTGCGATGCCGGTGCCGGGCTCCGGCAAGCCGCGCAGTTTGTCGTCGGGATTCATGGGGCAGCTGGGGGCATTCGATTTGCAGTTCACTCAGGATGGTGCGCTGATCGCGCAGGCCGGGATGGGCACACGGACTGTGCCGGTGCGGATTGGCCTGGATGCGAGTGCGAAGCCCGAGAAGGTTGACCTGGGCGCGGCGATCATCACCGGGCTCAACACGAATCGCGATCACACCGGATGGCTCTGGCTCGCCGATAGCGGCGGCGAGCCGGAGAAGCTTTGTTATGCGCCGCACCTTGGCGACGCGTGCACGGCACTGCCGCTGCCAGAGATGGCGCCGGCTGGACTGCGGTACGTTGCGCCGCAGTTGGTGACGTGGAAGAGCGGACCGTTCGCGGTGGAGGGTCTGCTCTACTTGCCCGAGACCGCCAACGGCGCAAAAGTTCCGCTAATTGTGGATGTGCATGGCGGACCGTTTGGCGCGTGGGAAGACCGCAACGATCCGTTTGCGGCATTTCTCGTGGGCCACGGATGGGCGGTGCTGCGGCCGAACCCGCGTGGCTCTTCGAATTACGGCGTGAAGTTTGGCGCGGCCAACAAGAACGATCTGGGCGGCGGCGACTACCAGGACATCATGGCGGGCGTGGACGCGGTGCTGGCGAAGTATCCGCTGGATGCGAATCGCATGGCCTTGATGGGCTATAGCTATGGTGGCGAGATGGCTGCGTTTGCCGAAGGCAAGACGGATCGCTTCAAGGCGATCATCAGCGAAGCGCCTGTGATCGACCAGTTCAGCGAATACGGGACGGAGGGCGGTTCGTGGTACGACCGCTGGTACTTTGGCAAGCCATGGGAGCGGCTGGAGGATGCGTGGCGCCAGAGTCCGCTGGCGGGTGCGGCTCATGCAAAAACGCCGTTCCTCCTGATCCAGGGGCAGAGCGATACGACGGACCCGCTGGGCCAGAGCGAGGAGATGTATCGCGCGCTGCGGCAGGAGGGGGTGCCGGTGGAGATGGTGACGTATCCGCGGGAGAATCACGGACCACTGGCGGTGGGTATTTTCGGCCGTCCCTCGCCGGAGCCATGGCACGGGTTCGACGCGCGGCAGCGGATCGTGGACTTCCTGAATAAGAATCTTGGAACCGCGACGGCTGAGGCGGGCAGCAGCGCGGCGAGTAGCGGGAATCGATGAAACAGCTGATCGGCTATCAGAAACGGGACCCGGGTGGCCTCGAAGCTGCGGGTAGCGCCGGAAACCGGGCTGAGATATACTGATTCAGGACGATTTAGCGCGAGGGAATCCCTGCGCCTTTCATTCAATTGTCCTCAACGAGAAGAAAATGCCCAAGTTAAAGACCCATTCGGGCGCGAAGAAGCGCTTCAAGAAGACTGGCACCGGCAAGATCAAGCGGGGCCAGACCAAGACGCGCCATATCCTTACGTCGAAGGAGCCGAAGACGAAGCGCAAGCTGGGACGTATCCTGCTTGTTTCGGACGGCGACTACGCGAAGGTCGCGCGCATGATTCCCTACGCCTGACCACTGCGTGGGGCAGCCTTTCGGTTGAGAGGACTGACCCAAGAGCAGCGGGCCGAAGTTGGCCCCCGCCGGTATTGAAAATGCGTCCTGACCGGCGAGAAGCACAGGCTTGATTGAGCGAGTGAAGAGGTTCACGCGCAGCCGCCAAGGCGAGCGCCTCCTGCCTCCAGCCGCGTAACAGACGAACGCAAAACGGAGAAACATCATGCCTCGAGTTAAACGCAGCACCAAACGCAGCGACCGCCGCAAGAAGATTCTTGATCGGGCGAGTGGCTACTTCCTTACAAAATCAAAGCTGTACCAGGCAGCGCAGGAGGCCGTGGAACGCGGCCTGAAGTTTGCCTATACCGGCCGCCGCCTGAAGAAGCGGCAGTTCCGTTCGCTGTGGATCGTGCGCATCTCGGCCGCAGCCAAGCTGAACGGGACCAGCTATTCGCAGTTCATCAGCGGCCTGAAGAAGGCCGGCATCGAACTCGACCGGAAGATCCTGGCCGATATCGCCGTGCATGACGCGGCGGGATTCACGAAGCTGGCGGACAAGGCCAAGGCCGCGCTGGCGAAAAAGGTGGCATAACGACAACACCCGGACTGGTGTGCGTCACGACGACGGCCTGGAGCGCAATGCTCCGGGCCGCCGTCGTTTGCGCCCAGAGACGGTTTGTGACGAGTTCGGAAGAAATTTCTCGCCGAGTTGTGAACCGATTGTGGTCCTCGTCCGTCATGGTGGCATGGCATCCGACCTGCGGTTCGCTCTGCGCCTCATCCTGACCCATCGCTGGTTTTCGGCGGCGGTAGTGGCGACCCTCGCGTTGGGCATCGGGCTCAACACGATGGTTTTTACGCTGGTGAACGCGGTGCTGTTCAAGCCCGTGCCGGTGCCGGGCGGCGCGCGGCTGGTGTCAGTTTTGGGGCAAAGCCGGGCCCAGGCTGACCGGAACCTCGCGTTCTCGTATCCGGACTTTCAGGATCTCCGTGCGCAGGCGAGGTCGTTCGAATCGTTCGAAGCGACGACCGATCAGCAGGGCGTGTTGAGCGAGCCGGGCAATCCGCCGCAGGCTTACCACCTGGAGCGCGGAACGGCCGGCATGCTTTCGATGCTGCATGTTGCGCCGGTGCTCGGCCGTGCATTCCGGCCTGCGGATGCAGAGCGGGGCGCCGATCCGGTGGTAGTGATTGCGTATGACGTGTGGAAAGATCGGTACGGCGGTTCGGCGAAGATCATCGGCCACGTGGTGCACGTCGACGGGAAGCCGGCGACGATCGTTGGGGTGATGCCCCGTGGATATCGGTTCCCAACCGGCGTCGATGTTTGGATGCCGCTGACCCCAAGCGACGATCTGGCCAAGCGCGACAACCGTTTGTTGCTCGCGTACGCGCTGCTGAAGCCCGGCGTCACGATACGGCAGGCGTCGGTTGAACTCGAAGGCCTGGCGGACCGGCTGGCCAACCAGTATCCACAGGACAAGGATTTTGGCGTCCGCGTTCTCACGTTCAATCAGCGGTTCAATGGCGGTCCTATTCGTATCATCTTTCTCCTCATGCTTGCGGCGGTCGGATTCGTCTTGTTGATTGCGTGCGCGGATGTAGCGAACATGATGCTGAGCCGGGCGCTAGGACGGCAGCGCGAGATGTCAATCCGGACGGCGCTCGGCGCGTCGCGGTGGCGCGTGGTGCGGCAGATGCTGATCGAGAGCCTGGCGCTGAGCGTGATCGGCGGAGTACTGGGGCTTGCGCTGGCGGCGTTCGGAGTGCACTGGTTCGACCTGTCGACGGCGACTGTGCGTCCGTACTGGATTCAATTCACGATGAACTACGCCGTGTTCGGGTACTTTGCCGGGCTTTCTATTCTGAGCGGCCTGCTGTTCGGCATGGCTCCGGCGCTGCATTCATCGCGCCCCGATTTGATTGAAGTGCTCAAGGATGGGTCGCGCGGTGCGGGCAGCAGGCGCGGCGGATGGCTATCCTCCTCTCTCGTTGTGTTTCAGTTTGCGGTCACGCTGGTGCTGTTGACCGGAGCGGGCTTTTTTGTGCGCAGCCTGCTGACGAGCATGGCCGTGAATCCATTTGTTCCTGCTTCGCAGCTGACCACGGCGCGCATCGATCTACCTGACGATCGCTACAAGGATGCGGATGCACGCGCGCGATTCTTCGATCAGTTGCTGCCGCGCCTGGCGGCGATCCCGGGCGTGAGCCATGCGGCGGTGGTGTCGGACGCGCCCGGACTGGGGGCTCCGCGCCAGCAGATCGAGCTGGAGCATGCGCCGATTGCGAATCCGGCGCAGAGGCCGCTGGTTGCGCTAGTTGCGCAGTCGCCGGGGTATTTGGATACGATCCGCTTGCGGCTGCTCGAAGGGCGCAGCTTTACAAACCTCGACGGCAGTGCGCATCACGAAGTAGCCGTGGTTCCGCGGGAAACCGCTGCTCATTTCTGGCCCGGGCAGGATCCGATTGGGAAACGGTTTCGGCTGTTGGACAACGGCAAGCCGACGGACTGGATCACGGTGATCGGGGTTTCGGAAGACATGGTGCAGGAACTGGTGGAGAACGATCCCAAGCCGCTGGTCTTTGTACCGTACCGGCAGGAAGGCTGGGGCAATGTGGGGCTCATCGTCGAGTCTTCCGGCAATCCCATCCAGGCGATGCGGGTTGCAGTGCAGCAGATCGATCCGGATTTGCCGCTGAGCGATCCGTTCCGACTGGATGAAGCGATCAACCGGCAAGTCTGGTTTCTGAGCCTGTTCGGCAAGATCTTCTCCGGCTTTGCGCTGATCGCGCTGCTGATGGCCTCGGTCGGCATCTATGCGGTGATTGCGCATGCGACGAGCAATCGCACGCAAGAGATCGGAGTGCGGATCGCGCTGGGCGCGAGCCTGCGCAACATCCTGATGCTGGTGATGAAGCGCGGCCTGTGGCAGATCGGCGCCGGACTTGTGCTGGGCCTAGCGTGAGCGTGGCCACTGGGTCACCTGATGGGATCGCTGCCGCTGGGCGTTGCGCACGCCAGTGCGTCGGTGCCGCTTTCGGTGGCCCTGGTGCTTGCCTCGGTCGGGATTTTTGCCTGCTGGCTGCCGGCACAACGCGCCGCCTCGCTCGATCCGGTGAAGGCGATCCGGTACGAATAGACTGCCTGCGAACGGTCCTGTGGTCTGACCCTCCCCCCCGGCTATCCCGGGTGTAAAATCCTGATTCTTCATGGGATAGCGTTCCATGATTGCGCCAAATTCCTCAAAACAAAGGAGTTAGAACGTAAATTCCTCTGCCGGAAGGAGTTAGGGGCAGGAGAAACAGAGAAACAGAGAAGCAGAGAAACAGAGAAACAGAGAAGCAGAGAAGCAGATCAGTTGTCAGTTTGTAGTTCCTCTTTTGATTGTGCGCTTTTGCGCGAGATAACAGGCAATTGCGCGGCATCTTGTATCTATAGGAAAATGCTTGGTCTTAGAGAGATTTTATGACTCATGGCTCTTGACAAGGATTCAGGATCACTGTGCCCGGAGCGAGGTTCTGTCCGACCCGATGGCAGAACGGCCGTTCCGCTCCGTCAGGATGACCGAGCCGGTTTCCACAGGTTAGGACGGCGGTCGGGCTATCCGATATAGAATCAATACAGCGAAGCCAATTCCCCAGGATCCGCTGAAAGACAACTGCTTGCGTACCCGCGGTTGTTGGGGTTTTATGCACTCCTCGCGTTGCGGCGCTGTTTCTTCCTCCTGCAGGTTTCCGCTTTTCTATTTCCCAGGCAATCGCCACTCTGAGCTCTTGAATCACTGCCTGGAAACCCACACTTCAAGCTCAGGGAATTTGAGAGACATCTGATGGCGACGGTCCAAACGCTGCCCAAAGGCGGCACGCTGCTTGACCGTAAATTGAGCCGTGCGCAGAGCCCGGCCGGCATCGCTGTTTTTGTGCTCGCCCTGGGAGTGAGCGTCTGCTACATCCTCTTTCACGTGATCGAGGACCTGGATGCGGCACCGCTGACGAGTTTGGCGCCGTATTTCATGCTCGCGCTGGCGTTGTTGATTGCGCTGGGCTTCGAGTTTGTCAACGGATTCCACGACACGGCGAATGCCGTTGCCACGGTGATTTACACGCACTCGCTTGAGCCGCGGATTGCGGTGGTGTGGTCGGGAATCTGCAACCTAGCGGGTGTCCTGTTCTCGACGGGAACGGTGGCGTTTGCGGTGATCGCGCTGCTGCCGGTGGAATTGATTCTGAAAGTGAGTTCAGGGTCGGGTTTTTCCATGGTGTTTGCGCTGCTGATCGCGGCCATTCTATGGAATCTGGGGA